>Ga0308159_1005881_pt1 | contig 10061 bp, 8 predicted proteins | sample PhyCR1_FD_201040 | JGI IMG/M metagenome (GOLD analysis project Ga0308159, IMG submission 201040) | Phyllosphere microbial communities from UC Gill Tract Community Farm, Albany, California, United States - DLSLC.R1 | ecosystem: Host-associated > Plants > Phyllosphere > Unclassified | place: USA... | reverse complement strand
TGGGCGCGGATCCCGTGGGCCTGCTCGACGCGGTCGGCGCCCGCGACGCAGGCTCCGCCGCCCGCATCCTGCGCGGCCTCCGCGCGGCGTCCGAGGCCTGGGGCGTTCCACTGCTCGGCGGGCACACCCAGTTCGGCGTCCCTGCCGCACTGTCCGTGACAGGGCTGGGCCGGACCTCCCGCCCGGTCCCCGGCTCCGCCCCGCTCGGTCACGAGCTGAGCCTGACCGCCGATCTGAGCGGATCCTGGCGCCCCGGATACGCGGGAGCCCAGTGGGACTCGACCTCCGGCCGCTCCCCCGACGTCCTGCGCTCCCTCGCCGCGAGCGTCGGCGCCTGCGCTCCCGACGGCGCGAAGGACGTCAGCATGGCGGGTCTCGTCGGCACTGTCGGCATGCTCGCCGAGGCGTCCGGCACCGCCGCCGAGCTCGACGTCGCCGCGATCCCCCGCCCCACCACCGCCGGAGTCGCCGACTGGCTCTCCTGCTTCCCCGGCTTCGCGATGCTCACCGCGGATCGGCCGGGCCGGGGGCGGATGCGCGCGGCGCACGCCGATACCGCCCCGATCGGCCGCCTCGTCCCGGGCGAGGGCGTCGTCCTCCGCTGGCCGGACGGCGAGACCACCCCCGCGATCGCCTCCGCGGTGACGCACCTGGGCGCCGCCTGAAGCCGACTGCGCGCGGTCGCTCTCGGCTGGCGCTCGACGCAGCGTCGGGCCAGTAGCCCCGTACTGTCCGGAGGCATGACCGAGCAGTCGCTACCGAGGGCCGCCGTGTACGTCGACGGCTTCAACCTCTACCGCAGGCTTCTCGAGGAGCAGCCCGCACTGAAGTGGCTCGATCTCGCTGTGATGTGCGACCTCCTGCTTCCGAGCTTCGACGTCGTCCGCGTCCGGTACTTCACGGCGATGATCCGAGCGACCTCCGGCACCGATCCGCAGGCTCCTCAGCGCCAGCAGACGTACATCCGCGCCCTCCGGACATCGCCCACAGTGTCGGTGCACGAGGGGACCTTCCGGATCGATCGACGCTCGCTGCCCGTGCATCCCGTGAGGATCGACGAGGCCGGGCGACTCGTCACGGTCAAGGTGCGGAAAACGGAGGAGAAGGGCTCCGACGTGAATCTCGCCGCACACATGCTCGTCGATGCTTTCCGTGGTGCCGCCGATGCCTTCTTCCTTCTGTCCAACGACTCCGACTTCAGCGAGGCGATCCGCCTGGTCCGCGACGAGGCGGGCCGCGACATCGGCCTCGTCTCACCGACGGAACGCCCTTCCGCGTCGCTCCTCGCAGTCGGCCCGGCGTACCTCAGGAGGATCCGGCCAGGGCTTCTGGCTCGGAGTCAGTTCCCCGACGTGATGAAGGACGAGTCGGGCCACTTCCACCGCCCACACGCCTGGCGGTGAGGCGGGCACGGGAACGGCGGCACCGGGAGCGGAAGTCCTGGAGAAAGCGGAGGCCCCTTCCGCAGAAGGGGCCTCGCGCCCGGTAGCCGAAGCGTCCGGGGGTGTACCGACACGTTACCCCTCAGCGCCGACGATCTGTCGAACGTCGCAGGATGCTGGAACCCCCCGCCAGAGGACGAGCACCGCCCGAGCAGTCGTTCCGCGGAAGCACGGATCCGAGCCACGACCCGGACCGCGCCACCCTTCTCGCGCAATGCGCTTCTCCAGAAGTCGCGGTGAGAGCGAGCGTTTCCCGCAATTCCTGCGAAACCGGGCCCGACCCTCCTTCATCCCGCACTCCTCCAGAAGTCGCGGTAACCGCGCACCTCTCCCGCAACTTCTGCGGAACCGCGCCGCACGACCCGCCTCCCGCGCAACCCCGTCCGGCGATCCCGCGCGCCGTGTCTAGCCGCGGACCCCCGGGGTACCGGACGTGGGCAGACGCGCCCGCCGCCTCCGGCGAGCCTTGGAACGAGAGGTGACCGTGACCATCGACACCGCGACCCCCGCCGACTCCGCCACCGCGGACGACGCCCCCCGCAGCACCACCGACACCGCGACCGCCGCCGTCGCCCGCGCCCGCGCCGCGTTCCCCGGCTGGGCCGCCACCCCGCCCGCCGAGCGCGGGGCCCTCCTCCGCTCCGCCGCGCACCGCGTCGCCGAACGCGAGGAGGAGCTCGCCGCCCTCAACACCGACGAGACCGGCAAGCCCGCGGGGGACGCCCTCGGCGGCGTCCGCGCCGGAGTCGACACGCTCCTCCAGTACGCCGAGCTCGGCCCGCTGCACCGTGGCAAGTCGCTCCGCGGCGGCGCCCTCAACGTCGACCTCGCCCTCCCGCACCCGCGCGGAGTCGTCCTCGCGCTCACCCCGTGGAACGACCCCGTCGCCGTCGCCGCCGGCATGCTCGGCGCCGCGATCGTCTCGGGCGACGTCGTCGTGCACAAGCCGAGCGAGCGCAGCCCTGGCACCGGCGCCCTCTTCACGCGGATCCTCGCCGAGGCCCTCCCCGAGGGCGTCCTGACGCTCGTCGAGGGGGACGGCGCCGTCGGCGACGCCCTGGCCCGCACCGAGGGCGTCGCCGTCCTCGCGCACGTCGGATCCACGGCCACGGGCCGTGCACTGGCCCGCGTCGCCGCCGTCACCGGTGCGCACGTGATCCTCGAGAACGGCGGCAACGACGCGCTCGTCGTCGACGCCGACGTCGACCCGGTCTGGGCCGCCGAGCAGGCCGCCCTGGGCGCGTTCGCGAACGCCGGACAGATCTGCACCTCCGTCGAGCGCATCTACGTGCACCGCGCCGTCGCCGACGCGTTCACCGCGGCGCTCGTCGCCGAGGCCGACCGCTGGAGTGCGGGCCCGCTCCCCCGCCTCGTCGACACCCGCATGCGCGACACGGTGCACGAGCACGTGACCGAGGCGCTCGAGTCGGGCGCCCGCGCCCTCACCGGCGGCGAGCCCGGCGACGGCACCTTCTACCCGGCCACGGTCCTCGCCGACTGCACCGACGAGATGCTCGTGATGACCGAGGAGACCTTCGGCCCCGTCGCTCCGATCGTCGTCGTCGACGACTTCGACGAGGCGCTCCTCCGCGCCGCCGCGAGCCCCTACGGCCTCGCCGCCACCGTGCTCACCGCCGACATGGAGCACGCGCACCGCGCTGCGGCGGCTCTGCCCGTCGGCACCGTCAAGATCAACGCCGTCTTCGGAGGCGCTCCCGGCGGCAGCGCTCAGCCGCGCGGCACGAGCGGCTCCGGCTTCGGCTACGGCCCCGAGCTGCTGGACGAGATGACCACCACCACGGTCGTCCACTTCGGCCTCCCCGTCCTGCCCGGCGGCGCGCGATGAGCCTCGAGGGCTCCGCGCTCCAGCGGGCGAGCGCGCTCGTCGCGCACGTGCGCGAGCACCCGCCGGTCGTCGCCGTCGTCGGCGACCTGATCCTCGACTCCTGGTGGCTGGGCGACGCCGAGCGCGTGACGCGCGAGGCTCCGGCCCCGGTCCTCCGCCTCGACGACGTCGTGGACGTCGCGGGCGGTGCCGCCAACACCGCCGCGAACCTGCGCGCCCTGGGTGCCGAGGTCCGCACGGTCGGAGTCGCGGGCCGCGATCCCGAGGGCGACCGCCTGATCGCGTCGCTCGAGCGGGCGGGCCTGGACACCGGGTCGATCCTCCGGACCGCCGCCGCCACCACGATCAAGACCCGCGTGGTCGGCGGCGACAGCGTGATGCTGCGCGTCGACTCCGGACCGCACCGTCCCTCCGACGATGAGATCGCGCGGCTCGCCGAGCTCGCCGTGCGGGCGGCCGAGGGCGCCGACGCCGTGCTCGTCTGCGACTACGGCTCCGGCATCCTCCGCGCGGCCGTCGAGCGCGTGCTCGCCGAGCACCGCCCGGACCTGCTCGTGATCGACGCGCACGAGCTCGCCGACTGGGCCTTCGCCCGCCCCGACCTCGTCACGCCGAACGCGAAGGAGGCGGAGGCGCTCCTGGGCGCGCCGCTCGGCCGCGGCGCGTCGCGGGCGCCCGCCGTCCGCGACGCCGCCGCCGGGCTGCGCGAGCGCTCCGGTGCCCACCACGTGGTCGTCACCCTCGACCGCGAGGGCTCGGTCGCTCTCGACGCCGACGGCACCGTCAGCCGCACCTTCGCGCAGCCCGCCGAGGAGAAGCAGGCGTCCGGAGCCGGCGACACGTTCGCCGCCACCGCCACGCTCGCCCTCGCCGCCGGCCGCTCCCTGGCCACCGCCGTCGATCTCGCGCAGGCCGCGGCCGACGTCGTCGTGCAGCGCCCCGGCACGTCCGTCTGCTCGGCCGACGACCTCCTCGCCTCCCTCGCCGCCCCCGGCGCTGTGGTCCTCGGCGAGGACCGCCTCGTCGAGGTGCTCGCCGAGGAGTCGCGCCGCGGCCGCCGCATCGTCTTCACGAACGGCTGCTTCGACGTCCTGCACCGCGGGCACACCGCGTACCTCCGCCAGGCGCGGGAGCTCGGCGACGTGCTGGTCGTGGCCGTGAACGACGACGACTCCGTCCGCCGCCTCAAGGGCGAGGGCCGCCCGATCAACCCCGAGGGCGACCGCGCCGGAGTGATCGCCGAACTCGGCTGCGTCGACTACGTCACGCTCTTCAGCGGCGACACCCCCATCCCGCTGCTCGAGCGCATCCAGCCGCACGTGTACGTCAAGGGCGGCGACTACAACCCCGACATGCTCCAGGAGGCGGTGGTCGTCCGCTCCTACGGCGGCACCGTCACCACCGTCGGCTACGTGTCCGAGCACTCCACCACCGAGATGGTGCAGCGCATCCGATCGGCGGCCCCGCGGTGACCAGCCGGCGCTGGTCGGGCCGGTGGGGGCGGCCCACCGAGCCCGACGCTCCGCTGATCGACGTGCTCGTGCCGACCGTCGGGCGCCGCGCCGAACTGGCCGCGACCCTCGCCGGTCTCGCGGCGCAGGACGATCCGGCGTTCCGCGTGTTCCTCAGCGACCAGTCCGACGACGCGGTCGCCGAGAACGATCCGACCGTGCTCGCCATGCTGCGCGTTCTGGAGGCGCAGGGCCGGGCGCCGTTCGTCACCCGTCACCTCCCGCGCCGCGGTCTCGCCGAGCAGCGCCAGTACCTGCTCTCGCTCTCCACCGCCCCGGCCGTCCTGTTCCTGGACGACGACGTGTGGCTCGAGCCGGGCACGCTGCTCCGGATGCACGAGGCCCTCGAGCGCCTCGGCTGCGGCTTCGTCGGCTCCGCGGTGCAGGGCCTGTCCTACCTCCAAGACGAGCGTCCCCACGAGCAGACCGCCTTCGAGCCGTGGGACGACGGCGTGCAGCCCGAGCGGATCCGCCGCGGCACGCCGGAGTTCGAGCGCTGGCCGCTGCACAACGCGGCGAATCTGACGCATCTCGCCGCCCGACTCGACGTGGCCGAGGGCGACTGGCGCGCCTATCGCGTCGCCTGGCTCGGCGCCTGTGTCCTCTACCGCCGCGACGCCCTGGTGGCCAGCGGCGGCTTCGACTTCTGGGAGCAGCTGCCCCCGGAGCACAGCGGCGAGGACGTCGCCGCGCAGTGGCGCGTCATGGAGCGGTTCGGCGGCGCGGGGCTCATCCCCAGCGGCGCCGTCCACCTCGAGACGCCCACGACGGTCACCGACCGGCGCGTCGACGCCTTCGACCGGCTCTTCGCCGAAGAGCACAGCCGGTGACACCGGACCCACCACCAGCACGGCGACGAAAGGACAGCACCATGGACGCACCCAACCCGATCCAGATCCAGAAGTACCTCTCGGGAATCGACTACCCCGCCTCGAAGGACACGATCGTCGAGACCGCAGAGAAGGAGAACGCGCCCGGCGACGTCCTCGACGCTCTGCGCGCGATCCCCGAGGGCGACTACGACGCCCCCACCGCGGTGAGCTCGGCCGTCTCGAACGTCTGACCCACCACGCGAGAGGCCCCTCGCGCCCGCCGTCCGGCGGTGCGCGAGGGGCCTCTCCCCGGTCCCGGAGCGATCAGACCGTCGCGTCCTCGCGCTCCCGCAGCACTCCCGACTCCAGGGCCTGGAACGACAGCACCTTGTAGCCCTCGGACTCGAAGAAGATCGTCGCCCGGTCCGACTCCACGCTCATGACCGTGCCGGTGCCCCACTCGCGGTGCTCGACCGATTCGTCGACCGAGAGCGGAGCGTCGGCGGGCGCCGTCGAGGCCGCCTCCTGCTGCGCCTCGTGCCGCTCGCAGCCGTCGCAGTTGCCGCACCACTCCGGGCCCTCGACGCCGAAGTAGTCGAGCAGCACCCGGCGCCGGCACTGCTGCGTCTCGGCGTACGCGCGCATCATCGACAGCCGCGACTCGGCGATCCGCTCGCGGGAGGCGACGGCGTCGGCCACCGCCTGCACGGCGTCGTCGGCACTCGCCTCGCGGGTCGGGCGGACGCCCTTCCCGGTCTCGATCAGGTCGGCGTCGGCGAGGTCGTTGACGAGTCGGGAGAGCGTCCGGGCCGGCTTCCCGAGCTCGTCCGCCAGCTCCGCGATCGTCCGGCCGGGCTCCGCGGTGACCGCGGCCCAGATCACCCGCAGCGCCGCCTTGTCGATCGAGCGCTTGGCGAAGAAGCGGCGGAGCCCGAGGTCCTCGGCGCGGTAGTGCAGCGCCCCCGTCGCGGGCTCGCCGTCGCGCCCCGCGCGTCCGATCTCCTGGTAGTACGCATCGAGCGACTCCGTCGTCGTCGCGTGCAGCACGAACCGCACGTCGGCCCGGTCGATCCCCATGCCGAACGCCGAGGTGGCCACGACGACGTCGAGCTCGCCCGCGCGCCAGCGCTCGTGCACCTCGCGGCGCTCCGACACCTTGAGGCCCGCGTGGTACGCCGCGACCGTGCGGCCCTCCGCGCCGATCTCCGCCGCGTACGTCTCGGTCTCCTTGCGCGTCGCGACGTAGACGAGCCCCGGAGCCGTCCAGCTCCGCGCCTCCTCGACGACGGCCGCGCGCTTCTCGTTCTCGCTCTCGTGACGGTGCACGACGAGCCGGATCTCGGGCCGGTCCACGCCGTGGACCTGCACCTCGGGGTCGGTCATCCGCAGTCGCTCGATGATCTCGGCGCGCACCGGTCCCGACGCCGTCGCGGTCATCGCGAGCACCGGAGGATCGCCCAGCTCGCCGCGGACGTCCGCGAGGCGCAGGTAGTCGGGTCGGAAGTCGTGCCCCCAGCTCGAGACGCAGTGCGCCTCGTCGACCACGAGGAGCGAGACGCCCGCCTTCGCGAGCCGCGCCACGTTCTCGGCCTTCGCCAGCTGCTCCGGCGCGAGCAGCACGTACAGCGGTCCGCCCTCGTCGATCCGCTCCCAGGCGCGGGCGACGGCCGCGGCGCCCAGCGAGGAGTTGATCGCGACGGCCGGGGGCGCGGCCGGCGCCGCCTCGATCGAGGCGAGCTGATCGGCCTGCAGCGCGACCAGCGGAGAGACCACGAGGACCACTCCGCCCCGCTCGGCCCCCGCGATCTGGTACACCGCCGACTTGCCGCCGCCGGTCGCGAGGACCAGCAGGGTGTCGCGTCCGGACGCCGCCGATTCGATCGCCTCGCGCTGCCCCGGCAGGAGCGACGTCCAGCCGAAGTCCTCTCGGGCGATGCGTGCGACGGGGTCGTTCCGGGACGAGTTCATGCCTTCGACGCTACGTCGAACACCTCTTCGAGCGACTCCGCTTGACAGCTCGGGGGAGCACGGTGAAGCGCTCCCACGGGCCGGTCCCTGCGACGCGCCGGACGCTCCTCCGCCCCGTTTGTCAACGTCCTGCGCCGCTGCCGCAGCGGGTGCTGGGCTGGGTCGACCATCTGGAAAGGAGCCACCATGGCGAACGAGGACCTCCCCGAGCAGACCACCGGAGCCGGCTCGACCGCGGGTGCCGACCCGACCGCCGTCGACGGCGCGCAGACCACCCTGCCCGGCGAGGACGCGACCGATGCCTCGATGGCGGGAGCCGCTCCCGGCGGCACCGCGATCGACCGCGGCACGTCCGATCAGGTCACCGACCTCGACAGCGGAGGCGACTCCATCGCCGACGACGACGAGCTCCCCGACGAGACGACCGGCCCGACCACCGCCGACTGACGCGCCCGGACGCGCAGAAGGGCCTCCTACCCGCAGGTGGAAGGCCCTTCCCGACTGTCGCGCGCTCAGCCCCGCACGATCACCGGATTGAACAGCGTCCCGATGCCCTCGATGTCGATCGCCACGGCGTCCCCGTTCGCGATCGGCCCGATGCCGGCCGGCGTTCCGGTCAGGATGATGTCCCCCGGCAGCAGCGTGAACACCCGCGACACGTAAGCGATGATCTCGGGCACCCCGTGGATCATGTCGCCCGTGTTCCCGGACTGCACGCGGCGCCCGTTCACGCGCGTCTCCAGCGCCGCCTCGTTCCAGACGAACTCCGTCTCGATGACCGGCCCGATCGGGCAGAACGTGTCGTAGCCCTTGGCGCGCGCCCACTGGCCGTCGCTCTTCTGCAGGTCGCGCGCGGTGACGTCGTTGGCGATCGTGTACCCGAAGACGACGTCCTCGTAGTCCTCCGCCCGCACGTTCCGCGCGACGGCTCCGATCACGATCGCGAGCTCGCCCTCGTAGTCCACCTGCTGGCTGTCCTCGGGAAGCACGATCGCCTCGTCCGGCCCGATCACCGACGTGTTCGGCTTGAGGAACATCAGCGGCTCCGCCGGAGCGTCGCCGCCCATCTCGGCCGCGTGGTCCGAGTAGTTCTTGCCGATGCCGACGACCTTCGAGCGCGGGATCACCGGGGCGAGGAGCTTCGCCTCCGAGATCGGGATGCGCTCCCCGGTCGTGTCGAAGCCCGCGAACATGGGGTCCCCGGCGAGCACGACGAGGTCGTCCTCGTCGACGATCCCGAAGTGGATCGCTCCCCCGTTGTCCCCCGAGCGCTGCGTGGCGAATCGTGCGATCTTCATGCGTCCAACCTCGTCATCCATCCGTGCCGGTCCTCGCGGCGTCCGTACTGGATGCCGGTCAGCTCCTCCCGCAGCGACATCGTGAGCTCGCCGGCGGGCGCGTCCGCGTGCCCGACCGAGAAGCCCTCGCCCTTGAGCTCGGCGATCGGAGTGATGACCGCGGCGGTCCCGCACGCGAACACCTCCACGACGTCGCCCGACGCCACCCCGTCGCGCCACTCGTCGATGCTCACGCGACGCCGCTCGACGCGGTGCCCGCGGTCCTCGGCGAGCTGCAGCACGCTGTCGCGCGTGATGCCCTCGAGGATCGAGTCCGACTCAGGAGTGACGAGCGTGCCGTCCTTCTTGACGAGCACCACGTTCATGCCGCCGAGCTCCTCGATGTACTGCGACTCCTGCGAGTCGAGGAACAGCACCTGCGCGCAGCCGTGCTCGTAGGCCTCCTGCTGCGGCAGGAGCGACGAGGCGTAGTTGCCGCCGGTCTTGGCGGCTCCCGTGCCGCCCTTGCCCGCGCGGGCGTACGAGGTCGACAGCCAGATCGACACCGGAGCGACGCCGCCCGAGAAGTAGGCGCCGGCGGGGCTCGCGATCACGTAGTAGCTGACCTTCTCGGCCGCGCGGACCCCCAGGAACGCCTCCTTCGCGAACATGAAGGGCCGCAGGTACAGGCTCGTCTCGGGCTCCGAGGGCACCCAGTCGCCGTCGACGGCGATCAACTGGCGGAGCGACTCGATGAAGTGCTCCGTCGGCAGCTCGGGCAGCGCCAGACGGCGGGCCGAGCGCTGCAGGCGCGCGGCGTTCGCCTCGGGGCGGAACGTCCAGACGGAGCCGTCCGCGTGGCGGTAGGCCTTCATCCCCTCGAAGATCTCCTGCGCGTAGTGGAGGACCGCCGCGGCCGGGTCGAGCGCGATGGGGCCGTAGGGCTGCACGCGCGGGCGGTGCCAGCCGCCGGTGCGCGACCAGCAGATGTCGACCATGTGGTCGGTGAAGAAGACGCCGAAGCCGGGGTCGGCCAGGATCCGGTCGCGCTCCTCGATCGAGCGCGGCTCGGGGTTCGGAGTCACCTGGAAGGCGAGGTCCTGGGGGGCGAGCGGGAGGGGGATGGTCATCTCGGTGTCTTTCGTCGGGAGCGTCGGGAGTGGGGGCCGGTTCAGCTCAGCCGGGCGACGACGGCGTCGCCGATC
>Ga0308159_1005880_pt1 | contig 10061 bp, 13 predicted proteins | sample PhyCR1_FD_201040 | JGI IMG/M metagenome (GOLD analysis project Ga0308159, IMG submission 201040) | Phyllosphere microbial communities from UC Gill Tract Community Farm, Albany, California, United States - DLSLC.R1 | ecosystem: Host-associated > Plants > Phyllosphere > Unclassified | place: USA... | reverse complement strand
TCGACGTCGGCTTCGCAGCGAGCACGCGGTCACGGAAGACCACCGCGTACAGCATGACCACGACCGAGCCGATCGCCCCGGGGATGATCATCTGCGACGCCGACGTCGAGAAGAGCTGCACCAGGAAGGTGCCGCCCACGAGTGCGAGGTTCTGCGCCAGCCCGAGCAGTGCCGCCACCCGACCGCGCTGCGACCGCGTGACGTGGTCCGGCAGGACGGCCGTCAGCGCCGCGATCGTGGCGTTGTAGGCGATCTGCGCCACGGCCCACCCGATCACGAGCACGACGGTGGACGTCGTCGTCGCGACGACCACGAGGGCTGCGAACCCGACCACCGTGCCACCGATGATCCACGGACGACGCATGCCGAGCCTCCCGGCAGTCCGGTCGCTGAAGCGACCCGCCAGGGGGTTGGCAACCATCGCGGCGAAGGCGCCGATGCCGAGCGCCAGGCCGAGCACGCCCGCCTGGTCGTCCGGAGCGATCTCGGCGACCTTGAGCGCCATCGCGACGAGCACGGGTGGCAGCAGGGCGATGTACAGACCGAACATCGCGAGCGGCATGCCGATCGTGTACATGAGCGGGCTTCCACGTCCGACGGTGGGAGCCACCGCGGTCGGGGTGTCGGGGACGAGTCGTGCGTCGTTGGCCACGGCAACCTCTTCTCGGGAACGCCACCGCCATCGGTGACTCGCACGCCTCCGTCGGCGGCTGTCGTCACCGTAACACCAAAACCGACTGGCACTAGGTTTTTGTCGGCAGTCCGAGCGGTACAGTCCTGCCATGGCACGACGAGGTTCGTACGCGAAGGGGATCGCGAAGCGCGAGGAGATCCTGACTGTCGCGCTCGACCTCGTCGCCTCGCAGGGTTTCCGACGGACGAGCATCAACGACATCGCCGCAGCCGTCGGACTCACCCAGGCCGGCCTGCTGCACTACTTCGACTCGAAGGACGACCTGTGGGTCGAGATCCTCCGACGCCGCGACCAGCTCGACCTGGAGCACGACTGGCACGCCTCGGACCCCGCGGCGCTGCTCATCGCGATCGTCCGGCACAACGTCGAGGTCCCCGGTCTCGTGCAGATGTTCGTCAACCTGTCCGCGGCGGCCGCCACCGACCCCGAGCACCCGGCGCACGCCTACTTCCGGGAGCGCTACGAGCGCAGCCGCCGCGACCTGTCCGCCGACTTCCGCACCATGCAGCAGGACGGCCTGCTCCGACCGGACGTCGACCCGGTCGAGCTGACGACCGTGCTGCTCGCGGTGTCCGACGGCATGCAGCTCCAGTGGCTCTTCGACCCGTCGTACGACATGGCGCGGCACGTCGAGCTGGTCGCGCGGCTCGCGATCGCGCAGGCGGTTCCGACCTGCTGAGGTCAGGCCCCGATCTGGAGGCGCGGCTTGCGTCCGGCGGGACGAGGACCGGCGGCGCTTGGTGGCCCCGGCGACTGCACCCCTGCGAGACTCGCCGGATGGACCTCGACGACCTCGGCCGACGGATCTGCGTCCTCGGGCCGTCCACCAGCGGCAAGTCGACCCTCGCCGCAGCCATCGGTCGAGCCCGTTCCCTGCCGGTGGTCCACCTCGACCAGTACCGCCACCTGCCCGGAACGCAGTGGGTCGAGCGTCCCGACAGCGAGTTCGAGCGCATGCACGACGAGGCGGTGGACGCTGACGAGTGGGTCATCGAGGGAAACTACTCGCGCTGGCTCCCCGGCCGGATGCGACGAGCGACCGGTCTCGTGCTCCTCGATGCCTCGACCACCGCGAGCATCGTGCGGTACTTCCGTCGCACGCTGTTCGAGCCCGACCGTGCCGGGAGCCTGGACGGCACTCGTGACCGGGTCCGCGTCGAGATGATCCGGTTCCTGCTCGGACCCGCCCGGAAGAGTCGGGTCCGGTACCGGCACGCCTTCGACGAGTTCGATCGGCCGAAGGTGCTCCTGCCGGACCGTCCGGGCCTGGAGGAGTTCTACCGGTGCAACAACTTGACGCGACGCAGTCGATGACCTTCGACGCCTCCGACGACCGACCGGCGGCCGGTACGGTGCTGAGATGCTCCCCGCTCCCACCACGCGGCTCCGCTTCCGTGAGATGACCCCGGCGGACCTCGACGACATGGCCGACCTGCTCGGAGACCCGCGGGTCATGGAGTTCTACCCCGCAACGAAGAGTCGTGACGACGCGGCGCGATGGATCGCCTGGAACCAGGACAACTACGCCGCGCACGGCTTCGGACTCTGGATCATCGAGACGCACACCGGGCAGTTCGTCGGTGACTGCGGACTGACCTGGCAGGACGTCAACGGCGTCCCGATGCTCGAGGTCGGCTACCACGTGCGCGCGACGCTCCACGGGCAGGGCTACGCGACCGAGGCAGCGGCCGCCTGTCGGGACTCCGCTCGTGCTGCACTCGACGCGGCCGAACTCGTCGCGATCATCCATCCCGACAACACCGCCTCTGAGCGGGTCGCGCAGAAGATCGGGCTGACCCGACGAGCAGACGACCACGGCGGGGCCATCGCTGTTCGTACGGTGCTGGGGATGATGCTGTGAACACTTCTCGGTAGGCGATCGTTCACCGGACTGACGCCCGCTGCCTCGTCATATGCGACGCAGGGCGTTCCGGTCAGTCACCGCGTCCGCGCCCCCTCGATTCGGTGACGTGGAGCGGCTCCCATCCGGGTTGAGCTGAAGTCTCGGGCTGGTCGCTGCGGTCGTTGCTGAGTCAAGATACGTGGATGACTTTCCCGTTGTTCAGCGTTGTGCTCGGTGCCTTGGTGCTCGTGGGTGGCGTTCTGCTCCTCACTCCGCTCGGACGACAGCGTCGCACTGTCGTGACCGTGGCGATCGTGCTGTTGAGCGCGGTGGTGCTGGCAGGCCTCGAGATCATGGCGTTGTTGCTCGGCGTCCTCTCCAGTTCGGATTGGCTGCCCGACCAGAGTTAGCGGGTCCCGGCACGTGATCTTCCGCGCCAGACGGAGGCACGGAGATCGGTGCCCGTCCGGTGACCGGAGAGTGTGTACCCGAAGTCGGCGACCCCGTGACTCGGGCGTCGATCACCGGGCGGCGACCTAGAACACCGGTCGGTCCGCGGTGGACACGATCACTGCTGTGAGTACGGCGATGACGCAGACTGTGCCAGACACACCCCACTGCCACCGCGGCACGGTGCGCCGTGTGACGACGAGGAGATGCGCGAGAAGCGCCAGGGTGGCGAGGGCAGAAACCACGGTGCCCACGATCGCTGGTTCGAACAGTGCGATCTGCTTCATCGCGACTCCGCTGGCGCCAGGTGCGGAGTACCGCGTCAGGCCGATCTGGCTCGCGGCGACGACCAGTGCGAGAGCAGCAGCCAGGAGGAAGCCGGAGGCGACGATGATGCGCTGAGAACGGGGCATTGCCTCAGTATGGAGATCTCGACGGTCCGCACGCCGCGTCGCTCGTGCTGGACGTGAGACATCAGCTCAGGTTCTTCGGCAGACCGCGACTCATGCGCAGCTTCTGCGCACGTCGCTCCCGCACGTAGTAGACCCACGACCACACCGGGAAGACGTAGAAGACAAGGACGAAGAACCACATCACCGGATCCAGGCTGGTGTCACCCGGAGTCGGTTCGATCAGTCCGAGGCTCTGCGCGACCAAGAACCCGATGCCGACTGTGACCCCGACCATGATCACGGTCAGCACGATGGAGATGATGAGCAGCCCGGATGCAGAGTTGACCGGGGGCACCGCGCTCCCGACGCTGCCTTTGTAAACGCCGTACTCCTCCGAGCTCAAGCCACGGCGCTTGGCGTCTTCCTGGGCCAGCCGCTCGTAGTAGCCCGGTCCGTGTTCCATCGGCTCCTCGGTCATGGCGAGCAGCTTCGCACACCCGCGGCAACATCTCGCCAGGTAGCCATCAACTCTCTCCCGCAGGAACGGGACACATCAGACCTCGTCCCGCTAGCCGATCCGGTTTCGAGAGTGCGGGTTGTCCACAAAGCACCGCTCCGCGTCAGATCTCAGAAGGGGGGAGGTCCGCATGACAGCCCGGCGCCGGTGACGGTTCTGAGACACGCCAGGAACTGGGCAAGATCCGCGAGTGGGCCGCAGCCAACGGCCACGAGTTCTCCTCCCGCGGCCAGATCAGCCAGGCCGTTCGCGATGCGTACGACGCGGCGCACTGACGCCGCTCCCCCACCTACGGCAACGGCCGGCGACCCCGAGGGATAGCCGGCCGTTGCCGATCGCGCTGATAGTGGCCTCTTATGTCAGCTCTTCACCTGCTGAGTGGACGTGTAAGCCCTAACAGCCTCGAGGAATCCCTTAGCTTCCCCGTCCTTTCGGAACGCCTCAGCTTCAAGAACCGATCGCAACCATTTTGCCTTATTTTTCGCAGGATACTCCGGATGAAATCCTTCAAGCTCGCCCACCGGGACCAGGAAAATCCCTACAGACCGCAGCTTGACATCGAGCCTCACGAAGGCCTGGAGTGCATCGCCACGAAGAAACGCTTTACCCTGTAATTTAAAATCCTTCCAACCGGATCTGCCCGAAAGAGACGAGTTGATCCGGCCAATCAAACCAGCCGTAACATCGCCTGTTGCATCACTGAGTTGCTCTCGTACCTCCGCGGCCGCGGCTATTACAGTCCTTTTCTGGTCCCGGTCCTTCACATAGGCTGTGAGCACATTGCGATCGCGCTCAAGCTCAGAAATATCTGCACCTGCCGCTGCGATGATCTTTTCAAACTCTTGATCATCTTGCAGCAAATCGATATCCAGGATTGCCGCCACCGGGACCTCAGTTCTACTGAATGCCTCTAGGGCAATATGCACTCGCGACTTGCCGCCCGCGTGAGTGAAGTGCAAGCCTGAATCTACACCTTGATTTGAATCAACATCATCCAGGACAGCACGATAGTATGTGCAATCCGAATCAGCCTCGCAGATAACGACCCCTCGCACAAAGAGGCCGTTCAACATATCGTAGTAGCGAATAAGAGGATCGGCATAAAGTGTCTTTACGTCGTCGGGGGCGAGCTGCGCTACCGAGGATTTATCACCCTCGCGAGTAAGACGGACAATCCCAACATTGCTTCCGACTCCACTTGTGAGGCCCGCAACAACGTCTTCACTGTGGGTCGACACAATCACTTGCGTTCCGACCGCATGCTGTTCGGCCAGAAATTGACCAAGCATCCGAGCCTGCGGTGGGTGCAGGAAGGCCTCGGGCTCGTCGATCAGAACGATCGGATGCGATCCAGCTATTACCGAGAGCGCCATACCGATGAAGGCACGGAATCCGTCGCCTTGCTCATCAATTAATGGCAGCTTAGAGAGGTCGTCGAGGTATTGTCTCGATGGAGGGGCTGTTTCGGGGCAGCTTGTCGCTCCGACATGAAGGTAAATCTGGCTACCCGCATACCTATTCACGGTAAGCGGAACACCAAACGCTTTGAGGGCCAAGGTGCTTAAAGTATTCTCCAGCCCTCGATCAGCATACAGGCGCTGGACTGCATTAGATGGAGAATCGCGGAGCATGTTGTAGGAGGGCGTGGAGTTTGCCAGATGAAGGCGATTATTTGCATCCATTAGAATGCAGACGTAAGGGGCAAGGGGTCCAAACCCGACGCGTGAATTCCAATATTCCGACAAAGAGGACGCTAGTACTACGGCACCACCTGATAGCCTCCAGTTCTCCTCGTTCCAGGTGCCGTCACTATATGCCCCCGGCGGCCGGGGAGTATTGTTTTTCTCGAGCCGATGCCGAAATGCTTCAAAAGCGCCTAGCTCTTGATCGCCCTCAAGGTCGTACCCCTGAATAAGGCGATGTCCGACAATCGGGCCGGAATAAGACAACCGCTCAAAGCATTGCTGGAGTTCCCGCAAGAACGTACTTTTGCCGGCATTGTTCGGGCCGACGACGGCTGTGATCGAATCGGAAATAGCGACATGTTTGCCTGTTGTCAGAGTGACATCTTTGAGCTTCACGCTCCCGCTTTCATCTAGAGGTCCTTGCGTGTCGACCTGATCTTTCCTCGTCACCCTAGCGTGGGTGTTGTAGTGATGGGGTATACCCCAGTGCGACAGGCAGTCGAGGGCCCTGTCCGCGTGGTTCTAGAGTCCGCTTGACCCCTTTGCCACAGATCTGTGCGGAGGTCTAGACGTGATGCAACACAGGACGCAAGCGGTCGCCTCGTGCGGGTCAGTTCGACCGATCAGAACCAGGTCATGGACGACGACGGAGCCGGCGCCGGAGCCGGCGCCGGCGCCGATGACGCTGTCGTCGCCGATGCTCACGCCGGGGCCGACGAAGACACTGCCTCCGAGCCACAGGTTGTTCCCGATGCTGATCGGGAGGGCTGCTTCGAGCTTGTCGCGGCGCGGCTGCGGATCAGTGGGGCGGGTAGGTGTCAGCAGCTGGACGTTTGGCCCGATCTGTCAGTCCCCCCAAGTGGGGATCGCTCGTCACAGCCCCTGACGCCGCATGCCGCCGCCGGCCCGGGCAGCGACCCGCCCCAGCAGACCGACCCTCCCCAGACTCACGCCCGGTCGTGCACCGTCACGTGGTACCCATCCGGGTCGGCGAACGTGAACGTCCGCCCGAACGGCCCGTCGATCGGGCTCGAGACGATCCGGTGCCCGTCGGCCTGCAGCGCGTCGTGCATCGCCTGCACCTCGGTGCCGTGCAGCCAGAGCGCAACGCCGACACCGGGCTGGACGGCGGCGTCGAGGTCGGTGCCGGGGACGACGTCCCGCAGCGCGAAGGCGATCGGCGTCGTGGTGAAGACGACGGCGTGCGGGGGTCCGGCGGGTGAGCGGACGAGGCCGAGGTACTGCTCGTAGAACGCCTGCGAGGCGTCGAGGTCGCGGACCTGCAGGGAGACGAAGTCGGGGCCGGTGACGGGCATGGGTGCTCCTCGTGTTGATGTCAGTTGTCTGACATCAAGCAGCTTATGTCAGACTGCTGACATGAGTCAAGACGGACCCGGCGTTGACCTGCCGACTTCGATCGGCTACCTGCTCAAGGAGACCGCGACCGCACTCCGCACCGCGATGGAGGCCGTGCTCCGCCCGCTCGGCATGACGGTGACGCACTACTCGTGCCTGGAACTGCTGGCGCAGCGTCCCGGTTCGTCGAACTCCGAGCTCGCCCGCGGCACCTTCGTCACCCGGCAGTCGATGAACGTGCTCCTGCAGACACTGGAGCGGGACGGCGTCGTCACCCGCCCGTCGGAGGCCCGCTCCGGCCGGGTGATGCCGGCACAGCTCACCGAGCGCGGTCGTCGCGACCTCGCCGCAGCGACGGCGGCGGTCCGCGGCGTCGAGGACCGGATGCTCAGTGACCTCGACGAGGACGACCGCGCGGCCGCCCGGCGCCTCCTGCAGAGCATGGTCCGGTCACTCCGCGGCGCGGACCAGACCCAGGCAGCGAGTGGTCCGAAGGACGACGCCGCGGGTTGAGGGTCAGGCCTCGTCGAGGAACGCCCGGACGACCCCGACTGCGTCGGGATGGTCCTGCGGCCGGTGTCCGTGCCCGGCGAGCGTCACGTGACGGGCACCGACGATCCGGGAGGCGATGGCCTCGTACTCGTCGTTCCATCCGCCCGTCACCACCAGGGTTGGTACGCCGATCCGGTCCGGGGTGTCCAGGCTCCACGGCCCGGGCAGTCGGCGCTGCCGCTCGGCAGCGAGCAGGTCGGCCGAGTCCGTCGGGGGTGCGATGGTCTGTCCGGCGAGTGCCGTCGCGAAAGCCACGGCGAACTCCGCCGCCGGGAGCGTCGCCGCCCGGTCGAGCACTGGTTGCACCCGACGGATGTGCTCCTCGACCGCCGGGTTCCCCCGCGCCAGGGCGTAGGCGGCGGGCTCGAACAGCACGAGCGCCCGGACCAGGTCCGGACGACGAGCGGCGGCACGCATGGCGACCGGCCCGCCGAAGGAGTGCGCCACCACGGTCGCTCCGGCATCGCACGTCTCGAGCAGCCGGGCCTCCCAGCGGTCCTGGTCGAACGTGGCCGGCCCGTCCGCGCTGTACCCGGGCATCACCGCGAACCACGCACCGGGCAGATCCCCGACAGCCGACCAGGCCCGGTCCGGACTCCGGTTCGAGGCGTGCAGGAACACGATCCGCGCGCCCGTCCCGTCACCCGTCATGGACTGCAGGGTAGCGCTGCCCTCCCGCCCGGTCACTCGCCGGCGAGGACGCCGTTCATCGCGATCCACACCGGAACCCACGGAGCGCAGAGCGCGAGGACCAACGCGACTGCAGCACCGACCCGGTGCACACCTCGCCACAGGAGGACGACCGCCAGGACCACGGTGGTGGACGCTGCTGCAACGCTGACGACCGCCGCGGCGTTCAGGCTTGCACGGCCACTCGCCGTCGCGGCCGGTGTCGGCGTCACCCCGAGCGTGAACACGTCCAGCAACGCACCGAACCACAGCATCGCGACGACGACCCCGCAGCCCAGGACGAGCACCACCCACATCGCCGCGACGACCCCGCGCTCACCCGTCCGCATGTCGCTCATCGACGTCATCGTAGGTGCAGCTGCTCGCCGTCGGTCGCGATGGCCGATGGCCGATCGCCGATGGCGCTGCTGCACTGGAGCGGCGCCGGCCCGGTCGGACACACGACCCGACGGACGCACGACCCGCCGGACCGGCACGCGACGGACGGGAGGCGCGGCACCCGCTGGCACCGCGCCTCCCGTCCGTCAGCCATCCAGTCGGTCAGGCAGGGCCGGACCGGCGAGCACCCGGCTCAGCGCACCGCGAAGGGCGCCCGGCGCCCCTCACCCCACGCCCAGTGCAGCAGCGCCAACCCGGAGTCGTTCGTGACCCGCAGCGAGAGGTTCTGACCCGAGCCGCGGACGGTCTCGAGGCTGTAGGTGTCGTCGGTCCGGAGCCCCGGCCAGTAGACCGCGCCGAGGTGCCGCTCCCGGGCAACGGTCGTCACGGTCTGCAGGAACGCGACCGAGTTGTCCGCGTCGGCGTTGCCGGTGGTGGCGGAGCCGCGGTAGTCGAGGCCGGTCGTCATCGGCACGCCGAACTCGTCGAGGACGGTCCGGTTCGAGCACGCCTGGTCGCCGAGTCGGCTCTCGAAGTCGGCCTTCCACTCGGCGGCGTCCCGGGTGCCCCAGTAGCCGTAGTAGTGCTGCGAGACGTAGGTGCCCTCGAGTGCGGGTGCCGCGCAGATCGCGTCGACGTGGTCGTTGTAGCCGGTGCCGCTGACGAACACCCGGTCCCGCGGGATGCCCTGGGCGGTGTAGCGCTGCACCCACGTCGTGGCGAGCTGCACCCAGTCGGCCGGGGCGTACCCGAACGGCTCGTTCATCGGCTCGAAGAACACACCGGAGTCGTGGCTGTACGTGCGGGTCAGGGTGTCCCACATGCCCCACCAGGCGGCGGGGTCGTCGACCTTGCCGTCCTTGCTGGCGTCGCTGCCCTCCCAGTAGCCGAGGACGACCTTGACGTCCCGGTGCCGGGCGGCGTCGATGACGGCACGGTAGGAGTTCCACCAGGTCGTGCCGACGGAGTACGGGTTGACGGGCAGGCGGACGGTGTCGGCGCCCAGGTCCTTCCGGAACTCACGGATGACCCGGTCGGCCTTGCGGTAGGTGGTCCGGTAGTCGTCCGAGGTGGACAGGCCCGACAGCACGACGGGTCCGTTGACGTAGTTGTCGCGCGGGTCGGCCCAGTTCACGCCGTGGAACCGGGTGGGGTCGAGCCGGGCGTCGAGCCGGGCGTCGAGCCGGGCGTCGTGGCCGTGGCGGGCGGCGGAGACCGAGGTGCCGGTCGTCGTCGCCGGAGTCGCGGACGCGGTCGTCGGGACCGCCAGTGCGAGTGCCGTGACGCCCGCGCAGACGGCGGTGACGACGGTCGCGATGCGGCGGAGACGCCCTCGTGTCGGTCGGCCCCTGCCGTCCGTCGAGGTGGTGGTGTGGATGGTCATGGTGTTCCCTCCTGCTCCGTCCTCGGAGCACCCCGGACGCCGTCGTCCTGGGGTCGTCGACGCAGCACGACCGGTCCCCTCTCGGTGATGGCAACGTCAACACGGCGAGGATTGCACTCT
>Ga0308159_1005879_pt1 | contig 10062 bp, 8 predicted proteins | sample PhyCR1_FD_201040 | JGI IMG/M metagenome (GOLD analysis project Ga0308159, IMG submission 201040) | Phyllosphere microbial communities from UC Gill Tract Community Farm, Albany, California, United States - DLSLC.R1 | ecosystem: Host-associated > Plants > Phyllosphere > Unclassified | place: USA... | reverse complement strand
GCGCGTCCGCGCGGCGCGGTACGAGGTGACGGTGGTGATGTCCACGACTCAGCCCGCCAGGATCCGGCCCGACCAGCGGCCGTCGGCGAGCGTGTAGTGCTGGCGCGTGCTCTGCCCGATCGGGTCGCCGCGCCAGAACGTCAGGGTGAGGGGGCGCAGGCGGAACCCCGCCCACCGCTCCGGCGGCTCCAGCTCGGGGTGGGCATCGCCGAACTCCGCCCAGAGATGGTGCCGCGCCTCGACGGGCAGGTGGGCGTTCTCGTGCGTGTTGATCCACGCGAGCATCTGCAGGTACCGGGACCGCTGGCGGTACACCGCGGCGGCCTCCGCCGCGCCGACCCGCTCGACGATCCCGCGCACGACGAGCTGTCGACCGATCTCGGGCCACGCCACCGCCATCGCGGCGACCGGGTTCGCGGCGATCTCGGCGACCTTCGCGCTGGCCGAATCGGTGTGGAACGTGAGGCCCGCGGCATCCCTGTCGCTGATGAGCACGTGACGGAGCGAGGGGATGCCGTCCAGCCCGATGGTCGACAGGGCCGCGAGGGGCCGCAGTTCGCCGTCGTGGGGAGGGAGCCACCGTTGCATCAGCGCGAGCGGGTCGTCGACGAGCACGTCGATGTCGGCGACGTCGGAACCGAACGTGGTGCCGGCCGTGATCATGGCCACCTCCGGGGGCTGCAGCGGGTAGGGCCGAGCGTAGGGACGGCGCGTTTCGGCGATGTTGCCGCCATGAACATTCGCCGAAACACGCGCTTCCTACACTCCGGCCATGACCCTGTTGCCGCTGATCGACGCCTGCCCCAAACGGATGGAGTACGGACCCTGCGGCGGGGTCGGCTTCGACGGGTCATGCGAGATCGACGCGACGCACCGCTGCGCGTTCCTGCACCGACCGACCGTGCCGTGGACAGGGGTCGACCGTTCGGCGGTTCCGGCACCGTCGCCGCGGACGGCCGCGGCAGCGCAGACCCTCGCGGCCCTCGACACCCGGCCCTGGGTGGTGGCCGACCTGCCCGCGCGCGCCCTCAGCGTCTCGTCGATCGACACGTGCGCGGGGATCCTCACCGGAGAAGTGGATGCCGTCCTCGCCGGCGACGCGGGAAGCGCGCGGGTCCAGTTCCCTCCCGCGTACCGCGCACACCTCCTGCAGCGGCGGGGGCTGCGCGTGTGGACCGGCCTGAACATGCGCGACCGCAACCGTGTCGCGATCGAGGGGGAGCTCGCCGCTCTCGCTGTCGAGGGGGTGGCGGGCGTGCACTGCGTCACCGGCGATCACACGCGCACCGGTCACCGCCCCGACGCGACTCCCGTCTTCGACCTGGACTCGACCGAGGCCACGGCCCTCGCCCGCGCCGCCGGTCACGTCGGCTCGGTCGCCGCCTCACCCGCGGCGCCGCCGGTCGACCGCCGCGCCGCGCGCCTGCGCGAGAAGGTGCGGGCCGGGGCCGACGTCTGCTTCGTCAACCACGCCGGAGGGGCGGAGCCCGTCCGCCGCTTCATCGAAGAGGTGGGCGACGGCATCCGGTACATCCCGTGCGTCCCCGTCGTCGTCGACCACGCCTCGGCCGACCTGCTGGAGTCGTTCACCACCCTGGTGCTGCCCGACGGGTTCCTCGAGCGCGTGCGCGGGGCCCGAGACCCGCGGGCCGAGGGGATCGCCCTCGCGATCGCTCTCGCCGAGCAGATGCTCGCGCTGCCCGGGGTCGTCGGCGTCAACCTCTCGGGCGGGCGCGACGGCGCCGAGGACTCGTACGCCGAGGCGCTCGCCGAGGTGGCGCGGCGCCTGCGGTGACGGCCCGACCAGGGGCGTCGGGCGGGCCGTACTCCTGAGATTTCGCCGCCGGGAGGCCCCGGTGCGCCGAGTCCCCGCGGCTCGAGCCGGCGCTGCCGATGGTTCTCAGGAGTTTCGCGCGGCCCGGGCGGATCGCCGTGCCCGGCTCAGTGCATGATCATCCCGCCGGTGACGTTGATCGCCTGACCGGTCAGGTAGCCGCCCGCGGGCGACGCGAGAAAGTGCGTGACCCCCGCCACGTCCTCCGGCGCGCCCAGCCGCCCGAGCGGCGATTTCGCGCTCCACGTGCGTACGTCGTCCTCGGATCGGGTGTCGGCGCCCATGTCGGTGAGCACGTACCCGGGGCACACAGCGTTGACGCGCACACCGTGGCATCCCCATTCCTGCGCCCCCGCGCGCGTGAGCGCGACGACAGCGGCCTTCGACGCGGCGTAGTGTCCCTCTCCGCCGCCACCCTGTTTGGCGGCCATGCTGGCGATGTTGACGATCGATCCCGCGCGCGCCTCGAGCATGACCGGGGCGACGGTCTGCATCGTCACGAGCGTCGCGCGCGCGTTGATGTCGAGCACGAGATCCCAGTCATCGACCGAGATGTCGAGCAGCGAGACGTGCTGGAACACCCCGGCGCAATTCACGAGCACATCGACGCCCTCGAGGGCCGCGATCGCTTCGCCGACCGCGCGGCGCGTGTCGACCGGGTCGCGCAGGTCGACGGAGAAGAAGAGGGATGCCGTATCCCCGGCGGGAGCACGACGATCGAGCACCGCGACCCGGGCGCCGTCAGAGACGAACCGCGCGACGATGGCGGCGCCGATGCCGCCGGACCCGCCCGTGACGATCACGCGCTGAGACATGGGACTCCTTCCGCGGGGCGTCGGGTCGCCCTCGGCGGCACCGTACGCCCGGCGGGTGCACCCGCTAGAGACGCCCGTGTTTCCGCGGCGTAACGCTTCTGCGCTCGTGCCGGGTCGTCGGCATCCGGGGTCGTACGCTCGGCTCGACACCTGCCCGGAGCCCCAGGAGAGACGTGCCCGTTCACCCCGCCATCACCGATCCGGCCGTGCGCGCGCACCTCGAACGACTCGCGGCACGGGCCGGCACGATCCCTTCCGGGGCGACGGATGCCGAGGGCGACGATGCCGCGCGCATCGCCGAGCTGCGCGCGAATCCGTCGTGGGTCCGGATGCCCGACGACGAGACCCTCGAATCGATCGACCTGGATGCCGCGGGCCAGGGTCTGCGCCTGTACCGCCCGCGCGCCGGGCACCGGGGAACCCTCGTGTTCGCCCACGGAGGCGGCTGGGTCGCCGGGAACCTCGACAACAACGACGCCCTGTGCCGCGCCCTGGCTCTCGCCACCGGTGCCCAGGTGCTCAGCGTCGACTACCGCCTCGCGCCCGAGCACCCCTTCCCGGCGGGTCTCGACGACCTCGACCGCGCGCTGTGCTTCGCCGTCACGGGTGCCGACGGACTCATCGACCCGTCGCTGCTCGGCGTCGCCGGGCACAGCGCGGGCGGCAACCTCGCCGCCGCGCTCGCCCTGCGCGCACGGGAGGGTCGGGCTCCCGGCATCCGGTGTCAGGTTCTGCTCTGCCCGGTGCTCGACGCCCCCGATCCGTCGCGCCCCAGCTATCGCGCGCACACCGACGACCTGCCGCTGACCGCGCGCGGGATGCAGTGGTACTGGGAGCTCTACGTTCCGGATGCCGCGGGCGCGGCACCCGTCGAGGCCGCGCCGCTGCGGGCCCCCGAGGTGGTCGGGTCGGCCCCCGCGGTGATCGTCGCCGCGGCGGTCGATCCGCTGTCGGACGAAGCGGAGGAGTACGCCGAGCGCCTCACGGCCTCGGACGTACCGACGACCTTCGTGCGGCGCGAGGGCGTGCCGCACCTGTTCCTGGTCTTCCCCTCGACGCCCGCGCGCGACGAGGTGCTCGCGCAGATCGCGCCGGCCGTGCGCGCGGCGTTCGCGTGAGGGCCTGACCTCGTCCCCCTTTCGGCGGGGTCATGTCCCACTCTGTGCGGTCTGGGGTCTGTTCAGGCAACCGTTTTCGGGACATGGCCGGGTGGCGGTGGCGGCGGCGGCGGGCGGGCGGGCGGTAGCCGACCTCGTCCCCCTTTCGGCGGGGTCATGTCCCACTTTGTGCGGTCTGCCGCCCGTTCGGCCAGCCATTTTCGGGACATGGATGTGCTCCCGCCGCCCCGCAAACAGCCCGCCACCCGCCCGGAACACCGCGGAAACACGCCATTGTTACCGTCATCAACATGTCGCTTCTGGTCACGAACGCACGTCTCATCACGGTCCCCGCGGGCACCGACGACCCCGGCTACATCGAGCGCGGCTACATGCTCGTCGAGGACGGACGCATCACCGCGATCGGCGCCGGCGACCCCGTGCCGGGCACATCGGCCGATGAGATCCTCGACGTCGACGGCAAGTTCGTGGCCCCCGGCTTCGTCTCGTCGCACAGCCACCTCTTCACGAGCGGCTCGCGCGGACTCGGCGTCGATCAGACGCTCTACGGCTGGTGCACCTCGATGTTCAGCGTGCTCAACAACGCCTCGCCCGACCAGATCTACTGGGCGACGCTGCACGGCTCACTCGACTTCCTCGCCAACGGCGTGACGACGGCGTACAACTTCACCGACCCGCTCCTGCCCTGGGAGCCGATGGTCGAGGGCAAGCGCGCCGACGGCGGCGGCATTCTGCGTGATCACGCCTGGCACACCCGACAGGCCGACGGATGCCACGACGCGGGGCTCCGCTTCGTCGACTCCATCGCCTTGGATGCCACCGTCGGCACCGACGAAGAGATCTTCGCCCGCTTCGAGGCCTCGCTCGACCACGTGCTCGCGATGGATCCCGACATCGCCCTCGGTGCGTCGATCATGGGCCAGGTGCAGTGGTCGACGCGTCCGGATGCCGCCGAGATCGAAGTCGCCGTCATGGACCGCTTCGGCGTGACCAACCAGGCGCACTTCCTCGAGACCTACGAGGCGATCGAGCACCAGCAGACGAAGTTCCAGCTGTACAAGAACGCCGGCGCGCTGCGTCCGGGCATGATGTTCGGCCACTTCATCCAGACGACGCCCGAGATCATCGCGGATGCCGCTGCCGGCGGCGCATCCATGTCGTGGCAGCCCGCGTCGAACGGGCGTCTGGCGTCGGGCATCGCCCACGTGCCCGAGATGCTCGAGCAGGGCATGAAGGTCGGCATGGGCCTCGACGACCAGGCCTGCACCGACGTCGCCGACCCGTGGCAGAACATGCGGATGGGCATGTTCATGCAGCGCGCCCGCACCCACGACCCGCTGTCGATGATGCCCGAGCGCGTGCTGCGTCTGCACACGCTCGGCGGGGCCGAGATCATGGGCGTCGACGACCGCGTCGGCAGCCTCGAGGTGGGAAAGTTCGCCGACTTCGTCGTGGTCGACCCGCGCACGCCCGACATCGGGCCGCTCTGGAACCCCGTGCGCAGCTACGTGCTCGCCTGCGGCCTGCGCAACCTGCAGCAGGTCTACGTCGGCGGAAAGCTCGTCAACGACCGGGGCGTCTCGACCAACCCGCTCGCGGTCGAGGCCTCGCGCGTGCTGCACGAGGAGCTGCCGGCGCTGGCCGAGGAGTTCGGCGTCATCCTCTGACCCCGAGGTCGTGCCGTCGAGTGTCCAGAACACGCGGACGGGATGCCGCGTTCGTCCGCGTTTTCTGGACGCTCAGGGGCTCGTGAGCTCGCGTGATCCGAGCCTGCCCTCGCGCACGACGGGACTCCGTGACAGCGTGAGGAGATGCGCAGACGCATCGCAGGTCTCGACGTCCACACCTCCGTCGACGGGGTCGTGGGGCGCGACGTGCTGTTGTGGCACCACGGGTCGCCGCAGACCGGCACGATCCTGCCGCCGGTGCAGCGGGCGGCCGACGCACACGGACTCGTCGTCGTCTCGGTCGCCCGGCCCGCCTACGCCGGGTCGCCGCGTCAGCCGGGCCGCACCGTCGCCGACGTCGGCGCGGGGCTCGTTGCGGTGCTCGACGCCCTCGGCGCGGCATCCGTCGTCTCCGTCGGCGCGTCCGGTGGCGGGCCCCACGCCCTCGCGTGCGCGGCGGCCATGCCGGAGCTGGTCCGCAGAGTCGTGACCTTCGCGAGCCCCGCACCGTTCACCGGCGACGACGCGTGGTTCGCCGGCATGCAGGCGCCGGGTGGGCTGCGATCGGCCGTCGAGGGCGAGGACTCGCGCCGCCGCTTCGCCGAGACCGACGAGTTCGATTCCGAGCAATTCGTGGATGCCGACGTCGCGGCCCTCGAGGGCGAGTGGGCGTCTCTCGGAGCCGACGCCGGCGCGGCCGGAGCCGACGGACCCGAGGGCCTCATCGACGACGACCTCGCCTTCACCCGCCCCTGGGGTTTCACGCTCGCCGAGGTCTCGGCATCCGTGCTGCTCGTCCAGGGGGAGCGCGATCGCGTCATCCCTCCCGCTCACGCTCGGATGCTCGAGGCCGCTCTTCCGCACGCGACGCTCGATCTGCACGCCGACGACGGCCACGTCTCGGTGCTGCGGCACCTGGGTGCCGCGCTCTCCCGGTGACCGATGCGCGCGAGACGTCAGCGACGTCGCGCGACCCGCAGCAGCGTCTCACCCACCGCGGCGATCGCCGCCGCGCACGCCAGTGAGACCGCGATGCTGACGAGAGCGGCGGCGGGTCCCGTGGAATCCAGGGCGGCCCCGGCGATCACTCCGCCGATCGGCACGCCGAGCGACATCGCCGCGGTCGGGTAGGCGAGGGTCTCGGTCACGCGTCCTTCGGGGGCGCGGGCCGATGCCACGAGGATGCCCGACACCATCACCGGCGACAGCGCGAGCCCGAGCAGCAGGATCACCCCGAACAGCACCGGAGCAGAGCCCTGGGCGAACGGCAGGGCGAGGGCGACCGCGCAGGCGACCGCGGCGAAGAGGATGTACCGCGCGGCGGGGGAGAGTTTCCACGTCCGTGCTCCGGTGACGACCGACCCGATCGCGATCGCCACGGCCAAGGCGCTGAACGCCGGGCCCGCGAGCCACGGCCGCTCGCTCAGCTCGGCCCAGCCGACCAGACTCACGTCGAACGCGCCGAAGACTCCGCCGAAGGCGATGCAGGCCACCGCGATGGGGATCACCCCGGCGGGAGGCAGGACCAGTCCTCGGCGCGGCCCGCGCGGTGTCGGTGCGGGCTGCGTCGCGCGCTGCGAAGCCAGCCACACGCCGCCGATCACTCCGAGGCCGAGCGAGCCGAGGACCGCCACCGCGGGGCCGAGCGCGGCGGCCACCGCGGTGATGGCGGGCGGCCCCGAGATGAACACCATCTGGTCGGCGATGGTCTCGAGCGCCAGAGCGGGTGTCCGCTGCGCCGGCGGGGCCAGCACGGTCCACCGCGCCCGGACGGCCGAGGTGAGGTCGGGGGTCGCCGCCCCCGTGACGAACGCGGCCACGAGCCACGTCCAGAACGGTGCACCCATGAGCACGAGGGCGAGCAGTCCGGATGCCGCGAGCACGAGGCATCCGAGAGACACCAGGATCACGCGGGCCTGGCCGTGGCGGTCCATGCGCGATGACCACAGGGGTGCCGCGATCGCCATCCCGCCGACGAGGGGTGCGACGACGAGTCCGGCGGAGGCGAAGCTGCCGGTCGAGGCCGACACCAGCATGATGATGCCGAGCGACAGCGTCGCGCGGGGGAAGCGCGCGAGGATGCCTGCGGCGACGAAGCCGCGGGCCCCGGGCAGGCGCAGCACCTGGCCGTAGGCGCGGACGCCCTGCGCCTCAGACGTCGTCGTGTTCACGGCGCGTGCGTCCCCTCGCGGTGGCCACAACGCAGGAGATCCGACCAGCCGTTGGTCGACCACCCCGCGCGGACTCGTCGCCGTGGGCAGCCCCCACGGATTCTCCTGCGTTGTGTCGTCGTGCGGCGTGACCCGTCGTCACCGCCGCGACCGCGGGAGCAAAACCCGCCAGCGGCGTGGTCGCGGCGGGATGGGCGGGCGGTACGCAGGAGAACCGCCCGCCCCGCAGCGGGAAGCCCGCGTGACCACGGCTGCGGCGGCGCATATCTCCTGCGTTGTGTCGCGTTGCCGCCCATCTCTCCGGCGGAGGCCCGGATGGAAACGAACCGTGCACGCCCCGGGCGACTCACGCGGTGTAGTCGAATCGGCTGATCTCCTCGAGCGCTTCGACGACGAACGACACGCTGTCCTCGAACAGCTGGGCGCCGTGTGCGGCGTTCGCTCCGGTGGGGTCGCCGAGAACGCCGGTGGGTCCGAAGTCGTTCGAGAGCCACCCGAAGGTCACGGGCTTGCCGTTGAAGCCGATGTGGCGGAAGTCGCCGATGTGCGCGGGCACGGTGGCCTCGAATTTCGCGGCGTCGACGAGCTCGGGTCGCAGGTGCATGATCATGCTCGTCTCGCCGTGGCCGGCGTGGATGCCGGTGCCGTGCTCGTCGGGTCCGCCGTCGGTGCCGTCGAACGAGGGCACGCGGGCGGCAGGCATGAAGAACGTGCGCAGGCCGAAGCGGCGACGCAGCTCGCGGTTGGCGACGTTCAGCAGGGCGACGTTTCCGCCGTGGCCGTTGAGGAACACCAGCGTGCGGGCCCGGGTGGTCAAGAGCGATCGGCCGATGTCGACGATCGTCTGCATCATCGTCTCGGGGGTGAGCCACAGGGTGCCCGGCGCCCACGAGTGCTCGTCGGACTTCGTGATCGACAGCGTCGGCAGCTGCCACACGTCGAGGCCCTGCGCGGCGGCGCGCGCGACCGCGGCGGTGGCCGAGGCCTCGGCGACGATCGCGTCTGTCGCGAGCGGCAGGTGCGGGCCGTGGTGCTCGATCGCGCCGGTGGGCAGCACGACGATCGACTCCTCGGTGAGGGCCTCGGCGGCCGCGGGGCCGCTCAGTTCGGCCAGCAGACGGGTCATGAGATGATCGCTCCCTTGCGCGCTCCGGTGTAGTCGGGGTTGAGCTTTCCGGGGTTCAACAGGCCGTTCGGGTCGGTGAGGGCGGCGGTCTCGGCGGTCTGCTCGACGTTGAAGTCGACGTTCCACTGGTGCGGGTTGTGCACGCCGACGCCTATCGCGTTGAGCTCGGCGATGCCGCGGTACACGTCCTCTTCGCTGACGTACGGCGCGGCGAGCATGCCGATCGGGAAGGCCTTCGTCGACTCGATGTGGAGCTTGCCGCCCGCGAACACCGACTCGACGGCTTCGATGTCGTCGGCCAGCGGGGCGCCCGCGACCTCGAGGTGGAACACCTCGTGCGGCTGGCTCTTCTGGTACCACTCGATGGGGTGGTTGTAGCTGAGCATCGACAGGCGGATGCTGGCCTGCGGGCCCTCGCGCACCGCTTCGACGCGGCCTCCGGCCCCCTCGATGATCGCGGTGACCTCGTCGATGAGCGAGGCGTCGATGATCGCGCGCAGGCTCGAGCGCCCCTCGGGGATTGCCTCGTCGTCGGGAAGGGCCGCCGAGATCTCGACGCCGTCGCCCGAGACGAGGCGCGGGGTGGGCGTGAGGTTGCCGATCGTCTGCACGACCGAGAGGGTCCCGGCGAAGTCGGGGAAGCTCGCCCACAGCCCCCGCCATTCGCGCAGCGGCTCGAGGCGCACGGTCGCGCGCACGATCACGCCCGCGGTGCCGTAGTTGTGCACGTACTTCTGGGCCTCTTCGCCCTCGGCGTGGAGGATCTCGGCGCTGCCGTCGGCGTGCACGACGTCGAGGGCGGCGACGAAGCCGCGGTCGTTGGAGCCGTGCTCGATCGATCCGGTGCCGCCGGACCCGCCGGAGAGGAAGCCGCCGATCGTCGACTGCGCGGTCGAGGGGTACATCCACAGCGCCTGGCCGCTCGCCCACGCGGCCTGCTCGAGCATGACCATCGGGGTTCCGGCCTCGGCGGTGATGAAGCCGTCGCCGACCTCGACGATCGCCTTGGCTCGCGTGGTGTCGATGACGAGGCCGCCCTGCATCGGAATGCCCTGTCCGTAGTTGCCGGTGCCCTTACCGCGAACGGTGATCGGAACACCGTGGCGGGATGCCGCGGCGACGGCCGTGGCGATCTGCTCGGCGTCGGCGGCGAAGACGACGAGGTCGGCGAGGCCCAGCGGAAGCTTCGCGGCGATGATCGGCGACATCGGCGAGCCGTCGACGCTGGCGCGTTCGCGCACGCGCGGTTCGGTGCTGACGGCGGCGGGGCCGAGCAGGTCGAGCAGTTCGTCCTCGAGGGAGAGGACGCGGGTGGCGGTGTCGCTCATGGG
>Ga0308159_1005876_pt1 | contig 10065 bp, 9 predicted proteins | sample PhyCR1_FD_201040 | JGI IMG/M metagenome (GOLD analysis project Ga0308159, IMG submission 201040) | Phyllosphere microbial communities from UC Gill Tract Community Farm, Albany, California, United States - DLSLC.R1 | ecosystem: Host-associated > Plants > Phyllosphere > Unclassified | place: USA... | reverse complement strand
AGCGGCGCGCGCCAGCGTATGTCCGGTGATGAAGCCAAAGACGACACTACCCAGTACAAGCAACTGATCCGCCAGATGATCTCCGAACTCGAAGATGTGCTGGTGGTTTTGAAGAAGTGATACAGGCTTTTAAAATACTTCCACATTTCAAAAGCTTGCGGTATATTCCTGATCGCTTCGTTGCGAAGCAAACCCAGTAACACGCCTAGTCGGGGCGTAGCGCAGTCCGGTAGCGCACTAGCATGGGGTGCTAGGGGTCGAGTGTTCGAATCACTCCGTCCCGACCATATTTTTCAATGTCTAAGCCCAATCTGAAAAGGTTGGGCTTTTTCATGCCTGCGAGAAACTCCCTGTCGAAGGCGCTATCCGAGCATCGCCTCAACTTCCTCGAGCGATAAATGCGGAACAACCTCATCCGGTAGCCGCGAAGCGTCGGACAAGTTGTACACCCTGAAGTCATCCCCGATGACTTTTTCCGACATCAGCTTGAACGAAGGCAATATGCGCGTGTGATAGTGCTGGTCGAGCCCGCAGGGCGAGTTATTGGATTGATCGTTCTCGTAAAACCTTCCCGCATTTTCTTTCAGGTCAACGCCCACCAGAAAAACCTTGGAGAAGCCCATATGGAAGGCCAGTTGAATGGCCAGGTAGGCCACGGTCCGCGCATCGAAAAAGCCCTCGCTCATGTCTTTGCTGAACCCGATGGGGCGCTTGCGAAAGGGCAGCAGGGAATGGTCGGCAACCAGCGCGTCATGCCGGCCCAGCACTGCGTCTAGCCAGGACGGTCTTTGCGCCTTGGACAGCGGGTAGAACGCGCCCGTCGGCTGGGCACGGGATGCTCGGGCGTGGTCTTCCCAGAGGGCGACTCGCTGGCTGTTAGCCATGGCGTATTTGAATAACCCCGGTTGTTGTTCGGAAAAACTTCTGTCCGTGCAGGCGTAAAAACACGGGTTAACGTCCGTATTCAAAAACATCGAAATGGCGCCATTCATCGTGATCATGGGCACGTGGGCAAACTGTTTGAGGGGAAATGATTTGGCTGACTGACCAGAGGCGATGATGAACACCGGGCCTTTCTGGCTATTGCGACAGCTTTCAAAGTCGTGCGTGGTCAGCTCCTGCAAAGGGCCGGAGCCCAAGGGGGCTGGCGCCGAGGCCTGCTCTACAGTGGTTCGAGGCATTGATTTCATCAAACTCACCCGTGCAGTGAATGTAAATTCCCTACATCACAGGACCCGATTTTTGTTACAGAGTTTCTATGTGAAAAAAACGATACATTTGCGCGCGCTGAAGCTGTCTGTTCCATGGGAGGTCGGCAGGTCTGAAAAATAGTTGGATAACGCTGTCCCTTTTTTTCACCTCGCCTGTCATTTCAGGCAAGTGAACAAAATCGAGAGCTTCCTCCCATGCCCGCAGTTCTACCCTTGCGCTTGCGCCCGTTGCTGAAACTGAGCTTGATGCTGAGTCTCAGCGCCAGCCCGTTATTCGCCGCTGTCAGCTACGCCGAAGACGCCGCCGCCCGCCGCAGTTACCAGGTGCCGGCCGGTAGCCTGAGTGCGGCGCTGACGCGTTTTGCCGGGTTGTCGGGGGTAAACCTGTCGGTGGATCCGGCGTTGGTCAGCGGGCGCAGCAGCAGTGGCTTGTCCGGCGAGTACGGGGTGGAGGAGGGCTTTGCGCGTCTGTTGCAAGGCTCCGGCCTGCAACTGCAGCCGATGGGCGAGCAGGCCTACATGCTGGTGCCGGTGCCGGATGGCAGCAGCCTGGAACTGGCGCCGACCTCGATCCTGGGCACCACCGGCCTGTACGACGGCGACACCTACGCCGGTGGCCAGGTGGCGCGCCGTGGCTCGCAAGGCCTGCTGGGCACGCGGGACTTCATGGAAACGCCGTTCAGCATGACCACCTACACCCAGGACGCGGTGAAAAACCAGCAGGCCCGCACCCTCGGCGACCTGATCGCCAGCGACCCGTCGGTACGCGCCACCAACCCCGCCGGTGGGCGTTACGAGCAGTTCACCATTCGCGGGTTCAGCCTGTTCAACAGTGATGTGGCCTACAACGGCCTGTACGGCGTGCTGCCGACCTACACCATCGACATGGAAATGGCCGACCGCGTCGACATCTTCAAAGGCCCCACCCAGTTGATCAACGGCATCTCGCCGCGCGGCAGTGTCGGTGGTGGCATCAACGTGGTGCCCAAGCGCGCCACCGACAAGGATATCAACTCGTTCACCGGCAACTGGGCCTCCGACAGCCAGGCCGGCGGCGCGGTGGATATTGGCCGGCGCTTTGGCGAGGACAACAAGTTCGGCATCCGCTTCAACGGCGTGAAGCAGTCCGGCGACACCTAGTGGGACCACCAGAGCGTCGACCGTGAAATGGCCGTGCTCGGACTCGATTTTCGCGGCGAGCGCCTGCGCCTTTCCAGCGATATCGGCCACACCGAACGCGACACCGACGCGCCCCAGGAACGTGTGCAGGTAGCGGCCGCCGCGCCGGTGCCGAGCGCCAATGATGTGCGCCGCAACTACGCGCAGTCCTGGAGCAAGGCCAGCACCAATGACACCTTTGGCACCCTGAATGCCGAATATGACCTCAGCGATTCGGTGATGCTCTACGGTGGCTTCGGCGCGCGTAAAAGTAACCACGACTTCCTGCGTCACGCGGTGTCGGTCAGCAACGCCGCCGGCGACTTCACCGTGTCGCCGCGGGATTTCACCCGTGATGAAAACGTGCGCACCTACAACGCCGGCGTGCGCAACTGGTTCCATACCGGCTCGGTGAGCCATGAGGTCAACCTGGCCGCCAGCTATTTCTACATGGACTTTGAGAACGGCGGCGCACGTTATGCAAACGGGCTCAGCAACCTCTACAACCCGGTGCCGACAATAACCCCCACGGTGCAGACGCGGCCCGATCCCAAGGTCTACACCGAGAATAAATTCAGCGGCGTGGCGCTGTCCGACACCCTGGGCTTCTTCGACGACCGCCTGTTGCTGACCCTCGGCGCGCGCTGGCAGCGGGTCAAGGTGGATGACTGGAATAACGGGGTCAAAGGCAAGACCGGCTACGACGAAGAAAAGATTTCGCCGTCCGGCGGCCTGCTGTTCAAGGCCACCGACAAGCTATCGCTGTATGCCAACTACATGGAAGGCCTGAGCCAGGGCAAGATCGCGCCGTCGACCTCGGCCAACGACGATGAAATCTTCCCGCCATTTATCAGCCGCCAGGTGGAAGTGGGCGCCAAATACGACGCCGGCGCCTTGGCCGTCACCGCTGCAGTGTTCCGCATCAAGCAACCGGCCTATGAAACCAATGGCACCACGAACCTGTTCGGCCCCAACGGCAAGCGCCAGAACACCGGCGCGGAGCTGAGTGTGTTCGGCGAGCCGCTCAAAGGCGTGCGCCTGCTCGGCGGCGTGATGTATATCGACAGCGAACTGCAGAAAACCACCAACGGCACCGTCGACGGCAACCGCGCCCCGGCCACGCCCAAGTACAACGTCAACCTCGGCGCCGAGTGGGACGTGCCGGCCCTGGAAGGCCTGACCCTGACCAGCCGTGGCATCTACTCCAGCTCGCAGTACCTGGACACCTCCAACGTCAAGGAAATCGATGCCTGGAACCGCATCGACGTTGGCGCGCGCTATGCCTTCAAGGTCGATGACAAGCACATCACCCTGCGCGCCAATGTGGAAAACGTCGCCGACAAGCGCTACTGGAGTTCGGCGGGTGCGTCGGATGACAGCGAGCCGGGGCTGACCTTGTCGACGCCGCGTACCTACTTGCTGTCGGCCACCGTCGATTTCTAGTAGACGCCGATCAAAAATGTGGGAGGGGGCTTGCCCCCGATGGCGGTGTGTCAGTCTAGACCGCCATCGGGGGCAAGCCCCCTCCCACATTTGATTTGTGGTGTCTGGGCCATCTTAATGAGAATGTTTTTTGATCACACCGCCCCAATATGGAATAGTACCCGCCGTTTTCCCCAGCCCGTCTAGCCGGGGTGCTTTAACGCCGAGGTACCTTCATGCAAATCCTGCGCTCCATCCCGACCCTTGCCGCCTGCCTCCTGGCGTTGTCTTCAAGCGTGCTAAGCGCTGCCCCCATCGACCTGAATGACGGCCAGCACGCCGTGCATCTGCCGGATGCACCCAAGCGCGTGGTGGTGCTGGAATTCTCGTTCCTCGACAGCCTCGCCGCCGTCGACGTAACCCCCGTGGGCGCCGCCGATGATGGCGATGCCAACCGCGTGTTGCCCCGCGTGCGCCAGGCCATCGGCCAGTGGAAGTCGGTGGGCCTGCGCTCGCAACCGAGCATCGAGGAAATCGCCCGGCTCAAGCCGGACCTGATCGTCGCCGACCTCAACCGCCACCAGGCGCTGTACAGCGACCTGGCAAGCATTGCGCCAACCCTGTTGCTGCCTTCGCGCGGTGAGGATTACGAGGGCAGCCTCAAGTCCGCCGAGCTGATCGGCAAGGCCCTGGGCAAAAGCCCGCAGATGGCCGCGCGCATTCAGAAAAATCGTGAAAACCTCAAAGCCATTGCCCGGCAGATCCCCGCCGGTGCCAGCGTGTTGTTTGGTGTCGCCCGTGAAGACAGCTTCTCCGTGCACGGCCCGGATTCCTATGCCGGCAGCGTGCTGCAAGCCATCGGCCTGAAAGTCCCGGCGGTGCGCGCCAACGCGGCGCCCACCGAATTCGTCAGCCTGGAGCAACTGCTGGCCCTCGACCCGGGTTGGTTGCTGGTCGGTCATTACCGCCGCCCAAGCATTGTCGACGCCTGGAGCAAGCAACCGCTGTGGCAAGTGCTCGGCGCCGTACGCAACAAACAGGTAGCTGAAGTGGATGGCGACAGCTGGGCGCGCAACCGCGGTGTGCTGGCCTCGGAGCAGATCGCCGAGGACGCCCTGGCGATTCTCAAGGGCGGCAAAGCCGTACTGAGCCAATAAGCGTGGCGCGCAGTCTCGCGGCGGCGGGCATTGTGCTGCTGGGGGCCGGGCTGTTCTGGCTGTCGCTGTACAGCTGGTCGCCGTTCACCATCACCGCCACGGATGCGTGGAATGGCCTGGCGCATCAGGGCAGCGTGGGCGGCAATATGGCCTACATCGTCGCCCAGCTGCGTGTGCCACGCGCCGTGTGCGCCGCCTTGGTGGGCGCGTGCCTGGGCCTGGCCGGGGCGCTGATGCAGGGCATCACGCGCAACCGCCTGGCGTCGCCGTCGTTGTTTGGCGTAACGGCGGGGGCGGCGCTGGGGCTCGCGTTGTTTTCCACCGGGCTGGTTGCGCCACCGTTTGCCGGCGGTGCTTTGTTGATGACCTGCCTGGGCGGCGCGCTGGCCTGGATCACGGTGTTCAGCCTCGGCGGCGCGTGGTCGCCGACCACTGCCCAAGGTCGCCTGGTACTGGCCGGTGTCGCCGTGGCCGCGTTGTGCGCCGCGCTCACACGGCTCACGGTGATCCTGGTCGAGGCCCAGGCGCAAAGCGTATTGAACTGGCTGGCCGGTTCCCTGGCCAACGTCGGTGCGGCACAGGTGCAATTGCTCTGGCCGTGCACCCTGATCGGCGGCCTGTGGGCGCTGTGGTGTGCGCCGCGCTTGAACCTGATCAACCTCGGCGAAGACGCCGCTCGCTCGCTGGGCGTGGGCATCGCCAGCTTGCGCCTGCAAGTATTTATCGCCAGCCTGTTGCTGGTGGGCGCGAGCGTTTGCGCGGTGGGGCCGATCGGGTTTGTCGGGCTGATCGCGCCGAATATCCTGCGTCAGTTTCTCGGCAACGACTACCGCTGGCTGATCCCGCTGAGTGCGGCCCTCGGCGCGGTGATCGTGCTGGGCGCCGACCTGCTCAGCCGCGCCGTCGCCTTCCCGGTGGAAACCCCGGCGGGGGTGGTGACCGCCTTGATCGGCGCACCGTTCTTCCTCTTTCTTGCCAGGCGCGCCCTATGATTCGCCCACGTTTTCGCCTGGGGCTGCTGCTCGGCCTGTTGCTGCTGGCGACGTTTATCAGCCTCAGCGCCGGTACCTTGTGGCTCAAGCCCGCCACCGTCCTCGAGCGCCTGCTGACCCATGACGCGCTTGATTTCGAAGTGTGGAACCACCGCCTGCCTCGCAGCCTGATCGCGATCCTTGCCGGGTGTGCCTTCGGCCTGGCCGGGGCGATTGTGCAGGGCGTGATCCGCAACCCGCTGGCCTCGCCGGAGATCCTCGGCGTGACCCAGGGCGCCGGTCTGGCGCTGACCGTGGCGATCATCAGTTGGCCGCACTTGCCGGTGGCCTGGCTGCCGCTGGTGGCGTGCCTGGGCGGGGCCGGCGGCGCCTTGCTGCTGGCGCTGTACAACACCGGCGTGAGTTTTTCCGGGGTGCGCTTTGCGCTGTCCGGGGTGGCGATTGCGGTGACCCTGGCCAGCGTCACCGAGTTTCTGATCCTGTCGCACCCGTTGGATATCAACACCGCCTTGCTCGCGCTCACCGGCAGTTTGTGGAGCCGCAACTGGCACCATGTGGTGCTGGTGCTGCCGTTTCTGCTGCTGATCCCGCTGGGGTTGTGCCTGGCCAAGCCGCTTAACCTGATTGCCCTGGGCGATGACGCGGCCCACAGCCTTGGCACGGCGCTCAACCGCACACGCTGGCTGGCGATGGCCTGCGCGGTGCTGCTCACCAGCCTGGGCGTGGGCGTGATCGGGCCGATCGGCTTTATCGGCCTGGTCGCGCCGCACATGGCACGGCGCCTGGTGGGCGGGCATCACCAGTTCCTGCTGCCGGCGGCGATGCTGATTGGCGCGCTGCTGCTGGTGCTGGCCGACACCCTCGGGCGCACGCTGATCGCGCCCAGTGAAATCCCCGCAGGGGTGCTGACGGCTGTGATTGGTGCACCGTATTTTCTTTGGTTGCTGGCACGGTTCAAGGGTTGATCACATGACTATTCTCAAGGCCAGCCAGGTCGATATCGGCTACGGCAGCACACGCATCGTGCAGGGCCTTTCATTTGCGCCGCCGCCGGGCAAGGTTACTGCGCTGATCGGGCCCAACGGCTGTGGCAAGTCCACCTTGCTCAAGGCGTTTGCACGCATCCTCAAGCCCTTGAGCGGTGAACTGACCCTCGACGGCCAGGCGTACAGCGCCTTGTCCGCGCGTCAGCTGGCAAGGCAGATCGCGTTTCTGCCCCAGGTGCTGCCGGTGCCGGAAGGCGTCAGCGTGCGCCAACTGGTCGCCTACGGCCGCAGCCCGCATAACTCGCTGTGGGGGCGCTTGAGCGGCAACGACCAGTCCCACGTCACCCAGGCCATGCAGCGCCTGGAACTGGACAACCTGGCCGACCGCGCCCTGGCGGATCTATCCGGCGGCCAACGCCAGCGCGCCTGGCTGGCCATGGTGTTGGCACAGAACGCACCGGTGGTTTTGCTGGACGAACCGACCACTTACCTCGACATCAGCCACCAGGTCGAACTGCTCGACCTGATGCGCGAACTGGCCGCCGAAGGCAAGACCGTGATCACCGTGCTCCACGATATCAACCAGGCCTGCCGTTATGCCGACCACCTGGCGGTGATGCACGGCGGCAGGTTGGTGGCGGATGGTGCGCCGGGGGCGGTGATGGGTGTGGCGTTGATGCGTGAGGTGTTTGAGGTGCAGGTGCAGATCATCAGTGAGCCGGTGTCGGGCACGCCAATGTGCGTGGTCGAAAAAAGCACACGCAGTCACGCCTGACGCAATTCAAAATGTGGGAGGGGGCAAGCCCCCTCCCACATTTTTGACCTTATTTGACTTGAGAGTGCCACACGGCCTGTTTCACCTCGATGGCTTTGGGCAGCAGACGGTTCTGATAAAACAAATCCGCCGTCGCCTGCTGCGCCTGAATGATGTGTTCATCAATCGGCAAGATCGGCGAAGGCGGGCGGTTATCCATATAGCGTGCAATCACCTCGCTGGGCAGGCCCATGAACCGGGTCAGCACGCGCAGGCTGTCTTCACGCTGGCTGCGGGTCAGTGCTTCGGCCTTGGTCAGTTCATCCAGCAGGTCATGGATAAATGCCCCGTTGGCCTGCGCATACTCGCGCCGCGCGGTGTACACCGGCCCGGACAAACCCAACCCTTCGCCATTGGCCAGCACATGGCTGGGGCTCTGGCTCAGCGCCAGGGAAGAGTAGGGTTCCCAGATGGCCCAGGCATCCACGCTGCCTTGCTCGAACGCGGCGCGTGCGTCGGCGGGTGGCAGGTACACCGGCTGGATGTCCTTGTAGCTCAAGCCGGCTTTGTTCAGGGCGCGCAGGAGCAGGTTGTGGGAGCTGGAGCCTTTCTGGAAGGCGACTTTTTTGCCCTTCAGATCCGCCACCGAATGCAGCGGGCTGTCGTTGCGTACCAGGATGGTTTCCGCGCTGGGCTTGGGCGGTTCGGCGCCGATGTAGACCAGATCCGCGCCCGCCGCCTGGGCGAACAGCGGCGGGATATCGCCGGTGGAGCCCACGTCCAGGGCGCCGACGTTAAGGGCTTCGAGCATCTGTGGGCCGGCGGGGAATTCGATCCACTTTACCTCGGTCTTTGCAAAACGTTGCTCCAGCAGGCCGTGCTCCTTGGCCAGCACCAGGGCGATGGAGCCTTTCTGGTAGCCGATGCGCAGGGTGGCGGGGTCGGCGGCGAGGGTGGTTTGCGTGACGGCCAGCAGTGCCAGCAGCAGGGCTCGAATCTTCATGCATCGTCCTTTTTAAAGCGGTTGGCGGGGCGTGCCAACCCGAGGTTTTCACGCAAGGTGCTCCCGCTGTATTCGGTGCGGAACAGGCCACGTCGTTGCAGTTCGGGCACGACCCATTCGGCGAAATCTTCCAGCCCGCCGGGCAGGTGCGGCACCAGGATATTGAAGCCGTCGGCCGCGCCGTTTTCGAACCAGCGTTGCAGCTCATCGGCGATCTGCGCGGGCGTGCCAATCAGGCTGTAATGCCCGCGCCCGCCGGCAATTCGGCGGCCCAATTGTGCCAGGGTCAGGTGCTCGCGTTCGGCCAGTTCACTGAGCAGTTGCTGGCGGCTGCGCTGCCCGCTGTCGGTCAAGGGCAACGGCGGCAACGGCCCGTCCAGCGGGTAGCCGGACAGGTCGAAGTTACCCAGCATGCGTCCCAGCAAGGCCACACCCACCTCGGGTTCGACCAGGTCCTGGAATGCTTCGAATTTGGCCTGCGCCTCGGCCTCGGTGGCTCCTACCACCACAAACACGCCGGGCATGATTTTCAGTGAATCCGGCTCACGTCCAAAGCGACCCAGACGGCCCTTGAGGTCGGCATAAAACGCCTGGGCAGTGGCCAACGAAGTCTGCGCGGTAAACACCACTTCGGCGGTTTGCGCGGCCAGCTCGCGGCCGGCTTCGGAGGAACCGGCCTGCACGATCACGGGTTGGCCCTGGGGCGAGCGCGCCACATTCAGTGGGCCCTTGACCTGGAAGTGTTCGCCCACATGGTCCAGCACATGCAGCCTGGCCGGGTCGTAGTAGCTGCCGCTGGCCTTGTCGCGCACGAAGGCGTCATCGTCCCAGCTGTCCCACAGGCCGGTGACCACCTGATGAAATTCACGGGCGCGGCTGTAGCGTTCGGCATGCCCCAGGTGTTCGTCGCGGCCGAAGTTCTGTGCTTCGGCCGCCGCGTCCGAAGTCACCAGGTTCCAGCCCGCGCGGCCACCGGACAGGTGATCCAGCGAGGCGAATTTACGCGCCACATGGTAGGGCTCGTTGTAGCTGGTGGTGGCCGTGGCGATCAGGCCGATATGGTCCGTAACCGCACTCAGCGCCGAGAGCAGGGTGAGTGGCTCGAAATAATCCGAGCGCGCCATATGGCTGGCGATCTCGCCCGTGGCGGCGGCGATGCTGTCGGCCACGAACAGCGCGTCGAACCTGGCGCCTTCGGCGACTCGCGCCAGGTGTTTGTACTGGGCGAAATCCAGCCCGGCATTTGCCGGTACGTCCGGGTGGCGCCAGGCGGCCACGTGGTGCCCGGTGGCCATCAGGAAGGCGCCGAGTGTGAGTTGACGGCTCATGCTAGAAATCCTTGCGCAGTTGCACGCCGAAGTAACGCTCATCGTCACGGGGCA
>Ga0308159_1005875_pt1 | contig 10067 bp, 11 predicted proteins | sample PhyCR1_FD_201040 | JGI IMG/M metagenome (GOLD analysis project Ga0308159, IMG submission 201040) | Phyllosphere microbial communities from UC Gill Tract Community Farm, Albany, California, United States - DLSLC.R1 | ecosystem: Host-associated > Plants > Phyllosphere > Unclassified | place: USA... | reverse complement strand
TATGTTGACCGCTACGTCGTCAGCCACGGCCTGATCACCCACATGGACGTGTGGAACGACAGCGCCGAATGGATACTCACGCCGGGCCTGGCTGCCGAGGCGAATGCCGCCAATGCGGCCGAAGCGGTGCACGCGTCATGACCTTGCTCTATGACAGCCTGCTGCCGGCCCACGGGCGCTTCGACTATCTGCCGATTACGCAACGTCCCGACTACACCTGGCCGAACGGCGCACGCCTGGCCGTATACCTGGGCTTCAATCTGGAACACTTTGCTTTTGGCGAAGGCATGGGCGCAGCCATCGGCCCCGTGTCGCCGGAGCCCGACGTGCTGAACTACGCATGGCGCGAATACGGCAACCGGGTGGGCGCATGGCGCTGCCTGGAACTCTTCGACAGCCTGGGCCTGCCCAGCAGCGCCATCATCAACACGGCGCTGTACGACCACTGCCCCGATCTGGTGGCGGCATGCGTCGCGCGTGGCGACGAACTGGTGGGCCACGGCCACACCAATGCGGAACGCCAGGGCACGCTCAGCGAAGCGGGCGAACGCCGCCTGCTGGAACTGTGCCGCGACCGCATGCAAACCCATAGTGGCGTCACTCCCCACGGCTGGCTGTCACCCTGGATATCCGAAAGCCCACTTACGCCCGACCTGCTGGCCGAGACCGGCTATCGCTACACCTTGAACTGGTGCCACGACGACCAGCCGCTGCCCATGCGCACCCGCAATGGCGAGCTGCTGTGGTCGGTGCCCTACCCGCAGGAATTGAACGACATCCCGGCCATCGTGGCGCGCCGCATGGACGCCAATGCCTTCGCGCAGATGATCGTCGACAACTTCGACGAGATGCAGCTGCAGGCACGTGCGCAGCCCTTGGTGATGGGCGTGGCGCTGCATCCGTATATCGTTGGCCAGCCTTATCGGCTGCGACATCTGCGGCGCGCGTTGGAACACCTTGCCGCCGCACGCGATCGGGGGGAGATCTGGTTTGCCACGCCGGGCGAAATCTGCGGTCACGCGCAGTCGGTGTTGTCTGCCGAGGCGGGGGGATTGTGGCAAAGTGCCGGCACGCGATAATTCAGGCGTGAAGGCGGCTTGGCTGCGCCCATGTCGCTCCGCTGGACACTCAGCGAAACACGTCCTCTGCCCCGTATCACCTGCATCACCATAAAAACCATGCCCGCCCACACCCGCAAGCAGCCCGCCAAGACGTCCGCCTCCGTCCCCGCCGCGACACCCGAGCCCGACACCGAGCCGGGCGGACTGCTGGCAAGCGTCGTCGGCGACGACAGCGCAGAGGGCCGTATCTACCGCACGGTCTTCGACAGCATCATGAGCCAGCGCCTGGCGCCCGGCACCAAGTTGCCCGAAGCCTCGCTGTGCGAACTCTTCAATGCCAGCCGGTCTACCGTGCGCCTGGCCTTGCAGCGCCTGGCCCATGACAACATCGTGCAACTGCGGCCCAACCGCGGCGCCATCGTTGCCGTGCCCACGCTGGAAGAAACCCGCCACATCTTCGAGGCACGTCGCGGCCTGGAAGACACGCTGGTGCGTCTGGCTGCCGAACGCGCCACGCCGGAAGATCTGGCCGCGCTGCGCCAGCAGCTGAAGGAAGAGCACGCCGCCATGCACCGCTTCAAGCAGCCGGCATGGGTGCGGCTGGCCAGCGGATTTCATCTGAAGGTGGGTGAACTCGGGCGCAATCCGGTCTTGCAGCGCTACTTGGTGGAGATGGTCTCGCGCTGCTCGCTGATCGTCGCGCTATACCAGCCGCCGGGGAATGCCTGCTGCGAGCACGAACAGCACGACGCCATCGTCGACTGCCTGGAACGCGGCGACGCCGACGGCGCGGCAAGACTGATGGACAGCCACTTGCGAGACCTGGAACGCAACATCTGCATGCGGGCAGAATCGCCGGACAACCGTTTGAAGGACATGCTGGGGCTTTGATCCAGCTGGCGAATCACCCCAGGGCGGCAAGGCCGGTCAAGGCCTCGCCCACGGAAGATCAGACGCGCCTGGCGCGCATCGAAATCCCGCCGACCACCACCAGCGCCGCACCCAGGCCGATGAAGAACAGCGCCATCGAGTTGCCGCCGATTTCCTGACTGTTCGCCGCGCTGATTGCCTGCGCTGCCGCATTGGCATCGGTGGCGGTCATGGCAGTGGCGAATGCCTTTTCATCGCATTGCTTGATGTAGGACGCTTCCATGTTCTGCGCGCGCAGCTTGGTCTGGCATTGCTGCACCATGGCCGCGTCGGCCTTGGGCGCACCGCCCGTGAACATCATGATCAGGCCGACCAGGATGACGAGGGCACCGGCGGCAAGCATGGCGACTGGATTCTTTTTCATGTTTTTCCATGGGGTGGGTTCAGAAAGCAATTCGGCAGGCTTCACCGGCGTTGCTGCCAGCAAAAACCTGCCGAATTCTAGGGTCAGACCTTGGCGTGACTGCCTGCGGTCGAGCTTTCTTACCAATCAATGAACATGGAAACGGCGTGATTGCGACGGCTGACCGCTACCGTCGCAGACCTGTGGATCAGACCTCGTCGAAGTCGCCGCCATCATCGAAGAAGCCGAATCCCGAATCGCTGTTGTCGTAACCCACATCGGTCGACGCGTAGTCGGAATTATCGTTCGATGTGTTGTCCGCGACGTGACTGGCCGAGTCGTTCGGCGGATCGAACTGCGGATCAGACGTTGCATTGTCCTGCGCCGTCGACCCGGCATCTGCGGTGGGCTCCGGCTTCACCTCTGGCGTGGGCTCGGCCAGCTTGTTGGCGGCCTCGTGGGCGGCGCCGCCACCGAACAGGCCACCCAGCAAGTTGCCCAGCATCATGCCGCCTGCGACCCCCATGGCGGTCTGTGCGGCGCCGGCCAGGAACCCACCTGCGCGGCTCGGCGCAGCTTGCGCCTGACCAGCCTGGGCCTGACCCGACTGCCCGAACTGGCTGCCTGCAGGCGGCATCCCGCCCTGCAAGGGCGTGCCTGCCGCGGACAAGGGGGTGCCTGCTGCCGACAAAGGCGTACCTGCGGCAGACAAGGGCGGCGACGCTTCCTGCGACGCCGGTGCATTGCGGCCGAAGTAACCCGCCGTCAGGCCCGACTGGCGTGCCGCGTTGGCAGCAAAACCTTCCTGCGGAGCGGCCGCCGGTGCAGGCGTCGACACACGCTGCTCGAGCTCGGTGATCTTCTGCTGCGCAGCCTTCAGCGCATGTTCCTGCACCAGAACGGTCTGGGCCAAGTAGTACGCAGCACCCGGCTGCGCCTCGATGCGCGAGCGAATGAACTGCTCGGCTTCCGGTTCGCGCGGCCCGCCCTGACGCTCGACCTCTTGAAGCCGCGAGAAAACGCCTTCGATCGCAATCCGGTCTTCGTTATTCATGCAAAAGCTCCTCAACCTGGTGGGTACTGCTGTGTGGCGAGCAGATCTTGTCTCTCGCGTCATGTAAGTGGACGCGACAGGCGCGGAATCAATCCCTGCCCTTACGATGGTTTACAAGCATGGTCAATTGTGGAGCCAGCTTCGCGTCAGGGCATCGGTGTAAAAACAGAGGCTTCCCTGGTGGCAGGCACGCGCACCGGGACTTCACAGGAGTGGCAATGCAGAAACGTCCTTTGGGCAAGACAGGCCTGGAAATCGCCCCGTTGGTGTTCGGCGGCAACGTGTTTGGCTGGACCATCGACGAAGCGACCAGTTTTTCCGTGCTCGACGCCTTTGTCGATCACGGCTTCAACGCCATCGACACGGCAGACGTGTACTCGGCCTGGGTGCCGGGCAACCAGGGTGGCGAGTCCGAGACCATTCTGGGCAAGTGGTTCGCTGCCAACCCCAGCAAGCGCGACCAGGTGACCCTCTTCACCAAGGTCGGTGCAGACATCAAAAAAACGGGCAAGAAAGACCTGTCGGCGAAGTGGATTGCGCAAGCGGTGGAAGACTCGCTGCGCCGCCTGCAGACCGACCGCATCGACCTGTACTTCTCGCACTGGCCCGATCCCGATACACCCTATGCGGAGACGCTGGGTGCGTATGACAAGCTGTTGAAGGCCGGCAAGATCCGCAGCATCGGCGCATCCAACCTGGACGCCGCGCAACTGGGCGAGGCGCTGAAGGTATCCCGCGAACAAGGCCTGCCGCGCTATGACGTGCTGCAACCCGAATACAACCTGGTTGCCCGCAACAGCTTCGAAGGCCCGCTGCGCGAGCTGTGCATGCGCGAGGACATCGGCGTGGTGACCTACTTCAGCCTGGCCTCGGGTTTCCTGTCGGGCAAGTACCGCTCGAAGGACGACGTCGCCAACAGCAAGCGCAGCAAGGGCGTCGAGAAGTACATGGACGAACGCGGGATGAAGGTCCTGGCCGCGCTCGACACTGTGTCGGCACGCCATGCGTCCAGCCCTGCCGAAGTCGCCTTGGCCTGGGTGATCGCCAGCAAGGGCGTGACGGCGCCGATCGCAAGTGCGACCAGCGTCGAACAAGTGGCGAGTTTTGCGAAGGCAGCGAACCTGTCGCTGTCTGAAGACGACATGGCCTTGTTGAACCAGGCTGGGGCCTGAGGCGATTGCGGGCGAGCCCGGAAGGCTCGTCCCGTCGCATCAATGGCGCCAGGCAAGCGGCCAGCACTGCTGGCCGCCCTGCCCTCAATCCACGCCGTGGAAAGGCGCATCGTCCGGTCCAAGCTGGGTCGGCGGCCGCCATGCGGCGTCGCGCATCGAATGCTGCACCTGGTTCTGCACGCCCAGCAGCACGGCAAAGATCGCCATCCGCACCGGGATGCCGTTATCGGTCTGACGGAAGATCGCCAGACGCGAATCGTGGTTCAAGTCGACACTAAGATCGTTGGCGCCAGGACGGCTGTCGCGCGGCAGCGGATGCATCACCAAGGTGTCGCGGCCGCACACGGCATCGACCAGTGCCTGGTTGATCTGGAAGTCCGGCGAATAGCCCTCGAAGGACTCATCGGCAAAGCGCTCTTTCTGCACCCGCGTGGCATAGACAATGTCTGCGCCCTTCAGGCCCGCAGCCAGATCATTGGTCTGCTCGACGACATTGCCGTTGCGCGAAATGCGGTCAACGATGTAGCTGGGCAATTCCAGCGTTGGCGGCGAGATCAGCGTGAACTTCAAACCGCGGTACAGGCTCAGCAGCTTGACCAGCGAATGCACGGTACGCCCGTATTTCAGGTCGCCCACCAGCGCGATGTGTGCGCCGTCGACGATCTTGCCCAGGCGCGAGAACTCGCGCTGAATGGTGTACAGGTCCAGCAAAGCCTGGCTGGGGTGTTCGCCCGGCCCGTCGCCGCCATTGATCACCGGCAGGTTGGTTGCGCGCGCGAACTCGGCCACCGAGCCTTGTTCCGGGTGGCGGATGACCAGCGCATCCACGTACCCGCTCAGCACCCGGCTGGTGTCGTAGATCGACTCGCCCTTGGCCATCGACGAAAACGTGAAGCCCGTCGTATCGCATACCGACCCGCCCAGCCGGCAAAATGCCGCGCCGAAAGACACACGCGTTCGCGTGCTGGCCTCGAAGAACAGATTGCCCAGCACCGCGCCTTCCAGCACCCGCGACACCTTCCGGCGACGCGCAATCGGCTGCATGATGTCGGCCACCCGGAACAGCTCGTCCACCCCATCACGCGTGAACTGCTCGACGGTCAGCAACTGCGGTTTGCCTTCGAACAGAATGGGATTGGTGCCCGCGCTGACCTGTACACCCTGCGTATCACCGTCGGTTTGCGCCGCGCTCAGCAGAATCTCGGCGACAAAGCGGCCGGCGATCTCGGGCATCGCACGCGACTCTTGCGATTCCTCCGGCAGCAACCAGCTGTCAAGCGCCCGTCGCGTCACTCCGATGCGCTCCGCAAAAGCCTCGCGTGTCATGTTCAGGCGGCGCATGGCGTCGCGGAGGAAGGTTTGCTGCCGGGCAGTCATGGCTACGCCTCTGGGCTCAGAAAATATACACAGCGCGCATACTACGCCGCGCATTGCGGAATGCAAGGGTTACGCAAAGTGTGTTGCTTCGGCCCAAAGCGCTCGCAGACGCCGCGTGCTTACGGACGCTCGGTCAACTCGTAGCTTGTAACCGGCCTGGTCTGGCTTCCGTCCAGATAACGATAACGAACGGACACCGCGTCACCCACGCTCAAGGGCTTGACCAAGGGGACGTGCAGCACCACGTCGACCTTCCTGTCCATGAACTCCGTGCACCCGCTGTCGGCCCGGCCTTGGGCGGGACGCCTGGCTTGCGACACCTGCATGGCGAAGCTGGAGCCCGTCAAGGCGGGCGATGTGGCATCCACGGGTTTGAGCGGCACATCGGCCGATGCGGACAGCACCTTGCCTTGCAGCTCGCAGACAATCATGGTCGACGCCCACGCCGCGGGGGCGGCAAACCAGCAAAGGGCAAGCACAACGGCGGTGTTTCGGATCACGGGCATGTCAGGCATCTGTTCAGCTCCAGCCAAAAGCAATTTTCAATCGTTGCGCCAGACCTAGCGCGTCTTGCGCGCTGGCGATGTTGGTGAAGCTCAGCAAGAGCCCCGGCGGGCCCTCGGCGTGCACGCGCCATGCGGACAAGGCGTAGACCGACAGCCCATGTTCGGCCGCACGTGCAGACAATACGCGGTCGTCGAGATCAGCGCCGAGCGTGGCCAGCAAGTGAATGCCGCCGGCCTGCAAATCGACCCGCAGTCGATCGCCAAACACGTGTTCCAGCGCCTGCGCAAGGAAGCGCCGCCGCTCGGCATACAGGCTGCGCATCTTCTTCAGGTGGCGGGCGAAGTGGCCTTGCTGCATGAAGTCGGCGACCGTTGCCTGCCATAGTGTCGGGCAGCCGCCGTGGAAGGTGCGGCTTGCCTGCGTGAAGGCGTCGACCACATTCAGCGGCACCACCAGGTAGGACAGGCGCAACGCAGGGAACATGACTTTGCTGAAGGTGCCTGCGTACAGCACGCGCTCGTCCTGATCCAGGCTTTTCAGTGCCGGCAAGGGGCGGCCGACGTAGCGGTATTCGCTGTCGTAGTCGTCTTCGATCAGCCAGCTGCGCGCCTCGCTTGCCCAGGCCAGCAAAGCCAGCCGGCGCGGCAATGACAGGGATACGCCCAGCGGGCTTTGGTGCGATGGCGTGACCACTGCGAAGCGAGCGTCGTGGGCCAATTCGCGCCCGCGGTCCACGCGTATTCCTTCCTCGTCGACCGGCACAGGAACGGTCTGCGCGCCGCTGCCTTGCAGGAAGGTGCGCGCGTAAAAATAACCGGGGTCTTCGAACCACACCTTGTCGCCGGGCGTAAGCAGGCTGCGGCAGATCAGGTCCAGGCTGGCTCGGTAGCCGGCGGTAATGAACACCTGTTCGGGCAGGCAGGAAATGCCGCGTGACACGCCGAGGTAGGCCACGAGTTGTTCACGCAAGCCGCGATGCCCGACAGGGTCGGGGTAGGCCAGACCGGCCACGCCCAGGCTTCGCACCTGGCGGGCGGCCAGGCGGCTCCAGAGCTTGCGCGGGAATGCATCCAGGGCGGGCAGGCCCATCTGGAATGGCAAGGGAGCAGCCGCCTGGTTGCCCGGTAGTGCCTGCGCGGGCTCGCAGGCTGGCGATGCCGCCTCCGGCAACCGTCCCAGCTGCGGCGACACCACCGTCCCTGCCGACCCGCGTGCCAGCAGATAGCCCTCGCCAATCAACAACTGGTAGGCCAGATCGACGGTGCCGCGCGACAGATTCAGTTCGCTGGCCAAGCTGCGTACCGCTGGCACACGATCGCCCGGCCGCAGACGCCCGGACACGATCGCGTCTTTGTAGCGCTGGTATAGCTGACGGTAGATGGGAATGTCGGACCGACGGTCCGGCGTCACAACGTCGCCAACAGGTGCGGCCGCCGAAAGATCGGAAGCAGGCGAGGTATCCGCCGAAAGTGTCGATGCCATGGTCTGGTCATTTTTTCACTTCTTGGCTCTTATCGCTAGGCCAACAGATGCCTAAAGTGAAGCCATTCCACCACGAGCTACCGCCATGCAAGCAAACCACCCGCTGATCCTGCGCCACGCCGATACCGACGCGGACTACCTGGCCTGCTTTCCGGTGATGCGTGAACTGCGCCCGCATCTGACCGACGCCGACGCTTTCACCGTCCAGGCACGCCGTCAGGCGCCGCAGGGCTATCGCATCCTGGCCGCCATCAAGCAGGCCGGCGATCAACAAACCGTGCTTGGCCTGGCGGGTTATCGCCGGCAGGAAAACCTGTTGTACGGGCAGTTTCTGTACATCGACGACCTGGTCACCCTGGCCGACCAACGCAGTACTGGCGTAGGGGCCGCACTGATCGATGCGCTGCGCCAGCAGGCACGGACGGCAGGCTGCGCGAAGCTGGTGCTGGACACCGGCCTGGCGAACGCCCGCGCCCAACGCTTTTATTTCCGCAACGGCTTGTTGTCGGCAGGCATGCACTTCAACCAAGAACTGCGCTGAACACGCGCTACCCGACCACGACTTTCCCAACCACTTTCAATCGATCCATCACCTCATGAGCACACTCCGCCTGCCCTACTCCGACCTGTCCTCCCAGGCCTACCAAGGTTTCGTCCAGACCAAGAAAGCATTGGAACAAAGCACGCTTGGCAAGGCCTTGATCGAACTGATCTACCTGCGCATTTCACAGATGAACGGCTGCGCGTTCTGCCTGGAAATGCACGCAGCCGCGCTGCGCAGCGGCAACCAGGATGCACGACGCATCGACGGCCTGGCCGGCTGGCGGGTCAGCGAACGCTACACCGAGCGGGAACGCGCGGCGCTGGCCTGGGCCGAGTCGCTGACCGCGATCAGCGAAGACCATGCACCGAATGCCGTCTTCGAACCCCTGAAAGCGCATTTCAGCAATGCCGAGATCGCCGACCTGACATTCGCGGCCGCGCTGATGAATGCCTTCAACCGCCTGGCGATCGGGATGCGTCAGTAGACTCGGCGGGGAAGATTTTTGCGATCAGCGCCTCGACCCTTGCCTTGTCTGCGGCGGTAGCCGGCTTGTAGACGATCAGGCTGAGGTCCGGCCGTTGGTCGACGGCGAAGGCCGAATACTCGAGCGTGATGTCGCCCAGCTCCGGATGGCGCAGTTGCTTGATGCCTTCGCCGTGGGTCTGCACCGCGTTGGCTTGCCACATGACCAGAAACTCGGGGCTGGTCTGGCTCAGTTCCTCGACCAGGCGGACCGCAGCCACGGCTGGCATTGCGCCGGGTCGCATCGCGCTGGAAACCGATCGACCGTCAGCGAATTCGTCGAACCCGCGCAGGTCTGAAGTCGCCGCCATGGCACTCGCGGCGCAAGACGTTCGCAGCGCCACGATTCGGCTTGCGCCATCCGTGCATGGCGCGGGGGACTACGATTTTATCCCCTTGCTGATCCGTCTGGCGCGCGAAACCGGCGTGTCCGCCTATATCGGCATCCAGCGCACACACGCGTGGCTTGCTGGGGTGGCAACCTGCAGGCCCGGACCTGCAGGCGGACATCACGCAAGCGGCCTATTACGCCGTGTGATCCACACCAGGGCGACCAGCACCGTCACGCGAGGTGCGTGGGCCGGGGCAATGCGCGCAGGTCTTCGGTCCACGCGCCGGCTGCCCGCAAGGACACTTCGTGCGCTTCATCGCGCATCGTCTCTGCCAGCGCGGCGTCGTACCAGTCGCGCATGGCGGGATGCGCCAACATGGTGGCGACGTAGGCGCTTGCCGCGGGTCCGGGTTCGAGTCCGTAGGATTGGATGCGAAACACCACGGGCGCATAGAACGCGTCAACCGCAGTGAAGCGGTCACCGGCCAGGAAGGGGCCGCCGAAGCGCGCAAGCCCCTGCGCCCACAGGGCTTCGATACGCTGCAGGTCTTCAACCAATGCGTCGGGCATATCGGCAAGCTGGACGCGAATGCCGCAACTCATCGAGCAGTGCTCGCGCAGGGCAAAAAACCCCGAATGCATTTCGGCAGCCGCCGACCGTGCCCAGGCCCGCGCAGCGGGATCGCCGGGCCAGACGCCGCTGTGCCGTTCTGCCAGGTATTCGACGATGGCCAGGGAGTCCCA
>Ga0308159_1005874_pt1 | contig 10067 bp, 8 predicted proteins | sample PhyCR1_FD_201040 | JGI IMG/M metagenome (GOLD analysis project Ga0308159, IMG submission 201040) | Phyllosphere microbial communities from UC Gill Tract Community Farm, Albany, California, United States - DLSLC.R1 | ecosystem: Host-associated > Plants > Phyllosphere > Unclassified | place: USA... | reverse complement strand
GATGTCTTTCGAGGCGACCGTTGGCTCGAACTGGCGATGCACGTTGTCGCCCGCCACCAGTTGCAAGGTGTGCTTGCCTGGGGTCAGGGTGAGTTCGGTTTCGGTTTGCGCCTTGCCGAAGTGGATCGAGGTGGCGGTGGCCGGGATCGCCTCGTCGGCTTTAAGCGCCGTCACGTCCTGATCGACCAGCAGGTGATGGTGGCCGGCGTTAGGCACTTGCTTATCGATAGGTTCCAGGTCCAGGTGCTTGACGCCGAATTTGACCTTGAAGGTTTTGTCGACGGTCGCGCCATCCTTCGGCGAGACGATAAACACTTCGGCACCTTCAGGCGCCGGCGTACGTGGAAGGTCGGCGGCGCTGGCCAACATCGAGGCACCCAGCAACAGGCTGGCAATCGTTGCACGGGACAAAAGGGCTTTCATTCGCTTCTCCAGTTTTTCTGTGAAATCTGTAGGGTTATGACAACTTCGCGACAAATTGCTGTCCAAGGCACTCAACACCATAGCAAAGCGATGCTGAACGGCGCCTCGCACATTCGAATTCTCTAGGAGTGACCATGCGCTTTTCGCCTGGCCTGTTACTGCTGCTTCCTCTTCTGAGCCCTTTGGCCCATGCCGAACTGATCGACGATGTGAACGATCGAGGCGAACTGCGCATCGCCCTTGAAGCCACTCACCCGCCGTTCAACTTCAAGGAGGGCGACAAGCTCACCGGCTTTGAAGTGGAGCTGGGCGAGCAACTGGCCAAGGAAATGGATGTGCGCCCGTCCTTCATCACCACCGATGACACTGACTTGCTGCAAGGGGTGGAAAGCGGCAAATACGACGTGGCCATCAACCATATCGCTATGACTGCCGAGCTGCGTGATCGGTTCGATTTCAGCGAGAGCTATAACCAGGCGCCTGACCTGGCGATCCCGTTCCAGAAGGGCAATCCGGCGTTCAAGGCCAGCCTGGACAAAGCCTTGGAGCGGGTGAAGGCGGATGGGCGGTTGAAGGCGCTGTCCCACAAGTGGCTTGAAAGCGACGCCCAGTAACGCCAACGCGCTGGCAGCCCTCTCCCGCCTTTTTGATTAGGTCGGGATTGAAAGCTGAGCCAGCGCGGCGGCAGCCTCGGGCAACTCCAGCTCGCTGAACACCTGCACGCCATGGCGCTTGAGTAGCGCCGCCGTGACCCCTTCGCCGCTGACTTTGACGCCTGTGAACGTACCGTCATAGGTGAGCAGATTGCCGCAGGAGGGGCTATTGGCCTTGAGCACAGCGATACGGATGCCGTGGCGCTGCACCAGCGCCAATGCCTGGCGCGCGCCGTCGAGGAACGCGGCGCTGAAGTCTTCGCCCGCGGCGGTGAGCACCTGGGCCCGGCCTTCCCACACATCGATGCCCTGCCCGCCCGGAATCTCCGCAGACGGGCGCGGCGTCGGCAAGCCGCCCGCGACTTCCGGGCAAACCGCCACTACCCGCCCTTCTGCCTGCCAAGCCGCCAATTGGTCGAACGGCCCACTGGCCCCACCGTCGTAGCGCACCTTATGCCCGAGCAGGCAGCGGCTGATCAATATCTTGTGCATGCTCAGAACGGCTCGTTGCCCCGCCGACGGAACCAGCCGGTCAGGGACAGCCGTTCGCGCGTGGCGGGCATGACTTCGTGGGGGATGACGCCGGACAGGAACACCACCAGGCAACCGCCGACAGGGGTCACGTCGTATTCGACGTCGTCCTTGAGGTACATGCGCAACTGGCCGCCGTGCTCGGGCAGCCAGGCGTCATTCAGGTAGATCACCGCCGAGACCATGCGCCGGTCATCATCGCGAAAGCGGTCCAGATGCTTGAGGTAAAACGCCCCTGGCGGGTACATGGCGAAATGGCTTTCGAAATCTTCCAGGCCGAGGAACAGCCCCCGGTTCATCGCCAGGCGCAGGCTATCCATCACCGCCATGTAGGTGTCGCAGACGGCGGCGTCACCCTCCTCCAGCCACTGGATACGGTCGCCGCGAATACCCTCGCGGATCTCCTGGGCCGGGCCGCGCCCAACCGCCGCGGGCGCCAATTCACCCTCGGCGGCACGTTTACGGCACTCAGCCGCCAGTTCCAGGGTCAGAGCCTGGGGCAGGAAGCCGTTCTGCTGCGACCAACCTTTCTCGGCCAGGTCGTCGACAATACGTTGCAGCAGGGGATGATCGAAGGGTATTTGCATGGCGCGCATAGTATCCATACGCCTGTGAATCCGACAGAGCCGCCGAGCGTCTGAACACAGATTAGTTCATGTGACTGACAGGATTTCTCGACAAATCCTACGCCCCACACGGACAATAGTGGCCGACTGACAGGAGTCCATATGCGTCGTTTGTTTTTTTCCTTGCTGATGTTCTGCGTTTTGCCCGCCTGGGCAGACGGCCATGACCAGTTGTACAAGGTCGCCGGCTGGGCCGAACAACGTGCGCATTTCAATGACGCCCTCAGTGCTGCCCAGCAACGCTACCGTAACAGCCTGCCGCCGGCGGTGTACCAGGCGCTGGTGGACAACAGCAACAAGCGCTTTGCCGCCCAGGCCATGGACCAGCGCGCCGAAGCCCAGCTACGCAAGCACCTGGCAGACCCTGCGCCGGCCCTGGCGTTTTTCCAATCGCCCCTGGGCCGCAAGGTCGTTGCGGCCGAGTTACTGGCCACGCGCCGTGACCAGTTGGCAAAAAACGCCCAAGGCCTGCCGCACATCGAGGCTGACGCCACCCGCAGCCTGATCATCGGCCACCTGGCCCAGGCCCTGCCCGCCCGCGAAGCCGGGGCGGAGGTGAGCCTGGCGATCGCCGGCGTGGCCGCCGACAGCTTGAGCCAGATGATCCCCGGCCTGCTGGGTGGCGGCCAGGCCCAAGGCATGCTGAATGGCCAGCGCGAGCGACTGATGCAACAGATTGGCAATGACCTGAACAACACTCTGCTGTACGTCTATCGGGATTTGTCCGACCCGGAGCTGGAGGAGTTCGCGACGTTTGCGGAGTCACCGGAAGGTAAGGCGTATTACCAGGCGGCGCTGGCGGCGATTCGCGCAGGTCTGGCAGTCGGCCAGAGCACTTCAAGCCTGACACAGTAATAAAATGTGGGAGGGGGCTTGCCCCCGATGGCAGTGGGTCAGCTACAGATAAGCTGACTGATGCACCGCTATCGGGGGCAAGCCCCCTCCCACATTTGGATTGTGTTATTTCAAATGGTCTGTCAAATACCGGAAGTACTCTTCACGAATCTCAGGAATCTCATTCGCCAAGTGATGCCGGCCGCGCGACAGCATCAACACCTCGGGCTGGTCGAACTTGCCCCGCAGCACCTGCAAGTTGTGCTGCCAATCCACCGTCATGTCTTCCTCACCCTGCACAATCACCGGCCGCCGAGGGCTGCGTGGCGCGGCTTCGATGCGTTTGATCCAGCGCGCCAGGGCGCCTACCCAGGCGGTGGGCAGTTGCCGGGGTTGCAGCGGGTCGGCTTCCAGGAACGGCTTGAACGCCGGGTCGTGAGTGTTCTCGCTGAAGCGCCGGGCGATGCCTTTGACGAACGGGCGCAACAGGTAATAGCTGACCTGCGACCATCCCCACGCACGCGGCCGCACCAGCGGTGAGAGCAGGAAGGTCTTGCCTTGCGCCGGACTGGTAGCGCCATGGTTGAGCAAGTGATCCACCACCACCGCGCCGCCGGTGCTTTGCCCGAACAAGTGCCAGGGCTGCGGCAATTGCAGCGCTTGGGCCTGGCCGAACAGTGCCTGCACCACATCCTGGTACACGGCAAAATCATCGATGCTGGCGCGCGCGCCGCTGGACAAGCCATGGCCCGGCAAATCGCAGGCGATCACCACAAAGCCCTGGTCCAGGGCCCAGTCCACCACGTGGCGATACAGGCCCATATGGTCGTAGAAGCCGTGGAACATAAACATCGTCGCCACCGGCACGGGCGGCCACCACACCTGGGCGACCACCTCGAACCCAGCCACCTCGAAACGCCCCAGCCGACTCACCGCCGGCACGTTGCGTGCACTCAGGTCCAGCCCATAGAAACGCTGGTAGACCCGCGCTTCGGCTGAAAGCGGTTGCGCATCCACCAGGGGCCGCAGGCTTTCGCGAAGGTGATCAGGGTCAAAGGTCACAGGCATAAAGGGTTCCAGACTTGCGGCGAAGATGAATATCGAGCTGCGATATTCATCTGTCAGGACAAGCATGGCAAGCTACGCGACCTGCGAGGATAGATCCGAATGCGACAGCCTTACCGTAACGCCCTGTTCGCCAGCCTGATCCTGATCATCTGCGCCGGTGTGCTGTGGGCGGCGTATGACTGGTTCCAGGGCCGCTACCTGCGTGCCTTCAGCGAACACACCGCGGTATTCTCCGGCGACCCTCTGCGCCTGCCCGCCGAACTCAGCGGCCCCGGGCCGATCCGCCTGGTGCATTTCTGGGATCCGGCGTGCCCGTGCAACGTCGGCAACCAGCAGCACCTGGGCGAGTTGATCGAGCAATACGCGCCCCAGGGCGTCGAGTTCTATGCCCTGCAAAAAGCCGGCAGCCACGGCCAGTTGCCCGATAACCTGCGCAAGATGAAAACCCTCACCGCCCTGCCCGGCGCCGACCAGGTGCCGGCCAGCCCGGCCGTGGGCATCTGGGACCGCACCGGCAAGCTCGCGTATTTCGGGCCCTACAGCGAAGGGCTGACGTGTAACGCCAGTAACAGTTTTATCGAGCCGATCCTGAAAGCCCTTGAAGCCGGCCGAGACGTGAACGCCACGCACACCCTGGCGGTGGGCTGCTATTGTTCGTGGTCGAAAGATGAGTAGCCCGCCACCCCACTCTTGGTAAGGAATGTTCATGAAGCGCGTCCTGCAGGTTCTTGCGGTTCTGCTGGTACTGATCGGCCTCGGTGCGGGCTGGTACGTCTACAGCAAGCAACCCACCCGCCAGGGCACGGTTGAACTGGCCAACCTGCAAGGCTCGGTCACCGTGCGCTACGACGACCGTGGCGTGCCGCATATTCGCGCCGAGAACGAGACCGACCTGTATCGCGCCCTGGGCTACGTGCATGCCCAGGACCGCCTGTTCCAGATGGAGATCATGCGCCGCCTGGCCCGTGGCGAGTTGGCCGAGGTACTCGGGCCGAAGCTGCTGGAGACCGACAAGTTGTTCCGCAGCCTGCGCATTCGCGACCGCGCCGCCACCTACGTGGCGCAGCAGGACCATGAGTCGGCGCACTGGAAGGCCCTGCAAGCCTATCTGGACGGGATCAACCAGTATCAGGACAGCCACGCCCGCCCGATGGAGTTCGACGTGCTGGGCATCCCCAGGCGCGCGTTTACCGCCGAGGACACCATCAGCGTCGCCGGGTACATGGCCTACAGCTTTGCCGCTGCGTTTCGTACCGAGCCCTTGCTGACTTACGTCCGCGACCAACTGGGCAGAGACTACCTGAACGTCTTCGACCTCGACTGGCAACCCAAGGGCGCCCTCAACCTGGCCGACAGTGACTGGAAAACCCTCGGCGCCCTCGCCGCCCTGAATGAGCAGGGCCCGGCCGACAACGGCTTGCCGCAGTTCGAGGGCAGCAACGCCTGGGCCATCAGTGGCAGTCGCACCAAGAGCGGCAAACCGCTGCTGGCGGGTGACCCGCATATTCGCTTCTCGGTGCCGTCGGTGTGGTACGAGGCGCAGCTGTCGGCGCCGGGCTTCGAGCTGTATGGCTATCACAACGCGCTGGTACCCGTAGCGTTCCTGGGGCACAACCTGGATTTCGGCTGGAGCCTGACCATGTTCCAGAACGACGACCTCGACCTGATCGCCGAGAAGGTCAACCCGGACAACCCCAACCAGGTCTGGTACCACGGCCAGTGGGTCGACATGACCCGCAGCGAGCAACAGATCGCCGTCAAAGGCCAGGCACCGGTCAGCCTCACCCTGCGCCAGTCGCCCCACGGTCCGATCGTCAATGACGTGCTCGGCGACAGCGGCGGCAAGACGCCGATTGCCATGTGGTGGGCGTTCCTCGACACCCAGAACCCGATCCTCGAAGGTTTCTACCAGCTCAACCGCGCCGACACGTTGGCCAAGGCCCGTACGGCGGCGTCAAAGGTGTCCGCACCGGGGCTGAATATCGTGTGGGCCAATGCCAGGGGCGATATCGGCTGGTGGGCGGCGGCCCAGTTGCCGATTCGCCCGGCAGGTGCCAACCCAGGGTTTATCCTCGACGGCAGCACCGCCGAGGCCGACAAGCTGGGCTTCTACCCCTTCAGCGCCAACCCCCAGGAAGAAAACCCGGCGCGTGGCTATGTGGTCTCGGCCAATGCCCAGCCGGGGTCGCCCACCGGCATGCAAATCCCCGGTTATTACAACCTCGCCGACAGGGGCCAGCAGTTGAACGCGCAGTTGAGCGACAAGAGCGTGAAGTGGGATGTGACCAACAGCCAGGCCCTGCAACTGGGCACCACCACCGCCTTCGGCCCGCGCCTGCTGGCGCCGCTGTTGCCGGTGCTGCGCGAAGTGGTCACGGACCCGGCGCAGTTGAAGCTGGTGGAACAGCTGGCCGGCTGGAAGGGTGACTACCCGCTGGATTCCACCAGCGCCACGCTGTTCAACCAGTTCCTGTTCAACCTCGCCGACGCGGCCTTCCACCCGAAGCTGGGTGACGGGATGTTCAAGACCCTGCTCACCACCCGCGTGATCGACGCCGCCCTGCCCCGCCTGGCTGCCGACCCGGCCTCGCCCTGGTGGGACGGCAAGCGCGCCGACACCGTCAAACGGGCCTGGGACAACAGCCTCGCGCACCTCAAGGCCACCTTCGGCGATGACCCGACGCAATGGCAGTGGGGCAAGGCCCATACCCTGACCCACGGCCATCCGCTGGGCTCGCAGAAACCTTTGGACCTGATCGTCAACGTCGGCCCGTTCCCGGCCCCCGGCACCCACGAAGTGCCGAACAACCAGTCGGCCGTCATCGGCCCCGCGCCCTGGCCGGTGACCTACGGCCCGTCCACCCGGCGCCTGATCGACTTTGCCGACGTGGCCCACGCCCTCACCATCAATCCGGTGGGGCAAAGCGGCGTGCCGTTCGACAAGCACTATGGCGACCAGGCCGAGACCTATATCGAAGGGGGTTACGAGCAGGCGCATTTCAGTGATGAGGAAGTCACGGCCAATACCCGCGGCACGCTGAAACTGCTGCCGGCGCGATAGCCCCTTGGAAATCGGTCAACCTGTGGAAGGGGCTTAGACCGGTGCCGCAAAATTGAGCCGGAACTGTTGCGGCGTCACACCCAGCCGGCGGTTGAACACGCTGCGCATGTGCTGGGCATCGCGAAATCCGCATTGGTAGGCCACGGTCTTCAGCGGCGCATGCGTGCTTTCGAGCATCACCCGCGCAGCATCCACCCGCGCCCGTTCGACAAACTCCGCTGGCGTAATCCGCGCCTCACGGGCAAACACCCGGGAGAAGTTGCGCGCGCTCATGTTGGCGGCCTTGGCCAGGTCGGCGATGGTCAGGTCGCCGGTCAGGTTCGCCAATACGTATAACTGCACCAGCGCCACCGCCGAGGTGGTTTCGGCGTGGGGCGTGAGGAACGGGCTGAACTGCGACTGCCCGCCGGAACGCTGGGTGAACACCACCAGGCGCTTGGCCACGCTCAACGCCACTTCCGGGCCGTGGTCCTGGGCCAGCAGGTACAGCGACAGGTCGATGCCTGCGGTGACGCCCGCCGAGGTGTAGAGGTTGCCGTCCTGTACGTAGAGGCGGTCGGCTTCGATCTGGGCCGAGGGGCACAGACGCGCCAGGTCGGCGGCGTCGTTCCAATGAGTGGTGACGGTTTTTCCGTCCAGCAATCCGGCGCGCGCCAGCATGAAGGCCCCGTTGCAGATTGAGCCAAACCGTCGCGCCCGGGCGGTGGCGCCACGCAGCCAATCATCGAACGGAGCGCCGAAGTCCTCGAAGGGTAACTGCGGGCCGCCCGCGACCAGCAGCAGGTCATAGGCCTGCAGGGCTTCGCTGTAATGATTATGGGCCTGGAGTGACAGGCCATTGGAAGCCGCCATCGTGCCGTGGCCTAAACCTATCACTTCCAACTGGTAATGATCTTCAGGCACCAGAAAGCGGTTGGCCTCGTAGAACACGTCCATGGGACCGGTCACATCCAGTGACTGGACGCCGGGGAAGATCAGGATCGCGACGGTCTTGTGCATGCTCACAGACACCTTTTTCTAGCGGAATAAAATGCAAACCCTGTGGGAGGGGGCTTGCTCCCGATGGCGCTGTATCAGTCAGCAGATGCAGTGCCTGGTACTCAGAAATCGGGAGCAAGCCCCCTCCCACACTGGGATTTTCGCAGGCTTCCAGAGTGATATCGCCCGCTACACCCTAGTCGATTTCTGCTTGGCACGATGTGTCGGCACATTGGCCGGGATCGCGCTCTCACCGCGATGGTCGCTGCACCGACCAGCGACCAAACTGACTGCTTTCCAGAGGAGAACCACCATGACCACCACCATCGCCGGTATCAAGATCCCGGACAGCGCCCTGGCCAGGGCCACCACCGAATACATCCGCGACATTGAGTCCGACCTGCTCTACCACCACTCCCGCCGGGTGTTTCTGTTCGGCGCATTGAGCGGTGAGCGCAAGCAACTGGCCTACAACCCGGAACTGCTCTACGTCGGCGCCATGTTCCATGACCTGGGCCTGGTGGCAGGCCATCGCAGTGATGACCAGCGTTTCGAAGTGGACGGCGCCAACGCCGCCGCGGCCTTCCTCAAGCCTTACGGGCTGAGCGACGACGATATCGAACAGGTGTGGCTGTCTATCGCCCTGCACACCACGCCGGGCGTGCCGCAGCACCTGCGCCCGACCGTGGCATTGGTGACCGCCGGTGTGGAAATGGACGTGCTGGGCATGGACTACGCCGCGTTCAGCAGCGTGCAGCGCGAAGCCGTGGTGCATGCGCATCCACGCGGTGAAGGGTTCAAGGAGTGCATCATCTGCGCGTTTGCCGACGGCTTGCGCCATCGCCCGCAGACCACGTTCGGCAACGTGAAGACCGATGTGCTGGTGGATCAGGAACCGGGGTTCAAGCCGATGAATTTTGTCGAGGTGATTCGCAAGTCGCCGTGGGCTGCATAGCCAATCTGGAATGCGGTCAAAACTGTGGGAGGGGGCTTGCCCCCGATTGCTGAGTGTCAGTCACTGCATCTATTGACTGACCCACCGCCATCGGGAGCAAGCCCCCTCCCACATTTGGACCGCACAGACCTTTAGACCGGCGCTGGAGCCCGACGCTTGTCCGGCTGCTGCCAGCCATCGGCAGCAGCTTCTTCAATCGCCTGCTGGATCGCTTTCTTGCGCATTTCTTCGGCACGCCGGCTGAAGAACCACACCAGGAAGGTCACCAGCGACACTGCCAGCAGAATCAGGCTGGCCACGGCGTTGATCTCGGGTTTAACCCCCAGGCGTACCGCCGAGAACACTTCCATCGGCAATGTCGTCGAACCCGGCCCCGACACGAAGCTGGCCAGTACCAGGTCATCCAGGGACAGTGCGAACGACATCATGCCGCCCGCCGCCAGCGACGGCGCGATCATCGGGATGGTGATCAGGAAGAACACCTTCCACGGCCGTGCACCCAGGTCCATCGCCGCCTCTTCGATCGACAGGTCCAGCTCACGCAGGCGCGCCGATACCACCACCGCCACATAAGCGGCACAGAACGTGGTGTGGGCGATCCAGATGGTGACGATGCCACGCTCCTGAGGCCAGCCGATCATCTGCGCCATGGCCACGAACAGCAGCAGCAGCGACAGACCGGTGATCACTTCCGGCATCACCAACGGCGCGGTCACCAGGCCGCCGAACAGCGTGCGGCCCTTGAACTGGCTGATGCGCGTCAGCACAAACGCCGCCAACGTACCCAGGGCCACGGCGGCCACCGCCGTGTAGCAGGCGATTTCCAGGGAACGTGCCACCGAGCCCATCAACTGGGTATTGTCCAACAGGCCCACGTACCACTTGATCGACCAACCGCCCCACACCGTCACCAGCTTGGATTCGTTGAACGAGTAGAT
>Ga0308159_1005872_pt1 | contig 10070 bp, 9 predicted proteins | sample PhyCR1_FD_201040 | JGI IMG/M metagenome (GOLD analysis project Ga0308159, IMG submission 201040) | Phyllosphere microbial communities from UC Gill Tract Community Farm, Albany, California, United States - DLSLC.R1 | ecosystem: Host-associated > Plants > Phyllosphere > Unclassified | place: USA... | reverse complement strand
GGCTGCGTAGTTGTTGACGAGCATCTCGAAGCCGGGCTTGATCTTGCCGTCCCAGATCTTGTCGATCTGCTTGATGAGGTACGCACCGAGCGGACCACAGATCATCGCGCCGAGGATCATGATCGTGCCGTTGGCACCGATGATGACGCCCATGGCCATCACGGAACCGACGACGGCGCCGCGGGTCTCGTACACCATGCGGCCGCCCTGGAAGGCGATCGCGAGCGGGATGAGGTAGGTCAGGATCGGGCTGACGAGGCCGATGTTGGCGACGCCGTTGGTCTCCCCGAAGCCACCGAGGACGCCGACCGGCGTCCACCCGGTCTCGATGAAGAACGCGGTGATGAGGCCCCACGCGATGAAGATCGCGATGTTGGGCATCACCATGCCGGACAGGAACGTGCCGAACTTCTGGACGGCGACGCGAGCGCCACCCCGCGACTTGTCGCGGGTGTCTGGCGCTGCAACGGACGACGTTGTCATGTGCGTTGACTCTCTGTGTGGGGTGCTGCTGCAGGGATCGGGTGGGGTGCTGTGGGGCGTGGTGCGGGCTCAGACGGCGTGCGCTGCGGCCGCAGCGGACCGGGCGGTCGCTGCCGTGCTCGCGGCGAGTGCCGCCTGGGCCATCTCGCGGGCTTCGTCGAGGGTGTGCTTGCCGAGTTCGGCACGCACGTCGGCGAGGGCCGCGGGGGTCATCGAGAGGGTGGTGGCGCCGAGGCCGACGAGGACGACGGCGAGCAGCGGGTCGGCCGCGGCCTCACCGCAGATGCCGACCGCCTTGCCGGCGTCCGCTCCGGCCGCGCCGAGCTGGGCGACGAGGCGGAGGACGGCGGGGTGCCACGGGTCCTGGTAGTGCGCGACGGTGCCGAGCATGCGGTCGGCGGCCATCGTGTACTGGGTCAGGTCGTTCGTGCCGATGGACACGAAGTCGGCGGAGCGCAGGACCTGTTCGGCCATCAGCGCCAGGGAGGGCACCTCGGCCATCACGCCGGCGGTGCGGATCCCGAGTTCACGGGCGAGGTCGACGAAGTACTCGGTCTCCTCGGCGTCGGCGACCATCGGGGCCATCACCCAGAGGTCGGCCTCGGTCGCGGCGTCGGCCTGGGCCAGCGCGGTCAGCTGGTCGCGGAGGACCTGCTCGTGGTTCCGGAGCGCCCGGAGTCCACGACGGCCGAGCGCCGGGTTCTCCTCGTCCTTGTCCGTGAGGAACGGCAGCGGCTTGTCGGCACCGGCGTCGAGCGCCCGGACGACGACCTTCTTGCCGGGGAACGCGGCGAGGAGCTGCTCGTAGGACGCCTGCTGGGACGCGACGGTCGGAGCGGTGGGCGAGTCGAGGAACAGGAACTCGGTGCGGAACAGGCCGACACCCTCGGCACCGAGGTCGACGGCGGCCTGGGCGTCGGCGGGGCTGCCGAGGTTCGCGAGCAGGGGCACGACGTGTCCGTCGGCGAGGGCGCCGGCGGTGAGCGGTGCGGCCAGGGCGGCACGGCGGTCGGCGATGCGCTGCTCGACGTCGGCGACGAGCTCGTCGCTCGGCTCGGTGACGACGGTGCCCGCGCCCGCGTCGACGACCACGTGCTGGCCCTCGGCCAGGTCGTCCGCACCGGTGACGCCGACGATCGCGGTGATGCCCTTGGCGCGGGCCAGGATGGCGGTGTGCGAGGTCGGTCCGCCGTCACGGGTGACGAGGGCCAGGACCTTGTCGAGGTCGAGCAGGGCGGTGTCGGCCGGTGCGAGGTCGCGGGCGACGAGCACGAACGGGGTCGCCGACTCCGGCACGCCCGGGGCCGGGACACCGCGGAGCTTCGCGACGATGCGCTGGGCGACGTCGTCGAGGTCGGCGGCACGCTCCCCCATGTAGCCGCCCATGCCGACGAGCAGGTCGCGGAACTGGGCGAACGCCTCGTACACGGCGCGCTCGGCGTTCGTGCCGCCGTCGATGCGGGCGTGCACGTCGTCCAGGAGGGTCGGGTCCTGGGCCATCAGCGCCTGCGCCTCGAGCACGGCCTGGGCGTCGCCGCCGGCCAGCCGCCCGCGCTCGTTCAGTTCTTCGGCCACCGCGGCGAGCGCGGTGTGCACGGCCTGCTTGGCGTCCTCGGCCGAGCCCTCGAGCGGTGCGGTCGAGGGGGCTCCCAGCGGGTCCGCCATCCGGAGCACGGGGCCGTGGGCAACGCCGCGGCCGACGCCGGTTCCGAGCAGATCGGACATGGGGAGACTCCTTCATCTCACGCGCAGCAGCGGTGGGTGGTTCGGGGGCGGTGCGGTGTCCGGCGCGTGCTGCGTCCGGACGACTCTGCAGCACCATACATCGCGTCGCGTTGACAAACAAACACATCCGGGGATAAAAATGCAGAAACAGATGCCCGTTTGCGTTTGCCGTCCAGGACTGCAGCGGGCTGACCGGTCGGAACGTGCCCGAGCATGTCCGTTCCGCTCCACATCGCCCTCCCCGACCTGGTGCACAGCCCGGACGGACAGCCCCGACGCACAGCCCGACCCGAGCGATCCGCTCACCAGATGAGGCCCCATGTACGCACCAGAACGCCACCAGCGCATCGTCGAGCAGGCGCGCACCCACGGCCGGGTCGACGTCAAGGACCTCGCCGAGCTGCTCGCCGTCACGCCGGAGACGATCCGCCGTGACCTGACGAGCCTCGAGCGTCGCGGGCTCGTCCGCCGCGCCCACGGTGGCGCGATCCCGGTCGAGCGGATCACCCTGCACCCGGGCGTCGGCGACCGTGGCGGCATCAACCAGACCGAGAAGATGGTGATCGCCGAGGCCGCCCTCGCCGAACTGCCGGAGAACGGCTCGGTGATGATCGACGCCGGTACCTCGACGATCTGCCTGGCCGAGATGCTGCCCACCGACCGTGGCCTGACCGTCGTCACGCACTCGCTGCCGGTGGCGATGGCCGTCGCGAACCGCCCGGGCATCGACCTGCACCTGCTCGGCGGCAACATCCGGAGCGACTCGCTGGCCGGCGTCGGGACGTGGACGCACCAGCTGATCGGCATGGTCAGCGTCGACGTCGCCTTCGTCAGCATCAACGGCATCACCCCGGAGCGCGGCCTGACGACGCACAACATGGCCGAGGCCGCCGTGAAGAGCGCCATGATCAAGTCCGCGCGCCGGAGCATCCTGCTCGCCGACCACACCAAGTTCGGACGCGAGGAGTTCGGCCGCGTCGCACCGCTCGCCGCGATCGACACGATCATCACGGACCCCGGTGTCAACCTGGACCTGGTGCGCGAGGTCGAGGCCGCCGGCACCGAGGTCTTCTGGCCCGGCCGCGACTGACGCCCCGACCACCCGAGACGAACCATCACACCCACCAGACCCACCAGACCCACCCCACAGGTGCTCGCTACCATGAGCGCACCACCCGTCGACAGGAGCCCATCGATGTCCGAAGCCACCCGCACCGTCACCGTCGCCAGCGCCTCCGGCCTGCACGCACGGCCCGCGTCGCTGTTCGTCCAGACCGTCACCGCGTCCGGCCACCAGGTCACGATCGCCAAGGGCGAGAAGTCGGCGAACGCCGGCAGCATCCTCGGCCTCCTCGGCCTCGGCGTCGAGAACGGCGACCAGGTCACGCTGACCGTGTCCGGCGACGACGCCGAGACCACCGCGGACAGCCTGGTCGACTTCCTGCAGACGGACCACGACGCGGCCTGATCGCGCCGGTCGCGCTGCGCGATCCCCTGACTGACGGGAGGCCCGGTACCAGCTGGTACCGGGCCTCCCGTCCGTCGTCCGGGCCGTCGCACGCCGCCGATAGGGTGGTCCGCATGACACGCCTGCGCCTCGCGACCGTCAACGTCAACGGCATCCGTGCCGCGTTCCGGAAGGGGATGGGCGACTGGCTCGCCGACCGCGACGTCGACGTGCTCGCCCTGCAAGAGGTCCGTGCCTCGACCGAGGACCTGACCGGCCTGCTCGGCGACGAGTGGGACGTCGTGCACGACCCCGCGTCGGCGAAGGGCCGCGCCGGTGTCGCCATCGCCTCCCGCCACCGGGCGCACCTGCACCGCGTCGAGCTCGGGGCCGAGGACTTCGACTCCGCGGGCCGCTGGATCGAAGCCGACTACGAGATCGGCGGACGCACCGTCACGGTCGTCTCCACGTACGTGCACTCGGGCGAGGTCGACACCCCCAAGCAGGACGAGAAGTGGAAGTTCCTCGACGCGATGACCGAGCGGCTGCCCGCCCTCCGCGAGCACAACCCGCTCGCCGTCGTCGTCGGCGACCTCAACGTCGGCCACGACCAGCGGGACATCAAGAACTGGAAGGGCAACGTCAAGCGCGCCGGGTTCCTGCCGCGTGAGCGTGCGTACTTCAGCCGCTTCTTCGGTGCCGACGGCCAACCGGTCGAGGGTGCCGACGGCAGCACCGGCCCCGGTCTCGGCTGGGTCGACGTCGGACGTGCGCAGGCCGGCGACGTCGACGGGCCGTACACCTGGTGGTCCTGGCGCGGGCAGGCCTTCGACAACGACTCCGGCTGGCGCATCGACTACCAGGTCGCGACGCCGGAGCTCGCCGCCACGGTGACCTCGTACACCGTCGACCGGGCCGCCGCGTACGACCAGCGATGGTCCGACCACGCCCCCGTGGTCGTCGACTACGAACTCTGATCCCCCACTCGCTCACGAGCACCAGGACTCCCGCATGACCAGCACGCGCATCTTCTCCGGCATCCAGCCCTCGGCCGGGTCCCTCCACCTCGGCAACTACATCGGCGCGCTGATGCAGTGGCGCGACCTGCAGGACGACCACGACGCGATCTACTGCGTGGTCGACATGCACGCGATCACCTCCCCGCAGGACCCCGCCGAACTCCGAGCCAGCACGCGTGCCACGGCGGCGCAGTACATCGCGTCCGGCATCGACCCGTCGCGGTCGACGCTTTTCGTGCAGTCGCACGTCCCCGCGCACGCCGAGCTCGCCTGGGTGCTGAACACCCTGACCGGCTTCGGCGAGGCCAGCCGGATGACGCAGTTCAAGGACAAGTCCGCGCGTCAGGGCGCCGAGGCCGCCTCGGTCGGGCTGTTCACCTACCCGGTCCTGATGGCCGCCGACATCCTGCTCTACGACACGGCGGTCGTGCCCGTCGGTGACGACCAGCGCCAGCACGTCGAACTGACGCGCGACCTCGCGGGCCGCTTCAACTCGCGGTTCGGCGACACGTTCGTCGTGCCGGAGGCCCGGATCGGTGCCGAGACCGCGCGCATCTACGACCTGCAGGACCCCACGAGCAAGATGAGCAAGTCGGCGGCGTCCGACAGCGGCCTCATCCGCCTGCTCGACGACCCGAAGCGCACGGCCAAGAAGATCCGGTCGGCCGTGACGGACACCGAGCGGGAGATCCGCGCCGACCGGCAGGCGAAGCCGGGCGTGACGAACCTGCTCGCGATCCTGTCCGCGTTCACGCACACCCCGGTCGCCGACCTCGAGGCGTCGTTCGTCGGCAAGGGCTACGGCGACCTGAAGGGCGAGGTGGCGGACGCCGTCGTCGCCGAGCTCGAGCCGGTCCGCGCCCGCACGCTGGAACTCCTCGACGACCCGGCCGAGCTGGACCGGCTGCTCGCCGTCGGCGCCGACCGTGCCGAAACGATCGCGAACGCCACCCTCGCCCGCGTGTACGACGCCATCGGCTTCGTGCCGCGCGCCCGCTGACCGACCGTGCTCCCCGTCACGCTCGAGTCGGCACGGGTCCGGCTCGACCTGCCGACGCGCGCGGACACGGTCGCGATCACCGAGGCCTGCCAGGACCCGGAGATCGCCCGCTGGACGACGATCCCGCAGCCCTACCGGGCGAAGGACGCGCAGGCGTTCGTCGACGCGCTCGTCGGCCCCGGGTGGGCGTCCGACCGTGAGTACACCTGGGCGATCCGGCGGCAGGGGTCGACCTGGCTCGACGGCGTGATCAGCTACCGGACCGCCCGCCGGGACCTCGGGTTCTGGTTGGCCCCGAGCGCTCGTGGTGCGGGCCTGGTGTCCGACGCCGTGGAGCTCGTGGTGGGCTGGGCCTTCGCACAGGGTGCCCCGGACGTGTACTGGGAGTGCTACGTCGGCAACACCGCCTCGGCCGCCGTCGCCCGTCGTGCCGGCTTCGCGTACACCGGCAGCGGGGACGCCCTCGTGCCGAACCGCGACGGCTCGCCCGCGCCCGCGTGGAAGGGCCTGCGGCGCGCGGACGGGACGCCCGCGTCGGACCTGCCCTGGCCTCCCGGATCGACGTCGGGGCCCGCCGGTAGTCTCGCTCCGTGAGCCACACCGCACCCGACACGACCCCGGAACCGTCCGGTCCGCCCGCCAGCGAGGCAGAGGTCCGGGCGATGCGCCGTGCCCTCGAACTCGCGGCCCGCGGCCCCGTCGTCGGTGACCACGCCCGGGTCGGTGCCGTCGTGCTCTCCCCGGACGGCCGGGTGCTCGGCGAGGGCTGGCACCGCGGTGCCGGCACCCCGCACGCCGAGGTCGACGCGATGGCGAAGGTCGACCCGGCGCACCTCCGTGGCGCGACCGCCGTGGTGACCCTCGAACCCTGCGACCACGTCGGCCGCACCGGTCCGTGCTCCGTCGCGCTCATCGACGCCGGCGTCGCCCGGGTCGTGTACGCCGTCGACGACCCGGGTCCGGCCGCCCACGGCGGTGCCGACCGGCTGCGTGCCGCCGGCGTCGACGTCGTGCCGGACGTGCTCGCCGACCAGGCCGAGGCGTTCCTCGAGCGCTGGCTGCTCTCGGTCCGACTCGGCCGCCCCTGGGTGACCGTGAAGTGGGCCGCCAGCCTGGACGGCCGCGCAGCCGCGGCCGACGGCACCAGCCAGTGGATCACCGGCGCCGCGGCCCGGCAGCACGTGCACGAGCAGCGTGCCGCGCACGACGCCGTCCTCGTCGGCACCGGCACCGCCCTGGCCGACGACCCGAGCCTGACCGCCCGCGGCGACGCCGGGGAGTTCCTCGCCGACCAGCCGCTGCCCGTCGTCCTCGGCGACCGGCCGCTGCCGGCCGACGCGGCCCTGCACCGCCATCCCCGCGGGGTCGTCACCATCCCCGGCCACGACCTCGACGCCGCCCTCCGCTCGCTCCGCCAGCGGGGCGTCCACAGTGTCCTCGTCGAGGGCGGACCGACCGTCGCGTCGGCGTTCATCGCCGCCGGACTGGCCGACGAACTGCTCGTCTACCTGGCCCCGGTGCTCCTCGGCGGACCCCGCGTCGCACTCGGCGACATCGGGGTGGGAAGTATCCACGCAGCGCGGATGTTGCGTGTAATGTCAACGTCCAGCCTCGGCCCCGACCTGCTGGTCCGCGCCCGCACGGTCCCGCAGCGGCCCGACGGCGCGGTCGACGGGGCCCCCACCGACCGGAGCACCACATGACCGACGCACTCACCTCCGCCACCCCCGGGAGCCCGGTCTCGTTCGAAGTCTCCACGAACGTCCCCACCACGCACGGTCTCTTCGAGATGCGCGCCTACCGGGACCTCGTGACGAGCGCCGAGCACGTCGCCGTGATCGCGAAGACCCCCGACGGGCAGGCCCCCTCGGACGGCGCACTCGTCCGCGTGCACTCGGAGTGCCTGACCGGCGAGGCCTTCGGGTCGCTGAAGTGCGAGTGCGGACCGCAGCTCGACGCAGCGCTCGACACCATCGCGGCCGAGGGCGGGGTCGTCGTCTACCTACGGGGACACGAGGGTCGCGGCATCGGCCTCATCAACAAGCTCAAGGCGTACCGCCTGCAAGAGGACGGTCTGGACACGCTCGACGCCAACCTGGCGCTCGGCCTGCCCGCCGACTCCCGCGAGTACGGCGGCGCCGCCGGCATCCTCGCCGACCTCGGCATCACCCGCGTGCGGCTGCTCACGAACAACCCCGAGAAGCGTCGGCAGCTCGTCGAGCACGGCATCACGGTGGACTCCCTCGTGCCGCTGGTCGTCGGCATCTCCGCGCAGAACTCGGGGTACCTCGACACCAAGCGCGACCGGATGGGCCACACGCTGCCGTCGCACCTGGGCACCGGCGCGGCCTGATCCGGCTCGGCCTGACCCGGCACGACCGGCTCGGCCTGATCCGGCACGGCGAACTGACGGCTCACTCGGGGTCGATTCGCAGGTGTCCGACATCCGTCGTACACTGATGACCCCGTCACGAGCGGGACCACCACCTCCGAACGCACCCGACCCGGTGTCCGCGCCACCCCGCGCGAACCGCGTCGTCAGTCCGCCGTCCGGTCACCGCAGCGCTCCCCGAACGCGCGCGCACCTCGAAGGTCCTCACACGCATGTCCGCCGCACCGGCCACCACGACGTCCGCCCCGAAGACGAACCCGCGCTCGCGCGTCGTCGTCGCGAGCCTCGTCGGCACCACGATCGAGTTCTACGACTTCTACGTCTACGCGACGGCCGCCGTCCTCGTCTTCCCCACCCTGTTCTTCCCGAACGAGGACCCGACGGCATCGCAGCTGTCCTCGTTCGTCACCTTCGCGCTGGCGTTCTTCGCCCGCCCGGTCGGGTCGATCCTGTTCGGCCACTTCGGTGACCGGATCGGCCGGAAGACCACCCTCGTCGCGTCCCTGCTCGTGATGGGGATCGCGACGTTCCTCATCGGCTGCCTGCCGACCTTCGGCTCGGTCGGGGTCCTGGCGCCGGTGCTGCTCGGCGTCCTCCGCTTCGCGCAGGGCGTCGGCCTCGGCGGCGAGTGGTCCGGCGCGGCGCTGCTCGCGACCGAGAACGCCCCCGAGGGCAAGCGCGGCGTGTTCGGTTCGATGCCGCAGCTCGGCGCCCCGATCGGCTTCCTGCTCGCCAACGGCCTGTTCATCATCATCAACGCCGCGCTGCCCGCCGGCGCCGACGGCACCCCCAACGCCGACTTCCAGGCGTGGGGCTGGCGGATCCCGTTCCTGGTCTCGTCGGTGTTCGTCCTGATCGGGCTCTACGTGCGATTCCGTCTGGTCGAGTCCACGGTGTTCCGCGGCGTGCAGGACTCCGGTTCGGTCGCGAAGGTGCCGCTCGGCCGGGTGTTCCGCACCTCGTGGCGCGCGGTCGTCGTCGGCACCTTCGGCATGGTCGCCACCTACGTGCTCTTCTACTTCATGACGACCTTCACGCTGAACTACGGCACCACCGGCACCGTCGCCTCGAAGCTCGTCCCGCAGATCGGCCTCGGCTACTCCCGCGGCGAGTTCCTGTCGCTGCTCATGATCGGCGTCGTGTTCTTCGGCATCTGCACCCCCATCGCCGGCATGCTCGCCGACCGGTTCGGACGTCGGCGCACCCTCATCCCGACCACCATCGGCATCGCGCTGTTCGGCCTGACGTTCCAGTTCTGGTTCGCGGCGGCGCACGGACCGATCACCGTCGTCACGTTCCTCATCGTCGGCCTGTCGCTGATGGGGCTCACGTTCGGTCCGATGGGCGCCCTGCTGCCGGAGTTGTTCCCGACCAACGTCCGGTACACCGGCTCCGCCCTGGCCTACAACGTCGCGTCGATCCTCGGTGCGTCGCTGGCACCGTCGATCGCCCTGAAGCTGTGGCAGCCGGACGGCAACATCTTCCTCGTCGGCCTCTACCTGACCATCGCGGCGGTCGTGACGCTGGTCGCACTGTTCCTCGTCCGCGAGACCCGTGGCAGCGACCTCGAGGACGCCGCCGACGACCAGCCGCTCCCGGAGCGCGTGGCTCGGTAGCGACGACCGCGCCGGCGCGCGCACCCGACGGACGGGAGGCTCCCCCACGGACCGGTGGGGAGCCTCCCGTCCGTCTGTCGGTCCTGCAGTGAGAGAATCCATGCACGATGAGCAACTTGTTCGCACGCCCGAAGAAGACCGACGGTCCCCGCGCCACCTTCGGCCGGCTGCTGTCCTACCTGTTCGAGAACAAGCCGGCGATGGTCGTCATCATCGTGCTGAGCATCCTCGGAGCCGGGGCGTCCCTGGCGCAGCCGCTGCTCGTCAACCAGGTCGTCACCGCCGTCCAGCAGGGCACCGGCATGTCGACGCTCGTGTGGATCCTCGTCGTCCTGGTGCTCGTCGCCGGCGTCCTCAACGGTGTGCAGCACTTCCTGCTGCAGCGAGC
>Ga0308159_1005871_pt1 | contig 10071 bp, 8 predicted proteins | sample PhyCR1_FD_201040 | JGI IMG/M metagenome (GOLD analysis project Ga0308159, IMG submission 201040) | Phyllosphere microbial communities from UC Gill Tract Community Farm, Albany, California, United States - DLSLC.R1 | ecosystem: Host-associated > Plants > Phyllosphere > Unclassified | place: USA... | reverse complement strand
GCTATATTTACTATTGCGTACATTGTTTAAATATTAGTTTTTTAATTTTTATTTAACGAGGTGCAAATATAGAACAAATTCAATTAACACACAAACACATATCGAAAATATTTTTAACTATAATCCTACGAAACCAAGATTTATAGGATTACCGGATTTCAAGATCGAATTGTAATATCTTTTTGATACGATTTGGAAAGCAAAACCTGAATATATTAGATTACTCCTGCCCTACTGTTTATTCCAAGTCCTCGCTGCGCTTCGGGCTTTTCATTACCATCAGGTTTATTTTACGCAGGCCAGTATTTCAAACTGTTGTTCCCTCCCCCTCGCACTTTACAAACAATTTTATTAAATGCGCTGCTATAGAAAACATGCCTTTGTTTATAAACCGGATTGAACGAAAATACTTTTTAAGTACATTACCTTAAATACTTTTGTCATGCTGAGGCACGAAGCATCTGCAACTTATAAACAGATGCTTCGTGCCAGCATGATAGAAGTTGTTTAAAAGATTGCAGTGAAAGCGGGACTGAATACCGCAGCAAACAACCAAACATTCATTTCCAAATCAAAACGCTTAAACTAAAAACTTGCTATTAGTTAAAAAATGTTAAACTACTTTCTTTATTACGAATATTTCGTAGATTTACGAAAATTAAATAACGAACTTAGCTGCACCAAATTTATGAAAAGCATCCTCATCTACTCAGTGATGGCATTATTTGCCATTTCAACATTTGCTCAAAACCCTGATAAGGCACTTGCCAGAGTGAGATACACCTATACCCACATTCAAGACACCACACAAAAAGACAAGCCGCACAAAGAAAACATGTTGCTGGTTACTGGAAAAAACGCTTCTGTGTATACAAGCTATGATAAACTGAATCAAGCTTTAAATGCGAAAAAGCAAATTGAAGAGCAGATTAAAAACCAAACAGGCAGCAATAGCATGAAAATCGAAATTAAAAGTGAAATGAAATCGCCAACCTCCGCTGTAGATTATTTCTTTTTTGCCAACGAAGGTAAAATGTTTAGCAAAGAAAAACTGCTTAATAATTATTTGATTGAAGAAACGGCGCCACAAATAGGTTGGAAGATAACAAAAGATACCATGAATTTTTCGGGTATCCCTTGCCAAAAAGCCACGGCTAATTTTAAAGGCAGAAATTGGATTGCCTGGTACGCTACCGATATTCCTTTTCAAAGCGGTCCGTGGAAACTAAATGGTTTACCAGGTTTAATAATTGAGGCGTATGATGAAAAGAAAGAAGTAAAATTTGAATTTGCCGGACTTGAAAACGTAATCGCAGATGATGCGAAAAATGCTTCAGATGGAGATCAAAAAATTACCATGCCAAATGGTTCAACAGGAACTCTGCGAATTGCAGGAATAGAAACTAATACCGCTTACTTAGGGTCGGAAATTAGACTGCCTGCCAATGCGATAAAAACAACGCGAAAGGATCTTGATAAACTTAAAGCAGCCCGAGATAAAGACCCTGAAGGCTTTATGCAAGCTCAAATGGCTGCAAATGGCATCCAAGGAACCTTTAAAAGAAGCGTATCTACGCCTATCGGTCAGCCAATAATTAAGCCTGAAATCAATAATCCTATAGAAATTCCTGAGAAAAAATGAGAGCGGTCATTTTGATTACACTGATGTTTTTTTCTGGTGTAGCAGTAGCTTTTGCTCAAAAAATCATCAAAGGAAGTGTGAAAGACTATACAGGCAAGGCTATCGAATCTGTAAATGTGAACCTAAAAGATAATGAAGGAAATATAATTAGTTTTACCAGGACGAATAAAAACGGTGCGTTTAACCTAGTCGTTAAAAATGAGCAGATTATTGGTTATCGCATTGAAGCATCGAGCATCGGCTATAAAAAACAAAGCATTGCTATTAAGGATATTAACAGGAATCAGGATCTGGTTTTACAAGCAAGCGAAACTAATTTAGAAACGGTCATAGTCAAAAATCGTCCCCTGTTAACCACTAAAGGAGATACACTAAACTATAAAACATCCGATTTTGTAGATAAGCAAGACCGTACTATTGGCGATGTACTTAAAAAAATGCCAGGTATTGAAGTGGCAGAAAATGGAAAAATTAGCTATAATGGCAAATCCATCTCTAATTTGTATATAGATGGTGACAACTTGCTTGATGACAAGTATAATATCGGTACGAAAAGCATTCCACAGGGTGCGGTTGATAAAGTACAAGTGATCCAAAATGATCAGCCGATTAAAATGATGCGCAAAAACAATATGAGTGATGATGTTGCACTAAACCTCGTGCTTAAAGATGAGGCGAAACTAAGGGTAATGGGCGACGCTACCATAGGTGCTGGAGCACCAAATCGCTTTGATGAAAACTTAACCGCGATGTTGTTCAACAAAAAATTGAAGTTTATTAACAACATTAAGGGCAACAACATTGGCATTGACCCAGGTATAGATTTAACCTCCCACAATTTTTCTGACTACCAGAAACGTTTAGATAATACTAAACCAAATGGCTTACTATCTACCGGCGTAGCCGGAGTACCTTCATTGCCTCAAAGCAGATATCTGTTCAACAAGGCTGGTGTTGTAAATCTCAATAGTTTATATAAGTTTAATCAGGATTTACAGTTAAGGGCAAACATTTCTTACCTCTACGATGACCATAGGCAACAATACAATAAGTTTTCAGAAACTTATTTAGGAAATCAAATTTTTAGTTACACCGAGTTTCAGAACAATAAGACTAACCCGCAGAAATTAAGAGCGCAGTTTAATTTGAACAAGAACGCAGAAAATGATTACTTTAACAATAATTTCTCTTTAGATTACCTGCCATTTAAAACCACTTCAGCTTTCTCTATCAATAATGTGGCGGCGAAGCAAGATTTATGGCAAAAAACCTTCGATATTTCTAATGAGCTCAATTACCGCAAGAAATTAAAATCCGAAAATATAATTAACCTTTACTCCTATTTAAACAAGACATCGCAACCAGAAACTTTGAATATTTCGCCAGGTTTAAATGCCGACATCCTTAATAATGGTAATAGTTATCTGGGCTTAAATCAATATGTCAAATTGCCCACTTGGTACACTAACAATTACGTTTCATTTGCTTTTGTTAAGGGTGGTTTCGCCCAAACCTTTAAGGTGGGGTTTAATCTTCAGCAGCAAAATTTAGATTCTGAACTTTATCGTATCCAGAAAGATCAAACTTCCGAACTCGTTTCGCAGAATACAGTAAATGATTTAAACTGGTTTAAAGGACGAGCTTACGCTGATGCCACTTACGAATACACCAATGATAAACTAAAAGCAGCATTGACTCTGCCTTTTAGTTATAACCATATCAACTACAACGATCCGGTAAATGCCTTGAATAATAGTTTGACTAAACTTTTTCTAAATCCATCCTTGAATATTAAATACCAAACAGGGATCGAAAACTATGTTTCTGCTAACTACTTCTATAAAAACGATCTCGGTGGAATTGATGACGTGTACCGTGGCACAGTTTTAAAAAACTACCGTTCGTTATTTGCAAATAATGCCCCCATTTCTGAATCAGAAACACATAGCTTTCGCGGCGAGTTTAACTTTAGGAGAGCCATGCAGATGTTTTTCTTTAATACGTCAGCGGGATACAGCAACACTAAACTTAATACTATTTCGTCTTACAGCTTGAGTAATAATATTCAACAGCGAATGGTATTACCGTTACAAAATCATGTAAAAAATCTGTTCGTCACTGCAAACGCAAGCAAATATATTTTCGCTTTGAAAAGCACAGCTAATGCCAGCCTTAACTATTCAGAAAGTAGATATAGCCAACTTCAAAATAATGAACTTTTACCATTCAATACCCAAACAATGTCGTACAAAGCAGGAATTGAAGCTAAGTTGACGAAGTTTATGAACTGGTCGTACAATGCTATTTACTCCGTTACCAATAACAAAGCTGAGGTTGCAAATGCAATCACTACCAATTTTCAGCAATTAAGGCAACAAACATCGCTGGCTATCGCCACCGTTAGTAATGTTTACCTGAATTTATCTGCTGAACATTTATTTACACACCAGGCCAGCCAATCGAATTTGAATTATCTATTTGCCGACGCAAATGTAAAATACAAAATACTGAAGTTTAAAACAGATCTTGAATTTGGGGTAACAAACTTAGCGAACATCAAACAATTCGATGCCATTTACATTTCGGCAAATTCTCTCACCACAGGAACTTATTTTATCCCTGGAAGGGTGGCGATGCTAAAAGCGACATTCAGCTTTTAAATAGATCCAATTGGTTTAAATCGCAAAGATTAACCGTTAGATAAATCGCTATCAAAATTAGCCAAGGAAAAATCACTGAACTAATAGAAGTCCGAAGATTTTTTGGAGCTCGCTAAAAATGATGGTTAGCAAGGAGAATAAATATCAATGGAGATTGTCAAAAAGAAAATTATAAATTGATCTAAAGCATATTGACAGACTCACCATGAAAGAAAATGAGAAAAGTTTATTAAAATTTTATGGCTTAGTTGTAATTTGTATTGCCGGGTTATTCCCCTTCAAAACCTTAATAGCTAAAATATTATTGGGGTCAATACCTTTAAAATCTTCATGAGTAGCTTTGACCCCGTTAATATAATAATCTGTTTCCCCAACAGATTTGGGCGTTATTTCTGTTCCATTTTGATCATTTGCAGCCTTACTGTGGGTTTTTATCAGCAAAACTTTATTAACAGTGGCTTTTATCGGTTTGTAGGTATTCGGTCCATCAACATCTCGCAAAAAAACACCCATTATAGTCGGATCAATTCTTGAGCTATCTTTAAAAGTGAAATGCTGCACCATTGTTTTTGTTTGTGCACCTTTAGCAGATCTCAGATCAATCACTTTTCCAACAAGCTTATCCAACTCGCTTGAAATAGATTGATAGCTCGTATCGGTAGTTTCAAAATGTGTTTTAAAAACGAAGGTCATTTTTTTTACGGAATCAACTCCTTTCTTTAACTCCTGAGTAGATTCAACATCAATCTTTCGTTTGGTTTTCTCTGGCTTCTTGATGATAAATTGAATATTACGCTTTGGCAAAGTACTTTTTATCATTGTAGTTAGCGGTGCCATCGTTTTCTGAACAGCATTCTTATCTATAGTAAAGGCCAGTGTAACGCAAAGTAAAACTGGTAAAACCAATAAATAACGAGAAAGATTAACTTTTGACGAACGTTTAGCATTCATCATCTTAATTCGCCTTTTAAGGTCTGAAAGATTAAAATTATTCACGATGGCAATAGACGGTTGTAAGCTTCCCACATTCAACAAACTATATTGATAAGCTTTTTTATCAATACCTTTTTTCAGTATTTTGGCATCAGTAATGAACTCGATGTTCTCCCTAACAGCCTTTTTCATCAACCAAACACCAGGATTAAACCAGTAAAAAACCACGCAAACTTCTGCAAGAATGATATCCAAAGTGTGCAATTCCTCAACGTGTACTTTTTCATGCTCTAGAATATTGTTTAAATCCTGAGCTTGGTGTAATGCCGGATTGATATAAATTGTTTGCCAAAAAGTAAAGGGACTTACTTGCTCACTCAAAATCCTGACATTAAAATCTCGTACCTTACCAAGTGTAGATTTTTTATGCATCTGACGGAGTGATACAAATTGGATCAATAGCCTTACTGCCATTAACAAAAAACCTATATAAAAAAGCACACTTAAAGAATACCAGAAGACTGAAACTGAATCTTGCTGAATAAGTTGATTGAGATTTTGATTTAATTGTGGAATGAAACCAGGAATTGGTTGTTTTCCGGAAAAGGAATCTGTTAAATTGATAAATGGATAGGCTGATGAAAAAACAATTCCAAAAACAAGAAAAACACGATTTAAGGAATAAAACGTCAATCTTCTAAGCACAAGATAATAGGTAGCCGAAAATAAAATCAGCACCAGATTAGTTTTCAATAGTACAAGGAAAAATTGTGGCATGACATTATTTTTCAGGGTTTTCGATCAAGTTGATAATTTCCTTCAATTCTTCTGCACTTATCTTTTTATCTTTTGCAAAAAAAGCGACCAGCTCTTTATACGAACTTTGAAAATAATTGTTTACAAAACCATTCATGAAGCGCTTTTTGTACTCAACCTCTTTTACTTTTGCGCTGTAACGATTGGCGTTGGCGAAGCGCTCACTAATCAAATAACCCTTTTTCTCCAGATTTTTGATGGTCGACGCTAATGTTGTGTACGGAGGTTTAGGATCAGGCATTGTGTCCATAAAATCTTTGATAAAACCTTTGCCAACTTGCCAAACCGCAAGCATCGCTTCTTCTTCCTGTAATGTTAACTTCTCCATCAATTACGAATATATCGTAAATATACGAAATCATCCTAAAAAGAAAAGACTTAGTTGAAAACCTAACTTTAGGTTCACAATTAAGCCTTTCAATATTTTTCGTGATGAAACTACTTTCCGGATCTTATCTCTGCCTGGTTTAAAGTTTCCTGAATAACTTTACGCATTTGAACGGCAGCATCCAACAACTTTGGGTTTCCATCAAAATCACCATATATCACTACATGTTTCGACTTTTCTTTATAATTGAAGGTGATATCGTAACGTGGAACTGCTTTCGATTTAGCACTTTTTTGACCAATCGTGTCAGGAAAATTCCAAAGGCCAATCTCATTCGCCTTTCTATGCATGTACAAAATATCGTCGCTTTTTAAAAAAACTTTCTTGGTTATTACCGAATCTCTATTATTTACATATTGATAAACACCCGTTTTTGAATCATATTTATTTTCAAGGGTATCTTTTAAACCGTAGCAAAATTGCATGGAAACAAAATCAGCCTTGCGAAATGGTGCATTCTGAATAATGGGCTTGTAATAGATATAGCAGTAAATAATCATCGGTACGATGATGGTAATGGCTAAGAATATTTTTTTTCCTCTACTTGACACTTGAGTTAATTATTGAATTTTGAATGACTGAATTATTGGACTATCAAATTTTTAGTTAATCCAAAACGATGCAAAGTTTAAAAAATTTAGTGAACATCGAAACATCCCAAAATCATTTATTAGATACATACTAAACTAAAAACTTCAGCTGGATGACTAGAGCTTGCAATTACGAATCTTTCAACTCCCCTTCCCACTTACTTACTACTGCAGTTGCGATACTGTTACCAACAACATTAGTTGCCGAGCGGCCCATATCCAATAGCGGATCGATACCAATTAAAAGAGCCAAACCTGCCTCTGGAATATTGAAACTGGCAATGGTTCCTGCAATTACTACCAATGAAGCTCTTGGTACACCCGCAATACCTTTACTGGTTAACATTAAAATCAATAACATTGAAATTTGCTGTTCAAAACCTAAATGAATGCCATAAGCTTGCGCTATAAAAAGCGATGCAAAAGTCATGTACATCATGGAGCCATCCAAATTGAACGAATAGCCCAACGGCAATACGAAACTCACAATTTTATCTTTGCAGCCAAAACGTTCTAACAACATCATGGTTTTGGGGTAAGCAGCCTCGCTACTAGCTGTACTGAAAGCCAAAATTGCAGGCTCTTTCATATCGCTTACTAGCTTGAAAACTCGTTTTTTAAGGATTAAAAAGCCGATAAAAATCAGCATTGCCCATAAAATACCTAAACCCAGGTAAAACTCTCCAATAAAAATAGCGTAGGTATTAAGCACATTTAATCCTTGCTTGGCTACTATGGCTGTCATCGCACCAAAAACTGCTAATGGCGCAAAGTTCATCACATAACCCGTCATTTTCAAAATCACATGAGCAATGGCGTCGAATGCTTTAATTACGACCTGTCCTAAGTCGCCAATGGCAGCTGTGGCTACACCAAAAAACAAAGAAAATACAACGATTTGAAGAATTTCATTGGTGGCCATAGATTCTGCAATACTTTTAGGAAAAACGTGGGCGATAAAATCTTTCACGCTCATCGCAGCCTTTTGGATCCCGGTATTTACCATTTGATCCGGCAAGGTTAACTGCATGTGTTTTCCGGGCTCGAACAGGTTTACTAAAATTAATCCAAGTACTAAAGACATTAGCGACATCGCCATGAACCACCCTAAAGTTTTACCGCCAATCCGGCCTACGGCTTTAATATCGCCAACTTTAGCCACACCTACCACCAGAGTTGTAAAAACCAAGGGCGCCACAATCATTTTTATCAAGCGAAGAAAAATATCACTCAAAAGCGTAAAATATTCAAGCTTCTTTTCCCGAATATCTTCATTCTCCTTTTTAATTTGAGCATTCGCTTTTCTTTCGGCTTTAAGCTGGGTAAAAGTTGCAGATGTTGTATCGGTAGTTTTTTTAATGGCTACCTCTATGCTCTTTACCTGCGCATCGGCATTGAGAATTTTCTGATTGTAAACATCAATGGAATTAACGTTCAGAATATAGCCTAATGCAACTCCGGCAATCAGCGCTATAAAAATGAACAGCGTGAGTTTGTTTTTCTTCATGAATATAAAAAGTTTGTGGCTCTGTTAATTTGGTAAAACTACGATATTTACCGTGGCTAACAAATTTTGATCGCCAGGGTGTTTAAAAATTATTTAATTTTCTAATTTCGCTGTAACAAAAAACGCTAACCTCCATCTAAAAAACACCTACAAACCATAAATGGAACAAAAAGACAAGCTATTTAAAGAAATCTTCGATTCGAATTCCAAAAAGATCTTCCATTTATGTTATGGTTACACGGGCGATACCGATGCTGCTAATGATCTTTTACAGGAAACCTTTTTAAAGGTTTGGCAGAATCTGGACAAGTTTAGAAACAAATCATTAATATCAACCTGGATTTATAGAATTGCCGTAAACACTTGCCTTACCTACCTCAGATCGGAAAAAAGACAAGCAAAAGACGAGTTGACAGATAACATTATCGAAAACAAAATTGAAGAGTTTTCAGAAAAAAATGAACAGGTAGCCCTGCTTTATAAATGCATATCGAAGCTTGAGGAAAACGATCGTTTAATTATTACCATGGTGCTTGATGAGCTTCCATACCACGAAATTGCCGACATCTCAGGAATAAGTGAGGGAAATTTGAGGGTTAAAATTCATCGTATTAAACAAAAATTAACAGAACTATATAACCAGTATGCAAGCGTTTGATCAAATACAAGAGTTGTGGCAAAAACACGATGTAGAAGTTAAGGTTTCTGCTGATGAAATGTTACAGCAAGTAAAGAAAGAAGTGAATGGTTTGAAGTTAAAATCTGCTTTAAATATCCTTGGTATGCTTGCATCATTTATTGCAATCGCTGTTTTATGGGTATTCTTTCATTTCGAATCCTGGACCACACATGTAGGAATTAGCATTACTTTGCTAGCGATAGGCGTATATATTTTAATTTTATACCGGGATCATCGGTTAATTTCAAAAAGCGATTATACTCTTCACCCAAATGAATATCTCAGTGATTTAAGAGTATACCAGTTAAATAGATATAAACTGTACAATTCCCTTTATTGGTTTTATACTGTAGCACTCTCACTTGGACTGATTTTCTATTTCATTGAGATACTTGCACACTTAAGTATTACCATGACGATTGTAGCAGTTGGTTTCACATTTCTGTGGATTCTGTTCTGCTCTACAATTCTTAGAAATGCGGTTATAAAACGCGAAAAGGAGCGTATCTCTCTACTAATTGAAAAATTTGAAAGAATAAGTGCACAAATTTCAATGCCATAACATTTTAGGCACGGTTTTTTCAATCCAATTTTGTGATGAAAACACCTCTTGCAATTTTACTGCTTATACTAATACTGCCGTTTACTTTCGGTTTTAAGCAAGATTTTACTCAGCCCGTTCAACTAGATTGGGAAACTTATTTTAAAGGAAAGCCAGATATGCGTTCACCGTTTTTCGCACTCACTGCAATGACATGGAAATACAGTTACGAATCTACCATCTATAGAAATCGAGTGGCTATCAACCTTAAAAATGAAATAAGTATTGATAAAGACCGCTCATGGGTAAAGTGGG
>Ga0308159_1005870_pt1 | contig 10074 bp, 11 predicted proteins | sample PhyCR1_FD_201040 | JGI IMG/M metagenome (GOLD analysis project Ga0308159, IMG submission 201040) | Phyllosphere microbial communities from UC Gill Tract Community Farm, Albany, California, United States - DLSLC.R1 | ecosystem: Host-associated > Plants > Phyllosphere > Unclassified | place: USA... | reverse complement strand
CGCGTCGGGTGCGCAGGTCATCGGTTCGACGGCGAGGCCGGCGCGATGACCGGGTGTGCCGGGACCGTCGGGCAGATCGGCGGTGTGGATCTGCACCCACGCGCACTCCCCCGCCCAGCTCATCTCGACGCCGGTGCCCGAGGGATCGGTGAGCGTGACGGTCGCGCGGCCGTCGGCATCCCGGATCAGTCCCGTGTAGGCGTGGTCGATCTCGACCGCACCCAGCACCCGCTCGTCGCGGAAGTCGAAGCGCTCGGCGTCGGAGGTGACGGATGCCAGTGCCACCGGCGCGAGCCGATCGGGGGTGACTTCGAGAACGGTGTCGGCGGGCAGGCCGAGCGTCCACTCGTCGAGGGTCGCGGGGCCCGCGACGAGGTACGGGTGGGGTCCCGTGCCCCAAGGCGCCGGTGTGTCCGACAGGTTCGTGGCGCGGACGGTCTGCGTGAGGCCGTTCGCCGCAAGGCGGTAGGTGGTCGAGACGACGAGCCACCAGGGGTACCCGGCCTGCGCGGTGACGGTCGCGGTCAGGGTGACGGCGTCATCGGACGCCTCGAGGATGTTCCAGTCGACCCATGACAGCAGCCCGTGCAGCGCGTGCCCGCGGTTCGGCTCGGTCAGCGGCAGCTGGTGCTCGACGCCGTCGAAGTGGTGGATGCCGTCGACCACGCGATTCGGCCAGGGGGCGAGCGTCGTCCCCCGGTAGCCGGGACGGAGCTCGTCGGCATCGAAGGGAACGACGAGGTCGCGGCCCTCGTGCGTCAGGGAGCGGAGGGAGGCGCCGACGCTCGCGATCGCGGCTTCGTAGCCGTGTGCGCGGAGGACGACGGGGGTGCCCGAGACCACGGTGGGGGTCTCGGTGGGAACGGCAGCGGTCATGTCGCCATTATCCCGGCCGCGGCCCCGGCACCCCGGCATCCCCTCCGCCGGATTTCATCCGAACAGACGAAATGCCCCGATCCACACGGATCGGGGCACTTCGGGGAGGGCGACTTACTTGAAGGCGTCCTTGACGTTCTCGCCGGCCTGCTTGGCGTGGGCCTTGGTCTGGTCAGCCTGACCTTCGGCCTCGAGGCGCTCGTTGTCCGTCGCCTTGCCCGTGGCTTCCTTCGCCTTGCCAGCGATGTTCTCCGCAGCGTTCTTGATCTTGTCGTCGAGTCCCATAGTCGGCTCCTCCCGTGTGGTCTTCGGGTATCTCCCGATGTGCGTACACGGTAAGCCGCCGACCTCCGGAGAAAAGGGGGGCTTGAATTTCAGGTCGTGGTGGGGAAGAGAAACCAATAGGTTCGAGACGTGGGGGACCCTGGAGATATCTCGTGAGCACGCTCGCCGATTTCGGCGACCTCCTCGAGGAAGCACCGCGAGAGCCGCAGCCGAGCGGTCGCGCCGGGCGCGTCGTCCTCATCGTCTTCCTCGTCGTCACCCTCCTCATCCTCGGCGGGGGCGGTGGCTACGTGTGGTGGGCCTCGTCCGCCGCTCTACCTGCCCCGACCGTCACTTCGCAGGCTCCTGCCGCGAACGCCGGGGCGGCGGCATCCCTCGCCCTCCCCGCCGGAGGCGAGACTCTGCTGCGCGTCGACGGAGGCGCCGACTACCTCGGCCCTGATGCGGCCCAGTCCTTCGCCGCGTCGGGAGGGAACGACTCGCGCTCCCTCGCGAGCATCTCGAAACTCGTCACCGCCCTGGTCGTCCTCGACGCCCACCCGCTGAGCGGGCCGACCGACCCCGGGCCGACCATCTCGTACACCGAGGCCGACACCGATCTGTACGACCAGTTCTACGTGCAGGGCGCGGTCATCGCGCCGATGCCCGACGGACTGAAGCTGTCGCTGCACGACTCGCTCACGACCATGCTGCTGCCCTCGGCCGCCAACTACGCCGTCGCCATCGCCCGGTGGGGGTTTGGTTCCGAGGGGGCGTACGTGTCGGCGGCTCGATCGTGGCTGAGCAAGAACGGTCTGAACGACACCCGGATCGTGGATGCCACGGGCATCGACTCCCGCAACGCCAGCACCCCGAGCGATCTGCTGGCGCTCGCGAAACTGGCCGAGGCGAACCCGGTCATCGCCCAGATCGCCGGCACCCGATCGGCGCAGATCACCGGCGCCGGCACGGTCACCAACACCAACGACCTGCTGGGGACCCTCGGCATCACGGGTCTGAAGACCGGCAACCTCGGCGACGGCACCTTCAACCTGCTGTTCACCTCGTCACTCGACGTGGGAATCGGTTCTCCCCTGCAGATCACGGGCGTGCGACTGGGTGGCGAGACCCACGACAGCACCGACGCGGACGTCCGCAACCTCCTCCAGAGCATCAGCGACGGCTTCCACGACATCCCGCTCGGCACGGTCGGCGACGACCTCGGCACCATCTCGACCCCGTGGGGCTCGAGCGCGTCGCTCGTGCTGGCCAAGACGACCAAACTCCATACGTGGTCGGACACACCCGTCTCGGTCACCCTCGACACCACGACCCCGCAGAACTACGCCGACGGCGAGGTCGTCGGCTCGGTCACGTGGACCGCGGGGCCGCAGACGACGTCGGCCGAGGTGAAGATCAAGGGAGCGATCGAGGAGCCGTCCCTGTGGTGGCGGCTGACGCACCCGAGCGAGCTGGGCTGAGCACCGAGGACGCCCGCTTCCCCGGGAACGAGTCGACCGGATGCCGAACCCTCGCGGTGTCATCCACCGCGGCGCGTCCGGGGCTCGTTGAAGACCAACCGCGGGGCCGATAGCGTTCGTCTATGAGGCGAACAGTCCCCCTTCTGACGTTCACGGCCGTTCTGGCCCTCGGCCTGAGCGCGTGCGTCCCGCAGCCCTCCCCCGAGCCGACGGAAGCGGCTTCGCCGACGCCCGCCTTCACCCCGTCGGAGAAGCCCACTCCGACGGTCTCACCCACGGGCGACGCGGCAGCCCCGGCGAGCGATGCCGTCCTGATCGTCTCTCTCGACAGCGCCTCGATCGCCGCGGGGTCGACCCTCGAGTACTCGCTGAACTCCGTCGACGCGTGGACGGCGGCGCTCGGCACGGCCCCCACGCAGTCGGCGGTCGAGGGGCCCTACGGCGGCACCCTCGAGCTCACCGCGCTCACCTGGCCGGGATTCACCGTGACCGTACCCAATGACGGATCCCCCCGCGGCGCCACCGTCCGCGTGACCACGCCCACGGTGTCCGGCCACCCGGTCGTCACCACGGGCGGCATCGGTGTCGGCTCGACCCGCGCCGAGGCGGTCGCGGCGGGCGCCACGGAGGGCTTCGACTCCACCGCGCTGCGCCTCGACACGCGCGACGTACCGGGGACGCAGTCCCTCCAACGCCCGGGCGAGGTGGGGCGCGAGTACGTGATGCTCGTGCTCGACGGCGACGCGGTGACGCAACTCATCCTGCCGGCGAACGACTACAGCGACATCTGATCCCCCTTTGCGGGTGAAACGCGCGGATGCCCCGGGTGAAATACAGTGCATCTCCTCGCCCCGGACCGGCGCCTCGCCCTAACGTGAGGGGCATGTCGCCACTCCCTCTCGAACCCGGAACCCTCGCCGATTGGGTCGCGGCGCTCGCCGCCGTCCTGGGGTGCATCTTGAGTATCTTCGCGCTCCGCGTCGCGCTCGCCGCGAACAGGACCGCTGACGAGACGCGTCAAGAGGCCGTCGCCTCCGCGCGCGACTCGGCTACGCGCGAAGCCCAACGAGACGAGGTCGACCGAGCGCGCGACCGTCGCCAGTTGGCGGGCAGCGTCGCCTCATGGTGGGCGGCCGACCGAGATGAAAGCGGTCGCCGATACGGGGTCGTCGTCTCGAACCAGAGCCCGACGTCGGCCGTGTTCTACGACGTCGAAGTTCACGTGGCTGGCCCGGGCGAGAACACCCACATCATCCGCATGAAGGTGCTGCCGCCCGGACAGTTCTTCGTCCAGAACCGAGGGCTCGCCCTGCAATCCTCCTGGGACGGTATTCCCCGACCAGTCCGCGAGGCTGACGTTCTCGACCCCTTCACCGTCGCCGGCGATCGCTCCATCACCCGGTTGGAGTACGCCGATGGCCTCGGCACGAGGTGGCGGTGGACGCCCGGGGAAGGTCTCGTCGAGCTTTCACCGAGCGCCCTCAGCGCTGCACGCGTCTGAGAAGAGACGTCGCTCCTAGGCTGAGGTCATGAGCGCCCCCTCCCCCGCACAGGTCGATCGCGCCATCGGCGCCGTCCTCGTCTCGGCCGCGGGCGACGCCCTCGGCTCCGCCTACGAGTTCGGCCCTGCCCTCGCCGACGAGGTCGTGCCCGCGTTCGGACGCGGGCATTTCGGCCACGGCGAGCGCGAGTGGACCGACGACACGAGCATGGCCGTTCCGATCCTCGACGAACTCGCCGCCGGACACCGCCTCGAAGACCCCTCCTCGCTCGAGACGATCGTGCACCGCTGGAAGGAGTGGGCGCGCGAGGCCCTCGACGTCGGTGCCCAGACGCGCCAGGTCCTGTCCCGCATCCCCGCCGGCGGAGGAATGGATGCCATCACCGCGGCATCCCGCGCCGTGCACGACGCGTCGGGTCGCAGCGGAGGCAACGGCTCGCTCATGCGCACGGGTCCCGTCGCCCTCGGCTATCTCGATCGCCCGCGCGAGGATCTCGCCGCGGCCGCCGGCGCCGTCGCTCGCCTCACCCACTGGGAGGACGACAACCTCGACGCGTGCGCTCTGTGGTGCGGGGCGATCCGCCACGGCATCCTGACCGGGGAACTCGACATGCGCGCGCAGCTCGATCTCGTGCCCGCCGAGCGCCGCGGTCGGTGGGGCGATCTCATCGACGCGACCGAGGGCCGGCATCCGCGGGACTTCGAACAGGCGAACGGGTGGATCGTCCGGGCGTTCCAGGGCGCCCTCGCCGCCGTCTCAGGCGCGGCGACGCCGCTCGACGCGATCGAGCGCGCCGTGCGCGGCGGGAACGACACCGACACGGTCGCGGCCATCGCCGGCTCGCTCGCGGGCGCCGTGTGGGGCGCCGACGCGCTTCCCGCCTCGCACGCCGAGGGCCTGCACGGCTGGCCGGGTATCGACGGCACCGAGCTCGCGCGCCGCGCGCGGGCCGCCGTGGGGGCCTGACGCCGCGTCAGAGGGGGTTCGCCACGCTGAACACCGTGATCAGCACCCCCACCGGAACGAGCAGGGCAGCGGCGGCGATTCCGATCCCGATCCACACCCATCGCGGCAGACTGCGCTTCAGTCGGCGCCCCTCCGGACCGACGGATGCGGACAGCCCCGGCGCTGCCCGATCGTCGCTGTACCCGTCGGTCTGGGTCCACGCCTTCGCGCCCACCGTGGCCCGGATGCGCGCGAAGCGCTCCCAGACCGCGGGATCGTGGAGGTCGAACCCGCCGGGCCGGTACACGATCAGCATGTCGTCACGCACCTCGACGTCGAGGTCGCCCGTCTCGTCGATCAGCAGCGCCATGAGATCGGGCGTGAAGACGTAGAGCGCATCGCGCTCGTAGCCCTTCGGCGCGAAGAGGTGGAAGTGCGTGTCGAAGTCTCCCTCGAGAGAGAGTCGCTGCCTCCGCTGCGGTCGGTGCTGGAGCGATGACAGGATGCCGTCGTTACTCCGCGCATCGAGCACGAAGTGCGGCAGGTGCCGGGGCAGTCGGATCGCCAGGTAGCCGAGGTTGATGCTCCTCACCGGCACGTTGACCGACACGCTCGTCCGAATGGTGACGATGCCGTTCTGGCGAACGTTTTCGGCCTTTCTCACCCCGCCGACGATCCGGCCGGCCTCCCAGTCCGCGCTGGCGATGCGGTCCTGGACGTTGCCCGCCGTGGCGTACTCCCACATGTCACCCGAGAGCGCGGGAGGCTCGGCGGTCGGCTGGGACGTCCAGCCGTTGGCCGCGGCGAAGGCGGTGAGATCGTCGATGCGCGTGTGCTCGGGGGTGGTCACGTGGCCGACCCTTCCTCGCCGAGGAACGTGGTGCCGTAGAGATGGCATCCGAGGACACTGATCTTCGCGAGAAGGTCCGCTTCTAGGACGAAGCCTCCCTGCGTGCTGTCGGAGTCGCCCGACCACCAGATGATCGTCTCTCCGTCGTTTCGAAGGTCGGCGAGCTTGTGAGCGACGGGAAGCACCCGATCGACCACCTTCCGCACAGCGGAGAAGCCGGTCTGATCCTCGGCGTCCGTGTCGTCCGCGTCTTCGTGCAGGCACCAGAACGTGCGCTGATACCTCGCGTAAGGCGGCGTGAGGTTCCGACCGGCGCGCCCGGACGGCGTCGGGTCACCGATGTCTCCCGAGCGTTCCGGCTCCACTCCGAGCATCTCGGTGATTTGCGCCACGCTGTACTTGTCGCTGTACACGCACAGCGACGCACGGTTGTGCCTGATCATGTGCGCAAGGCTAGTGCGCCGCCAGAACGAGCGTTCTTCGGGCGCCCAGTCGCTGCGTGCAGGGTCCCGTTCGGCGGGTATATGAGCCGTTCCGAGAAGCAGCGCACGCCGCTCGCAGCACCTGCCATCACTCGCCGCAGTGGCCGCCGCGATTTCGCACACCCTCTCGGCAGCCCCGCGAAACACCCGCTACGCGGAAGCCGTCCCGCCGAGCGCATCGACGAGGATCCGCGGATCGATATCCAGGTTCTCGGCGGAGACCGTGCGGCGCCGGAGCTTGCCGCCGTCCTGCCGAGTGAAGACGACGAGGGGCGCCTGCAACAGACCGGATGCCGGGCGGATCTCGGCGGTCGTGCCTTCGCGGACCCACTGCTCAGCACGCACCCGGGGAGCAGAAGCAGACGGTCGTTCGAGGGCGGGAAACTGCACGCTCGTCGGGGTGATCGCGACCGCGATCTCGGGCATACGCGGCCGCCGCCTGATCTGACGCACCCCCAACGCGCCGATTGCCAGAGGGACCACGAGCGTCACCGCGAGCACGAGTGCCGCGGTCACCTGTCCGTCCGCGGCCACGACCGCAATCGGCAGCAGCGTGACAAATCCCCACACGACCGCCAGAGCGATCGCCGCGATGCCCTGCGCGCGCACGGCCTTTCGCAGAGTCCGTTCGACCGCCGCACGCTTTTCTTCGTCGTAGCGCGCGATGACAGACGTGTCGGAACTCATCGCGCGCCCCTCCGAGAGCGGTTCGCGTTACCGTCCGTCTCAGCGGACTGCGCAGACAGATCGCCGCGCTCTCGCGACACGAATTCCCCGACCTGAACGGTCATCAAACATCTCCCCCCGAAGCGAGCCCCACTGTATACGGAGTCACCGTCCGTCCGGGAGACGCTCACGCCCCCACCGCGCGGCCGGGGCCGCGCGCCGTGCGCTCAGTTGTTGAAGCGGAACTCCACTACTACCCGATGCCGAGCAACATCAGCCGGTAGACTGGGAACATGACCCGCACCGCCATCTACCTCCGCGTATCCCTGGATCAGACCGGGGAAGAACTCGCCGTTACTCGACAGCGCGAGGACGCTCTTGCGCTCGCCGCCGAGAAGGGCTGGGAGGTCGCCGACGTCTACCAGGACAACAGCCTGAGCGCGAGCAAGCGCACCGTGCGGCGACCCCAGTACGAGCGCATGGCGAGCGACTATGCCGCCGGTCGATTCGAGGCGATCATCTGCTACGACCTCGACCGCCTCACCCGCCAGCCGCGCCAGCTAGAGGATTGGATCGACGCCGCCGAGGAGCGCGGCCTCGTCCTCGTCACTCTCAACGGCGAGGCCGACCTCAGCACGGACGGCGGGCGGATGTACGCGCGCGTGAAGGCTGCGGTGGCTCGCTCTGAGGTCGAGCGCAAGGGAGCGCGTCAGTCTCGCGCCCTCGCACAGCGCGCCGAACTCGGAAGGGTGCCCCTGGGCGTGCGCCTCACCGGCTACCACGGCGACGGCACGGTGAACGAGGAGGAGGCCCGCGTCGTGCGACGCATCTTCTCGTCGTTCGCGGTGAAGGATTCCATCAAGGGAATCGTGGACGCACTGAACGCCGAGGGTGTCCCTGCACGTGGCGACCGCTGGACCCCGAGCACAGTGAGGACGATCCTGACCAACCCCCGCTATGCGGGTCGCGTCGTATACAGGGGGCGCACCACGGGCGCGCTCGGCTCGTGGGAGCCATTGATCGACGGCGACGAGTTCGACGCCGTGCAGGCGACGCTAAGCGACCCGCGCCGGAAGATGAATCGGGAAGGGACCGCCCGTAAGCACCTCGGGGCGGGACTGTACCGCTGCGGCGGGTGCGGTCGCGCGCTCCAGTCGAACGGCGGTCGCTACTGGTGCAAGTCCGGTAGCTGCCTCATCCGCACCATGCGCCCCGTAGACGAGACGGTGCTCGACTTCGTACGCGAAGTGCTCGGCATCCCCGACGTGGCCGCCCTGGTGGCTCCTAGCCGCTCCCAGGAGGGGAAAGCGCTCGATGGTGAGGCGAAGCAACTGCGCGCCCGCCTGTCGGTCATCGACGCCGACTACGACGACGGCGTGATCGACGGCCAGCGTCACCGTGTCGCCTCCGAGAAGGTGGCCGTTCGCCTTCGCGAGGTCGAGGCGCGTCGCGCTGACCTCCTCGCGGATCGAGCGCTCGGGAGCGTGCTCGGCACCCCCTCCCCTGTCGCGACGTTCGACGCCGCCAGCCTCGACGTGAAGCGTGCAGTCATCGACGCCCTCGTCATCGTGCGATTGCTGCCAGTCCCCCGAGGTCGCCGAGGCTTCGACCCCGAGACGGTGGCGATTGACTTCCGCCACTTCGTCGCCAGTGCGGACGGCAGCACCTCGCCGACGCTCGGGCGAGACGCGCTTGACCTGCTGCGGTCGGTGGCGCTCGTCGCCTGACGATGAATGCCCCGAGCGGCACGTGATTTAGCGCGCACGTACTGCTATCCATGCCACTATGCTCACACTCAGATGGGCCAGCTTTGCGATTTGGGCAAGTCCGGCAGATCGACATGCACCGTATTGGGAATCGTAATCCGGTTTTCCGCAAACCAGTTCGGAACAATCACGTCCCGCTTACCATCCATCAATTGAGCCAGCACTTCCACGCATGCCCACAGCGTGTCTAGCTCCGCCCGGTAGATTTGCTGCGACGTGCTCCCTTCTTTTTCGATGATGGCCGCTTGCTGCTGCTGAAGTCGATCCTTCAGCTTGCCCATGAGGTCAACTGTTTCCATGGGCACACCATAGGGCGCTCTCGCACTGAGAATCGTTCCCATTTCAGCGCGACTCGCCCAAGCCCCCGAAAGCGTTGGTAGCTTCCCTTCACGCGGCACAGAGGAGTGTCGCAGATTGGGGATAAGCATGGCAGTTGTCAGCGCTTGGCATTCGGTCAAGGAAAACGTGCACCACAACAACACCGACTGCAACACCGGGAACAACATCGAGAGCGAGAACCGGCGTTCCGGCGACGGCGGCAAGCCTTTGTGTAAGGAATGCGCCCGCCTCGGAGGACCCCGTAAGTGACAGGACGCCCTCCATTGCCGGGGGGCGTTTCTGTTTGGTCAGAGCGCCTTCGCCGTCTCGCTCGTCAGCACAGCGCGAACGGCGCTAGCCTGCCACCGCCCGCCCCGAGACAACGCGAAGCTGTCGGCGTTCAGCACTCGAGTGCTTGCAGAGGGTAACGATCTGCAGTGTGCACGCCGTCGGAAGCTTGGCGCTGTCCATAGCTCAGTGATAGACGTAACACATGACTGATGTGAAGCCGGATGAAGCTGTCCAGGGCGAAGAGGAAGGCGACGGGGAGGCCACGCCTGCCGAGAGTGGAGGTGAACGTCGAACACGGCGCACCGGGATGTTCCCTGCTGGCACGCTGGAAGAGGCCATGGGCCTCGCCGAGGCAATCATTCAGGCTGCTCCTGCGGGTTCTGTCCGCCGCTTGACTCTGCTCGACCAGCTTGGGAGAAGCCCGTCCAGTGGCACGACCCGGCAATGGATCACAAATAGCAGCAAATACGGCCTCACGACTGGGGGTTACAACGCCGAAACGCTTGCCCTGACACCCCTCGGGCGTCGCGCTGTAGATGAAGCGGACACCCTCGCAGCCAGAACACGGGCAAGATTTCAGGCTGGCATTGAGGGTGTGGAGATATTCAAGCGCCTTTACGAGATCAACATCGG
>Ga0308159_1005869_pt1 | contig 10076 bp, 9 predicted proteins | sample PhyCR1_FD_201040 | JGI IMG/M metagenome (GOLD analysis project Ga0308159, IMG submission 201040) | Phyllosphere microbial communities from UC Gill Tract Community Farm, Albany, California, United States - DLSLC.R1 | ecosystem: Host-associated > Plants > Phyllosphere > Unclassified | place: USA... | reverse complement strand
CCACCGCCCGCGCTCGAGGCCTTGCCCGGTCGCACGCGCGATCTCTTGCCCGGCGCGATCATCCTCGCCTTCATCGCCATCGCGCTGCCTGTGATCGGCAGCGTGCCCACCTGGATCACGCTGACCGTGGCCGCGCTCGCGATGGGCATGATGCTGTTCATCATGGCCAGCGGGCTCACGCTGGTGTTCGGCCTGATGGACGTGATGAATCTCGGCCACGCCGCCTTCGTGGCTGTGGGTGCGTACACCGCCACGCTCCTCGTCGGGCCGCTGCGGCACCTGCTCGATTCGCCATCGGTCTGGGCCAGCCTGGCTGCGATCGCGCTCGTGATCGTTTTTTCGATGCTGGTCACGGCCGCGCTCGGCTGGGTCTATGAGCGCCTGTTCATCAAGCCGGTGTACGGCGACCACCTCAAGCAGATCCTGATCACGATCGGTTCGATGATCATCATCGAGCAACTCGTGACGGTGCTCTTCGGCGCCAATCAGATGCTGCTGCCGCTGCCCGAGGCGGTGCGCGGTTCCATCCTGTTCGGCGACGTCTCGATCGAGCGCTACCGGCTCGTGGCGGTGGCAGTGGGCGTGGTGGTGTTCATCGGCCTCACGCTGCTTCTCAACCGCACGCGCATCGGCCTGCTGATCCGCGCCGGTGTCGAGAACCGCTCGATGGTCGAGGCGCTGGGCTACCGCATCCGCGGCATCTTCGTCGGCGTGTTTGTCGCGGGCTCGGCGCTGGCCGGCCTGGGCGGGGTGATGTGGGGCTTCTATCGCGAGCAGTTCACGGTCGCGATCGGGGCGGAGGTGCTCGTGCAGATGCTGATCATCGTGATCATCGGTGGCCTGGGCTCGGTCACAGGCTGTTTCGCCGGCGCGATGCTCATTGCATTGAGCACGAATTACGTGAGCTTCCTTTTGCCCGACCTGGCGCTGGTGTCGAACATCCTCGTGATGATGGCCGTGCTGCTCTGGCGTCCGCAGGGGCTCTACCCCGTCAACAAGCACTAGCGGCCCGCCATCATGCTGACCCAGATTTTCTCCGGTGACTTTCCGCGCAGCCGCATCCTTTCGGTGCTGCTGGTGCTGATCCTGCTGTACCTTGCCACCGCGCCTTTCCTGTTCTCGGGCGCGCGATCACTCAACGTGGCGGCCACCGTCTGCGTCTTCATCGTGCTGGTCGCGTCCTTCGACCTGCTGCTGGGCTACTGCGGCGTGGTGTCCTTCGCGCACGCGATGTTCTACGGCATCGGTGCCTACGGCATGGCCATCGCGATGTACAAGATGGGCCCGACCTGGACCGCGATGGCCACCGGCGCCGCCGCGGCGATCGCGCTGTCGGTGGTGCTGTCGTTTCTGATCGCGCTGATCTCGCTGCGCGTGAAGGCCATCTTCTACACGATGATGACGCTGGCGTTCGGCGCGGCTTTCGGTGCGCTGGTGCTGCGGCTCACCGACCTCACCGGCGGCGACGACGGCCGCACCTTCCGCTTGCCCGAAGTGCTGACGCCGGCCTACCGGCTGTTCGAGGAACCGATCTTCGGCACCGCCATCAATGGCCGCGTGCTCACCTACTACCTGATCTTCTTCGTCTCAGTCGGGCTGTTCCTGCTGATGCTGCGGGTGGTGAACTCGCGCTTTGGCCGCGTGCTCGAGGCCATCCGCGAGAACGACTTTCGGGCCGAGGCCATCGGCTACCGCACGCTCTACTTCCGCATCGCGATCAACTGCCTGGCCGCCGCGCTGGCCACCTGCGCGGGCATCCTGATGGCGCTGTGGCTGCGCTACGTGGGGCCGCAGACCACGGTGGGCTTCAACGTGATGCTCAACATCCTGCTGATGGCCGTGATCGGCGGGTTGGGCACGGTCTATGGTGCTGTGGTCGGTGTGGTGCTGTTCATCGTGGCCGAGAACTACCTGCAGAGCCTGATGGGTGGGCTGAGTGGCTCGCTCGCGTCGGTTCCGCTGCTGGCCAAGCTGTTCCACCCCGACCGCTGGATGCTCTGGTTCGGCCTGGTGTTCGTGCTGTCGGTCTACTTCTTTCCGAGCGGCATCGTCGGCAAGCTGCGCGCCGCGCTGCCGGGCAACAAGGGGCTGCGATGAGTGGGCCGACTCCGACGCAGGCTGTCGGCACGCACGTCGAGGGGCATGTGCTGGTCGTCACGATCCAACGGCCCGAGGTGCGCAACGCCGTGAACATGGCGGTCGCGCTGGGCGTCGCCGCGGCGATGGAACGACTCGACGCCGACCCGGCGCTGCACGTGGGCATCCTCACGGGCGCGGGCGGCACCTTCTGCGCGGGCATGGATCTCAAGGCCTTCGCGTTCGAGGGCGTCGAGCCAGCGATTGCGGGGCTTGGCTTCGCAGGCCTGTGCGAGGCCCCGCCGCGCAAGCCGCTGATCGCCGCGGTCGAGGGCCATGCGGTGGCCGGCGGCTTCGAGATCGTGCTGGTCTGCGACATGGTGGTGGCGGCACGCGGCGCGAGCTTCGGCCTGCCTGAGACCAAGCGCGGCCTGGTCGCTTCGTCGGGCGGCCTGATGCGCTTGCCGCAGCGGCTGTCGGCCAACCTCGCAATGGAGATGGCGTTGCTCGGTGATCCGATCACGGCAGAGCAGGCGCTGGCCTGGGGCTTGATCAACCGCCTGGTCGAGAAGGGCGGGGCGCTCGCCGCCGCCCTGAAGTTGGCGCAGGCCATCGACGCGAACGCGCCGCTGGCGGTGGCCGCGAGCAAGCAGATCGTCCAGGGCTCGCGCACCTGGAGCGACGACGAGATGTTCGAGCGCCAGCGCGGGATCGCGACCGCCGTCAACGCCTCGGCGGACGCGCGCGAGGGCGCGGCGGCCTTTGCGCAGAAGCGGCCCGCGCGGTGGCAAGGCCGCTGAGCGCTCAGTTCAGCGTGAAGGCGGCCATGCGCGGCAGCGTGCGTTCACCCGATTTCTGCAGGTGCCGGCGCATGCGTTTCTCGGCCTTGTCCTGATCGCCTTCGAGGATCGCTTCGGTGATGGCGCGGTACTCGGCCACCATCGAGCGCAGGTCGGCCGTCGTGAGCGAGTGATAGAACTGGGCACGGAAGAGGTGCGCGCGCGCCTGCGGCAGCACGCGGTCGAGCTCGCTGCTGTCGGCGATCTCGAACATCACCTTGTAGTAGTTCGCGCGTTCGTCGAGGACGCGGTCGAGCGCCTCGGGGCTCTCGGCGCGGATCAGCTTCTGAGCTGCGGCCTCGAAGCGGCGCGCGTTCTGGCCAAGGCCGATGTTGGCCGCGGCCAGTCGGGCTGCAAGCCCGGACAGCACCTCCAGCACGCCCAGCAGGCTGGTCGCGTCCTCGCGCGAAAGCGAGCGGATGACCGCGCCGCGGTGCGGCGTGAGGTCGACCACGCCGCTCGACGCGAGGATGCGCAGCGCTTCGCGCACCGTGCTGCGGCTCACGCCCAGGTCGCGCGTGAGGTCGGCCTCGATGAGCCGCTGGCCGACCGTGAAGCGGCGCATCAGGATGCCCTTGCTGATGGCATCGGCCACGCGGTCGGGCGTGCTGCGCGGATGCGCGGTCTTTTCCTCGGCCGCCTTCTGCCTGGCGCCCTCGGCGCGGGTGGCAGGTGCTTTCTCTGTGTCGTTCATGCAGGTTCGCGCGGTGCGGTGAGGAATCGCCGGCAGTCCGGCGGATGCATGGATTCTAGAAGCAGCGGGCCGGTGTCCCCAGGCGAAAGCACGATGAAGGTCCGATAAATTGTCTGTCAATATCCACAGACAACTTCGATGGGTCATGCATTGTTGGATCCCGGCCGGCGCATCCAAGGAGACACCCACCTCACGCGCCTGGAGCCCGAAGACGTCATGGACCTGCCCCTGCGGGCCGCGGTGCGCGAGGGCCGCCTGCGCGTGCGGCACGAGGCCAGCTGCGGCCGGCCCGACAAGCGTCACGGCCTCTCGCCGGTCTGATATCCGTGTTTCCTCGGGGGGACGGCGGCCCAGGCCGCAGCGTCTGGACACAAGACGCTCCCTCGGGGCCTGCCTACGCTGCGGTCATGTCGCCGAAGTGGCGATCCGAAAGGTCTTTCCCGATGTCTTCCGCCGTGCTGCTGGACCGTCGTGACGGCATCGCCGTCCTGACGTTGAACCGCCCCGAGCGCGCCAACGTTCTCGACCTGGAGCTCTCCGCCGCGCTGATCGCCGCAGTCGAGGCGGTGGCCGAGGACGCCACCGTGCGCGCGCTGCTGCTGCGCGCCGAGGGCCGGCAGTTCTGCGCCGGCGGCGACATCAGTGACTTCGTGCGCTCGCGCGACGACATGGGATCGCTGCTCGACACCCACATCCCACCGCTGCATCGCGCGATCGAGCGGCTTGCAGGCCTGCCGATTCCGGTGGTGAGTGCGCTCAACGGGCCCATCGGTGGCGGCGGGATCGGCCTGGCACTTTGCGCCGACATCGTGCTGGCGGCCGAATCGATGAAGCTGCGCGGCGGCTACTCGGCGATCGGCCTCACGCCCGACGTGGGCGCCTCGTGGTTCCTCACACGCCGCGTGGGCGTGGCGCGGGCCAAGGAGATCTTCTTCACCAACGCGCCGGTGTCGGCGCAGCGCTGCCTCGATTGGGGCATCGTGTCGGCGGTCTGGCCCGACGCCGAACTGGGCGCGCGCGCTGCCGCGCTGGTCGCGTCGCTGGCGCGCGGCGCCACGGGCGCGCTCGGGCGCACCAAGCGGCTGGTCGATGCCGCGCCGCTGCATTCGCTGGCCGAGCACCTGGACCTCGAACACCGCGCCATGGTCGCATCGGGCCGCACACCCGATGCGGTCGAGGGCGTCACTGCATTCGCCGAGAAGCGGGCACCGGTCTTCGACCGCAAGGCCTCCTGAGCTGATCACCACCCCAAGAAGGAGACATCGATGTTGCGAAGAAACATGATCACCACGACCTTGTTGCTCGGGGTTGCCGGCCTTGCGTTCGCCCAGGGCAAGGGCGTCAGCGACAGCGAGATCGTGCTGGGCACGATCACTGACCTGTCGGGCCCCATCGCCAACTACGGCAAGGAGTCCCGCAACGGGATGAACATGGCCGTTGAGGAGATCAACGCCAAGGGCGGCATCCAGGGCCGCAAGGTCCGGCTGGTGGTCGAGGACCACGGCTACGAGCCCAAGCGCGCGGTGCTGGCCGCGCAGAAGCTGGTCACGCAGGAGAACGTGTTCGCGATTCTGGGCCATCTGGGCACCGCGACCAACATGGCCGCGCTGCCCTTCCTGATGGAGAACAAGGTCTTCAACTTCATGCCGCAGGGCGCCTCGAAGGACCTGTACGAGCCGCCCAGTCCTTACAAGGTCGCGCTCGCGCCTTCGTACTTTTCGATGTCGGCGTCGACGCTCGACTTCATGATGAAGAAGAAGCCGTACAAGCGCGTGGGCGTGATCTACCAGGACGACGACTACGGTCGTGAGGCCTTCGAGGGTGTCGAGGCCTACCTCAAGGCCAAGGGCATGGCGGTGGCCGAGAAGACCACCTACAAGCGCGGCGCCACCGACTTCTCGTCGCAGATGGCGCGGCTCAAGGCGGCCAACTGCGACCTGGTCTTCAACGCCTCGACCCTGCGCGAGTTCATCGGTTCGGTGGGCGAAGCGCGCAAGATCGGCTTCAGCCCCGACTTCCTTGGCACGGCGGCCAACTATTCGCAGCAGGTGCCCACGCTCGGCGGCACCGCCATGGAGGGCGTTTATGGCGCGACCTTCATCCCCTTGCCGTACGCCGACGACGCCAATCCGGCCGTGCGCGAATGGTTCGCGGCCTACAAGAAGCGCTTCGGCGACGACCCGGGCCTGTACTCGATGTACGCCTACTACGCGATGACGACCTTCGCCAAGGTCGCCGACAAGGCCGGCAAGACGCTCACGGCCGAGAGCTTCAACGCCGCGATGGAGGCCACCAAGCTGGGCCCCGATGCACTGGGCAACCCGGGCTTCAACGTCTCCAAGGACAACCGGCTGAGCAACCAGAAGGTGCGCATGACCCAGATCGTGCAGGGCAAGTGGACGCTGGCGAGCGAGTATCTCGAACCGGTCAGCGTGTCGAAGTGACACCCGCAGCCTCGGCGTCGCGGGCGCGCATCGGCCGCCTGGCGCTGGGCGACGTGCTGCACCGCGCGGCACGCCGTTTCGGCGCGCGCCACGCGTTGATCGACCGCGAGCGGCGCACCAGCTTCCGCACGCTCGACGAGCAAGCCAACCGCATGGCGCATGCGTTGGCCGCCGCAGGCCTGATGGGGGGTGACCGGGTGGCGATGTTGTGCGACAACTCGGCCGAGATGGTGATCGCGATGTTCGGCGTCTACAAGGCCGGCGGCGTGTGGGTGCCGATCAACACCGCGCTTGCGCCCGAAGCCGTCGGCTTCATCCTCGCGCATTCGCAGGCGCGGCACCTGGTGGCCGATGGGCGGCTGCTGGCCGACCCTGTGCTGCGCGCGCGGGTCGAGGCCGCAGGCCTGGCGGTGACGGTCTGCCCGCCGGCCGCGGTCGGGTTGCCGCCCGAATGGGTTGCGTTCGACGAACGCATCGCGGGCTTTCCGCGCACGCAGCCCGAGACGCCCATCGACGGTGACGCGCTGGTGCAGATCATGTACACCAGCGGCACCACCGGCCGCCCGAAGGGCGTGATGCATTCGCACGCCTCGATCCATTCGGTGCTGATGTCCAACCTGGTCGAGTGGGGCATGGGCGTGGAGGGCGAGGTGTTCAGCTGCCATCTGCCGCTGTTTCATGTCGGGCAGCACGTGGTGCTGCTGTCGGCGCTGCTCTGCGGCGCGCGTTCGGTGCTCATGCGTGGCTTCGACGCGGATGCCGTGCTGTCCGCCATCGCGCAGCAGCGCATCAGCCTGCTGGTCGGCCTGCCGATGATGTACCGAGCGCTGCTGGCGCATCCTGACCGGCCAAGCACCGACCTGTCGAGCCTCAAGCTGTGCATCTATGCGATGGCGCCGATGTCGAAGCCGCTGCTCACGGCCCTGCTCGACGGCTTCTGCGGCCGCTTTGCGCTGTGCTCGGGCCAGACCGAGATGTACACCGCCGCCACCATCTTCCGGCCCGAGCAGCAGCTGCAGCGCTTTGGTGCCTATTGGGGCGTGGCGACACTGGCCGATGAACTGGGCGTGATGTCCGACGATGGCCGGCTGCTCGGCCCGGGCGAGGTGGGCGAGATCGTCTACCGCGGGCCGAACGTGATGCTCGGCTATTACCAGGACCCCGAGGCCACCGCCCATGCGTCGCGCTTTGGCTGGCACCACTCCGGCGACCTGGGGCGATGGGACGAGGACGGCGAGCTGCTTTTCCTCGACCGCATCAAGGACATGGTCAAGACCGGCGGCGAGAACGTGCCCTCGATCAAGGTCGAGGAGGTCTTGCTGCGCCATCCCGCGGTGCGTGGCGCGGCCGTGGTCGGTCTGCCGCATGCGCGCTGGGGCGAGGCGGTCACGGCCTTCGTGGTGCTCGATGCGGCGCAGGGCGTGACGGCAGCCGAGATCGAGGGCCACTGCCGGGCGCACCTGGGGCACTTCGAGGTGCCCAAGGCCATCGTGCCGGTGGCGGCACTGCCCATGACCTCGACCGGCAAGGTCCAGAAACTCGAGCTGCGACAGGCCCACCTGCGGCATTTCGACGAAAACCCCGAATAAACATGGACGCGGACATGAACGATCAGCGCCTGCCGGTCTTCGACACTCTGAAGCTCTCGCTGGCGGCCGGCGTGGCCCGCATCGAGCTTCACCGGCCGCACAAGGCCAACGCGATCGACGCGGCGATGTGGCGCGAGCTGCGCGAGGCGATGCAATGGCTGGACGCCACACCGCCCGCGCGCGTGGGCATCCTGTCGGCGGCGGGCGCGCATTTCTCGGCCGGGCTGGACCTGGCCATGCTCGACCAGCTCAAGGCACAGACTGCCGATGCCTGCGACGGCCGGTCGCGCGAGATGACGCGGCGCAACATCCTCGACCTGCAGGACACGGTGAGCGCCATCGAACGGTGCCGCAAGCCGGTGATCGCCGAGATCCACGCGGCCTGCGTGGGCGGCGGCATCGACATCGTCACCGCCTGCGACATGCGCTACTGCTGCGACGAGGCCTGGTTCTCGGTCAAGGAGATCGACGTCGGCCTGGTGGCAGATGTGGGCACGCTGCAGCGCCTGCCGCGGCTGGTGGGGGAGGGCCTGGCACGCGAGCTGGCTTACACCGCGCGTCGCTTCTCGGGCGCCGAGGCGGCGCAGATGCGGCTGGTCAACCGTTGCCACACGACGCGGGCCGAACTCGCAGCCGCGGTGGCTCAAATCGCCGCACAACTGGCCGCCAAGTCGCCGCTGTGCCTGCGCGGCACCAAGGAAATGATTTCCTACGTGCGCGACCGGCCCGTGGCGGATGGGCTGAACTACATCGCCACCTGGAACGCCGCGATGCTGTATTCCGAGGACCTGGACGAGGCCCTGCGTGCCGTGCGCGAACGTCGCACGCCCAAGTTCCGCGACTGAGGGGGATGCCATGGGCGGGCCCTCGGCAGCGCTGTGGCGCAGGCCTTCGTCGGCGTAAACCCGGTGTAGATTGTCTGACAATAATGCCATACCATTCTCTGAATGAGAGGGCATGAATGTTGACTGAAGCGGCTTTGATTTCCCCGAACCCATCGTCTGGGGTGCTCGACGTGCGGGCGCTGTCGGTGTGGCTTCAGGCGCACATCCCGGGATTTCACGGCACCGCCGCGCTGTCGCGCTTTCCGGGCGGACAGTCGAACCCGACCTACTTGCTGACGGACGCATCGGGCACACGCTATGTGTTGCGCAAACAGCCGGACGGCGAGCTGCTGCCATCGGCCCACGCGATCGACCGCGAGTACCGCGTGATCGCCGCGCTGGACGGCAGCGAGGTCCCGGTGGCCCGCGCGCTGTGCTACTGCGCCGAGGCCTCCGTGATCGGCACGCCCTTCTACGTGATGGCCTACGTCGAGGGGCGCGTGCTCTGGGACCCGGCGCTGCCCGGCTGCGAACGCGCCGAGCGCAGCGCGATCTACCAGGAGATGAACCGCGTCGTGGCCGCGCTGCACGGCGTGGACCCGGCGGCGGTCGGGCTGGCGAACTACGGGCGCAGCGGCGGCTTCTTGACCCGCCAGATCGGCCGCTGGACCGCGCAGTACCAGGCTTCGGTCAACGAGCCGATTCCGGCGATGGAACGACTCATCGAGTGGCTGCCCGCCCACGTGCCGCCCGACGACGAGACCTGCATCTTCCACGGCGACCTGCGCATCGACAACATGATCTTCCACCCGAGCGAGCCGCGCGTGCTGGCGGTGCTCGACTGGGAGCTGTCCACGCTCGGCCATCCGCTGGCCGACTTCGCCTACCACGCACTGCCCTGGCGACTCACGGCCGCGCAGTTTCGCGGCATGGCCGGCGTCGACCACGCGGCGCTGGGCATCCCCGACGAGCGCGGCTACCTCGACGCCTATTGCCGCCGCACCCGTCGCGCGCCGGTCGATCCCGCGCATTGGGAGTTCTACCTGGCCTACAGCATGTTCCGGCTGGCCGCGATCCTGCAGGGCATCCTGAAGCGCGCGCGCGACGGCACGGCATCGAGCGCCCAGGCGCTGCAGACCGGTGCGAAGGCGCGGCCCATCGCCGAGGCCGCCTGGCGCCAGGTCGAGGCGCACTTCCCACGCGGCGAGCGCTGACGCCGCGCTTTTTCTTCATTCCACGCACCGCACGCCACCGGCATTGCGCCACCAGAAAGGTTCATGTGTTCGAGTTTTCCCCCAAGGTCCAGGACCTGCAGCAGCGCCTCGGCGCGTTCATGGAAGAACATATCTATCCCAACGAGGAGCGCTACTACCGCGAGGCCGAGACGCTGGGGCCGTGGAAGGTGGCGCCAGTGCTCGACGAGCTCAAGCCCAAGGCGCACGCGGCCGGGCTCTGGAACCTGTTCCTGCCCGAGTCGAGCCACGGCGCGGGGCTGACGAATTTCGAGTACGCGCCACTGTGCGAGATCATGGGCCGTTCCCACCTGGCGCCCGAGGTCTTCAACTGTTCGGCCCCCGATACCGGCAACATGGAAGTGCTGGCGCGCTACG
>Ga0308159_1005867_pt1 | contig 10080 bp, 9 predicted proteins | sample PhyCR1_FD_201040 | JGI IMG/M metagenome (GOLD analysis project Ga0308159, IMG submission 201040) | Phyllosphere microbial communities from UC Gill Tract Community Farm, Albany, California, United States - DLSLC.R1 | ecosystem: Host-associated > Plants > Phyllosphere > Unclassified | place: USA... | reverse complement strand
AATGATTTTCATCACTAAATCTGGTGGCCCCTGCTGGGTTTGAACCAGCGACCAAGCGATTATGAGTTTCAGATCCAATAATTACCTATGTGTCACGTTTATGGAGAAGTCAGTAATGGCGGGAGTTTGACGGGTGTTGGTATATCACTATACTTACCCAAAATGACCTATTTACGGAATCCCCGGGGTATCCCGGAATCCCCAGAGTATCCCCACAGAGCAATTTTTCAGGTAACGACGTGAAAACTTTTAGATTTACCAAAGCCGCAATCGGGCAATTATTGCCTGCTCCAGAAGGCAAGCGCGAAGAGTATGCCGATAGCGTTGTTAATGGCCTTCGTCTGCGTGTTACGGCTGCGGGTGCTAAAAGCTTCTGCGTTACCCGAAAACGTGACGGTAAGTTCTTCCGAGTAACCCTTGGTAAGTTTCCCGACCTAACTGTTGATCAAGCCCGTGACCTAGCATCACATGCCATCGGTGAAGTTGCCTCTACGCGCAAGAATCCAAACGAAGGGCGGCGAGAAAGCGCAAGAGCGGTTGTAACGCTTTCTGAGGCATTCGATCAATACATCAAATCTCGTGGTGATCGGCTGAAAGCCACCACGGCGAAGCAGTACAAATCCATTCTCCAAAACTTCTCAAAGGACTGGTTCGGTAAGCCGTTGGCTTCAATCGACAGGACTCGAGTTGAAACCCGCCATAAAGCGATAACAGAAGGGAGTGTTTGGTTTGGAGACACACCAAGTCGTTCTCGCGTAGCAAGCGGAAGCAAAGCCCAAGCTGATTTATGGGCGCGAGCGCTGCGCGCTGTTTATCGCTATTCACACGATCACTACCGCGATGCTGAGGGCAAATGCTTACTGCCTGATCCGCCCACAATGGTATTGAGCAGCAAACGCAAATGGCATGGCACCCATCGCCGCACTAGCCGCATTCGTAACAACGAGCTTGCCCGCTGGCTCTCCTCCGTCGATGTAGTTCGACAGTATTCGCTTTCTATCAAAGACGTTTTTGCTGTTGCGGTATGCGATGCGCTGGATGTGGCTCTGTTTACAGGCTTACGTCGTTCAGAAGTCTTCGGTTTGGAGTGGTCGCGCGTCAATCTAAGCGGTCGCTATTTCTGGATCGATGAGACTAAGAACGGTGATCCGCTTGAGCTACCAATAACCAATACGCTCTACCAAATTTTTGACCGCCGCAAGAAGCAGCGCAAAGGCAATGAGCGCTATGTATTCGCAGGAGCCAAGGGCGGGATGATTCAAGAGCCACGCCGCATCATCAACCTGATCACGGCTGAAACGGGGAAAGATGGCACCGAACATCCCATCGAATTCACCTGTCATGATGCCCGCCGCACCTTTGGTAGCGTTGCTGAGTTAACCGGGGTTGGTTCATACATACTCAAGCGGCTAATGAACCACCGCACATTGCGTAGCGCTGATGTAACGCAGGGTTATCTGCATTTCTCCGCTGATGAACTGCAAGAGCCAGCGAAGAAGATCGAGCAGACGATTTTGGAGCATGCGGGGCTGGTTGAGAAGGCTGGTGGGCTGGATGCTCAGCTATCAGCGGCTTTCGGTTCCATGAGTGATGACATGAAACGAGAGCTTCTGTTTTCAATTCTGAATCCAAATGAGGAAGCTAAAGGTGCAAGAAGAAAATGAGGTAGATCCGCGTTTTAAGAATTACTTTGATGCTTTAAATGCTGAAATTAAGAAAAGAAAAATGCGGAAGGTTTTTAGTATTGCTGGTCCTAATTTGAATGAGGAGGGAGTAAAAGAGTTGGTCGACATGCTTGCGACATTTTCGGACAAGCTTAAATATTCTCAGACTCCATCCGAAGACGTAAAAACGTTATCACATGCTAGTCACTGCTTTGCACTATTAGGTTATGAACTAATGGCGGAAAAGCTATCTTTGATTGAGTTGAAGTTAAATCTCCTTCAGTCACATTTTATTGAATTTATGGATGAAAATTACAAGGCTGAAGATAGTGATAAGCGAAGGAAAAATGCAAGTGGTCCCAAACATAAACTTTACCCTGAGATCTTAGATATAATGATAGCAACTTGGGATAAAAATAAGCATGCCTCTAAGAGGCAAATGATTAAAAAGTTAAAGGATGAGTTTGGACCATCTGTAAGTAAATCGGCTTTGAAAGATTGGATTGCTCTACACGAATTGGGTCCAGATAAAAATGTGGCAGGGAAAGGCCCAAGCAAGGATTTCAAATTAGTTTTTCCAAGAAGAAATCAGGGGTGAAAGTACACTTTCACCCCTTTTTAGATTATTTCAGATGCACCATAGTGACATTGCGTTAATTAATGATCATCAAGGTGCATTCATGAACAACTCCATTCTCAACGAACGCAAGTTCACCCGCCCAGAGGCCGCTGAGTATATCGGCGTCGCCACCCGCACCCTTGCCAACTGGCACAGTTCGGGCCGCGTCAAAATTCCCTTCTACAAAGTCGGCAAGAAAAAAACCATCTACCGCCAGTCCGATCTTGATGCCTTCCTGGACTCTGTTCGCCAGCCCTTCTAACGGCTCTAACAATCAGATCAACCCAGTGAATTCAGGTGAGGAGAATGTATGCGCAATCATTCTGCTAGCAAACATCACAAGCTACAGCCTGATCCGTGGGGCAGTCCGGTTCACGGTCACTTGTTGGGTGCAACGGCGATGAATCATGCTGAGTTTCAGAGAACTTACCGTGATCAGACCATTCGCAACAAAAACCACTCAATGCGTTATTACGACAGTCTTGATGCTCATTGTCAGTTATCAGTGATTAGCCAAGCAAATCTGATAGCTCGTGGCACCTTTAAAATCTCTGACATTGGCTTGCCGTTTGAGCGTTTCAGCGAGCAACAGCGATGGCTGCTGATTCAGGCAATGAACGAGTTGTCGCAGATGGGCAAAGCGATGCCTCCGTACTTCTCGACGGCAGACCGATTCATTAACGAGTAACCGATTTAACAAAATTATGGCGTGAACCCGCCGGGTTTCCCTTTGCCCAAAAATAGGATCACTGCAATGCGCAATGTATATATCAAGCCGAATCATGATGGCTTGAACGTCGATAACCTGGTACATACGAGCACCCCATATAATGGGGTTGGGAGCGTGTGCCATGAGACGTATGCATACCCATGGAATTATCCGCGAAAGGCAATCGCCAGCCCATATCCAACGTATGTTGAGATCTATCGCCGTAACCATCAGTTCGTTCTAGATGCTGTGGCACGAAATACGTTCTCATCTCAGAAGCGTGAGGTTCTTGGCAAGCTTCCAAAATTCGTTCGCACTGAGATCGAACGCCGTCTCTCTGCGCGAGAAAGCGCGAACGGTATTGCCAGCGCTGCTGCTTACTTGATCGATAACGTCAAAAAAAGTCTGTTGCCGCGTATAGAAAGCGTGAACGTGAGTTATCGCTTAGATGACGTCAGCGAAGCAGTTCGCATGCAGTGTTTTACCATCGCTCAGAGTGCAACGGCTGCTGCACATTTGCTTGGTCGACTGGTAGATCTGAAGCGTCGTATTAATCGCCTTCATGAGATGAGCCGTGCGGACATTGAACGGCTAGCTAATGACATCGCATGTTATGTGAATGAGGTGATGGGGCTAGGCAGTCGCTTAGCTTGCTCGGAATATCAACAGTTACATCATAACTACATGGCGGTGGCGGCTATCACACGGGAGTTAAAACAGGTCCCTTGCAAGTGGGATCTGGTCACTCAAAAACGCTTCGAACCCAGTGAAGTCGAATCCGCAATCCTACACATGCTCTCACCTAAATGGTGGAGTGGGCGATTACGGCACATCGCGGAATCATGGCAAGAACATTTGCAAATCGCACTTGGCACCGTTAGCAAAAAACACAATGCCTACGCCAGCAGCATGGCAGTGTCTGATTGGTATGAAAAAAAACGGCGTGAGCGCGATTACCTTGAACGCATGGAGCTAGAAGACGAGGAGGGCAACCGCATCAATCTGATTGATGCTTACGAAAGCAGTGTTGCTAATCCAGCTATTCGTCGTTGCGAACTAATGACGCGAATCCGTGGCTTTGAAAATATCAGTAATGAGATGGGCTATGTTGGCCTGTTCTGCACACTAACGGCCCCTTCTTGTTACCACGCAACCATCAACACTGGGCATTTTAATCCCAAATGGATCGGGTCTAGCCCCACTGAAACCCAGCTTTATCTCTGCAAGCTTTGGCAGAAGATTCGCGCCAAACTACAGCGCGAAAAAATCCGTGTTTTCGGCATTCGCGTTGCTGAACCTCATCACGATGCAACGCCGCATTGGCACTTGCTGCTGTTCATGCTGCCAACTGATGTAGAACGCTTGCGCATGATCATGCGTGAATACGCATATCAGGAGCACGCCGAGGAGTTAGTAACGGACAAAGCTCGCAAGGCTCGCTTTCATGCTGAGAACATCGATCCCAACAAAGGAAGTGCAACGGGCTACATCGCTAAATACATCGCCAAAAACATTGATGGCTATGCGCTTGATGAAGAGCTGGACGATGAAAGCGGGAAACCGTTGAAGGGCACAGCATCAGCGGTTTCGGCATGGGCTTCGCTTTGGCATATCCGGCAGTTTCAGTTCATCGGTGGTGCGCCGGTTACTGTTTATCGTGAGCTACGGCGAATGGCTGATAGCGCCGCCGCTCAACGTATAAGCCCTGAATTTGCTAAGGCACATGATGCGGCTGATGCAGGCGATTGGGCGGGCTACATCAAAGCGCAAGGTGGCCCGTTTGTGCATCGTGATGGGCTGGTGGTGCGGCCTTGGTATCAGCCTGATGATTACCTGAATGAATATCGTGAAGAGGTTGTGCGTCTAAAGGGGTTGCAGACTTTAACCGCTGGTGGTGATTCCCACATCCTCACTCGTGTAAGTCAGTGGAAGCTGGTGCCAAAGCAGGTGGTTGGCTTGGCGGTTGACCTTCAGGACGCGAATGCGGCCTCTTGGAGTTCTGACAATAACTGTACGGATCCACTTAAATGTAATCTAAATCCTGTTCTTCCAAGCGGCGAAATCGACCATTGGAATAGCTCCTAATGTTAGAGAATTTAGAACTACCGGCCTTCAATCAACGAAATGAAAGCGGTTTTAGTGCTTACATATTGCACAAATGGCTTGTGAACTTTTGTTTGGTTAGTCGAAAATTTTCAAGACTTAATTGGTCGCTTTTACATCTCAGATTTGACCTTAGAACCAACCTTTTGTCAGAGATAACTCACAAACTTTCAAAGACCATGGGAGGTATGATGGACGTTAATCATAAAATTAAACTTTAATATCATAGACATGAGTTCTTTTCGTCAATTTTCTCAGACTATGTAATTAAAATTTAAGCTGTATTTATATACAGTGCTTGCTATGATGAGAGGCATTCGATGTGGTGACTTGATACTTAAATCTGCTGTGAAAAATCTCTTTGATTTAAATGATTGGTGAGAGCAATCCGCTAGGTTTAGACAGATGAGTAGCATGAGATTGATCGTTAATCTATCAAGTGCCATAAATGCCGCTGACCAACCAGTTGGGGTAAGTTTTATGCTGCACCAGGGATTTTTAGTAAGCCAAATTGATGCTTTTGATGAGCAGTTCAGCTCATTTAGTGCTTTAAAATCTTTTCCAGTAGGTGTCGGATTTATAGCCAGTTTTATTTACGCCCTTAAGAACAAGGGGTTATACTGGCGTAAAATTTTTTCAATGGACTTGGAAATGCGAACTGACCCTCACAGCGACCCCAAAGCATGGGAATCATATTTCAAAAGCATTATCTGGCTTCACTATAAACCCGCAAACTGTTGCGACCTACCCGACTCGCATGGCGGAGATTTTGGTCTTGAATGCTACACTTTGGAAGGACACGTTTTTCAATGTTATTTACCTGAGCAATCGAGTGATATTGATAAGCTTTATAAAGCTCAACGAAAGAAAATCTATAACGATATTGAAAAGTTCTCTAAAACTAATGTTAAAGAACTTAAAGAACTTTTTGGCAGCCTAAAAATCAGTCGCTGGATTTTGGCCACACCGTTCAATAAATCATCTAAGCTCAGTCAGTATTGCACTACTAAATCATTAAAAGTTCGAGATTTAGGACTTTCATATGTAAGTGATGATTTTCAAATTATTGTTCAAACCGAGAAGAATTACATTCAAGAGTCATTTGCTTTACGTAAAGAGTCTTATCAACTGAGTTTAGAACTCAATGATACGACAATTGAAGGTGCAATTGATTTCATCAGTAGTAATAGTTCTTTTCTTGAAAAGTTAAATTTAAAACTACCAAAAATAAATGATTCACTTTCAAGGCAAGAACAGATCAGGAATTTTTTAATTCAAAAGTTTCTCGATTATCAAAATTTATTAGACACGCTCAAGACAAATTGGGTTGATATCTATGAAGTAGTTTATAAGTGCATACAGCAACGAGAGAATAACTTAGTTGGTACGTTCATGCTTGCGCCTTCAGATGCACAACCATCTGGAATTATGACTGAACATATTGAATCGCTGAAGAGATGCATTGAAGAAGAAGTTCCAACTTTCAAACAGGCAGATCTTGAAAAAATCACATGGGGCGTTATTTCTGACTGGCTGATACGTTGCCCATTAGATTTTTAAGGTAGATAATCATATGAACATTACAATTGAAGAAGTTATCAATAAACCTTTTACTTTTACAAAAAGACCAGAGCTTCTGCCTTGTGACATGAGACCATTATGGCGTTGTAGTCTAGTATTGATAGTTTTTTCTCTGGTTGGACGTTCTGGTTGCTGCTCTTTGAAGAAACTTCATGTGGTTAATTGGGTTTTAAAATCCGATCATAATAGTACAAGCTATGAGGTTTGGACGTTCAATAAAGAAAGTATTAGGCCTGAAGTTCGTATGGATCCAACTCTTGATAGGGCAATTGAATTATTATTGGATGAAGGTTTTATTATAAGAGATAATGATAAGTTCAAAATCTCCGAGAAGGGTGAATTGTGCGTAGCTAAACTTATCGCACTTGAGGTATTCAAGGATGAACGTTTTAAACTAATAAAGTATAAAAAAGAGTTATCCGAAACTAACATTAATAAAATATTTCAGGTAGGATGATATGTCATTAGAGATAATTTCATTAGAAATTGTTGCAAATACTACCGATGGACGTTACGGCGTATCCATCCCATTTTCGAAGGGTTTATTTTTACTGAGAGTGGAAAACTCTCATGGTAAATCCACTTGCATGAACGCTATAGCCTACGCATTAGGTATGGAAAAAGCTTTAGGAGTCGGTGCTGCGAAAATTCCATTTCCTCCCTCACTTACAAGAGCTTTAACTACAGCTGATGGAAAAGAAGTAAAAGTAATATCATCATATGTGTTGTTAAAAATAAAAAATCATGATGGTAATAACGCCTCTCTAAAGCGGAACATAATAGGGTTTGAAAGTGACAATATAGTCTACATTGAGGAAGTTAATGAGGACGACAATTCCATGAAGAGTGGCTCATATTTCCTTCATCGTGAAGGAGATACTGACCGTGATATGGGGTTTTATAAGTGGCTTTCTAAATTTATTGGTTGGGTGCTTCCTCTGGTGCCCAATCATAGTGGCAAAGATACCATCCTTTACCCCTCTGTACTTTTCCCTGCGTGGTATGTAGAGCAGAAAAAAGGATGGGCATCGATAATGGCTACAATACCAACACAGTTTGGTATTAAGGAGGCTAAAAAAAGAGCGCTAGAATTTTTGATGGCTCTAAATGTAAATGAAAATATTTTGAAGAGAAGTGCATTAAAAAATAGTATTGATGAGATATCAAATCATTGGAAACTGATTCGGCGTAATGCTGAATTAGTTGCTTCAAAAGTATCAGCAGTAGTTACTGGAATACCTGAACAACCCGAATCAAAATTTGATAATTATAAGATTGATCTTGTCATCAAAGAAGGTGACAAAATAAAGTCGTTAGTTGAATTGAGAACGGAATTTTCTATTGAATTAAATCTCTTAGAAACTAATGCATTGAGCAATTTTGATGATGAAGCTTTGCAATTGTCAGTGCAAAGAAAAATTAGTTCTAAAGTTGATGAGGTTCACGCTTTAGAGCAAGTTTTACAAGATATTAGTGATCATAAAAGCTATATTAATTATCAGATAATTTCTACAAAAAAGAGACTGGAAAATCTTTTAGATGATAAGAAGAAATATGAAGACTTAAAGAAAATCTCAGATTTATCAGTGTATGAGTCCACTAAATTACTATCAAACGAATGCCCTACTTGTGGAGGGCAATATAATGATAATCTCTTGGATTTCTCATCTCAAGAAAATCTTATGACATACGAAAGTAGTTTGGTATTTATTAAAGAGCAGATAAAAGCGTTTGACTTTGTATTGTCGGATTGTAATGGTCAATTGAAGTTTAAGGAAGCAGAGCAAAGACGAACCGAGTCAAAAATTGCAACGCTTAAAAGTGAGATAAATAAATTAAAAAATACAGACTACCCATCTTTAGCAATGCAAGAAGAGTATTTAAGACATAAAATAAATTTAGAAAATTCAATCAATGATATTGATGATGCGGTAAGAGATATCACGGATATTCGGTTGGAATTAGATTCACTACATAAGAAATATAAAAAGCTGACATCGGAAAGACGTTCATTTCCTGAGCGAATTCTTTCAGCAGAAGATGCAAAGAAATTACTTCATTTGAAAAATGGTGTCGTTGAACGGTTGAAGAAATACAACTTCACTAGTTTTGACTCGGAGTTAATTGGTATCTCAGAAGATAACTACTTACCTAATAGAGAAGGTTATGATATCGGTTTTGATACCTCTGCAAGTGATGGCATTCGAATTATTTGGGGATATTTGATTAGTTTGTTTTCTTTAGGTCAGGCATTCAATACAAATCACCCTGGAATTATTATATTTGATGAGCCAAGGCAACAAGAGGCAAACAAGGTTAGCTTCGCAGAATTGCTTAAAGATGCTGCTGAATCTACAAAAATCAATGGGCAAATTATTTTTGCTACATCAGAAGACGAAAGTGTTCTTGTGAATGCTTTAGATGGTTATGAGTATACAATTGTTTCCTTTAATAAAGATGAAGGGAAGCTAATAAGAAAATTATAAATTAATATTTATAGTAACGTTTTCTTGAGCCGTTCAAGTTGAGGAACGGCTCGGATAAATTATGAAATGTTATTTGTTATTATTATTTTGATTTGTTAGTTATTCTCAAATCTAGACATGTTTTCTACAAAGCTATTTATAATTAACCTATAAAGTTTGTGAACGATTTGCTATGAGTATTGACGTTGTAGGGTAGGGTGAGAGTTTTTGACCTAGAATTCATTGTACTGCCCGCCTCATCGTATTTTTATGCACACGAATTAAGGATCAAATTTTTCTCCCAGCTTTCTCCTCTTAATCATGATCAATTCTTAAGTTCTACCTATCGATTGGAGGTTATATGTCTATTCGAGCAAGTGGGGCAGGGCGTAAGAAAAATGTCGTTCCAATCGCTAACAAGCGAGCATCACAAATTCAGCCTCCCTTTGGATTACTCAGTCCGGTTGCGGAAGAGGTTTGGAGCAAGAATGCCAAAATTCTCTTTGAACGTGGTACGTTCGAGCCTGAACATCATTTACTACTGATTCTGTACTGCAATGCTTGGCATTACATTGTAGAGGCCGATAGCTCTATCACGGAGAAAGCTAAAACGATGACGGCGAGCCGTGGGCTTGCTGGTGAGGGCGGAAATGGTGGCGAGAAAACTAACCCAGTCTTCGCTGCTAGGAATATTGCTTTTAGCCAACTCATTCGCGCAGGTTCAATGCTTGGCCTTGATCCTCTTAGTTCTCTCCGTGGCGGTTCGAGTAACAAGAGTGATGAATACAATGAATTTGACCGATTTTAAATTTTTTTAACGGTCATCGACTGCCAAGATTCATATAGAAAGCAGGGGCCAAGCGAGAATGTGAGTATTTTGGAGTATCCCCGAGGTATCCCCGAATATTTTGGAGTGGCGCAGAGTTGATGCTAACTTAT
>Ga0308159_1005866_pt1 | contig 10081 bp, 12 predicted proteins | sample PhyCR1_FD_201040 | JGI IMG/M metagenome (GOLD analysis project Ga0308159, IMG submission 201040) | Phyllosphere microbial communities from UC Gill Tract Community Farm, Albany, California, United States - DLSLC.R1 | ecosystem: Host-associated > Plants > Phyllosphere > Unclassified | place: USA... | reverse complement strand
TCGCAGTTCTCCCTCCGCACCGGGACGCCCCTCAACCTGCCGGCCTACGAGCCGGTCCCCGTCTTCGTCGTCGAGATCATCGACGGCGACGTCTACATCGACCCGACCGTCACGAAGGAAGTCTGAATGTCCGTTCTCCAGATCAGCGATCTCCACGTCAGTGTCGAGACCGAGCAGGGGACCAAGCAGATCCTCCGCGGTGTCGATCTCACCATCAACCAGGGTGAGATCCACGCGATCATGGGCCCGAACGGGTCCGGCAAGTCGACCCTCGCCTACACGATCGCGGGACACCCCAAGTACCACGTCGACGGCGGCTCGATCACCCTCGACGGCGTCGAGGTCCTCGACATGTCCGTCGACGAGCGCGCCCGCGCCGGCCTCTTCCTCGCCATGCAGTACCCGGTCGAGATCCCCGGAGTGACGAACACGAACTTCCTCCGCACCGCCAAGACCGCGATCGCGGGAGAGGCGCCGGCGATCCGCACCTGGACCAAGGACGTCAAGGCGGCCATGGGCAACCTGCGGATGGACCCCTCCTTCGCGGCGCGCAACGTCAACGAGGGCTTCTCGGGCGGCGAGAAGAAGCGCAACGAGATCCTCCAGCTCGAGCTGCTCGCCCCGCAGTTCGCCGTGCTCGACGAGACCGACTCCGGCCTCGACGTCGACGCGCTCAAGATCGTCTCGGAGGGCGTGAACCGCGCCCACGCCAACACGGGACTGGGCGTGCTGCTGATCACGCACTACACGCGCATCCTGCGCTACATCGAGCCCGACTTCGTGCACGTCTTCGTCGCCGGCCGCGTCGCCGAGCAGGGCGGCAAGGAGCTCGCCACCCGGCTCGAGGACGAGGGCTACGACCGCTTCCTCACGACGGCGACGGCCTGATCATGGCCGTCACGACGCTCGAGCCGAAGCTCTTCGACCAGGTCGAGGAGGCGCTCAAGGACGTCATGGATCCCGAGCTCGGGATCAACGTCGTCGATCTGGGCCTCATCTACGACCTCGGGTGGGACGACGAGAACGACGCTCTCGTCATCCACATGACGCTCACCTCGGCGGGCTGTCCGCTGACCGACGTGCTCGAGGAGCAGACCGCCGAGTCGCTCGACGGCATCGTCGAGGCGTTCCGGATCAACTGGGTCTGGATGCCGCCGTGGGGTCCCGAGCGGATCACCGACGACGGCCGCGACATGATGCGCGCTCTCGGCTTCTCGATCTGAGACCGGTACGGCGAAGGGCCGGGAGGATCATCCTCCCGGCCCTTCGCCGTACCGTCGTGCGGGCTCAGTTCGAGCGGCGGCGGAGCAGAGCCCAGGTCGTGGGGAGCAGTGCGGCGGCGAGCACGATCTTGAGGGCGTCGCCGATCAGGAACGGGACGAGACCGGCGGTCAGGACGGAGCCGAGATCGGCGGGGTAGCCGAGCGAGCCGAGCGCGGTCGCGAGCCAGGGGAGTCCGACCAGGTAGATGGTCGCGGTGCCCGCGAGGAAGGTGACCAGGGTGCCGACGACGCGGCGGTCCCACTGGCGCTGCGCCAGCCATCCGGTGACGATCGAAGCGAGGACGAAACCGACGATGTAGCCACCGGTCGGGCCGGCGAGGACGGCCCAGCCGCTCGAGCCCTCGGTGAAGACCGGGGCGCCGAGCACGCCGACCAGCGCGTAGACGCCCATCGCGAGCGCGCCGCGGAGCGCGCCCAGCGTGGTTCCCGCGAGGAGCACGGCGAAGGTCTGGCCGGTGATCGGCACGGGCCACATCGGGATGTAGAGCTGGGCCATCCCGGCGGTGAAGGCCGCGGCGGCGACCACCAGGACGAGATCGGTGACGATCGAGCGCGCGAACAGTCGGTCCGCGAGGACCGGCCGCGACGGGGCGAGCGAGTAGCTGGACATGAGTGTCTCCAAAGACCGTGGCGCCCGGTGGCGACGAAGGACGAGCTCGACGGGGTCGAGCCTGCAGGTGGCCGAGCGCAGGGGGTCCGGACGCGTCCGCGGACAGCGGACGTGAACCGGCCCCGCGGCTCAGGAAATATACTAGAGGGCTGCCGCATCGCGGCCCCTTGCCCCACACCTCCCGAAGCGACCGCCATTTCTTGGCGAGAACGGACAGCACTGTGCTGAGCGTCCACGATCTCGAACTCCGAGTCGGCGCCCGACTCCTGATGGAGAACGTCTCCTTCCGGGTGGGCGACGGCGACAAGGTGGGCCTCGTCGGCCGCAACGGGGCGGGGAAGACGACGCTGACCAAGGTGCTGGCCGGCGACCTCATCGCCGCCAAGGGCACGGTCGATCGCGGCGGTGAGATCGGCTACCTCCCGCAGGACCCGCGCTCGGGCGACCCGGAGGAGCTGGCGCGCACGCGCATCCTCGACGCCCGCGGTCTGGGCTCCCTCGTGGTGGGCATGTCGGAGGCGACCGAGGCGATGGCGAGCAGCGACCCGGCGATCAGTGCGGCGGGGATGAAGAAGTACGGCAACCTGACCGACCGCTTCCTCGCGCTCGGCGGTTACGCCGCGGAGGCCGAGGCGGCCTCGATCGCGAGCAACCTGAACCTGCCGGACCGGATCCTCGATCAGCCGCTGAAGACGCTCTCGGGCGGTCAGCGTCGGCGCATCGAGCTCGCGCGCATCCTGTTCTCGGATGCCAGCACGCTGATCCTGGACGAGCCGACCAACCACCTCGACGCCGACTCGGTGGTGTGGCTCCGCGAGTTCCTGAAGAACTACCGCGGCGGATTCATCGTCATCAGTCACGACATCGAGCTGGTCGGCGAGACGGTCAACCGCGTCTTCTACCTGGATGCGAACCGCCAGGTCATCGACGTCTACAACATGAACTGGAAGAACTACCAGCGCCAGCGCGCTGCCGACGAGGAGCGCCGCAAGAAGGAGCGCGCGAACGTCGAGAAAAAGGCGGGCGCCCTGCAGCTGCAGGCGGCGCGCTTCGGAGCGAAGGCCTCCAAGGCGGCGGCCGCGCACCAGATGGTGGCGCGCGCCGAGAAGATGATGAGCGGCCTCGAGGAGGTGCGCGCCGTCGACCGCGTCGCCAAGCTGCGCTTCCCGACGCCGATGCCCTGCGGCCGCACCCCGCTGCAGGCCGAGAACCTGTCGAAGAGCTACGGCTCGCTCGAGATCTTCACCGCCGTCGACCTCGCGATCGACCGCGGCTCCAAGGTGGTCATCCTGGGCCTGAACGGCGCGGGCAAGACGACCCTGCTGCGGATCCTCGGCGGGGTGGACGCGCCGGACACCGGGTCGATCGAGCCCGGCCACGGTCTGCGGATCGGCTACTACGCCCAGGAGCACGAGACGATCGACGTCAAGCGCTCGGTGCTCGAGAACATGGTGTCGAGCAGCCCGAACCTCACCGAGACCGAGGCGCGCCGCGTCCTGGGCTCGTTCCTGTTCACCGGCGACGACTCGCACAAGCCGGCCGGAGTGCTCTCGGGTGGCGAGAAGACCCGTCTGGCCCTCGCCATGATCGTCGTCTCGGGGGCGAACGTGCTGCTCCTGGACGAGCCGACCAACAACCTCGACCCGGCGAGCCGCGACGAGATCCTCGACGCCCTCGCGCACTACGAGGGCGCGGTGGTCCTGGTCAGCCACGACGAGGGCGCCGTCGAGGCGCTGAACCCCGAGCGGGTGCTCATCATGCCCGAGGGCACCGAGGACCACTGGACCGCGGACTACCTCGACCTGATCACCCTGGCCTGATCACTCCGACCTGATCGCGGTCCGTACCGTCGAGCGCGGCGGCTCAGTGGTGGGCGTCGAGGAGCTCGTCCTCGATCTCGGAGTCGCTGCGACCGCGCTTCAAGCGGCGCTGCTCTCGCCGCTCCTCCGCCGCGATGACGTCGGGATCGTCGGCGTTGAGCATCCGGAACTCGTGCCGCACGGCCCAGCCCAGTCCTCCGAAGCCCATCAGCGCGAACAGCACCCACTGGATCGCGTAGCTGATGTGCAGGCCCTCGTCGGCCACCGGCTTCAGCGCCGCGAGAGGAGGAGCGTCGACGGGTGCGGGGGATTCCGAGACCAGCAGGCCGTAGGCGCTCGTGCGCACCGGCTCTCCCAGCTGCGCACGCAGGTCGTCGAGCTGGATGGTCGCGATCTGACCGGCGGGAGCGGAGCGCCCCTCGATTCGGCCCTCGCTCGGCTTGATCCTGGCCGTCACCGTGACCTCTCCCTCCGGAGGGGCGGGCACGGCATCGGGGGAGTCCTGCTCGGACCCGACCGGGACCCAACCGCGGTCCACGATGAACAGGCTGCCGTCCGCGAGTCGGAGCGGTGTGAGCACCTCGAATCCGGGATTGCCGTTGTAGGGCCGGTTGCGGACGAGCGTCTCGTCCTGCGTCTCGTAGACTCCCGTGACCTCGACCGGCCGGAACTCGAGCGCGTCGTCCCACGCGCCGTCCTCGCCGATCAGGTCGTCGAGAGCCACGGGGTCGGCCGTCCAGTTGGCCGTGACGAGCCGGTTCGTCGAGGCGGCCTCGTCCAGGCGCGCCACCTGCCAGCGCGACAGCAGCACGCAGGCGACGGCGAAGACGACCGCGAGGGCGAGGTAGCCGAACCAGCGGCGCGAGAGCACGAAGCGCCAGGAGGGACGCGGCGTGGAGTCGGTCAACGCGAGGTCCCCCGGTCGATGGTCTGAAGCGGTCTCACCTCGAGCGGGAACTCCCGTGCGGCGAGGAACTCGCGGAGGAACTCGAGGTGCTCACCGCAGGCGAGCCAGGTCTTGCGCCGGTCCTCCGCGTGGATCCGCGGATTCCGCCACTCTACGGCCCAGGTCGCGATGCTCGTGCAGCTCGCTCTCGAGCAGGTGTGCTTCTCGGGCGCGGTGCCGAGCGGGATCACGGTCGATCCGTCGTCGCTCCGCCGCCCTCGGCCCGGTCGCCGGTCGAGGAGCCGGACTCGGGGGCAGGTGCGGGCGGCGGCACGGGGCGGGACAGGACGATCGCACCGGGGCGCTGCACGTTCCCGCTCTCGCCGACTCCGCCGACGTTCGCGAGCACCACGGCGAAGTAGGGGAGGACGATGGCGCCGATGGCGAAGAACGCGAGCCACCACCCCTGCGCGAAGATCAGGCAGATCACGCAGATCATGCGGATGCCCATCGCGATGGAGTACTTGATCGCGCGGGAGCGACGTTCCGCGGTCGGCGACGGCGGGAGGGAGGTGAGCGATTCGCGGGGTTTCACAGCTGTACAAGCCTACGTCGCGGGGGAGTCGCGGAGGCTGGGCGGACGGGATCTCCCGATGTGTTGCGCCGCGCGCCCGTAGGATGTACGGGTCGTCCGGCGCCGTCCGCGCGTCGGCAGGAGGGACACCATGACCACGCCCCGCACCGTCCTCGTCACCGGAGGCAACCGAGGCATCGGCTTCGCCATCGCCGAGGAGTTCGTCGCCGCGGGGCACCGGGTCGCGGTCACGGCTCGGTCCGGATCGGGTCCGGCCGGATCGCTCACCGTCGTGGCCGACGTCACCGACTCCGCGTCCATCGATGCCGCCTTCACCCAGGTGGAGGCCGAGCTCGGTCCCGTCGAGGTCGTCGTGGCGAACGCGGGGATCACCCGCGACACCCTCCTCCTGCGCATGACCGAGGACGACTTCACATCGGTCATCGACACCAACCTGACCGGGGCGTTCCGTGTGGTGAAGCGCGCCTCGAAGGGCATGCTCAGGCAGAAGTTCGGGCGCGTCATCCTGATCTCGAGCGTCGTGGGCCTCTACGGCGGACCGGGTCAGATCAACTACTCGTCGTCGAAGGCCGCCCTCGTCGGCTTCGCCCGCTCGCTCACCCGCGAGCTCGGGGCGCGCAACATCACCGCGAACGTCGTCGCTCCGGGCTTCATCGAGACCGACATGACGGCGGAGCTGCCGGCGGAGCAGCAGGCGGAGTACCGCAAGAGCATCCCGCTCGGCCGGTACGGGACCGCCGCCGAGGTGGCGAAGGTCACCCGCTGGCTCGCCGGCGACGAGGCCGCCTACATCTCCGGTGCGGTGGTCCCGGTCGACGGCGGCCTCGGGATGGGGCACTGATCGCTTCAGCTGTGGGCTTATATCCGCCGGATATCAGCTGTAGGCTTATCGGATGAGAGAAGCGCCGGTCGTCGCCGTTCTGATCGACCTGGTCGGTTCGCGCAGACTCGAGCGCCGCGATGTGGCGCAGCACGAGATCGAGACCGGCTTCGCCTCCGTCGACGGAGTCGCCTCCGCGATCGAGCCGCTGCATCCGACGGTGGGCGACGAGTTCCAGGGCGTCTACCCGTCGCTCCCCGCCGCCCTGACGGCCACCCTGCACGCGCGCCTGTCCCTGCCCGCCGGGGTCGACTGCCGAGTCGGTCTCGGCCGGGGGGAGATCAGGGTGATCGGTTCGGGAGTCGCGGGCGGCCTGCAGGACGGATCGGCGTGGTGGCGCGCCCGCACCGCGATCGACCGCGCCCACGAGCTCGAGGACGGCGCCGTCCCGAGTGCGCGGGCCTGGTTCGTGGGCTCCGACGAGCCGGGGGCCGAGGAGGCTGCGGTGAACGCCTACCTCCTCGCCCGGGACGCCCTGATCGGCCCCTTGAGCGCGCGGGACCGCCGACTCGTGCTCGGGGTGGCGCGGGGAACGGCGCAGAAGACGCTGGCGGAGCAGGAGTCGATCTCGCAGTCCGCGGTGTCGCAGGCGCTGCGTCGCGCGAGCGCGGGCGCGCTCCTCACCGGCGCGAGGCTCTTCGAGGACGCGTGCTGACCGCCCTGCTGCTCGGCCTCGTCGGCGCCGCCGACGTGCTGCGCACCCACCTGGGCCTCCGATCGGCGGCGATCGCGATCATCGTCCTCGACGTCGTCGCCGCAGTCGCCTCCGTCGTGGGGCTCGGCGCACCGGTCATCGGAGTCGTCGTCGTCGTGATCCTCTCGGCACTCTGGCTCCCGGTCACGACGACGGAAGCGGGACGCCGACCGCCGGGAGGACTGCGCGCCGTCGTCGGTCTGGCGGCCGCGGTCCTCGTGCTCACCCTGGTCGACCGGGCGGGCGCCGCATCCGAGGGACCCCTGGTGGACGGGTGGTCGCGACTCGACGGCACCGCCTCGGGCTGGCCGCTGGAGCAGGTGCTCCTCGCCGTCGGAGCAGGACTGCTCCTGCTGGAGACCGGCAACGTGATCGTCCGCGCGGCCCTGCACCGGGAGCTCGTGCCGCATCCGGAGCCCCGCCGTTCCCCGTCGCTGCGCGCTCGATTCCTCCGCCCGCCCGCGGAGACCGCGCCGCTGCCGGACCTGCGCGGCGGACGCGCGATCGGCCCGCTGGAGCGCGTGCTGGTCGCGGGGCTCACCCTGACCGGCGCGGTCGGCCTCGCGGGAGCGGTGTTCGCGGCGAAGGGGATCGTGCGCTTCCCCGAGATCTCGCGCGACGGCGACAGCGGGACGAAGGCCGAGTACTTCCTCGTCGGCTCCCTCGTCAGCTGGACGCTCGCCCTCGCCTGCGCAGGGCTGGTCGCGCTCTCGGGGGACTGACCGGGGTCAGCCGCGCAGACCGAGCACCGGGAGGAGCTGGCTGAGATCGATGCCGTCGACGACGAGATCGGCGCGCTCCCGCACGAGGGGCTTCGCGTTGAAGGCGACCGCCAGTGCGGCGACCGCCATCATCTCGAGGTCGTTCGCTCCGTCTCCGATCGCGATCGTGCGCTGCGCGGGGACACCGGCGTCGGCGGCCCACTCGAGGAGCGCCGCGGCCTTCGCGTGCGCGTCGATGACCGGGCCGCTGACCGCGCCGGTCAGCACACCGGAGTGCGAGGCCAGGCGGTTCGCCCGCGCGTAGTCGAGACCCAGCTCGCGCGCGACGGGATCGAGCACTTCGTGGAATCCGCCGGACACCACTCCGATGCGTCCGCCCGCGGCATGCACGCCCGCGATGAGCTCCTGCACGCCGGGAGTGACGCGCAGCCCTGCCCGGACGCTCTCGCAGACGGAGTCGGGGACGCCCGCGAGGGTCGCCACCCGCTCCCGCAGGCTCTCGCCGAAGTCGATCTCGCCGCGCATCGCGCGCTCGGTCACTGCGGCGACGAGGTCCTCGGAGCCCGCGTGGGCCGCGAGGAGCTCGATCACCTCGTCCTGGAGAAGGGTCGAATCGGCGTCCAGGACGACGAGGAAGCAGGCAGGCGTCGCAGGACGCTCACTCATGACGGTCCGATCGGTCGGGCCGCACGCCGGTGACGCCGGACGCGCGGAAGCGCAGTGCTCTCGGCCCGTTGGGGTGCTACGGGCGGACGACGACGCCCTTGCCGACCACGGTGATCCCCGAGTCGGTGACGGTGAACCCGCGCTCGCGGTCGTGATCGTGATCCACGCCGACCCGCGCGCCGGGCTCGACGACGACGTCCTTGTCGAGGATAGCGCGGACGACCAGCGCGTCCGGGCCGATGCGGACCTTGTCGAAGACCACCGAGTCGGTCACGGTCGCGTTCGACTCGATGACGGTCCACGGTCCCACGACGCTGCGCTCGATGTGCGCGCCCGAGATGACGGTGCCGAGCGAGACGACCGAGTCGACGGTCGAGCCCATGTTGCCCTTGCCGTCCCGCACGATCTTCGCGGGGGGCGAGTTGAGCTGCGACGAGAAGATCGGCCACTGCTGGTTGTAGAGGTTGAAGACGGGCAGCGCCGAGATGAGGTCCTGGTGCGCCTCGAAGAAGGAGTCGATGGTGCCGACGTCGCGCCAGTAGTAGCGGTCGCGATCGGTCGATCCGGGGACCTCGTTGAGCTTGAGGTCGTACACGCCCGCCTCGCCGCGCGCGACGAAGTCGGGGATGATGTCGCCGCCCATGTCGTGGTCGGAGGTCGACAGTTCTCCGTCGCGGATGACCGCGTCGATCAGCGCGTCGGCGTCGAAGACGTAGTTGCCCATCGAGGCGAGCACCTCGTGGGGCGAGTCGGCCAGGCCGACCGCGTCCTTGGGCTTCTCGAGGAACTCGGCGATCTTGGTGGGGACGACGCCGTCGCCCGCCTCGTCGCCCGCGAGCTGGATGACTCCGAACTGGTCGGCCAGCTCGATCGGCTGGCGGATCGCCGCGACCGTGGCCTTCGCACCCGACTTGATGTGGGCGTCGATCATCTGCGAGAAGTCCATGCGGTACACGTGATCGGCGCCGACCACGACGACGATGTCGGGCTTCTCGTCGCGGATCAGGTTGAGGCTCTGCAGGATCGCGTCGGCGGAGCCGCTGAACCAGCGCTTGCCCAGACGCTGCTGCGCGGGCACGGAGGCGACGTAGGAGTTGAGCAGACCAGAGAGGCGCCAGGTCTGCGAGACGTGGCGGTCGAGCGAGTGCGACTTGTACTGCGTGAGCACGACCAGCTGCCGCAGCCCCGAGTTGATGAGGTTCGAGATGGCGAAGTCGATCAGGCGGTACTGGCCGCCGAACGGGACCGCGGGCTTGGCGCGATCGGCCGTGAGGGGCATGAGCCGCTTGCCCTCGCCGCCGGCGAGGACGATGCCGAAGATCTTCTTTGACTGCATGGCTCAACAGTAGGGGGTGGGCCCCGCCGAGGACCCCTGCTGTCGCCGGGGAATCGGCTGTACTACGGTTCGGGGTGTGCGAGTCGATCTGCTGACCAAGGAATACCCGCCCGAGGTGTACGGAGGAGCCGGCGTCCATGTCGCCGAGCTCACCAAGGCGCTGCGCCACGACATCGAGGTCGTGGTCCGCTGCTTCGGAGCTCCCCGGGACGAGCCGGGAGCGTTCGCGTACCCGGTCCCCGCCGAACTCGCCCAGGCCAATGGAGCACTCCAGACCCTCGGCGTCGACCTGCAGATCGCGCAGGACGCGGCGGGAGCCGATCTCGTGCACTCGCACACCTGGTACGCGAACGCGGCGGGCCGTCTCGCCCAGCTGCTCCACGGTGTCCCGCACGTGGTCTCGGCGCACAGCCTCGAGCCGCTGCGCCCCTGGAAGGCCGAGCAGCTCGGCGGCGGCTACCGCGTCTCGAGCTGGATCGAGCGCGAGGCGTACGAGACCGCGGACGCCGTGATCGCGGTCTCCGGCGGCATGCGCGCCGACATCCTCCGCTCCTACCCGGCGCTGGACCCGGCGAAGGTGCACGTGGTC
>Ga0308159_1005865_pt1 | contig 10083 bp, 11 predicted proteins | sample PhyCR1_FD_201040 | JGI IMG/M metagenome (GOLD analysis project Ga0308159, IMG submission 201040) | Phyllosphere microbial communities from UC Gill Tract Community Farm, Albany, California, United States - DLSLC.R1 | ecosystem: Host-associated > Plants > Phyllosphere > Unclassified | place: USA... | reverse complement strand
CTGCGGCTGCAAGCGGGCGAACTTACCAGATCAATTCGGCCTGCGCTACTCCCGGATGTCGAGGCCCCGGCGGGCGGCGCTTGCAGAAGTTTGGCAAGTCATGTCTGACAGTGATGGAGGCCTGATCAATCTCTGATTTTAGTCAATCCTGGAGCGTACGCGCATATCGTTACAGTCCAGCGTTCTTGAGGCTGTGACCGCGACGGGTTCTCGCTCGTTCCGGCAGACAGGTAGAATCGTCTCTTTTTCCCCGTCGAAGGAAAACCAATGGCTCAGCCCTACAGTGCGCGCAGTCGTGCGATCGAACCGTTCCATGTGATGGCGCTGCTGGCGCGGGCCAATGAACTGCAGGCCGAAGGTCACGATGTGATCCACCTGGAAATCGGCGAGCCGGACTTCACCACAGCCGAACCGATCATCCGCGCCGGGCAAGCGGCGCTGACGGCGGGCAAGACTCGCTACACCGCAGCGCGGGGCATTCCTGAATTGCGCGAAGCGATCTCCGGGTTTTATCAATCGCGCTACGGCTTGAACATTGATCCGCGAAGGATCCTGATCACCCCCGGTGGTTCCGGCGCCCTGTTGCTGGCCAGCGCCTTGCTGGTCGATCCGGGCAAACACTGGCTGCTGGCGGATCCGGGCTACCCGTGCAACCGGCACTTCCTGCGTCTGGTTGAAGGCGCGGCACAACTGGTTCCGGTCGGGCCGGAGGTGCGCTATCAACTGACCCCGGATCTGGTGGCGCGGCATTGGGATCACGACAGCGTTGGTGCGTTGGTGGCTTCGCCTGCCAACCCGACCGGCACCCTCCTGACCCGCGACGAACTGGCCGGATTATCCACAGCCATCAAGGCGCGGCACGGCCATCTGGTGGTGGACGAGATTTATCATGGCCTGACTTACGGCACTGATGCCGCCAGCGTGCTGGAAGTCGATGACAGCGCCTTTGTCCTCAACAGCTTCTCCAAATATTTCGGCATGACCGGTTGGCGTCTCGGCTGGCTGGTGGCACCGGATGCGGCCGTCAGTGAGCTGGAAAAACTCGCGCAGAATCTCTATATCAGCGCGCCGAGCATGGCGCAGCACGCCGCACTGGCCTGTTTCGAGCCGGACACCATCAGCATCCTCGAAGAGCGCCGCGCCGAATTTGGCCGCCGTCGCGACTTCCTCCTGCCGGCGTTGCGCGAGTTGGGTTTCAATATCGCCGTCGAACCTGAAGGTGCGTTCTACTTGTATGCCGATATCAGCCAGTTCGGCGGTGATGCCTTCGCGTTCTGCCGGCATTTCCTCGAAACCGAGCACGTTGCCTTTACCCCGGGGCTGGATTTCGGTCGTTATCAAGCGGGCCATCATGTGCGTTTTGCTTACACCCAAAACCTCCCACGCTTACAGGAAGCGGTGGAACGCATCGCTCGTGGCTTGAAGAGCTGGCAAGGCTGATGCGTTTTTATCCGGCTCTGGAAGAGGCGCGGCTGATTCGCCGCTATAAACGTTTTCTGGCTGACGTTGAAACGGTCAATGGCGAGCTGTTGACCCTTCACTGCCCGAACACCGGTTCGATGCTCAACTGCCAGGTTGAGGGCGGACAGGTGTGGTTCAGTCGCTCCAACGACCCGAAACGCAAGCTGCCTGGCACCTGGGAAATTGGCGAAACCCCGCAGGGCCGGCTGTTTTGCGTGAACACCGGCCGTGCCAACGCACTGGTGGACGAGGCGTTGCAGGCGGGAGTCATCGACGAGTTGAGCGGCTTTACGGCGCTTAAACGTGAAGTGGCGTACGGCCAGGAAAAGAGCCGTATCGATTTCCGTCTCGAGTACCCGAGCGGTCCGGCCTACGTGGAAGTGAAAAGTGTCACGCTGGGATTCGACGGAACGAATGTCGCGGCGTTTCCCGATGCGGTGACCCAGCGCGGCGCCAAGCATCTGCGTGAGCTGGCGCATCTGGCCCGTGACGGCATTCGGGCGGTGCAGCTGTATTGCGTCAATCTCAGCGGGATTGACGCAGTGCGTCCGGCCGAGGAAATCGATGCGGCGTACGCCGATGCCCTGCGCGAGGCGGTGGCATGCGGAGTTGAAGTGCTGGCCTACGGCGTGCGCTTGAACCACGAAGAAATGGTGATCGACCGGCGGCTGGACGTGTTGCTCAACGGTTAAACATCGATCCACACCCCTTGGGCGTCTTCGCGGCAGGGGATGGCGGTCAGGGATTGCCCGGCGCAGGGCCCGGCGACGCATTCGCCATCCTCGATCAGGAACAGTGCGCCGTGGATGGCGCACTGGATCAGGCTGTTGCTCGGGTCGAGAAACTGGTCGGGGTGCCATTCCAGGCCTATGCCACGATGCGGGCAACGGTTGAGATAAACATAGGCCTGACCATTGCGGCGCACGGCAAACAGTTTGTTGCCGTGGATGTCGAACCCACGGCTGCCGGCCTCGGCGAGATCGGCGCCCGCGCACAAAAACTTCATGACTATCCTCAACTGTCGGCTCGTTTCAGGAAATGTCCGAGCTTGACGTTTAAATGCAAACAATTATCAAATGGCCGCCTTCGCCCACTGTGCGCGGCTGCCGCCAAGGATACTTGGCCTGCCGGATCGCTGCCCGGGAAAACTGTTCAAGGAAAGCTGCGTATGCGCCTGATTATCCGCGTTGCTGTGCTGTGTGTCGGACTGCTCGCCAGCCTTCAGGTGACAGCTGCCGACTTGCCACAGCGTTGGGTCAGTGCCGGTGGCGCGCTTTCGGAGTGGGTCAGTGCGTTGGGCGGGGAGTCGAAACTGGTCGGCGTCGACACCACCAGCCAGCATCCCGAGTCGCTGAAGAAACTGCCAAGTATCGGCTATCAACGCAGCCTGTCGGCAGAGGGCATTCTCAGCCTGCGCCCGGACATCCTTATCGGCAGCGAAGAAATGGGCCCGCCACCGGTGATCGCTCAGGTAAGGAGCGCCAAGGTGCAGGTCGAACTGTTCTCGGCGCAGCCGGATCTGCCGACGCTGGAAAAAAACCTCACGCATCTCGGGCAGTTGCTCGGCGCGCAAGCCCAGGCGACGCAGTTGCTGGAAAGTTATCAACAGCAGCTCGCCACGCAGAAGGCGCGAGTCACCGAGTGGCAGATCCGGCACAAGGCGCCCGGTGTGCTGGTGCTGATCGGACATGCCGGCGGCAAACCGTTGATTGCCGGCAAGGACACTGTCGCCGACTGGCTGCTGCAACGGGCCGGCGGACATAACCTGGCAACGCATACCGGTTACAAGCCGTTCTCTGTTGAGTCGCTGGCCGGGCTTGATCCTGAGGTGCTGGTGTTTGCGGATCGCGCGTTGAGCGGTGAGGCGGCAAAAGCGGCGCTGTTCAAGGAAAACCCCATCCTCAATTCAAGCCGTGCGGCCAAGACCGGACGGGTACTGGAGCTGGATCCGACGCTGCTGGTCGGCGGGCTCGGGCCGCGTTTACCGGCGGCGTTGAAGGGTTTGTCTGACGGCCTCTACCCGACTGCGAGCGGCCAATGACCGTACTGGTCAAACCACGCAGCCTGTTTATCGGGCTGACGCTCCTGTGTTTGCTGGCCATCTGGCTGTCGTTGGCGCTGGGGCCGGTGAGCCTGCCGCTGTTCGATACGTTGCGCGCGGCTCTGCGCATGCTCGGTGTGCCGCTGGCGCCGGACGGTCTGGAGCAGGCTGAGCTGATTCTCGGGCAGATCCGTCTGCCGCGGACCTTGCTCGGCCTGGCCGTCGGCGGCGTACTGGCGCTGTCCGGTGTGGCGATGCAAGGTTTGTTTCGCAATCCGCTGGCCGATCCCGGGTTGGTCGGAGTCTCCAGCGGTGCGGCGCTTGGTGCGGCTGTAGCCATTGTCGGCGGTGCGTTTTTTGGCGGTTTGCCAGAGTGGTTCGGGCCGTATTTGTTGTCGGCGTGCGCGTTTCTCGGCGGGTTGGGGGTAACGGCGCTGGTCTATCGGCTCGGACGGCGCAACGGCCAGACTCACGTCGCGACCATGCTGCTGGCGGGGATCGCGCTGACGGCGCTGGCCAGCTCGGCAGTCGGTTTGTTCACCTATCTGGCGGATGACGCGACCCTGCGCACGCTGACTTTCTGGAATCTGGGCAGCCTCAATGGTGCCAGTTACGCGCGTTTGTGGCCGTTACTGATTATCAGCGCCGGTGTTGCGCTGTGGTTGCCGCGTCGTGCCAAGGCGCTGAATGCGTTGTTGCTGGGTGAGTCCGAGGCAGGGCATCTGGGGATCGATGTCGAACGGCTCAAGCGTGAACTGGTGTTCTGCACCGCGTTGGGTGTTGGCGCAGCGGTAGCGGCGGCGGGGATGATCGGTTTCGTCGGGCTGGTGGTGCCGCATCTGGTGCGTTTATTGGCCGGGCCCGATCACCGGGTGCTGTTGCCGGCGTCGGTGCTGGCGGGTGCGAGCCTGCTGTTGCTGGCGGATCTGGTGGCGCGGCTGGCACTGGCGCCGGCGGAGTTGCCGATCGGTATTGTCACCGCGTTTATCGGCGCGCCATTCTTCCTTTATCTGCTGCTGCGAGGACGTGCCTGATGCTGTGTGCGCACAATCTGCACATCCGTCGCGGGCGCAAGACCGTCCTCAGCGACGTCACCCTGCAACTGGAGCCCGGTGAGGTGCTGGGTGTGCTCGGACCGAACGGTGCCGGCAAAAGCACCTTGCTCGGTGCCTTGTGCGGTGAGCTGACGGCGAGTGAAGGCGGGGTGTTGCTCGACGACAAGGCGCTGAATCACTGGACAGGTACGCAACGCGCCCAGCGTCTGGCGGTGTTGCCGCAGGTCTCGACGCTGGATTTTGCCTTTCGTGTGGAAGAAGTGGTCGGCATGGGCCGCTTGCCGTATCAAAGTGGTCGGGTGCGCGACGACGAAATCATTGCGGCAGCGCTGGACGCTGCGGATGCCGGGCACCTGAGCGGGCGCAGTTATCTGGCGCTGTCGGGTGGCGAGCGCCAACGCGTGCATCTGGCGCGGGTTTTGGCGCAGTTATGGCCGGGTCAGGCCGGGCAAACCCTGTTGCTGGACGAGCCGACCTCGATGCTCGATCCCTTGCATCAACACACCACGCTGCAGGCAATACGCGAGTTTGCTGATCGCGGTGCGGCGGTGCTCGTCATCCTGCATGATCTGAATCTGGCGGCGCGCTATTGTGATCGGGTGTTGCTGCTTGAAGGCGGGCGCCCGGTGGCGCTGGATACGCCGCAGCAAGTTTTGCGACCGGACTCGCTCAAAGCGGTGTTCGGTCTCGAAGTATTGGTGCAGCCGCACCCGGAGCGTGGGCATCCGCTGATCATCGCCCGCTGATTTCTCATCGAGGTGATGGCATGCGCGGGATCTGGTTGTTGGCGGTGTTGTGGCTTGCGGGGTGTCAGCATGTTGCTGCGCCACCACCGGTCAGCGGTGAGATACGCGATCTGCACAGCGGTCAGGTGCTGACCGCGCAGGAACTGCTGACACGTCTGGCCGGTGCGCCACACGTGATCATTGGCGAGCAGCATGACAATGCCGATCATCACGCTGCGCAGTTGTGGCTGTTACGGTCGCTGGGTGAGCAACGCCCTCAGGGCAGTCTGCTGCTGGAGATGCTTACGCCTGATCAACAGCCGAACGTTGATCAGGTTCGCCATGCAGCAGCGCGGCCCACCGATCTTGCCGCCGCTCTGGACTGGCAGGATGGCTGGGACTGGAAGCTTTATGGACCGATTGTTCGCTTCGCCCTCACACAATCCTATCCGTTGCTGGCAGCCAATCTGGACGACAGCGAGATCCGCGCGGTCTATCGTCAGCCGCCGGCCTTGACCGGTGTTCGCAGCAATGCGGCAACGGTAAAAGCCACGCTGCTTGAGCAGATCAGCGACTCCCACTGTGGCTTGCTGCCCAAATCGCAGATGCCGGCGATGCTCAGCGTTCAGCAACAACGTGATCGACGCATGGCCGAACGTTTGCTGGCGGCACCAGCGCCCGCCGTGTTGTTGGCAGGCGCCTGGCATGCGCGCAAGGATGCTGGCGTGCCGCTGCATGTGCTTGATCTTGGCGCAGTCCAAGCGCCCACGGTGCTGATGCTGGCCGAGCAGGGCGCCGAGGTCAGCGCGGCGATGGCCGATTACGTCTGGTACACCCCGGCCACGCCTGCGCAGGATTACTGCGCACAGATGCGCAAACAGTTCGGTCAATGAGTTTTCCACAGGCAAAAAAAGACCCGGTAAAAACCGGGTCAAATAACCGTGATTAGCCTGATGAGGAGATAACCTGAGAGTCCGAACCAAGGGCTTTTCAGAATATCGACTGATCTCGCGATCAGTTGTGATAATCATAGCGATTCTCATTAACGAGTCAACCACTGTTTTTCCATTCGCGTGATTTAGTCGTGCAAATGGCCGGAATGCCCCGGAAACAGGGGACTCAACGCGCAGCTTTCACCGCACTCAGTTGGGTGATTTGCTGGTTGAGCTGGCCAATGCGCCGGGCCATGCTCTCGATCAGGCTGTGGGCAATCTTCGGATTGTTGCGGGTCATGCTCAGAAACTGATCGCCGGGAATCAACATCACTGTACTTGGCTCGCGGGCAATGACCGTGGCGTTTCGCGGCTCGCCTGTGAACACGGCCATGGCGCCGAAAATCTCGTCCTTGGGCACGTCGCCAACCTTGTGCCCGTCAACAAACGCTTCGGCATGTCCATCGATGATCACAAAGACGTGATCGGCGGCATCGCCCTGCTGGATCAGCACGTCACCGCTCTCGACCCGTTTAAAGCCATTAGTGCTGCGAAACTCCCGTGGCTTCAGTTCGGCCACCGCGTGTGCCAGCAGCGCCATCTGCTCCAGCAGATATTCCAGCCATTGCTCAGCCCGTTCCGGCTCGGCGTACAAATGTCGGAACAGATCGGTTCGCCGATAGGGCAACAAGCGCAATAATCCGTCGCTGCGCAGTCGGCAATCGGTCCAGGCGTCACCTTGCTGCAGGCCGATCAGATCGCCTTCCTGCCAGTAAAACAGCGCGCGGCCACCGATGTAGCCGTGGATCACGCCTTCTGTCAGCAGAAACAGCTGATCGCGTGGGAGCTGCGCCATCAGGTCGTCAGAGATTTCGGGCTCAAACGCTGGCCCGCACGGCGCAAGCCCTTCCAGCCAGCGTGCGGGCAAGCTCTGCAAACGATTGATCAGCGCATCGATCGATGCCGATTGTTCCCCGAGCAGATACATGGCCGTCAGCGCCTGGTCAGTTCTTGTGACGCGAGGAGATGGCTTCGAGCTGCTTGTTCAAGGCGTCTTTGCGTTCGGCCGGGATATCGTTCCAGTGCACATCCATCAGTGCCCCTTCGATCGCGTACAACAACACCTTTGATGCGCGAAACCCGCGGGTACGCACGGCCCGATAGGCGTCCACCGCCCCCAGGCGACGCAAGTCCGAGGCGCTGTGGATGCCCACGGCATGCAGCCATTGCGCCGACGTCTTGCCAAGATTCTTCAGGTGTTGCAGTTCATCATTCATCAAGCCTCCTTGCGACGGCCGAATGGTGCGTGGGCGAGCTTCCTCAGGAGTGTAGCCATCAGTAGGAAAAGCGTGGTTGTTTGGTCGGATTAGACGCAAACGCTTCTAAGAAGGCAGCTGTGAACGCAGAAAGGAGGGAAGAAACGCTGAAACAAATGTGGGAGCGGGTTTGCTCGCGAAGGCGTCCTGTCAGCCACGAGATGTATCGACTGACACCACGCCTTCGCGAGCAAGCCCGCTCCCTCGCGGGAAAGGCGTCGGGTCAGAGAAAGATAAAAATATCAGCGGGTGCGATAGCGCAGGCGGGTACCAAAATTCATCGACATCAGGATCTCGTCGGCGCTCAGTTCCGGTGGGAAGTACGCACCGGAAATCTGCGCATGGGCCAGGCTTGCGCCTTCGAGTGATGAATTACGGAAATCGATGCCGCGCAAATCGGCGGAGCGGAAGTAGGCGTCGCGGAAATCCACGCCGTCGGCGTTCAGTTCACGCAGATCGAGACCACGGAAGTCGCCACCGACCATGTCGATCGGGCCGTCGTTCGGGCGTTCCTTGTTGAAGCCTGCGATGTCGTCTTTGTGCAGCAGGGCATAAAGCGGGGTGTCGAGAAGTTTCGGCTGGCTCATGTCACATCACCTGTTGGTTTTATGACGCCAGTATAGTGCCACTATTTGACGGCCGTGAAGCCAGCGAGGGCTTCACGGCCGAAATAGTTTCTTACAGGCCTGGCAGGCGCTGACGAATCTGCGCCACGACGGTGTCGAGGGTCCCGCTTTCATTGGTCTGTACGCGCTTGCTGCGCAGAATTTCTTCTGGCGTCAGTGCTTCGCGGCTGGCCTGTTGGGCCTCGATGACCGCCAGCGTGGCGTCGGAAGGGTCCTTCTTGTCGGCCTGACGAATCGCCAGCCAGCTTTCGATCACGGCTTGCGGAGCGTTGCAGTCGAGAATCAGGAATGGCGTGCCGGTCGCCTCGGCGACTTTCGCCGCGCTGTCACGTTGCTCGCGCTTGAGGTAGGTCGCATCGATCACCACCGGGAAACCGGCGTGCAGGATCACTCCGGCAATCTCATGCAGACGGGCATAGGTGGCTACGCTGGCGTCGGCGCTGTAAATCCCTGCCTGCACGTCGTTGGCTACGGTCTGCTCGCCGAACAGACGCTTGCGCTCGACGTCTGAACGCAGGCGAATCGCGCCCAGCGCTTCGACCAGACGCATGGCCACGTGGCTCTTGCCGACAGCCGATACGCCGTGGGTGATCGCCATGAAGCGCGAAGGGATGGTGCTGTAGCTTTCCGCCAGATTGGCGTAGTTACGGTACTGGCGCAGGGTAGTGGCGCGCTGCACCGGGGTGGCGTCCGCCGGCATGCTGAACAGTGCAACTTTGGCGCGAACCAGTGCTCGGTAGGCTTTGTAGAAGTTCAGCACTTCCAGGCCTTGATAGTCGCCGGTCAATTCCAGGTATTGGCTGATGAAGCGGCGGGCCAGGGATTTCAGACCACGGTCTTCAAGGTCCATCGCCAGGAAACCGGTGTCGGCCCAGACGTCGGTGAAGCGGAACGGCTCGTTGAACTCGATGCAGTCGAAGATCACCACTTTGCCATTGATCACAGTGGCGTTGCCCAAGTGAATGTCGCCGTGGCATTCGCGAGTGAAACCCTCGGCCTTGCGCTGGCTGAACAGTGCCTTGAGACGGTCGAAGCTGCTCTCGGCCCAGGCTTGCAGGGCCTCGAGTTGCAGCAGATCGTTTTTGTCGCTGAGGAATGGCAGGATCTGTTCGAAGTTCTGGCGCACCGGGGCCATTACGCTTTCTGGCGTACCAGCGTCGTGTTCGGCCGGGACTTTTGGCGCGCTGAGGTGGAATCTGGCGATCTGCTCGGCCATTTCGTCGATGTGCTGAGTGGTCAGTTCACCGTTGGCTTGCAGGGTGCTGAGCAGGCCGGTCTGCGGGAATTGACGCATCTTCAACAAATATTCGATCACCGGACCGTCGCCGCCCAGTTGCGGCGCTTCGACGCTGCCGGTCACCGGCAACACGTCCAGATACAAATCTTCGGTCAGGCGCTGATTCAAACGCAGTTCTTCAGCGCAGAAGTGCTTGCGCGCTTCGAGGCTGGTGAAGTCGAGAAAGCCGAAATTCACCGGCTTCTTCACTTTATAAGCAAACGACCCGGTGAGGATCACCCACGAGATATGGGTTTCGATGACCTGGAACCCGTCGACGGGGTGCGGGTAGAGGGCCGGGTTTTGCAGGGCAGCGATCAGTGACTGGCTCACGGGCGATCCTTCAGAGACTGGGAAATTCGAGGTCGCCATTATGGCCGCTCGCCAGCCTGACGCAAACCTCGGAGCGCTCCTGTTGAGGATGAATAAAGTGCGTATAATCCGCCGCCATGACTCGAACTCGATCCCCCCGTACCAAGAAAAAACCACCTGCCAAGGGCCTGCGGCCGTGGCTGGGGTGGGCCATTAAACTCAGTCTGGTCGGCCTTGTGGTGCTGGCCGGCTTCGCCGTTTACCTCGATGCCGTGGTGCAGGAGAAATTCTCCGGCAAGCGCTGGACCATCCCGGCCAAGGTGTACGCGCGTCCGCTCG
>Ga0308159_1005864_pt1 | contig 10086 bp, 7 predicted proteins | sample PhyCR1_FD_201040 | JGI IMG/M metagenome (GOLD analysis project Ga0308159, IMG submission 201040) | Phyllosphere microbial communities from UC Gill Tract Community Farm, Albany, California, United States - DLSLC.R1 | ecosystem: Host-associated > Plants > Phyllosphere > Unclassified | place: USA... | reverse complement strand
TCATCGCCCCGACCGGCGACAGCGAAGTCGGCGCCGTCGTCGGGTTCATCGCCCTGCAGGTCGTCGGGCAGTTCGGCATCCTTCTCGTCCAGTGCATCGCCCTCGTGGTTCAGTCGACCTCCGCCGTCCTCGTCTACGTCGACGCCCGCATGCGCGTCGAGGCGCTCGATCACGACCTGCAGTCGTACGTCGAAGCCCGCGACGCGGGTGCGAGCGACCTGAGCGACCCCTACCTCGTGGGTGTCGGCCGGGTCGTCGAACGCCCCGCCCCGGTGCCCTACGGCGCTCCCCCGGCGTTCGCGGGCTACGGGCCCCCGGCGGGGAACGTCGGGTACGGCGCCCCGGCTGGGTACGGCCCTCCTGCGCCAGGAGGGTATCCCGCTGCGCCGCGGGGCTCCGCGCCGACGCAGGGATACCCTGTTCCGGGCGACGGCTCGCCGGTGCCCGCAGCCGCCCCGACGCCGCCCCCGTACGCGGCGCCGACCGCTGCCCCCGCCCCGCCGGCCGTCCCCGCGCCCACGATGCCCCCGATGGGGCAGGATTCGCCGGCGGCGCCGCCCGCACCTCCCGCGCCCGACCGGGCGCAGACGACGTGGGCCGCCCCCGGCTCGAACGGCGACGCGTGATCCTCACCGCCCTGGCAGCCGCTGTCCCGCTGCTTCCCGATCCCGACCAGGCCCGGGAGTGGGCCGAGCAAGAGCTCAGCGACCCCGCCTATCAGGCGGCCGAGCCGAACATCGTCGACCGCATCTCCCAGGCCATCGGGAAGTTCCTCGAAGATCTGCTGCGCGTGCCCGAGAACGGCGGGTGGGGCCCGTCCGCTCTCGTCGTGCTGGGCATCGTCGTGGTTGCGCTGATCGTCGTCGCCCTCCTGATCTGGGGCCGACCACGCCTGTCGACGCACGCCTCGGAACCGGCCCGCGCGCTCTTCGACGAGGACGACGGCCGCTCCGCGGACGAACTCCGCGCCGACGCCACGGCCGCGGCCGGTCGCGGCGACTGGGATGACGCGATCGTGCTGCGATTCCGCGCCTTCGCGCGCGGCCTCACCGAACGCGGGCTCGTCGATCCGCCTCCTGGCGCCACCGTCCGCGCGTTCGCGCGCGAGACGGCGAGGGCGCTGCCCGCCCTGGTCCCGCTGCTCGACCCGGCCGCGACGACGTTCGACGACGTCCGCTACCTCCGGCGCCCCGGGACCGAGGAGCGCTACCGACGCGTCGCCGACCTCGACGACGCCGCCGTCCGCGCACGTGCCGTCTCGGCAGGTCCCCGGTGAGCGTGGTGACGACCTCGGCCGCCCCCGTCCGCTCGCGCCGAAGGTCCGCGCTCGGCTGGGTCTTCCTGGTGGTGGGCCTGTTACTCGCCGCTCTGATCGGCGGCACCCTCGTCTACGGCGGTTACACGCAGCGGGCGATCTTCGACCCCGAATCGGCGGGTCCGGACGGCACCCGCGCGGTCGTGCGTGTCCTGGAACAGCACGGCGTCTCGGTCACGGTCGCTCGAGACCGCGCTGCCGCCGAGCGCGCCCTCCAGGGCGGCGACGCCACCCTCGTCCTGCGCGATGCACCGATGCTGTCCGACGACGGCCTGCGCGAGATCACCGACCGCGCGCAACACGTGGTCCTCATCGAGCCGCGGTCCCGGGCACTCGGTGTGCTCCTCGGCGGCTCCTCGCTCGGCGGCTTCTCCCCCGACGTGTCCGCGAGCCCCGAGTGCGCCGTCGCCGCGCCGGCGAACGCCGGAAGGGCCCAGGTGGGCGAGCTCCTGCGCCCCGGGGACGGCGTCGAGGGGTGCTACCCCGTCGACGGCGAGTTCGGACTCCTGCGGTCCGAGGGCGCGGACGGCCGAACGGTCACCGCTCTCGATGGGCTCTCGGTTCTCACCAACTCGACCCTCCCCGTCGACGGCAACGCCGCGCTCGCCCTCGGTGTGCTCGGGCAGACCGGCTCCCTCGTCTGGTACGTCCCCTCGCTCTCCGACGCCGACCAGGGCACCGCCGCCCCCACCCTCGGCGACCTCACCCCCGCGTGGGTCACACCGTCGATTCTCGTGCTGCTGACCGCGGCGCTGACGGCCGCCATCTGGAGGGGCCGCCGGTTCGGGCCGCTCGTCGCCGAACGCCTGCCGGTCACCGTCCGCGCCACCGAGACCACCGAGGGCCGCGCGCGTCTCTACGCCTCGTCGAAAGACGCCGCACACGCGCTCGACGAGCTGCGCCGCGCCTCCCGTTCGCGCCTGGGCCGGCTCCTCGGTCTCGCGGCGCGCACCTCGCCCGACGACGTCGCCGACGCCGTCGCGCAACGGCTCGGCGCGGACCGCGCGCAGGTGCGCGGCATCCTCGTCGACGACATCCCCCGCACCGACCGCGAACTCGTCGCGGCGGCCGACCGCCTCCGCGATCTCGAAGAGAGCGTGCGCGCCGCCGTTCGAACCGAAGGGACCACACGATGACCGACAGCCCCGAGACCCCCGCAGCCGCGACCCCCGTCGCCCGCGGCGACGACCACGCGCAGCTGCGTGACGCGATGCACCGTGTCCGCCTCGAGGTCGGCAAAGCCGTCGTCGGGCAGGACGGGACGATCACGGGTCTGCTCATCGCGCTCCTCTCGCGGGGTCACGTGCTGCTCGAAGGCGTCCCCGGCGTCGCCAAGACCCTGCTCGTGCGCTCGTTCAGCCGCGCGCTCGGTCTCGACACCCGCCGCGTGCAGTTCACCCCCGACCTCATGCCCGGAGATGTCACCGGCTCCCTCGTCTACGACGCCCGCGCCGGCAATTTCGAGTTCCGCCCCGGTCCCGTGTTCACCCACGTGCTCCTCGCCGACGAGATCAACCGCACGCCCCCGAAGACCCAGGCGGCGCTGCTCGAGGCGATGGAGGAGCGACAGGTGTCGTCCGACGGCGAGAGCCGCGCACTGCCCGATCCCTTCCTCGTCGCCGCGACGCAGAACCCCATCGAGCACGAGGGCACATACACGCTGCCCGAGGCTCAGCTCGACCGCTTCCTGCTGAAGCTGGTGGTCGACCTCCCCGGTCGCGACGCCGAGGTCGACGTGCTGCGACGCCATGCCTCGGGCTTCGACCCCCGCCGCCTCGACGACGCCGGCGTCGCCCCGGTCGTCACGGCGCAGCAGATCCTCGCGGCCCAACGCGCAGCGGCATCCGTCGCCGTCGACGACGATCTGCTCGGCTACGTCGTCGACCTCGCCCGCGCGACCCGCCAGAGTCCCTCCGTGCTGGTCGGGGTGAGCCCCCGCGCCTCCACCGGTCTGCTGGCCGCCGCGAAGGCCTGGGCGTGGCTGAGCGGCTACCCCGCGATCACTCCCGACCACGTGCAGACCATGCTCGTGCCCGTCTGGCGCCATCGCATCCGACTGCGGCCCGAAGCGGAGATCGAGGGCGTCTCGGTGGATGCCATCCTCACGTCGATCCTGCAGCAGACCCGCGTCCCCATCTGATGTTCGTCACCGGCCGTCTCGCCCTGCTCGTCGCCCTCGGCGTCGTCCCCCTCGTGCTGCTGAGCACGGCGGGGCTCTCGGCGTGGGCGATCGGCGGGGGGTGGGTGCTGCTGTGCCTCGTGCTGGCGATCGTCGACACGGCGCTCGCGGCCGACCCCCGTCGAGTCGAGGTCACGCGCACGCATCCCGAGCGGGCGCTGCGCGACGAACCCGTGGCCGGCGAGCTGCGCCTGCGGAACCTCGGTACCCGCCTGCTGCGGGCCCGCGTGCGCGACGCCTGGCAGCCGACGGCCGGCGCTCCCGCAGAACGGCAGCGGTTGACCGTGCCGCCCGGCGAGAGGCGCTCCGCTTCGCTCCCCCTGCGCCCGCGCCGCCGCGGCGAGCTGCGAAGCGCTTTCGTCGTGGTGCGTGCTCTGGGCCCGCTGGGGCTCGCCGGTCGACAGGGCGTCGTCGACGCCCCCGGGCGGATCCGCGTGCTCCCGCCGTTCACCTCGCGGCGTCACCTCCCGTCCCGCCTGGCCCGGCTCCGCGAGCTCGACGGCAACACGAGCCTGCAGGTGCGTGGCCAGGGCACCGAGTTCGACAGCCTGCGCGAGTACGTGCGCGGCGACGACGTGCGCTCGATCGACTGGCGCGCCACCGCGCGCGCCGGAACCACGATGCTGCGCACCTGGCGCCCCGAACGCGACCGGCACGTCGTCATCGTCATCGACACCGGGCGAACGGCCGCCGCTCGCGTGGGCGACGGGGTGCGCCTCGACGCGGCGATGGAGGCGGCTCTGCTCCTGTCGGTGCTGGCGACGCGCGCGGGCGACCACGTGCACCTGTTGATGTTCGACCGCCTGCCCCGGGCCCGTGTGACCCGTGTCGACGGCAGCCAGCTCCTTCCCGCTCTGGTCGACGCGATGGCGCCGGTCGATCCGCACCTGATCGACACCGACTGGGATGCCGTTTTCGCGCACGTCCGCGGGTTCGGCGTGCGCCCCGCTCTCGTGGTGCTCCTCACCGCGGCCGACGATCCCGAGGCCGCGCGCGCCTTCCTCGCGTCGCTGCCGGCCGTCGCCTCGCGCTCACGTCTTCTGGTCGCCACCGCCACCGACGGCCCCGGCGACACCCCCGAGCACCGCGATGCGTCCGACGTCTACGCTGCGGCGGCCATCGAGCGCGCCCGGCACGACGCCGAGCGCGTGACCGCGGCCATCGTGCGGGCCGGGGGCGATGCGGTCTCGGCCTCCGCAGACGACCTTCCCCCGCTCGTCGCCGACCGGTATCTGGCGCTGAAAGCCGCCGGTCGGCTGTAGCACACCCACCCCCCATGCAGCCTGCGACATATCTCGCGGCTTATCCTGGGGGGTACCCTTCCAGCCGTCGATGCGTTCCCTCCGCGCCCGGCTGCGCCGTCTACGCACAGGATGCGGGAGATCTCTTGCCAGGTAACGCCACCACGCACTTCGACGATGTAGCCCTCGTTTCGGTGGCGAGCGTCTTGCCCAGCCGCGTCACGACGTCGGACGACATCGAGGACCGCCTCGCACCGGCTCTCCAGCGCCTGAAGCTCAAACCGGGACTCTTGCGCCGCGTCGCGGGCGTCAACGAGCGCCGCAACTGGGCCGAGGGCGAGTCCTCCGACGAAGCGACGATCGCCGCCGGCAAGCAGGCGCTGGCCGAGGCGGGCGTCGATCCGAGCGAAATCGGGCTCATCATCAACACCTCGGTCACCCGAAAGCACCTGGAGCCCTCGGTCGCGGTGCGCCTGCACCACGGCCTCGGTCTGCCGAGCTCGGCGATCAACTTCGACGTCGCCAACGCGTGCCTCGGCTTCATCAACGGCATGAGCCTGGCCGCGGGCATGATCCAGTCGGGCCAGGTCAAGTACGCGCTCATCGTCAACGGCGAGGATGCCGACGAGATCCAGGTCAACACGATCAACCGCCTCGTGCGCGAAGACCTCGACCGCGACGCGTTCATGCAGGAGTTCGCCTCGCTCACCCTCGGCTCGGGGGCCGCCGCCGCCGTTCTCGGCCGCGCGAGCGATCACCCCGAGGGCCACCGCATCGTGGGCGGTGTCACGCGCGCCGCGACGCAGTTCTACGACCTGTGCGTCGGAAGCGTCGACGGCATGTTCACCGACGCCAAGGCCCTGCTCAAGGGCGGCCTCGACCTCGTCGTCTCGGCGTGGAAAGAGGCGAAGGGCGAGTTCGCGTGGACCGGGATGGATCGCTACATCACGCACCAGGTCTCGTCGGTCCACACCTCGGCGATCGTCCGGGCGGCCAAGCTCGATCGGGAGCGCGTCCCGGTCACCTACCCGACCCTCGGCAACGTCGGTCCGGCCTCCATCCCCATCACCCTGGCCGCCGAGCAGAAGACGCTTCGCCGAGGTGATCGCGTCCTCCTGATGGGAGTCGGTTCCGGCTTGAACACCGGCATGCTGGAGCTGGCCTGGTGAGCTTCGCGCGCGTCACGGGTTCTCAGGCCACGCTTCCCCCCGCGGGCCTGCCCGGGCTCGACCCGGCCCTGTCGCGCCTGGTGAGCGTCGACGGCGTCCTCGCCGACGCGGGCGCCACGCGGCTCTGGCACGTGCTCGACACGAGCGACGCCCTCGCCGAGCGGGGCCTCGAGCCGGTCGGTACCATCGTCGCCGTGCACGGGAACCCCACGTGGTCGTACCTGTGGCGCGCCCTCGTGAACGCCTCCCTCGCGCGCGCGGAAGCCGGAGGGCCCGTCTGGCGCGTCCTCGCCGTCGATCAGCTCGAGATGGGCTTCTCGGAGCGCACGCCCCTGCGGCGGACCCTGGCGCAGCGCGTCGCCGATCTCGGCGCTCTCGTCGAGGGACTCGGCATCCGGGGTCCGATCGTGACCATCGGTCACGACTGGGGCGGACCGGTCTCGCTCGGCTGGGCCGTGGAGCACCGCGATCGCCTCGCCGCCGTCATCGCCCTCAACACCGCCGTGCATCACCCCGACGGCGCCTCCCTTCCTTTCGCTCTGCGCGTCGCCACGGCCCGCGGCATGCTCGCCGCCGGCACCACGGGCACCACGGCGTTCCTCGACACCACCCTGGCACTGGCGGAGCTCGACCCGGCCGTCAAGGCGGCGTTCCGCTCCCCGTATGCGACGGTCGCACGACGCCGCGGCATCGGCGGTTTCGTCGCCGACATCCCCGCGACCCCCGGCCACGAGAGCACACCGGCCCTGCACCGTATGTCGGAGGGTCTGCGCGAGCTCGACGTCCCCGCCCTGCTGCTGCGCGGCCCCAAAGACCCGGTGTTCGGCGAAGACCACCTCGACGACCTCACCGACCGCCTCCCGCACGCCGATGTGCACCGCTTCGAGGGCGCCGGCCATCTGATCGCCGAGGAGCGCCCCTACGCCGACGTCGTGCTCGACTGGCTCGACGAGAAGGTCGTGGATGCCGTGACGCCCGCGACCCGTTCGCGTCGCTCCGCCGCCGCGAAGCGCGCTGCCGCTTCCCCCGTTCCCGAGGATTCCTCTGCGCCCGAGGCTCCCTCCGGCCACCTGTGGGACGCCCTCGACGCCCGGCGCGACGATGACGACACCGCCGTCATCGACATGACCGCCACCCGCGACGGAGCCCCGCTGCGGGTGAGTTGGCGCCAGCTGTCGGCCCGCGTCGACGACCTCGCCTCCGGTCTCGACGCGTTCGGTGTCCGCGCGGGAGACCGCGTCTCGCTCCTCGTGCAGCCGGGGCCCACCCTCACCGCCGCCCTGTACGCGTGCCTGCGCATCGGGGCCGTGGTCGTCGTGGCCGACCGAGGTCTCGGCATCCGGGGTCTGTCCCGCGCCGTTCGCGGCGCCGTGCCCGACGTCGTGATCGGCGAGGTCGCGGGGCTTGCGGCCGCTCGTGCCCTCGGCTGGCCGGGGCGTCGGATCTCCGCCGCGAGTCTGCCCGCCGTCACCTCCCGCGCCCTGGGCGTCGAGGCGAGCCTGTCCGACCTCGCCCGCGCCGGTCGAGGACGCGCCGTGCCCGCTCCCCCGGCTCCCGACGCAGACGCGGCCGTGCTCTTCACCTCCGGCTCGACGGGGCCGGCCAAGGGGGTCGTCTACACGCACGCCCAGCTCACCGCGCTGCGCGACACCCTCGCCGCGCACTTCGGCGTGACCGCCGAGACGGGACTGGTCACGGGCTTCGCCCCCTTCGCTCTGCTGGGTCCGGCTCTGGGCACGCGCTCGGCGACGCCCGACATGGACGTCTCGGCCCCGCGCACCCTGACGGCGGCGGCCGTGGCCGCGGCCGTCCGCGCCTCGGACGCGCGGATCGTGTTCCTGTCCCCCGCGGCCGTGTCGAACGTCGTCGCCACGGCGGCGGCCCTCACGACCGACGATCGCGCCGCCCTCGAGGGTGTCGAGACGTTCCTGTCGACCGGCGCCCCCGTGAGCGTGGACCTCCTCCGCCGGGCGCAGCAGCTCATGCCGAACGCGACGGCGCACACCCCGTACGGCATGACCGAGTGCCTGCTCGTCGCCGACGTCACGTTGCCCGAGATCGAACAGGCGCGAGGCGATCGCGGCGTCTGCGTCGGCCGCCCGCTCGGCACCGGCCAGGTGCGCATCTCGGCGATCGACGCCGAGGGGCGCGCCTCCGGCGAACCGTCGGCGCAGCCGCGCGTCACCGGCGAGGTCGTCATCTCGGCGCCCCACCTCAAGCGCGGCTACTTCCGCCTGTACCTCACCGACCGCGAGGCGCGGCGGGGCCTCCCCGACCGCTGGCACCGCACGGGAGACGTCGGCCACCTCGACGCCGAGGGCCGCCTGTGGATCGAAGGACGCCTGCCCCACGTCGTCACTACCGCCGAAGGCCCCGTGACACCCGTGGGCATCGAGCAGGATGTCGAGACGGTCCCCGCGGTCGAGCGTGCCGCGGCCGTCGGTGTGGGTCCGCGGGGCGGGCAGGTCGTCGTCGCGGTCGTCGAGGCGGGCGTGCGGCGCCCGGGCCTGGCATCCCCCGATCTGACCGATCAGGTGCGCGCGGCGACGGCTCAGCGGCTCGCGGCCGTGCTCGTCGTCCCGACGCTTCCGACCGACATCCGCCACAACTCCAAGATCGATCGATCGCGCCTTTCCGCCTGGGCCGAGCGCGTGCTGGCCGGCGAGAAGCCGACGGCGCCGTGAGAGTCCTCGCCACCGGGTCGTCCGGGTTTCTCGGTCGCACCGTCGTCCGCGCGCTGCAGGACGCCGGTCACGAGGTCCGCACGCTGCAGCGCCGCGCCTCGGGTGTCGACGGAGCCGAAGACCGGCGTGGTTCGGTCACGGATCCGGATGCCGTGGCCTCGGCCCTCGAGGGAATCGACGGGATCGTGCATCTCGCGGCGAAGGTGTCGCTGGCCGGGGATCCCGCGCAGTTCCACGCCGTCAACGTCGAGGGCACTCGCACCCTGCTCGACGCCGCCGCAGCCGCCGGCGTCACCCGCATCGTGCACGTGTCGTCGCCCTCGGTCGCGCACGCCGGTCACGCTCTCGCGGGGGTGGGGGCGGAGCCCGCGGATCCAGATGCCGCGCGCGGCGAGTATGCCCGCACGAAAGCCGAGGCCGAGCTGCTCGCTCTCTCGCGCGCCGGCGGAGACACCGCCCTCGTCTCGATCCGCCCGCACATCGTCTGGGGCCCGGGCGACACGCAGCTCATCGAACGCGTCGTCGCCCGCGCGCGCCGGGGCACCCTGCCCCTGCTCGACGGTGGCACGGCGCTGATCGACTCGACGTTCGTCGACAACGCGGCCTCCGGGATCGTCGCCGCTCTCCACCGCGTCGACGAGGTGAGCGGCCGCGCCTACGTGCTGACCAACGGCGAGCCGCGGCCGGTCGGCGACCTCCTCGCAGGGATCTGCCGCGCCTCGGGCGTGACCCCGCCGCGTTTCAGTGTTCCCGCCGGGCTGGCGAAGGCCGCCGGGTCGCTCATCGAACGCGTGTGGGCCGTGCGCCCCGGGCAGGACGAACCGCCCATGACCCGGTTCCTCGCCGAACAGCTCTCGACCGCGCACTGGTTCGACCAGACGGCGATCCGGCGCGACCTGCGGTGGACGCCGTCGGTGACGATCGACGAGGGCCTGCGCCGCCTCTCCCGCGCCTGAGCCCGCGGCATCCGCTCCCCGGCGCCGCGCGCCCCCCGGACTGCGGACACAACGCAGGAGTTCCTGTGCCCGGGCCTTCCCCCGTCCCCCCAAAAACGGCCCGCCGCACCGCCGTTCCTGCGTTGTGCACCGCGCCGGGGCGGCATCCCCGTGGCGTGCACGTCTCCCGCTGAACCCGGCCCCCCGACCAGATTCCGCTGCCCCCGGGCCATAACGCAGGAGTTCCGTCGGCGATGCGGCCGCGGAGGCCCGGTTCGGCCCCACGGGGACCCGGAGTCCTGTGTTGTGTCCGGGCACGGGGCACCCCACGGGGACACGGAGTCCTGTGTTGTGTCCGGGCGGGGGCGCCCTCCGGGGACACGGAAGGCCCGCCCCCGCGAGGGGACGGGCCTTCCGTGATACCGCGACGACCGAGTCGGGCTCAGACCAGGTCGAACCGGTCGAGCTCGGTGACCTTGCGCCAGGCGGCGACGAAGTCGCGGACGAACTTCTCCTTCGCGTCGTCCGAGGCGTAGACCTCGGCGAGCGCACGCAGTTCGGAG
>Ga0308159_1005863_pt1 | contig 10086 bp, 6 predicted proteins | sample PhyCR1_FD_201040 | JGI IMG/M metagenome (GOLD analysis project Ga0308159, IMG submission 201040) | Phyllosphere microbial communities from UC Gill Tract Community Farm, Albany, California, United States - DLSLC.R1 | ecosystem: Host-associated > Plants > Phyllosphere > Unclassified | place: USA... | reverse complement strand
CGGGTGCGAATGCGCGGCGTCGATCGCCAGGTAGAAACGTACCCAGGACTCACCGTTGCGTTTGAAGCGTTTGATGTCGCGGGCGCTCAGCGAGGCGGTTTTCGCGCCGGTGTCGAGTTTGGCCGCGACTTCGAGATTGATGCCGTCAAGCGAAGCGTATTCGTTGAGGCCGTACACGGTTTTTTCCCCCGCGGCGGCGAGGCCGGGCAGGCAGAAAAGGGCAAAAAAGGCGGGATAAGGCTTGAGTCTCATAAATCCTGGTGCGCAGCGTTCCGTGGTCGGTTCAGGCCTTTGGCAATGGTTGCCCAAGACCTTTCGTGTGCCTGGCAGCTTTTTATGACAAGCCGTACAAATGGCCAGCAAATGCGGGCGGCATTCTAGCACGGTGGTTTTATGGCGCCAGCGCCCGCGCAGGTCCATCCCCCCTGAAAGTTTCCACAGGTCTCAATGTGCTTCATCGATTTGGTTATTAGACGATTGTCGACAATCCGTATTTATCCTTTGACGTATGGCGCTCGATTGGCTAGTTTTTGCCGCATTGGATTTAAAGGTGTCGACAATCATGCTGGATCAACTAGATCCCCCGGTCATCAGCGGCGACGATTCGGAAACGCTCTCGGAGAATGTCTTCCGGCGGATTCAGGCGGCCATCGTCAAAGGCGAGATCGCCCCGGGCAGCAAGATCTCCGAGCCGGAGCTGGCGCGCACCTACGGCATCAGTCGCGGGCCGTTGCGCGAGGCTATTCACCGCCTGGAAGGCCAGCGCCTGCTGGTGCGGGTGCCGCATGTCGGCGCGCGGGTGGTCTCGCTCAGCCACGCCGAACTGCTCGAACTCTATGAAATCCGCGAATCCCTTGAAGGCATGGCCTGCCGACTGGCCGCCGAGCGCATGAGCGTCGAAGAAATCGACGAACTGCGCCGGGTGCTGGAAACCCACGAGCGCGACGCGGCATTTCAGGCCGGTGTCGGTTATTACCAGCAGGAAGGCGATTTCGATTTCCACTACCGGATCATTCAGGGCAGCGGCAATCGCACACTGACGCAAATGCTCTGCGGCGAGCTGTACCAACTGGTGCGCATGTACCGCATCCAGTTTTCCACCACGCCGAACCGCCCGCGTCAGGCCTTTGCCGAACACCACCGGATTCTCGATGCCATCGCCGACCGTGACGGTGAGCTCGCCGAATTGTTGATGCGCCGTCACATCGGCGCGTCGAAACGCAACATCGCCCGTCATTACCAGGACGGCGCCCATAACCAGACAGCCACTGAACGAGGTGAGTCATGAGTTCCAACCCGAACACTCCCGGCCAGCGTTTCCGCGATGCGGTCGCCAGCGAGCACCCTTTGCAAGTGGTCGGCGCGATCAACGCCAATCACGCGCTGCTGGCCAAGCGCGCCGGTTTCAAGGCGATCTACCTGTCCGGTGGCGGGGTGGCCGCAGGTTCGCTCGGCGTGCCGGATCTGGGCATCACCGGTCTGGATGACGTGCTCACCGACGTGCGGCGTATCACCGACGTCTGCGATCTGCCGCTGCTGGTCGACGTGGACACCGGTTTCGGTTCCTCGGCGTTCAACGTCGCGCGTACCGTCAAGTCGATGAGCAAGTTCGGCGCGGCGGCGATTCACATCGAGGATCAGGTCGGCGCCAAGCGCTGCGGCCATCGCCCTAATAAAGAAATCGTCAGCCAGCAGGAAATGGTCGACCGCATCAAAGCCGCCGTCGATGCGCGCACCGACGACAGCTTCGTGATCATGGCGCGCACCGATGCGCTGGCGGTGGAAGGGCTGGAATCGGCACTTGATCGCGCCGCCGCGTGCATCGAGGCCGGTGCCGACATGATTTTCCCGGAAGCCATCACTGAGCTGGACATGTACAAGCTGTTCGCCAGTCGCGTGAAAGCGCCGATCCTCGCCAACATCACCGAATTCGGCGCGACGCCGTTGTACACCACCGAGCAACTGGCCGGCGCCGACGTGTCTCTGGTGCTCTATCCGCTGTCGGCGTTCCGCGCGATGAACAAGGCGGCGGAAAACGTCTACACCGCGATCCGTCGCGACGGCACGCAACAGAATGTCATCGACACCATGCAGACTCGCATGGAGCTTTACGATCGCATCGACTACCACACCTTCGAACAGAAGCTCGATGCGCTGTTTGCACAGAAGAAAGGCTGATCAAAACCCTGTGGGGGCCTGCTCCCACCTGTTTCCCCTACAAATTCAAGAAAACTGGAGACAACAATGGCCGAAGCAAAAGTACTCAGTGGCGCCGGGCTCCGTGGCCAGGTGGCCGGGCAAACCGCGCTGTCCACCGTGGGCCAGGCCGGTGCCGGGCTGACCTATCGCGGCTATGACGTGCGTGAACTGGCCGCCGACGCACAATTTGAAGAAGTCGCCTACCTGCTGCTGTACGGCGAACTGCCGACCCAGGCGCAACTCAGCGATTACCAGCAAAAGCTCAGCAAACTGCGCGACCTGCCACAAGCCTTGAAGGAAGTGCTCGAACGCATCCCGGCCGACGCCCACCCGATGGACGTGATGCGCACCGGTTGCTCGTTCCTCGGCAACATCGAGCCGGAGAAAGACTTTTCCGAGCAGCGCGACAAGACTGACCGCCTGCTCGCCGCGTTCCCGGCGATCATGTGCTACTGGTACCGCTTCAGCCACGACGGCAAACGCATCGATTGCGTCAGTGACGAGCCGACCATTGGCGGCCACTTCCTGCACTTGCTGCACGGCAAGGAGCCGAGCGAGTTGCACGTCAAAGTGATGAACGTGTCGCTGATCCTCTACGCCGAGCACGAATTCAACGCTTCGACCTTTACCGCCCGCGTGTGCGCCTCGACCTTGTCCGATCTGTACTCCTGCGTCACCGCGGCGATCGGTTCGCTGCGCGGCCCGTTGCACGGCGGCGCCAACGAAGCGGCGATGGAAATGATCGAGCGCTTCTCGTCGCCCGAAGAGGCGATCAAAGGCACCCTCGGCATGCTCGAGCGCAAAGACAAGATCATGGGCTTCGGCCACGCGATCTATAAGGACAGCGACCCGCGCAACGAGGTGATCAAGGGCTGGTCGAAAAAGCTTGCTGACGAAGTCGGCGACAAGGTGCTGTTCCCGGTTTCCGAAGCCATCGACAAGACTATGTGGGAGCAGAAGAAGCTATTCCCGAATGCCGACTTCTACCATGCCTCGGCGTACCACTTCATGGGCATCCCGACCAAGCTGTTCACGCCGATCTTCGTCTGCTCACGCCTGACCGGCTGGGCCGCGCACGTGTTCGAACAGCGCGCCAACAATCGCATCATCCGTCCAAGCGCCGAGTACACCGGCGTCGAACAGCGCAAGTTCGTGCCAATCGAACGTCGCTGACCGGGGAGGGCCGAACACCGAACTTGAAGTCCACCTGAAACCCTGTGGGAGCTGGCTTGCCAGCGATGACTGAGTCACATGCACCATTGATGTCGACTAGCCCACCGCTATCGCTGGCAAGCCAGCTCCTACAGGGTGCAGTGTGAATTGCAAGGTCGGTTTCTGGCCTCAGCCTTGAAACCACCGTGACCCGAGTCCTGACCCGATGAACACACAATTTCGTAAAACCCTGCCCGGCAGTCCTCTGGATTATTTCGACGCCCGTGCGGCAGTCGAGGCAATCCAGCCCGGCAGCTACGACACGCTGCCGTACACCTCGCGCGTGCTCGCGGAAAACCTCGTGCGGCGCTGCGACCCGGCCACGCTCACTGATTCCCTCAAGCAATTGATCGAGCGTAAGCGCGACCTGGATTTTCCGTGGTTTCCGGCGCGGGTGGTCTGCCACGACATTCTCGGCCAGACCGCACTGGTCGACCTTGCCGGTCTGCGCGACGCCATCGCCTTGCAGGGCGGCGACCCGGCACAGGTCAACCCGGTAGTGCCGACGCAGTTGATCGTCGACCATTCGCTGGCCGTCGAGGCCGGTGGTTTCGATGCGCAGGCGTTCGAAAAGAACCGCGCCATCGAAGACCGTCGCAACGAGGACCGTTTCCACTTCATCAACTGGACCAAAAAAGCTTTCAAGAACGTTGATGTGATCCCGCCGGGCAACGGCATCATGCACCAGATCAACCTGGAGAAAATGTCTCCGGTGATTCAGGTGCGTGAAGGCGTGGCGTTCCCTGACACCTGCGTCGGCACCGACAGCCACACCCCGCACGTCGATGCGCTGGGTGTAATCGCCATCGGCGTCGGCGGCCTCGAAGCCGAGAGCGTGATGCTCGGTCGCGCCTCGTGGATGCGTTTGCCGGAAAGCGTCGGCGTCGAACTGACCGGCAAGCTGCAGCCGGGCATCACCGCCACCGACATGGTCCTGGCCCTGACCGAATACCTGCGCAAACAGAAAGTCGTCGGGGCCTGGTTGGAGTTCTTCGGTGAAGGCGCCGCGGCGCTGACCCTCGGCGACCGCGCGACCATTTCCAACATGGCCCCGGAATATGGCGCCACTGCAGCGATGTTCTACATCGATCAGCAGACCATCGATTACCTGAAGCTCACTGGCCGCGAAGACCAGCAAGTGCAGTTGGTCGAGCAGTACGCCAAGCTCACCGGCCTGTGGGCAGACAGCCTGAAAGGCGCGCAATACGAGCGCGGCCTGACCTTCGACCTGTCGTCGGTGGTGCGCAACATGGCCGGCCCGAGCAACCCGCATGCGCGCGTCGCGGTGTCCGATCTGGCCGCCAAGGGCATCTCCGGGCAGTGGGATGACGTGCCGGGGCAAATGCCCGACGGCGCGGTAATCATCGCCGCCATCACCAGTTGCACCAACACTAGCAACCCACGCAACGTCATCGCCGCAGGCCTCTTGGCGCGCAATGCCAATAAACTCGGCCTGACCCGCAAACCCTGGGTGAAATCGTCGCTGGCGCCTGGCTCGAAAACCGTGGCGCTGTACCTCGACGAAGCCGGGCTGACCACTGAACTGGAACAGCTCGGTTTCGGCGTGGTCGCCTTTGCTTGCACCACTTGCAACGGCATGTCCGGCGCGCTCGATCCGGTGATCCAGCAAGAGATCATCGACCGCGATCTGTACGCCACCGCCGTACTTTCCGGCAACCGCAACTTCGACGGGCGCATTCACCCGTATGCCAAGCAGGCATTCCTCGCTTCGCCGCCGCTGGTGGTCGCCTACGCCATCGCCGGGACCATCCGTTTCGATATCGAGAAAGATGTGCTGGGCGTGGTCGATGGCAAAGAAATCCGCCTGAAAGACATCTGGCCAAGCGACGAAGAAATCGACGCCGTGGTGAAGTCGTCGGTCAAGCCTGAGCAGTTCCGTCAGGTCTACATCCCGATGTTCGCCGTTCACGAAGACACCGGTCCGAAAGTCGCGCCGCTCTACGAATGGCGCGAGATGAGCACCTACATTCGCCGTCCGCCGTACTGGGAAGGCGCGCTGGCCGGCGCGCGACCACTGAAGGGCATGCGCCCGCTGGCAGTGCTGCCGGATAACATCACCACCGATCACTTGTCGCCTTCCAACGCGATCATGCTCGACAGCGCCGCCGGCGAATACCTGGCGAAAATGGGCCTGCCGGAAGAGGACTTCAACTCTTACGCCACCCACCGTGGCGACCATTTGACCGCGCAGCGCGCAACGTTTGCCAACCCGAAACTGTTCAACGAAATGGTCGTGGAAAACGGCCAGGTCAAGCAGGGTTCGCTGGCCCGTGTCGAGCCGGAAGGCAAAGTGATGCGCATGTGGGAAGCCATCGAAACCTATATGGAACGCAAGCAGCCGCTGATCATCATCGCCGGCGCCGATTACGGTCAGGGCTCGTCCCGTGACTGGGCGGCGAAAGGCGTGCGGCTGGCCGGTGTCGAGGCGATTGCCGCCGAAGGCTTCGAGCGCATCCACCGCACCAACCTGGTGGGCATGGGCGTGTTGCCGCTGGAGTTCAAACCGGGCACCAACCGTCACACGCTGGCGATCGATGGCAGCGAAACCTACGACGTGATCGGCGAGCGCAAACCGCGTGCGGACTTGACGCTGGTGATCCATCGTAAAAACGGCGAGCGGGTGGAAGTGCCGGTGACGTGCCGTCTGGATACCGCTGAAGAAGTGTCGATCTACGAGGCCGGCGGCGTGTTGCAGCGTTTCGCGCAGGACTTCCTCGAAGAGTCGGCGGTTGCCGTTTAAATCAACTGATGTGGGCATGGGATTTCAAGTCCCATGCTTTCGGTAAGGAGCAATATGGCTCACGCACCACAAATCAAGATCCCCGCGACCTACATGCGCGGCGGCACCAGCAAAGGCGTGTTCTTCAGCCTCACGGATCTGCCCGAAGCCGCGCAGGTTCCAGGCCCGGCTCGCGATGCTTTATTGCTGCGGGTAATCGGCAGCCCCGATCCGTACGACAAGCAGATCGACGGCATGGGTGGCGCCACGTCCAGCACCAGCAAAACCGTGATCCTGTCGAAAAGCACCCGCGCCGATCACGACGTCGACTACCTGTTCGGTCAGGTCTCGATCGACAAGCCGTTTGTGGACTGGAGTGGCAATTGCGGCAACCTCTCGGCGGCGGTCGGTTCGTTCGCCATCAGCAACGGTCTGGTCGACGCCAGCCGCATCCCGCACAACGGTGTCGCGGTGGTGCGCGTGTGGCAGGCCAACATCGGCAAAACGATTATTGCCCACGTGCCGATCACCGATGGCGAAGTGCAGGAAACCGGTGATTTCGAACTCGATGGCGTGACCTTTCCCGCTGCTGAAGTGCAGGTGGAGTTCATGGACCCGGCGGCGGAAGAAGAGGGCGGCGGCGGTTCGATGTTCCCCACCGGCAATCTGGTCGACGAGCTGGAGGTGCCAGGTATTGGTACTTTCAAAGCGACGCTGATCAATGCCGGCATCCCGACCATTTTCGTCAACGCCGAAGACATCGGCTACACCGGCACCGAGCTGCAAGGCGCGATCAACGGCGATCCGAAAGCGCTGCTGATGTTCGAGACGATTCGGGCGTACGGCGCACTGCGCATGGGCCTGATCGCGAATGTCGAGGAAGCGGCGAAACGGCAGCACACGCCGAAAGTCGCGTTTGTCGCCAAACCTGCGGATTACGTCGCGTCCAGCGGCAACGCCGTTAACGCTGGCGACGTCGATTTGCTGGTGCGCGCGCTGTCGATGGGCAAGCTGCACCACGCGATGATGGGCACCGCAGCGGTGGCGATCGGCACAGCGGCGGCGATTCCCGGCACGCTGGTCAATCTCGCTGCTGGCGGAGTCGAGCGCAACGCCGTGCGCTTTGGCCATCCGTCCGGGATGTTGCGCGTGGGCGCTGAAGCCAGTCTGGAAAACGGCGAGTGGGTGGTGAAGAAAGCCATCATGAGTCGCAGTGCGCGGGTTCTGATGGAAGGCTACGTGCGTGTGCCCGGCGATTGTTTCTGACCCGGCACTTTTTTACCCTCACCCCAGCCCTCTCCCAAAGGGAGAGGGGGCCGACCAAGGTGTCTTGGGTCATACATCGACCTGAGAGATCGAGTCGATTATGGATTCAGCGACGTGCTTTCAGGTCGGTGAACCTCAACAGCATCCCCCTATCGGTCCCCTCTCCCTCGGGAGAGGGCTAGGGTGAGGGGCTACCCTCTGACACAACACACAATAACCAGACACCACCCGACCATAACCCGCCAGGCCTTTGAGGAAGACCCAACCACTCACATTCAGAACAGGAAAACAGCCATGAGCGCTAACGTCGACCTGAACAACCGCCCCGACTACGACGATGTCCTGCAGACGATCGCCGACTACGTCCTGACCTTCAAAACACCCTCCGCCGAAGCCCTCGACACCGCCCGCAACTGCCTGATGGACACGTTGGGCTGCGGCCTGCTGGCGCTGCGGTTTCCCGAATGCACCAAACACCTGGGCCCGATCGTCGAGGGTACGGTTGTGCCTTTTGGTGCCCGAGTCCCCGGCACCAGCTATCGTCTTGATCCAGTCAAAGCCGCGTGGGACATCGGCTGCATCGTCCGCTGGCTGGATTACAACGACACCTGGCTCGCCGCCGAGTGGGGCCATCCGTCGGACAACCTCGGCGCCATCCTCGCCGTCGCTGATCACCTGTCGCAGAAACGTGTCGCCAATGGCGAGCCGCCGCTGACCCTCCGCGATGTGCTGGAAGCGATGATCATGGCCCACGAGATTCAGGGCGTGATCGCTTTGGAAAATGCCTTCAATCGCGTCGGCCTCGATCACGTCATGCTGGTGAAAGTCGCTTCGACCGCTGTCAGCGCCAGACTCATGGGGGCTAATCGCGACCAGTTGCTGTCGGCGCTGTCGCATGCCTTTGCCGACGGTCAGGCGCTGCGCACGTATCGCCACGCGCCGAATGCCGGTTCGCGCAAGTCCTGGGCGGCGGGGGACGCGGCGAGTCGTGGTGTGCGCCTAGCGGATATCGCCATGCGTGGCGAGATGGGCATCCCCGGCGTCTTGAGCGCGAAACAGTGGGGCTTTTACGACGTGTCGTTCAGCCACACCAACAACGATCTGGCGCTGAAACCCGAGGGCAAACGCGCATTCAGCTTTTCCCGGCCGTTCGGCAGTTACGTGATGGAAAACGTGCTGTTCAAGATCAGCTTTCCCGCCGAGTTTCACGCGCAAACGGCCTGCGAAGCGGCGGTGACCCTGCATCCGCAGGTGCGCAACCGTCTGCATGAAATAGACCGGATCGTCATCACCACCCATGAATCAGCGATCCGGATCATTTCCAAGGTCGGACCGCTGGCCAATGCTGCCGACCGCGATCATTGCCTGCAGTACATGACCGCCGTGCCGCTGGCGTTCGGCACTCTGGTGGCCGAGCAGTACGAGGACGATTTCCACAAGGCGCACCCGATCATCGACGTGCTGCGCGAAAAAATGGTCATCGTTGAGGATCCGCGATTCAGTCGCGAATACCTCGAGCCCGACAAGCGCTCGATTGCCAATGCGGTACAGGTGTTTTTCAAGGACGGCAGCAGCACCGACAACGTGCTGGTGGAATACCCGCTCGGCCATCGCCGCCGCCGGGCTGAAGGGATTCCCTTGCTGGAGGACAAGTTCAAGGCCAACCTGGCGACGCGGTTTGCCGGCCAGCGTTGCGCGGAGATTTTTGCGCTGTGCGAGGATCAGGCGGGGCTTGAAGCCACACCGGTGAATCGATTCATTGATCTGTTGGTGATCTGACAGACCGCGTTATCGTTCATCGCGGGCAAGGCCGCTCCCAAAGGGATTTGTGATGGACACAGAAATTGTGAACACCTTCAGAACCCGTGGGAGCGGGCTTGCCCGCGATAGCGTCAGATCAGGCACCGCAAACCTACTTGAACCGCCGCTCAACCCCTTTCTCCACCAGAATCTTCGCGGAAATCTCTTCCACGGAAAAATGCGTGGAGTTGATGTGCGGGATGTTCTCGCGGCGGAACAGGTTTTCCACTTCGCGCACTTCGAACTCGCACTGGGCGTAGCTCGAATAGCGGCTGTTGGGCTTGCGCTCGTTGCGGATGGCGGTGAGGCGGTCCGGGTCGATGGTCAGGCCGAACAGCTTGTGCTGATGGGCGCGCAGGGCGGTCGGCAGGGTCAGGCGCTCCATGTCGTCTTCGGTCAACGGATAGTTGGCCGCGCGGATGCCGAACTGCATCGCCATATACAGACACGTCGGCGTTTTGCCGCATCGCGACACGCCGACTAGTATCAGATCGGCTTTGTCGTAATAGTGGGTGCGGGCGCCATCGTCGTTGTCGAGGGCAAAGTTCACCGCCTCGATGCGCTCCATGTAGTTGGAGTTGTGCCCGATCGAATGCGATTTGCCGACGGTGTACGACGAATGCTCGGTCAGCTCCTGTTCGAGCGGGGCGAGGAAGGTCGAGAAAATGTCGATCATGAAACCATTGGACGTTGCGAGAATCTCACGAATGTCCTGATTGACGATGGTGTCGAAGATGATCGGCCGAAAGCCGTCGGTTTCAGCGGCTTTGTTGATTTGTTGTACCATGGCCCGCGCTTTGTCCGCGTTGTCGATATACGGCCGCGTGAGCTTGGTGAAGGTAATGTTTTCGAACTGCGCCAGAAGGCTT
>Ga0308159_1005862_pt1 | contig 10088 bp, 8 predicted proteins | sample PhyCR1_FD_201040 | JGI IMG/M metagenome (GOLD analysis project Ga0308159, IMG submission 201040) | Phyllosphere microbial communities from UC Gill Tract Community Farm, Albany, California, United States - DLSLC.R1 | ecosystem: Host-associated > Plants > Phyllosphere > Unclassified | place: USA... | reverse complement strand
CTATTAATAATAGTGTTGATGGTTCACTCGCTTGGGTAAAGTTAATTACCTGCTCATCTAAAGTGTACGTATTATATCTAGTATTCCAAGGTCTCAATATTGTAGCGAAAGCGTTTCCTGGAGAAACCGCACTTGCATATTGAATTACCTTATCGTACTCTTTTTTGAATAGGAAGAATCTTGCAGCGAACGCATTTGCTGCACCTACATTAAAGTGATATTTTGCAACTTTATAAGAAGTGTTTTTTATTAATGGAAGCCCTTCTAATAAGTCTTTCTGAATGCTCGCATACACTGATGCTACTGTACCTCTAGTATATTGAGCTGATACTACTTTCTCGGGAACGGTTACATAAGGTATACCCGGTGAATCGTTGCTACCTGCAGGATCATAAGCTTTCGAATAGAGTGTTACCAACATAAAATGGGCATAAGCTCTTGCCACTAAGGCTTCTCCCTTGTATGGCAACGCTGCAGCACCTAAATTATTAATTTCAATTGCCTCTAATGCAGCATTTGCTGCTGCAATTGCTTCATAGCACGAATTCCAATATTGTGTTGGTGTATCACTGTCATCATCATCATTATCTAACCAGTAATATGGTTGTGTAACCGTTCTTCCTTCACTTCCTATTCCAGGGCCTTTATCTTCAGCATTGTCAGATGCTGTTTCGGTAAATGCGATATAATTACCTTCTGGATAGGCACTTGTTAATAATTCAGCTACTTTTTCTACTGTATTTACTTGTGTTCTTTGATCTGGTGCTTGCTCCAAAAACTTCTTGCATCCAGCTGTCGATATCAGCGTTAAAGCAATAATCGATATATATATTTTTTTCATGATAGTATGTTTAAAATCCCACCTTTAAAGATAATGTAAACTGACGAGGGATTGGCAAAGCCACACCTCCTGATCCGAAAAACTCTGGATCCTGTCCGTTTAATTTCTTATCTGAATAAATTAAGAATAAGTTATTACCAACTGCACTAATAGAGGAGTTAGTTAATCCAAGTTTCTTCGTGTATTTTGAAGGAATGTTATAACTTAAAATAATTTGTTTCATACGTACAAAACCTCCATCTGCAACACGCTCTGTGGAGTAGTTATAGTTATTGTAAGCATAGTTACTTCCAAAGGCTTGTGCTTCCAATACATCCAAAATTGAAGGAACATTTGTTAACAACTCATCACCTTGCATTTCCCAACGACTTAAGAATGCTTTAGGCATCGCATCAAGATCAGTATAGCTCGTTTTAAATGAAGGCGTTAAACGCACTTTATTGCCCGCTGCAAATGTTACTAGTGTTGATAAAGTGAAATCTTTATATTTGAATGTATTTGAGAAACCGCCTGTATATTGGGGATCAATAGGCCCTTCATATTTAAGGTATTTAATTACATCACTTTGCAGATAAACATCACCGCTTACAACTCCTTCATCATTAATAAACTTTGGAGAACCATTTAACGGATCTAATCCCTGAAAATCAAGCGAGAACAATCCTCTTTGCGCATAACCTTCCAATGGACCACCATCTGCACCTATTAAACCAAAGATTGACGGTTGGTTTTTCAAGTTGGTTATCTCATTGCGGTTGTAACCAAAAATTAATTGTGTTGACCAATTAAAAGAAGGAGAAGTGATAATCTTTGCACCCAAAGCCGCCTCTATACCTTCGGATTTCATATCGGCATAGTTTGCCTGCTTAATGGCTTCACCACCGATACCAGAAGTTCTGAAGGCACCAATCAAATCAAAGCTTTTTCTTCTATAAGCATCAACTGTTAAAGTCATTCTTTCTTTGAATAATCCTAAATCCAACCCAATGTTGAGTTCATTTAGTTTTTCGAATGTTAACTCCGAGTTTTCAAGACCAGAAATATATAGTTTAGTTTCCTTCTCTCCGAGGTATGGACGACGGGTACCCATACTTTGTACTACTAAACTTGAGTTTGTTGCCGAACCCATACTTGCTACTAAACCGTAAGTTGCTCTCAATGTTGCACGACTAATTATGCTTTTAAGTCTTTCTCCCTGCATGAAATTTTCAGTATCGATATTCCAAGCCCCAGAAACATTCCATGTAGGTAACCATCTTGCTGTTGGTGATTCTCCCAATAAATTCGAACCATCATAACGGCCAGTTGCGTTGATGCTATATTTACCCTTGTATGAATACGCCGCTCTTAAAGCATAATTTAGATAACGCTCGTAGCGATAACCCATGCTATAATAGTTAAAGCCTCCTTCAACGTTTTGTTTAACAATATTCGGATCAATAAACGGAACACCACCTTTATCATATTGATAGCCATATCCATCAAAAACTTTATTTTGACGGTTGATGTAACGCATCTCTTGAGTTGCAAAAACATTGAAAAGATGATCACCGTTGAAGGTTTTATCATATTCTAAACTATTTCTCACATAATAATTTGTGATATTATCATCGTTGGTTTTATAAAAACCGCCATAAGGTAATACAGAGACTGGCAATGCATTAGGATCATCCGGATTGCTGTATAAGAATTTATTGTTATTTCTTATCGTCGCATCATCAGGACTTATACCGGCACGATATGCTTGTGCCATGTTTGAGTTTTCGGTAATTTTGTGCTCCTGGCTAGTTTTAGCAAATCGATAAGCTCCGTCAAAAGAGTATTTTAAGTTGTTTGTGATCTTATACTTTAACCCACCTTGAACTTTAAAATCAATCAAGCCCAATTCTAAAGTGTTATTTTCTAATTCGTTAAGAATATTAAATGGTGCGTAATTCTGTGTAAAGTATTCCCGATTACCATTCGCATCATAAGGCGTTAACGTACGACTGGTATTCAAAGCATAACTAAATGGATTAATATCAAAATCACGATCATATGTTCCATAAACCGGATTTCCATTTCTACCTAAAGTTCCCGGCGCTTTTTGATCACGGATAGAGCCTTGAGTAATGAGTTCAAAACTCAACTTATCACTAATCTCAAAGTTGCCACGGAAGTTTCCGGTAAATCTTTTAACCTTATCTGCGATCGTCCATCCGTTATCTTGTAAAAAACTTGTTGAAGCATATATTTTAGATTTCTGTGTTCCCGTAGCCACACTTAGCGAATGCTCTTGCATTAAAGACTGTTTAAATAAAACATCAAACCAATCTGTATTTGCATCAGCATAACGTTGTAAAAACTGCTTTTGACTTTGAGCATCATTTCTTAGCGCATAACTATTTGTTGCAGGATCATAGATGTACATTTGATTGTACATTTTTGTAAATACCCCACCGTTTGCACTTCGAGATGAACTTGAATGATTTAACCATCCTTTATTCTGCATTTCAATATAAACATTCATTTGATCTGCAGAATTCAAAATATCAAAGTTATCATATGAAGGTTTCATGTAACTAGAAAAGTTCCCAGTATAGGAGATCAATGGTTTGCCCTCAGTATTTCTACCTTTCTTTGTAGTGATAATAACCACACCGTTCATAGCCCTGGCACCATATTGGGCTGTAGCAGCAGCATCCTTTAAAATATTGAAGCTTTCAATATCATCAGGGTTTAGCCCTGCTACTGATGAACCTACAAGTGTAGACGGGTCACCAGTTGACAATTGTTCATTGGAAATGTTAACCACATCTTCCAAAATAATTCCATCCACTACCCAAAGCGGTTTATTATCTCCTGAAATAGAGGTTGCACCACGCACACGAATTTTTGGCGCAGCACCAAATGTACCTGAAACGTTTTGAACAGAAACCCCAGCTACACGCCCTTCCAGCATTCGGCTTACATCCGTTATACCATCTCTTTTTACATCAGAAGCTTTTAACGAGGTTGCCGCACCAGTAAATAACTTTTTATTAAGTTCCTGGTAACCTGTAGAAACAATATTTACTTCTTTAAGTTGGTTAGCATCTTCCTCAATTGAAACATCTATGGTGGTTCTGCCACTTACAGCGATTTCAATGGTTTTATAACCTACTGAAGCGAAAGACAATGTGGCTCCATCTTTCACTTTAATTTGATATTCGCCTTGTCCGTTAGTGGATACGGCATTCGATGCACCTTTTTCACGTACACTTACGCCTGGCAAAGCTGAGCCATCTTTTTTATCTCTAACACGACCTTTAATAATTATGTCTTTTTTTGAATTAGATTTTGAAGCCTCCTGCACTTTAAGTATAACCTGGCTACCTACTAATTTGTAGCTGATATTTTTTTGTTTCAGCTGATCTAGTGATTCAGTGATTGATGTGAGTTTATTAGGAACCTCCAACATCATTGCTTTGTTAATTTCAGCTGCGTCGTAAACAAAACTTACTTTGTAAGCTTGTTCAATTTTTCTTAAGTAGCTGTCTAACCTTTCGGGCTTGGCGTTACCTTGCTGAATATCAGCTTTGGCTAAAACCGCCCAAAAGATTGCACATAGAAGTAAGGCCATTCGGCGCAAACTCATTCCCGCATTTCTTTTGTAGAAATTTCTCTCCATAGTTAATTGTTGTTTGTTTGATTAATTGATTAGTTAAGGTGTTTGTAGGGTGATATTATTTTTAGTTTCTTTTATTTTTAATGAATAAGTTGCTTTCAAAACCTCTAAAACTTCATTCAAACTATTATTCTCGAATTTGGCATTAAATTTTTCTACCAGTTGATGGTTAGTAATAAGTTTGATGTCAGTTTTATAATAATGACTAAGTTGCTTGCAAACCTCTTCTAAAGGTGTATCAACAAAAATTAATTGCTTGGTAATCCACGAATCTGAATTTTGTGATATCCTTGTCGTGAATTGCTTATCCAAGATACGATAAGTTAAAGCCTGGCCTGCTGTTAAAATAGAAGATGTACCTTTTTGATAGGGCGAAAAAATAACCTTACCACTTTTTACATCAAGATCAATTTTAACAGGAGAATAATCAAGGTTAAAAGAAGTTCCTAAAACACTCACTTTCGATTCGCCCATAATTACGCTAAAGGGATGGTTAGGATCTTTAACAATTTGAAAAAAGGCTCTCCCTTTGGTTAGATAAACATCTCTTGAATTCGCATCAAATGCTCTAGGATACTTAATTGTAGTATTTTCTGCTAAAATTAATTTAGATCCATCAGACAATAAAAGGGAGTCGATATCATTTTTGGTTTCGAAACTTAACAATTCTAAAGGCCTATTTAAAGTGTAAACCCAGTAGCAAGAAACAGCTAATAAGATGGTAGCTGCAATGCCACTTAACCATTTAAGTCGAGATGATGGTTGATGAGATATCTTCTTCAGCGCCAGTTTGAAACTTTCGAGGGATTTTTTTTCATTAACTTCTTCTAAACGTACCGCTTTCGAAGATAAATTCCATACCCGTTCCACTTCCTCAAAATAGGATTGATTGCTTTCAGATTCAGCACAAAAGGAAATTATCGCAGAATGAAGTTTTTCATCCTGTGGATTATTTAAATACCGAACAATTAAGTCTAGGTATTCAGGTTGGTTATGCATTAGTTAGTTTGGGTTTGTAGATATAAAGACAATCAAACTGAAAAAAACCCCCAGATAATTTTTAAAAAATTAAATAAAATTGAATGAATCCCATTTTGACCGAGCAAAATCAAACAAATATGATGTTTAAGAGCATCAAATACCCTTTACCACGCTTATTTAAAGTTTCATCATTTAAAAAACGAGCTCTTAACAGTTTTAGGGCATTTCCGATGTGATTCTCGACTGTTTTTTCAGAGATATTTAATTGGATTGCAATTTCCTTATACTTTAGATTTTCGAATCGACTTAATATAAATACCTTTTTACATTGAGCCGGCAGTTTTTCAATCTCATTTCTCAGCATCAAAATCATTTCACTTTCCTCATCAAGATCCATTAAATACTGATCCGTAATAGTTGAAGCTAATTTTAAATGATGTTGCTCTATATTTTTTTGACGATTGAGGTAATTAAGGGATGAATTAACTACAGTACGGTACAAATATGATTTGATGGATTGAACTTCGTACAAGCCTTGTGGATTTTCCCAAATTTTGAGAAAAATATCTTGCACCAGCTCCTCTGCGATGGATATATCATTCACATATCTGTCGCTTGTTAATAAAAGTTTTTGGAAATAAGCGGTATAAAATTGGGTGAAAGTCGCAGTATGACCCTTCTCAATTATAGTGATTAAATCAATTCCCTTTTCTACCTTAGTTGCATTCATCTAGTGGTAACCTTCCATCGACTCGGTTAATATAGAATCAATATTACAACTTTATAACCAGAAAAATGACAGTTTAGATTGGTTTTTAGGCAGCTTTATTTCAAAAAAAATCAAAACAACTAGCTATAATAAGGTGATATCATCAAATAAACGATTACTCCGGTTACGGCAACATAAAGCCACATCGGGAAAGTAATCCTTGCAATTTTTCTATGCTTGTCAAAACGTTCGGCCAGCGCCCTAACAAAAGTAACTAATACAAAAGGAATGATAATTACCGACAGGCAGATATGAGTGATGAGAATAAAATAATAAACATATTTAATAGCGCCCTCGCCTCCAAATTTCGTCGAATCAGCTGTCATGTGATAAGCTACATACATCCCTAAGAAACCTATAGATAAGCCAATGGCTACTTTCATCAGGTTTTCGTGAAGCTTTTGTTTGCCGTTTCTTATGGCCCAAACCGCAATTACCAATACAATGGCAGTTATCCCATTTATTGTGGCGTAAATTGGCGGCAAAAAAGATAATGGCTTTACATCGTAACCAAGTTTCCTTAGGTTAACTCCGAACAACAATGCAACCACCACAGGTATGGCGATTGACAATACAACAATCCACTTATTATATTTCGTTTCAACTGATGATTTCATTCTGCTTGTGCACTTAAATACTTTTTACTTTAAACTTTTAAATTTCAACTTTAACCTACCTACCATCCTTTAAATTGCGTAGATATTCTGCAATGAGTACTTTTATTTCGTCCTCTAACCTACTTTTGGCTTCGGGATTATCGATTTCATACATGCCCCTAATTCGACGTTGAACATCTATCAATAGTATTTTGTTACCAAATATGAAATTGGGTGTATCCTTCGATTCATCTTTAATTACATCAAGCAAAAGCCCTTTTCGTATTAAAGGATAGGTTGATGCGGTATCGCCGGTAAGCAAATCCCATTTACCAGGCTTGGCCTGAAATTGATTGGCATAATCAACAACTTTGTTTTTATCATCTGGATTTACAGAGATACTTAAAAAGCGGACCAGTGGCTTTTTGGTGTAACCAGCTGACAACTCACTGATGTATTTAGCCACATCTTTACTCATCGCATCAGCAAAGAAAAGATTGAGAACAATTATTTTATCCTTTACAGAATCTAGATTAATAATTTCACCTTGTTGATTAACGAGGCTAAAATCAGGGATTTGGTGATAAATGGTATCTGGAATTTTTTTCCCTTTAACGGAATGAAACGTAGATGCTACTACCTTTTCTCCGAATATGGGCAAACTCTTATACCTGTTTTTAGCAAACTGTGGCAATAAGTAAAAAAACAAAAATCCTGGTATAGCCAATATGCTTACCAGGATTAATACCTTTTTAATTGGGCTTCTTTTCATTAATGGCTCATCATGTGGATGTTAAGAAATCCACCTTCAATTAACATTAAAACGATGAAGTAAATAATGAAAATGAACGAAACGGTAAGCGAAAGCTGAAGCCCTAATTTCTCATACTTTAAGTGCATAAAGTAAGCCACTATATAAAATGCTTTTAATAAGGTTAATGCAATATATACAAAGTTACCTACCCCATGAGACATATAACCTTTAGGCAAAATCACCAACGCGATAATAAATTCAATTACCGTAATCAATAATAAGATACCGAATACTTGCCAAATTTTTCGTTTGCTTAGGCCTGCATGTTCTTCGTGTTCGTGTCCTTCTGTTGTATGTGAATGATGTTCTGACATGATAATATTTTTAGATATGATAAATTAAACCAAATAGAAGAATGTAAATACAAACACCCAAACTAAATCTACAAAGTGCCAGTACAAACCAACCTTTTCAACCATTAAATAGTGACCTCTTTTTTCGAAAGTTCCATTAATAGTCATGATTAAGATAATGATGTTGATTAACACACCACTAAATACGTGGAAACCGTGGAAACCTGTAATGGTAAAGAAAAGGTTTGAAAACTGTTGTGCTGCTACCAAAGAAACATCACCAGAAAATAAATGTTTTAATTCTTCTGCTGATGGAATTTCTCCCCATCCAAATCCTTCATGGAATAAGTGAGTCCATTCTAAAGCCTGACAGCCTAAGAACATGAAACCACCAATAATAGTAGCCACCATCCACCAGATTACTTCTTTTTTAGAACGCCTGTGTCCTGCTTCTACGGCTAATACCATCGTTACAGAACTCATGATTAAAATGAAAGTCATGATACCCACAAAAACTAATGGATAACCACTATCTGCTAGACCGGGTACCGATTGGAAAACCAAATCAGGATCTGGCCATGTTAATTTTGAAAAACGCTGAGCGCCATAATAGATCAATAGCGATGAAAAAGTAAAAGCATCTGATAAAAGGAAAAACCACATCATGATTTTACCATATTCTACCGACCACGGAGAACGACCACCATTCCATGGTCCGGTTTTAACTTGATCTAATTGTGATACTGAATTCATTTGGAAATAGTATAATAGTTTGTTAACAAATTTAACGGTTCAAAAGTAAAAAAACATACAGATATATCCATAATATATCTATAAAATGCCAAAAAATAGATGCGATTTCCATGCGATATTGGCTTTTCGCTAATGGAATATTTCTGTAGCTCCCCACTAAAGCACTAATTATTAAGAAAGCACCAGCTATAATGTGTAGCAGGTGAATAAAACTCACCACATAAATAAACGAAATTGCTGCATTATTACCTACCAGGGTTGCACCTGTTTTGATCATACTGCCCCATGCATTAAACTGCATTACCCCAAAAGCAATAGCCAATAGTACAGTTACCACAAGCAAATTTCTTTGTAAACTGAAATTTAATTTACGCAACGCCCTTGATGCTAAGAAAAGCGTAATACTACTGGCAATAATCACCAGACTTGAATAGATAAAGGCATCGGGCAGAACCAAACCATGACCTTTTCCCTTCGATGCAGAAAAAACAAGATAGTAACTGGTAAAACCACCAAACATAATCGTTGATGATACTACAAATAACCATACTATAAATTTTCTTGGCTTTGGATCAAATGTATCTTGGATATTTTCCATTGTTAGAACCATAAATTATTTTGCTATAAAATTTAATAATAAACCCAACTGTACGGCCGGGATGTAAAAAAACGAACAGAACATTACTTTTTTTGCATCAACTAATTCTCTGTTTAATAAAAGTTTTAACGCCAACCAGCTAAAAATAAGCCCGGCTATTAGCGATAAACCAGCGATGTAATAACCACCGAAACCGTAAAAGGTCGGCAATAAACTTACCGGAATCAAAATTAACGTACTTACAAAAGTTAATAAAGCTGTCGCCTTATCGCGTTTTTTAGTGGGTAAAAGTCTGAAACCAGCTTTTTTGTAATCATCATCCAACACCCATGCAATTGCCCAAAAATGTGGAAACTGCCAAACGAATTGGATTAAAAATAATATTCCTGCGATGTAATAATCAATCTCATGAAACATTTCCGCTTTCAAACTTCCGAATGCTGCCAGGTAACCGATAAGTGGTGGCAATGCACCAGGTATAGCTCCAACAAAAACCGCAATCGGTGATTTACGTTTCAATGGTGTATAAGCGAAAGCATAAAGCAAGATCGAAAATACAGACAATAGCCCGGTCTCCAAGTTAAGTCTTCCAAGTAACCACGTTCCTACGAAAGCCATAAACACGCCCAAAATTAAGCCCTGTCCAGTTGTCATTCTCCCGGCAGGCATTGGTCTATCTTTGGTACGAGACATTAGTTTATCTAAGTCTTTCTCAATAATTTCATTGAAACAATTTGCAGCTGCTGTAACTAAAAACCCACCAGCAATCAAAATGCCCCAATTTCCCCAATCAATTG
>Ga0308159_1005861_pt1 | contig 10088 bp, 9 predicted proteins | sample PhyCR1_FD_201040 | JGI IMG/M metagenome (GOLD analysis project Ga0308159, IMG submission 201040) | Phyllosphere microbial communities from UC Gill Tract Community Farm, Albany, California, United States - DLSLC.R1 | ecosystem: Host-associated > Plants > Phyllosphere > Unclassified | place: USA... | reverse complement strand
GCTTTGGTGGAAGGGGTGGGGCGATGTCTCCCACGGTCTGTACTGCGGCTAACAGTCAGAAGCCAGCTTGAGGTCCCACCCACCCCTTCGAGTCCTACCATACAAGCCTGCTCGCGAATGCGGCGTGTCAGGCAACCAAAATGTTGGATGCACCGCCGCCTTCGCGAGCAGGCTCACTCCACAAATACAAAACCAACAAAAGGCCACGCATGCACAGCGAGTTCCCCACCGAATCCAGCTACCGCGATCAACGCGAACAGTTCATCACCGCCGCGAATGCCGCCGGAGCCCCGCTCACCTCCTACGCACATCCCCGCTGCGGGCCATTCGGCGAACCGCTGAGCACCGACGTCGCCGTACTCGGCGATCCGCAGGCCAAGCGTCGGCTGGTGACGCTCAGCGGTACGCACGGCGTCGAGGGCTATTACGGCTCGGACTGTCAGATCGAATGGCTGAAAACCTTCGAGCCTGGTTCGCTGCCTAAGGATGTCGCGGTGGTCATGGTTCACCTGATCAATCCATGGGGTACTGCGTGGTTACGCCGGGTCAACGAAGACAACATCGACCTCAACCGCAATCACCTGGATTTCACCGGGCCGTTGCCGGATAACCGCGCTTACGCCGCACTCCATGAAATCTACGCGTGCACCGATTTGCACGGCCCCGAACGCCAACGCGCGAATGTCTTGCTCGATGCGCAGATCAAAGAGCACGGCTGGCCAGCGGTGATGTCGATTGTCGAGGGCGGTCAGCACAGCCATCCCGACGGGCTGTTTTACGGTGGCCGCGCGCCGAGCTGGTCAAATCGCACCTTGCACCAAATCATCGAAACGCATCTGGCTGGCGCTGAAACCGTGATGTGTTTCGACCTGCACACCGGCGCTGGCGAATACGGCCATCCGATGTTGCTGACCATCACCCAGGCGCCTTACGCGGCGCTCGCGCAAGCCCAGGCGATTTATGGCCCATGGCTTTACACGCTGCACACCGGCGCCGACACCTTGAGCAAAACCGGTGTCGCGGCGACGGCTACCGGATACACCTCGCAGGCGTTGCTCAATGCTTTACCGGACGTGCATTTGATGCCGTTCGTGATCGAATGCGGAACGTATCCGGGGGCGGGTGTGCATCGGCATTTGCGTGATGACCATTGGCTGCATCTGCATGGCGATCCGCTGGACGCGACGGGGCGGCAGATCAAAGTGGATCTGTTAGAGCAGTTTTATCCGGCTGATCCGGATTGGCGGGCGATGGTGGGGCTGCGGACTCGGCAGATTTTGGGGAAGGGGTTGGCGGCACTGTCGGCAGAGAACCCTGAATAGGTCAGGCAGAGTCCTGTAGCGAGGGGATTTATCCCCGATGGACTGCGCAGAAATCTCATTCATTTTCAATGAAGAGGAGGGGGCGCTTCGCACCCCATCGGGGATAAATCCCCTCGCCACACGTTCGGTGTTGTTTCAAGGTATAAAAGCGCTTATTGCGGCACGCCACTTCCTCAAGGTTTCGTCGATGCCTTCTGCAGAATCATCGGTATCCACTGGCGGATAGAAAATCAAATCGGATCCGTTGGATGTCCGCAAATAGAATTGAAGTGAAAGACGAGTCTGCTTTCTTCCTCCTCGGTTTCATCGTTTCCCATGATGCGCTGAAGCAGTTCAATGAACTCTTGTTCTGTGTAATCCGAAAGGCTTTTTCCAGTAACCATTTCTATCTTCCCTGTGGACATTTGCATCTTGCTTCGGGGTCATTAGAGCCCGGGTGCTTATTGCTTGAAGCCCGGAAGTCCATTCGCTGCTCGCCACTTTTTCACGGTTTCGATGATTGCTTCGTTGGAGTTATCTGCCCCATCTTCTGGGTAGTAGATCAAGTCCGTTCCATCTGGATGTTCGGTGATGCTGCAAAAGTGATCTAACATCGGGTCAAGCACATCGTCAGAAGCATTTTTATTGGCTGTTCGAATCTCCTGCATAAAACGCAGAAATTCTGCCTCGGTGTACTCCGAAATACTGTTTTTGGTAAAAGGAGAGATCATATTTTGCGTCCGATACCTATTGCTTGAAACCAGGCAGAGCGTTGGCTGCACGCCATGCTGCGACTGTACGAGCTATACCAGCGGACGACGTGTCAGCTCCGGGTTCTGGATAGTAAATAAGGTCCATCCCGCTTGGATGTCCAACAATATAGTTGAAGTGCCGCACTAAAACATCTGCACGCTCATCAGTGGGCGCCTTATCTTCTTTTCTAATCTCGTCCACGAATTCAACGAAGTCATGTTCGGTGTAGTCCGAAAAGCTGCGCTTGATGAATGGATCGCTCATGCTGTTCCCTATTCTTGGTGTAATTCGACGTGATTTTTTGGCGTGTGGATCCGCAGGTTATCAACGTTATAGACCTCGCCGCCTTCGGATATCAGTTCCACATGGTGAATTTCGTGAGAGATCCTCTTGCCCGCCGTATCCATCAAGCGAGCTCGCGGTGCCTTCCCGTTGCGCATACGTTCCAAGCTGTCACCGCTAAACTGCCCGGCTACCGCACCATCTCTCGAGACCGCGGTCCAGAAGGCTCGTCTGAATGAATCAAAAGTAGAGTATTCGCGCCCTCTCAGTGAGTCGGCAATAGTGGTTGGGATTGGTGCGCCAGATCCAGTCCGGGCATGTTCCAACCATACCCCGGATACATCCTCACCAACCCCCGTCACCGTACCCGGCGTCAGTCTGGCCGGCCTCGAAAACACCACATACAGTGACTTCAAACCAGTGTCCGCCGGGAACACCAGAATACAATCCTCGGCAGTCATGTCCTCGCCGGGCAGGCCTTCTATCTGGCTGTCGGTGTTCTCCGCGATTGGATGAACAAGGATCGTGTTCAGTTGCTCGCCGTGTTCGGGATAGACCAGCGGTGGCATTGGACCGAGTGGCCCGCGTTGCGGCGTCCACAAGATGGTAATGCCGTTGAGCTTGGCCTCCATCGCAGTCTTGTCGCTGTTCCACTCGACGTTGACGGTACGCACCGAGTCATCGCCCGAATCGCTGGAGTGGATGCCGTAGACCTGCATCACTCCTTCGGCATCGCGGCGAAACTGGAAGCGCACACGAGTGGTGGCGCGGCTCATGCGGCGTAGCTGTTCGTCGGTGTGCAGCGTGCCGTCGCCCATTCGGGTCGGCAGCATCCCAAGTATGAAAACGCTGGCCGGCCCACCCGCACCACGAACTGCCCAATTGAGCCGTTGCTGCAGAATCCCGCCGCCCGCCATACGCCCCAAGCCTAGATCGGCACCAATCGCGGTTGCGACTGCGCTGCTGGCAGAGGGAAAGAGCATGGCGCCGGCGACCATGATTTTGCCGAAGTTAGCGGCGGGCTCAGGTGCCGTGCCGGCATCGGTTCGACACCAGTTGTCCGGCGTGCAGGACTTGGCGAACACCCGATCCTCACGGGGCTTGGGCGATGGCCATTTATCCTTTTCGATGTACACCGGCTCGTCCGGCGCCAGAGGTGGCAACCACCCGCCCCATGACGTACCGCCGAAGTCGTTTGCCCACGGCCAGTCTTCGTCGAAAAGAGATTTGAATCGAGCCATGACCACTCCCTGTATGGCTTTTGATCTAGCCGGGGAAGCTTGTCGGTCAACGGGGAATTCGGGCAAACCGATGAGGTGGGTTTCGGGCGCGTGGATTTACGAAACATCCAATTCGTACCTGAGGCGGGCCCGTTTCCTACGGTAGTTTCTTGGTCGATGGATTGGCGGTTGATGCAGGTGAACCGGCGAGTGTTTGCGCTTGTAGTCTTCCGCTTAGAAGGGAGGGTGTATCTGCGTTTTTCCTACAGAATTTGCAGGTCGACAACCTACACGCCGTTGCCTGAGGATGTTTTCTGTTGTTTTCCATGGATGGATTTCTGATGAAAAGGATGAGTCCGTTGCTATTCATTTCTATCTTCAGTTGGCCATTGGCATGAGCGTTTCCAATGAGGAGGACCGCGCTTTTCTGGTGGCGATGGGCAGGCGCATTGCTCACTTACGCACAGTGCACGAGATCACACAGACTCGGTTTGCACGGGCTTTAGGTCTTTCTCGGCAAACCTTTCAGGGTTACGAAGAGGGCACGCGCAGCATGCCGGTCACGACACTGGTGAAGATGGCATTTGCGCTTCGCGTGCCTGTTGAAGAGTTGCTCGGGGTTCCCTCGTACACGGAAACACCCAGACGCAGCTTGACCTCGACCTGGTATCGACGGCTGCAGTCCATCAATGAGCTGCCGAAAGTTCAGCAGAAGGTCGTAGCGCAGATGCTCGATGCCCTGATCGCCCAAGCAACGAGCAAGGCAAGCAACGAAGAAAGAGAAGTTTGAAGTAACTCAAAGAACGCGGAACCAAGGTGCTACCAACACTTTGGCCCCGCTAACCACAAGCAGCTAAACAGGAGCTGAACCATGGCTAAGGCCGATCATACGTCATCCACCCCCATCACTGAACGCCGGCTGAAAATCGCCGCTGATTTTTACCCGGTCTACATAAAGGATAAACCTCACAGCCCCGCCAAACCGGTGCCCTGGATCAGGCTACGCGGACTGTGGTTAAGACAGGCAGGATTCGAGGTGAACGAGAACGTGAAAGTCCGCGTGATGAAAGGTTGTCTGGTGATTACTGCGGAATAGATGAATCGCCGAGTAAAGCCGTAATGCTATTTACGTAGGAAAAAACGCCGCTAACATTCAGCGATAGCCGCGTTTTTCTCAGATAGCGCTTTTGATTTTCTTGATTTTTATGGGGGCAGGGCCCGTGTTACTTGGCTATAAGCCTGGTTGTAACGAAGGCCTTATCTTGAATGTGATATTGGCTTATGTGAAAAAAAGCGAAGCGCAAACTGTAAGAAAGTCTGACTGATGAGCAACTGCGGACCCATTGATCGGTGGTAGCGCATCGCTACACCTCTAGGGTAAACAGTGATTCGGATAGATCGGTAACCGGGCGGGGGATTATTGCAAGCATAAAAAAACGGCCTACCTTTCGGTAAGCCGTTTTTAGTACTTGGTGGCTACACAGGGACTTGAACCCCGGACCCCAGCATTATGAATGCTATGCTCTAACCAACTGAGCTATGTAGCCAAGTGGCGCGCATTATTCCCCTGAAATGGAAAAGCGTCAAGCGTAAATCAAAAATATTTCTTCTTATTTTCAACCGCTTATCCTCCGGCCCCGAAAATCGGGGCCGGGGAGGGCGTCAGCGCAGGCGGAATCTGGCGGTATTGGCGCTCAAGGCTTCGCTGCCCTGGCTCAAGGTGTCCGCCGCAACGTTCACCGCCCGGGCGCCTTCGAGCAAGCGCACCGCCGCCTGATCGACCTGCTGGATGTTGCCGCTCACCTCATCGGCGGTGCTGGCCTGCTCCTCAACCGCCGTAGCGATCTGTGCCAGGGTGTCGGTGACGCTCTGCACGGCGCTGGCAATTTCGCCCAGGCGTTCACCGAGGCCGGTGACGGCGGCGGCATCCGATTGCGCTTGGCCGCACGCGGCTTCCATCAGGTTTACCGCTTCGTTGACCGTGGCGCGCAGGCTGTCGACGGTGCCGGCGATCTGTGCGGTGGATGACTGGGTGCGTTGCGACAGGCTGCGCACTTCGTCGGCTACCACAGCAAAGCCACGGCCCTGTTCACCGGCACGTGCCGCTTCGATGGCCGCGTTGAGCGCCAGCAGGTTGGTTTGCTCGGCGACGCCGCGGATGGTATCGACGACCAGTTGAATCTGCTGGCCTTGTTCGCTGACCCGGCCCAATGCCGCTGCTGTTTCGTTCAAGCGCTGATTGAGCTGCTGAATGCTCGCGGTGGTGCGCTGGCTGTCGCGGCTGCTGTCGGCGGCGATGCGCCGGGTGTGTTGAGCGCTGCCGGAGGCCTGTTCGCAACTCTGTGCAACACCTTGCGAGGTCGCGGCCAGTTGCGTGGCGGCTGCGGCGATCTGGCTGATCTGCAACTGCTGCGCCTCGACTTCGCTGAGCGCGCCGCTGGAATGGTCATTGAGGCTGCGTACCGCGTTGCTCAGTTGCGAGGTCTCGTGATCGACGCCGAGCATGCTGCTGCGCAGTTGCACCACGGCCACGTTGAGCGCTGTGCTGATGGCCGCCAGCTCATCACGCCCGACCACCGGCACTTGCAGGCTCAGGTTACCGTCACGCAGGGCTTCGGCGAGCAGCGTGATGCCGCTGGCGCTGCGACGGATCGAGGCTTGCAGGCAGATGAACAGGTACAGCGCGGCCAGCAGCAGGCAACCGAAGATCGCCGCGACCAGGATGAACTGACGGATCGCCGAGCTGTGATAAGCATCGAGCCGTTGATCCAGCGACACCAGCGATTGCTGGCGCAAAGACGCGAGGTCGCTCAGCAGAGCGTCGAGGCTGCGCTCGAAGTCTTCCGGTTTCAGATTGATGCTGCCGCCGAACACGCCGTCGTCGAGCACTTTCAAGCCGCTGTCGAGGTGTTTGAGGCTGTCGTGGTATTGGCTGGCCCAGCTCTGCTGATCTTTCGGCAGGCGGGCTTCGAGCAGCGTGGCAGTTTTGACCATTTGCTCGCGGGCGTCGCCGATGCGGCTGCGCAGGTCACGCAATTGCAAGCGGCTTTGCAGGGTGAATTGGCCGGAGACCACCGAGGCCTGGCCGACGGCAGCGAGGCGGCCCACCCGTTCGATCAGGTCCGGCGCGTGCTGCGTTGATATCTGCGTCAGCAGATAGGTTTCCAGCCAAGGTGCGAGCGTCAGGCGGTTGTCCATGACGATCTGCTCGCGCAACGCTTGCAGGGCGCTCAGAGCGTTGGTGAAGCGGTCGTAGCCGTCCGGCCACCAGCCGACGCTGCTGAGGCTTTTCGAATCCAGACCATTGAGTGCGGTTTGCAGCGCTTGATAGCGGGTGAGGGTTTCGCCTTGTGCGCCTTCGTTTTTCAGGGCGTTTCCCAAGTCCGTGGTGGCTTGCTGTACGGCCGGTTGTACGGCGCCAAACGCGCCCATCGCCGCGAGAGTGGCCGGCGTCGGTTGGCGATTGGTTTCCGTGGCGCGCCAGCGGGCGGCGCGGTCACGCTGCGCGGCGAGCAGGTTATCGAGCGCATCCAGCGCCAACAACTGACGCACGCCGGCGCGTTCGCCGGAGATCAGATTGAGCTTTTCACGATAGTCCTGGCCGATCATCAACAGGCTACCGGCCAACGGCAGAATGAACAGCAGAAACAACAATTGGAATTTACGTGCGAAGCCAAATCGCCCCAGCAATTTGATCCCCGGCGAAAGAAAAGCCTGCATGCCCCATGACTCCCCTGGACACCACGCACCATTGGCGTGCACCGCGGTCGTTCGACCTTGATGTTGTGCCCTGCTAAAAGGCCTCGAAAGTTCACTGTTGCCCGCTCTGTAGGCCGGCTCTGTAGCGAAACTTCCCAATGTCGGTCGTCTTTGTAAGGCGGCCGCGTTCAAGCAGAGAAGCAAGGCAAGATTCAGACCATGGCGTTGCGCTATCACCTTGCAGTCGACGATCTGTCTGTTAGTTAGCTGGCTAAGGGGATAGCGCAGATGCACCGAAAAATGGCACATTGACGCACCTGCCTGCGGGCACCCCTCTGCTGTCCGGAAACTTCCATGGCTATCAGCAACGCTCAGACCGCCGCTGCCTCGGCGACCGCTGCTTCGCAAAGCAGCCCTTTGGTGATGCGCATCATCGGCGCGGTGGCGCTGGCGCATTTGATCAACGACTTGATCCAGTCAGTGCTGCCGTCGATCTATCCGATGCTCAAGGCCAATTACGGCCTCACGTTTACCCAGGTCGGCCTGATCACTTTGACTTTCCAATTGACCGCGTCGCTGTTGCAGCCGTGGGTGGGTTATCACACCGATCGACACCCGAAACCGTGGCTGCTGCCGGCCGGCTCGATCTGCACGCTGATTGGCATCGTGATGATGTCGATGGTCGGCAGCTTCCCGTTGATTCTGCTGGCAGCGGCGCTGATCGGTATCGGTTCGTCGACATTCCACCCCGAAGCGTCGCGGATCGCGCGCCTGGCTTCGGGCGGGCGTTACGGTCTGGCGCAATCGACCTTTCAGGTCGGTGGTAACGCAGGGTCCGCGTTCGGCCCGCTGCTGGCGGCGGCGATCATCATCCCGTTCGGTCAGGGCAATGTCGCGTGGTTCGGCCTGTTCGCGGTGTTTGCGCTGTTCGTGCTGTACCGCATCAGCCGCTGGTACGCCCATCACTTGAACCTGTTCAAGCTCAAGGCTGGTCAGGCAGCGACTCACGGACTGTCGAAGGGCAGGGTGACCACTGCGCTGGTGGTGCTGGGGCTGTTGGTGTTTTCCAAGTATTTTTACATGGCCAGCCTCACCAGCTATTTCACCTTTTACCTGATCGAGAAATTCGACCTGTCGGTGGCCAGCTCGCAGTTGCACCTGTTCCTGTTTCTCGGCGCGGTGGCGGCGGGGACGTTCTTCGGCGGGCCGATCGGCGACAAGATTGGGCGTAAGGCGGTTATCTGGTTTTCGATCCTCGGTGTGGCACCATTCACCTTGCTGATGCCTCACGTCGATCTGTTCTGGACCAGCGTGCTCAGCGTAGTAATCGGCTTCATTCTGGCCTCGGCGTTCTCGGCTATCGTCGTGTACGCGCAAGAGCTGGTGCCGGGCAATGTCGGAATGATCGCCGGAGTGTTTTTCGGTTTGATGTTCGGTTTTGGCGGGATTGGCGCGGCGTTGCTCGGGCATCTGGCGGATATTCACGGGATTGAGTACGTGTATTTCCTGTGTTCGTTTTTACCGTTGTTTGGCGTGCTGGCAATTTTCTTGCCGCGTACCAAAAAGGCCTGACCCCACACAGATCCAATTGTAGGAGTGAGCCTGCTCGCGATAGCGGTTTGTCAGTCAGAACATCTGTAGCTGATAAAACGCTATCGCGAGCAGGCTCACTCCTACAGGGAAATGTGTTGGGCTATAAATTTCAGGCACAAAAAAGCCGCGTATCAAACGCGGCGTTTTCTTGCGCAGGTGTTGCTTAGACGTTGAAGCGGAAGTGCATCACGTCGCCGTCCTTGACGATGTATTCCTTGCCTTCCAGACGCCATTTGCCCGCTTCCTTGGCACCGGCTTCGCCCTTGTACTGGATGAAGTCGTTGTAGGCGATGACTTCGGCGCGGATGAAGCCTTTTTCGAAGTCGGTGTGGATCACGCCAGCGGCTTGCGGAGCGGTGGCACCGACCTTGACGGTCCAGGCGCGGACTTCTTCGACGCCGGCGGTGAAGTAGGTCTGCAGGTGCAGCATTTCGTAGCCGGCGCGGATCACGCGGTTCAGGCCAGGCTCTTCCAGGCCCAGGGCCTCGAGAAACATGTCCTTCTCTTCGCCGTCATCGAGCTCGGCGATTTCCGCTTCGATCTTGTTGCACACCGGCACGACCATGGCGCCTTCTTCTTCGGCGATGGCGCGAACCACGTCCAGGTGCGGGTTGTTGTCGAAGCCGTCTTCAGCGACGTTGGCGATGTACATGACCGGTTTGGTGGTCAGCAGGTGGAAGCCCTTGATCACTGCCTTTTCGTCAGTGCTCATGTTCTTCATCAGGCTGCGCGCCGGTTTGGCTTCGGTGAAGTGCGCGATCAGTTGCTCCAGCAGCGCCTTCTGCAACACGGCTTCCTTGTCACCGCCCTTGGCGTTGCGCGCGACCTTCTGCAGTTGCTTCTCGCAGCTATCGAGGTCGGCGAAGATCAGTTCCAGGTCGATGATTTCGATGTCGCGCTTGGGGTCGACACTGTTGGAAACGTGGATCACGTTTTCGTCTTCGAAGCAGCGCACGACGTGAGCGATGGCATCGGTTTCGCGGATGTTGGCGAGGAACTTGTTGCCCAGGCCTTCACCTTTCGAGGCGCCGGCAACGAGGCCTGCGATGTCGACGAATTCCATGGTGGTCGGCAGGATGCGCTTGGGATTGACGATTTCCGCCAGTGCTTGCAGGCGCGGATCCGGCATTGCCACGATGCCGCTGTTCGGCTCGATGGTGCAGAAGGGGAAGTTTTCGGCCGCGATACCGGACTTGGTCAGGGCGTTGAACAGGGTGGACTTGCCGACGTTAGGCAGGCC
>Ga0308159_1005859_pt1 | contig 10090 bp, 10 predicted proteins | sample PhyCR1_FD_201040 | JGI IMG/M metagenome (GOLD analysis project Ga0308159, IMG submission 201040) | Phyllosphere microbial communities from UC Gill Tract Community Farm, Albany, California, United States - DLSLC.R1 | ecosystem: Host-associated > Plants > Phyllosphere > Unclassified | place: USA... | reverse complement strand
GAAACCGCTCAAGCGCGTGATGACCGAGACGCTGCTCGAGCCACTCGGCGCCACGAACACGATGCTCGGTGTCGGCAAGAGCGACCTCTCCCGCTGCGTACCTATCCGCAGCACCGTTCCGCTGGCAACGGCAGCACTCAACAGCCGCGCCGTCCGCACGGCCGTGATCCCCAGCGCGGGCATGTCCACGACCGCCCGGGATGCTGCGCGCTTCTACGAGATGCTGCTCAACGACGGCCGAAACCGCACCCAAACACAGGTCATCTCACCGGAGATCCTGTCTCAGGCCACCGCTGCCAGTTCGACCGTCGCTGACGTCGACGGCTTCGCCCGCACCCCGATCCTCTGGGCGCACGGCTTCCAGCTCGGCGGCCACACGCCCAGCCCCTTCCCGCCCCTCGGATCAGTCGTCAGTCCGCGAGCCTTCGGCCACAACGGGTCAAACGTCTGCGTCGCATGGGCCGACCCTGACCGCCGACTCGTCGTCGCCTACCTCACCAACTTGGTCACCTCGAACGGTGCGCGCCACATGGCAGCCGTCTCCAACGCGCTTGCAGCAAGAGTTCGAGCCAGCCGACCAAGCTATTAACGAACCGTGGGTAGTATCGACTACGTTAGTCCAGCGGGAAAAGCGGCGTAGGAAAAGGGCGTGGTCGAGATGGCACCTAACCGACCCTCGCCGGCGGACCTCCTGGAGACGAACCACGAGGACAGCGGTAAACAGGTGATCGGAGGGCTCTCGGCACTGCTTCAGGGTCCAGTCGGCGAACGCAACAGTGCGCTGGAGCTGGTATCCGGCGTTCGAGGAGTGGGAGATCGGCCGCCGGATGATGCCAGAACCCGCGTTGCTCCATCGCTCGAACCCCGATCGGAGGCCGCGCACCCCTTGCTCGCCATAATCCCGGGGTTGATCGACGATCGACACGGCGTGGCGCGCACAATCCCGGGATTAACTGACCACGCTGGCCGCATGGCTCCGATTAAGCAGAAGCGACGCGCGCGCAACGGCGCCGTCACCGTGCCCGTCGAGGTTCAGATGCCACCCGTCCTCAAGGACGACGTCGACGGCGCAGCGAAGGCCTCGGGCGTCTCCCGCTCGCTTTACTTCGAGCTTCTGCTGCAGCAGCTCCGCGATTCCACTGGGCACCTGCCCGTTTTGGCGCCGACGTTCGACATTGAGCAGGAGGCGCATATTTCCGCCGCTTAATAGAAAGCGGCCCGCCGCGTGACGCGGCGGGCCGATCTAAGTTACGTGGTTCGAACCCTCACAGTTTGCCGACCTAGAGGTTCGTTCCATCCAAAGTCACCAGCCCTCACGGGAGGCTTCTCCATGTCCAGCATCATACCTACGCCCTCAGGCCGAACAACGCCGACCTTCGTTCGTCGGCGTGTCGCGGCGCTGTCGTCCGACTCTGCTCGAGCGCTCCTCGAGCCGCTTGATGCCGCCGTAGCTTCGGCCTGGCTGTTCACAGACACGCCGGTACACGTCCCGACAATGCATGCATTCGCTCGGAAGACTGCTCGCATGAGCGCAATCAAGGGTCGTGCAAAGCGAGCAGACAATGCTCCCACCGTGCTGCTTCAGGCGCGCGTCACTCCAGACGTTCGCGAAGAAGTCAAGGCGGCCGCTGCGGCAAGCGGAGTCTCAGTGGCGTACTACCTCGACACTTTCCTGCGTGAGCTCGTTCAGATGAACGGTGCGCTCCCCCGCGTCGCAGCACCGCGACCCCAAGCAGAGGAGCTGCCGATCCCAGCCGCTTAAACGAAGGAGGCCCGCCGAAGCGGGCCTCACCAAGTTTCGTAGCTCGTACCCCGACACCGACCAAAGCAACGGGTCCGAGCTAATCAAAGTCACCACCCTCACGGGAGGCTTCTCTATGCCCGAAAGATTACACGACGGGCTGAGAGATTCAACGATGAATCTTTCGGCGAGCCGTCACGGCCCGCCGACGGCCAGCGGCGACGCTTGGTCGCTGTCACGTCGGCTGAGCCCGCGCAACACTGTCCGAATCATGCGCCGCGACGCCTACGGGCGCCTGAACGAGAACGCGTATCCGTCGGCGTTCCTCGTCTCTCCAGTCGGTCCGAGCACCCCGTGGGCGATCTACCTCGCCGACGACGCCGGCATCTTCCGACTACTCTGCTTCGACTTCGACGGCAAGGACTCGCACGGCGTCGACCCTGACCTCATGGAGCAGGCCGTCGACGAGTGCGACGCGCTCTCCGCAGTGCTGCACGCTCACAACGTCCCGCACATTGTGTGCCAGTCCTCCGGAACGGGAGGACGCCACGTCTGGGTCGGCCTTCAAGGCGGTGCATCCGCCGAGCTCATCGCCCGGCTGGCCGTTGCTGCTCGAGCGAACTACCGAACCCTGGACCACGGCATGTTGCGCAACCCACGCACCGGCGCTGCACGACCACCCCTCTCCCCTCATCGCGACGGCAGCGCATCGAAGCTGCTGCGCGGACGCGCGGAGGATCTGCTGAACGCTGTCGTGTCTTCGGCCTCGCTCGTTGAGGTGACGGAAGCCCTGGAAGCGATGAGCTCCCCTGCCCGCTCGCTCGCGCTTGCTCCCGCTGCTGCGGACGCGAAGCAGCGCCCCCATCGTGGTCTCAGCGCTGCGGGCGCCGCGTACATGGCGACTGTCGGCGGTGGAGCAAATCCGTCATGGACAGCTTTCATGTGCCTGCTCTCCGCCGCACACGCTGGCTGGACACTGCCCGAAGTCGAGCATGCGGCTCGCACCGCGCCCGGCATGGAGCACTACCGGACCAAGAACACTGGCCGTGGTGGGCGCCGACCCCGCTCCCGCGAAGAAGCGGCAGAGCGGCTCGAGCGACAGTGGGAAAAGGCGCAGGAGTTCGCGGCCCTTCACGCCGTGCTGCCCTCCCCGCGTGAGCCTCGCGATCTGACGGAGCTCGAGGGCATCGTCGCGGCCGTCAGCGACCTTCTCGAACGGTTCCGCGTGCACCCGGGCCGGTGGGGTCGCACCGAGCGCGCCACCTCCGAGCGGACGATCCTCACCGCCCTGGCCTACCTCACCCTCCACACCGGCAAGCGCACCGTCGCCGCCTCCGTCCGAGATCTCGCACTGCTCTCCGGCCTCGGCCGCACCACAGCCGCCAGTGCCCTCCGGACGCTCCGTGAGGACGGCCACGTCCAGCTCGTCACCCGTGCCGATGGCAGCAACGCGAGCGAATGGCGTTTGACCGGCACCTTTTCCACAAGCCCGAGCACGATCCGGACACAACCACTTAATAACCCCCGCCCCCCCGGCCAGGTTTTCTCCGAACGCGCGGTCTTCCTTGACCTGCTTGAGAAGGAACTCACCGATGCACGCCACGATCTCTTCACTCGCTCAGGTTTGGGACACCTCGCCGGGAAGGTCTACGCGCTGCTTCGCCATGAAGCATCCGTCACCGCCGACAGCACCGCCCGCATGCTCGGGGTGACCGCCCGCACCGCCGCTACAAGCCTTTCTCGCCTGCGCAGCCACCGACTCATCGTCAAGCACATCGACGGGTGGAGACGATCCCTTCGCGACCTGCGCACGACCGCAGCCCGAGCCCTCGGCGTCGAGGGCCTGCTCGAGGACCGCGCCTACCGCTACAGCGTTGAACGCGAAGTCTGGGCTTGGTGGCAAGCCGAACTAGCCCACCGCTCCTCCGCGCCAAGGGAACGCCCTCGACGCCCACATGTCACGAGCCGCCCCCTCTTCGAGGACTCCTCCGCTGGGGAACGTGTGTGGCCGCTCTACCCCCGCGACGCCGCCGGCCGCGGCGATCACCGAGAAGCCCTTCACTGGGGACGCACCGGCATGCTCGCCCCCGGCTCCCTCTGGTGGTCCTCCGTCGCCGCCTAACCGCGGAATCGACGACGCTCGATCGGCATCGACGCGCCCGACCACTCCCCCGCCGTCCCGCAGAACCACCGAGCACAGAGGCATTGTCGGACCCTCCGACCTACACTCGACCGATATCGAACACACGTTCGAACCGTGCGGAGGTGGCTGGATGAGCGTGACGATCGTGGAGCGGATCTCGATCCCCTCACTGGACACCGTGACGCTTGCATTCCTCGTCGCCGGCGAAGCAGTCGCGGCCGGGTTCCCCTCCCCCGCGCAGGACTACTTCGACGGCTCTCTCGACCTCAACGACCACCTCATCCGCGACAAGACCTCCACATTCATCGTCCGCGTCTCCGGCGAGAGCATGATCGGCGCCGGAATCAGCGACGGCGATGAACTTGTCGTCGACCGCTCCCTCACCCCCAAGCACGGCAACGTCGTCGTCGCGATCCTCGACGGCGAATTGACCGTCAAACGCCTCGAGCTCTCCCCCAGCGGCGTGACCCTTCGCGCCGAGAACCCCGAATACCCGCCGATCCACGTCCTGGAGCTCAGCGACCTTCAGGTGTGGGGCGTCGTCACCGTCTGCCTGCACCACCTGCATCGTGCGCTCTGAGCGGCGCATCGGCTTGGTCGACGTGGACTCGTTCTACGTCTCCTGCGAGCGACTCTTCGACCCCAAGCTGCAGCGCCGGCCCGTCGTCGTCCTCTCCAACAACGACGGCTGCGTGGTCGCCCGCTCCGACGAGGCCAAACAGCTCGGCATCGAGAACGGCACCCCCTGGTTCAAGATCGAACCCCTCATCCGCTCCGGACGCCTCCCCGAAGTCATCGCCCGCTCCAGCAACTACGAGCTCTACGGCGAGCTCTCCGCCCGCGTCATGGAACTCCTCGGCCGCTACTCCGCCTGGCAGGAGGTGTACTCCATCGACGAATCCTTCCTCGGCGTGGACGGCAACGTTGCCGAGCGAGCCAAGATCGGCCGCGCCATGCGCGCTGCCGTCGCTCGAAACGTTGGCCTGCCCGTCTGCGTGGGCTTCGGACCCAGCAAGACCCTCGCGAAGTTCGTCAACAAGGGCGGCGCGAAGAAGCACCGGCGCCTCGGCGGGGTCTGCGACACCGACTGGTACACACCCGAGCAGCTCGACGCGCTCATGGCCTCCCAGCACGTCACCGAGTTGTGGGGCGTCGCCGGCCGCACCGGGAAGCGCCTCGCGGAACTGAACATCCACACGATCCGCGACCTCCGCGACGCGGACCCCGCGCTCATCCGGAAGAAGTTCTCCGTCGTCCTGCAGCGCTCCGTCTACGAGCTGCGCGGCATCGACTGCATCCCCCTGGAAGCCGCCCGCACCGTCCGCGACCAGCTGATCTTCTCCCGCTCCTTCGCCACCCCCGTGACGACGATCGCAGACATGGAGCAGGTGCTCTCCGTCTACGCGCAACGCGTCGCGCACCGCCTCCGTGCGCAGGAGTCGGTCACGAAGACGATGAGCGTGTTCGCGTCGACGTCGCCGTTCGCGGACACGCCCTACGAGTCCGCAGGCGGCCTCGCCGGCTTCCCTGTCCCTACCGACGACCCGGTAACGATCGTCAAGGCCGCGATCGGCACGCTGCGGCCGCGGTTGCGCGAGAGAGCGCGGTACGTCCGGGCCGGCGTCATCCTCACCAACCTCTCCCCCAAGAACTCCCACGCCTTCCTCGACGTCTTCGATGCCGCCTTCGACACCAAGGGCCTCGGCGCCACCATCGACGCCGTGACCAAGCGCCACGGCCGCTCCGCCGTCGGCCTCGGACTCGCCGGGATCCGCAAGGGACCCGTCTGGACGATGAAGCGCGGCGCACTCTCCCCACGCTCCACAACCCACTGGGGCGAACTGGCGACGGCATTCGCGCACTGACCGCAGCTGCAGGCATGCGGAGACGTCAGCCAGATTGCGGTATGAGTTCCGAACTCTCGAAGGTCCAGAACTACGGAGTCTGTAGGTTTGTAGCTCGTCGGGACCACGATATCCGTATGTACCAGAGCCACGAACTCCGTAGGTCACGTCCCGAGACGGGAGCGCAATGCGACAAGAAGGACCGACGAGGGCACATATACAGAGTTACAGACTTCGGAGTTCTGTAGATTGTATACGTAGACGGCGGGCCGAAGCTGCTGGCGATGGCAGCGGAGGACTCCGGCGCATCACCTGGCCCTGGTGGAACGAGCCGAACTCGAGCGCTAGAAGAGATCTGCTCCGTAAGCATCCGTCGATGCGCCAGTCCTGCTCGGAGGACGACCAGGTGCGGCTTGGGTCGTCGAGGGCAACGTTCAACCACACTCTGGAAGGTTCAGAACTACGGAGTCCGTAAGTTTGTAGCTTGTCGGACCACGATGTCTGTAAGTACCGGAGTTACGAACTACGTGGGTCATGTCGCGAGACGGGGGCGCAGCGCGACAAAGAAGACCGACGAGGGCACACATACAGAGTCACAGAGTTCGGAGTTCTGTAGATCGTATACGTAGACGACGGGCCGAAGCTGCTGGCGATGGCAGCGGAGGACTCCGGCGCACCACCTGGCCCTGGTGGAACGAGCCGAACTCGAGCGCTAGAAGAGATCTGCTCCGTAAGCATCCGTCGACGCGCCAGTCCTGCTCGGAGGACGACCAGGTGCGGCTTGGGTAGTCGAGGGCAACGGCCAACCACACTTCGTAAGTGACAGACTTCCGATGTTTGTGAGCTTCAACCGAACTTTGGTAGTCTGTAACTACGGAAGTGATAGGAGCATCCATGCGCATCGTGTCCCTGGCAAATCAGAAGGGCGGGGTCGGAAAGACGACGAGTTTGATGAACCTTGCGGCTGTCGCCGCCAAAAATGCGCGAGTCCTCGTGGTCGACGTCGACCCCCAACAGTCGACGACCATGTGGGCGGCTCGGGCGGGGGAGCGGCTGCCCTTCGACTTCGCGGAGAACACCGACCCCAACACGCTCGTACGGCTGCGGGAGCTGCCGTACGACGTGGTCTTCGTGGATACGCCAGGGAACCTGACTGATACGGCAATCCTCGGAGCCGTTCTCGACGTCTCCGACTTCGCGATCGTGCCGATGGTTCCAGAAGCGCTTGCTGTCGATCCGACGCGCAACACGATCAGCAAGCTCATCGAGCCGCGAGACATTCCTTATCGAGTCTTGCTCGGCAAGGTGGACATGCGTGTACCGAACCTCCTCGAAGACTGGGTCAATCTCGTAGACGTAAGCCTCAAGCTCCCTCGCTTCAAGCAGCACATACGACAGTACAAATCGATCAGCGATTCACCGCTCACCGGAGACGTTGTGACGCAGTACCCAGACACCAGACAAACCGCCAACGCGATTTACGACTACAACGCGGTCGCCCTGGAGCTCACCTCCATCTGGGCGCACTCGACCCCGAGGAGCTCCTAATGGCCCGTCAGGACCTCAGCGCAATGCTGTCCACGCCAGCTCAGGCGAATTTGTCTCCTACCCTGCCCGTGGCAGCACCAGAGGCGGTGGAGCCCGCCCCAGCGTCCAAGACAAGTCGGACGGGGGACGCCGCTCCGGCAGCTCGGCGGGATCCAGTGGAGGAAGCTGGCTACCGATCCTTCGCCAGGAAGGAGGCGAGAGTTCGAGACGATCAGTACACCGCACTGACTGCGCACGCGCGTCGACTCACGCGAACCAGGCCTGCCGGGACCGAGCGAATAACGGAGAACACTCTCATCCGAGTAGCGATCGATCTTCTTCTCGAGAAAAGCGATCAGATCGCGGGCGGGTCGGAGGCGGAAATTCGGAAGTCTGTTGGTCTGTAAGTAACAGACTCAGCGGGGAAGTCGTCCATGGCAGCCATCCTTGAGCAGGTCCTCCGCTTGGGCATCTCTGCTGACCGGGATGGCCCTTCGATAGAATGATCTATAGGAGGTGGTTGCCATGTCGATCGCTCAGACGCCCGATGGGGATACCGTTCGCCGGCTGCGCAGCCGTCAGGTCGTGACGAGAGTGTCGTACCTCCGGGAGCTGCGCCGCGCCGCGCAGGACATGACACAGACGCAGCTCGCGCGTCTGATCGGTATCTCCCAGCCCTCCGTCAACAGCGCCTTGAAGTCCGCGGCCGCCGTACCCGACGTGCGTCCCGGCTTCTCCGGCGCCACCACGTACGAAATCGCCCAGCGCTACGACGCGGGCGAGCTGACGCGGGAGCAGACCATCGATGAGCTCGGCCGCTGGTCCTACCGGCCCGGCTCGCCCAGCGACGGCTACGACTGGACGACCGCGGACGCGGGGGAGTTCGCAGACGTCCGGCGCGCGTTCAGCGAGCACTTGATCGACGCGGAGACGTACGACGAGATCCTGACCCGCTACAGCGAGCAAGGTCGGTGACGGGCGAGGACTCGTCAGCGATCGCCGCGCACCGTGAGACGGTGCGTGAGTGGGCTCGGGCCGGCGGCCCGCTGAGCCCTGCCGGCGAGCGGGCGACGGTCAACAACCGCGACTGGTTCGTCCGGGACCCTGACGGCACGTATCAGCCGCGCGCTGCACGGCAAGAGCTACACGATCGACTCGTGGCCGAGTATCGCGATCGCTTCCCTGACGTGCGCGCGGACCGGAAGGCGATCATCCTCGCCGGCCCGCCGGGCGCCGGGAAGTCGACCGTCCTCGCGGACGTGCTCGGCGCCGACCGCGGCGCGTGGATCACCGTCGACGCTGACGCGTTCAAGCGCGCCCTGCTCACCGACGCGATCAAGGACGGCAGCTACGACCGCGCGATCGTGCCGCCCGGGGTTCGCGCCGCCGAGGCGGCGGGGGAGCGGTTCTTCCCGCTCGAGCTGGCCTCCCTCGTCCACGAAGAGTCCTCCATCCTCGCGCTCCAACTGCGTAGCGAGGCGGTGCGCGACGGTCAGAACCTCGTGATCGACACCGTGCTCTCCTCGCCCGAGAAGGCCGTCGAGCTGGGGCAGCGACTCGGATCCGCCGGCTACAGCGTCGAGGTCATCGACGTGGAGGTCCCGTTCGAGCTGTCGGAGTCGCGCATCGCGGGCCGCTGGCAGCAGTCTTACGAACGCGCCCTCGCCGGCGCCGACGAGCTCGGCGGCCGATGGGTGCCCAGCGAGTACGCCCGCGGCGTCTACGCCGGACCGGACGGCCGCTCCCTCCCCGAGGTCGCCGCCGAGCGGCTGGCCGACACCGGACCGACCGTCATGCGCTACCGCCGCTACAGCACCCCCGCCGAAGGGCAGCCGCGCACGCTCGACGTCGACAAGTCGCGCACCGCGTTCGGAGAACCCCTGATTGACACGGCCCTCGCGCAAGCACGAGCCACCGTCACCCGCAGCTTCCCCACCACGACGCCGGCGCAGGCGCCGGACCGCGGTGACCGAAGCCGCTAGACCCACTGCCGGCGGCGCCCGTCAGCGGCTCGCGCTCTTCCTCTACCCGTTCCGGGGGCCGCGAGACGCGGCACCGGCGAAGCCGGGGGAGGGGGGCCGCTGCGCGGCCCGTTCCCTGCGTTTTCTTCACCTCTCCGCGGTTTCAACCTATCTCGCTCCACCGGCTGCGTGCCACCGATCCCGGACGCGCCCTGCGGGCTTATTTCGCCCGTGATCGGCGTCACTCCGCCGACTCCACTCAAACGGTCTTCCCCGCCGGAGAGGCAAAGAAAAACGATCAGCCAGAGGGAGACACACCATGAGTGAGCAGCGCGGCACCCGTACCGAAGTCATCAAGAGCGAGTCCCACGGGCCCGGGGCGGAGGGCATCAGCCGGACCGCCCGTCAGGTGGTCATCGTCGGCGCCGGTGGCCGCGACCCGGTGACCGACGAGACCCCCGCCGTGCACCTGGTCACCCGCGAGGGCCGCGCGGGGCTACCCGGGGTGACGTTGCAGCACTTCGAGCCCGTGGAGGCACTGCCCGCGGATCGCGTCGGCTACATGGCCTCCGGCGCCTACGTCGTCGTCCCGGTCGACGTCGCGCGAGCGCTCGACCTGTTCCCGGCCGCGTACGCGCTGCACGACCGCAGCGAGACGCCCGCCGACTACCGCGACAACGACTGACCCCCGAGACGAGAAGGAGAACCGACATGCTCACCATCACCCACACCCCCGAAGCCGGAACCCTCATCGAGGGCACCAGCCGCGGCGACGGCACCGCCGAGATCCTGAAGACGTCCGGCTGGCGCTGGGGCCGCTCCATCGGTGCGTGGTACGTCCCGCAGTCCCGGGACCGCCTGCCGAAGTGGTGGA
>Ga0308159_1005858_pt1 | contig 10090 bp, 8 predicted proteins | sample PhyCR1_FD_201040 | JGI IMG/M metagenome (GOLD analysis project Ga0308159, IMG submission 201040) | Phyllosphere microbial communities from UC Gill Tract Community Farm, Albany, California, United States - DLSLC.R1 | ecosystem: Host-associated > Plants > Phyllosphere > Unclassified | place: USA... | reverse complement strand
CGGGGAGGCTACCTCTCGCCTGCCGCGCGGCGATTGGTGACGCTGCTGCGGTCGCGTGGCGAGGCGCTGATCGCAGAGGGCTGTTCGTGACGCCCCCCGTATCCACCATCCGGCCTCTGCCATCCGCCATCCGCCATCCGCTGCTGCCCGCCCAGTGGCGCATGACGCGGAGCCGGCCGTCTCAGAACTTCAACCCCTTGAGCAACTGCGTGCCCGCGCCGATGGGGTCTTGCCGCAGCCGGGTTTCCTCGCGCCCGACGTACGTGAAGATGCCGTCGGCCGTCTTGCCGGCCACGTAGTCGGTCAGCCGCGCCTCGTCGAAGCCCAGGGCCGAGAGCTGCGCCGTTTTTTGCAGCACGCCGCTGCCCTGCAGCGCGCTGCGCACCAGCGGCTGCAGCTGGGCGGCGATCTGCGGGCCGGTGCTCTTGCGCAGGTAGTCGGTGGCGCCGGTGGCGCCGCCCCGGGCGATGTCGATGGCATCGTTCAGGGTGGCGCGGTCGATGGCGGCGCGGAAGATGGGCTTGGCTTGCGCGGCGGCCTGTTCGGCGGCGCGGTTCAGGGCGGCGTCGAGGTTGGCCGACAGGCCCGACTGCTGGGCCAGTTCCAGCAGCTTGCCGACGTTCTTGTGGCCGGCGGCGGGCAGGGCGATGCGGATGGCGGCGTCGGACGAAAAGGCGCCGGGCTGCGCCAGCTTGTCGAGTGCGGCGTCGGACGCCTGGCCCAGCAGCGGCTTGATGCCGAAGCTGGGCAGTTGCGCCGCCGCCGGTAGGGCGAGCGCGGCGCAGGCGACGATGGCGACGGCGGGCAGCGAGAGGGCACGCGGGAAAAAGGGCATGGCGGAGGCTCCTCGGAACAGGGTCAGGCCTGCCATTCTGCGCCGCGCGGCCGGGGCCGCCCTGCGGCCGGGCCGTGCGCCGCGGCAGGGCGTTACCGCCGCGCCCCGGGCGATGCCGGTGCCGGGCCGCTGCGCCCTCACTCCACCTTGAAATCCGCCAGTGCCGGGTCACCGTCGGGGTAGCGCAGGCCCAGGTTGTCCAGCACCGCGTGCAGCACGGTGGCGATCATCAGGTTGCGGTGCGTCTTGGAGTTGGCGGGCACGATGGTCCAGGGCGCCCAGGGCGTGTGCGTGGCGGCCAGCAGCGTCTGGTAGGCGCGCTGGTAGCCGTCCCACTGCTTGCGTGCGGCGATGTCGCCCATCTCGAACTTCCAGTGCTTGGCGGGGTCGTCCAGCCGCGCCTGCAGGCGCTCGCGCTGCTCGTCCTTGCCGATGTGCAGCATGAACTTGAGGATGATGGTGCCGGTCTCGGCCAGCATGCGTTCGAAGTCGTTGATGTGCGCCAGCCGCTGGGCGTGCTGCTGCGGGGTGATCCAGTCCTGCACCACGGGCACCAGCACGTCTTCGTAGTGGCTGCGGTTGAAGACCACCATCTCGCCGGCCGCCGGCATCTGCGCGTGGATGCGCCAGAGGTAGTCGTGCGCGCGCTCGACCTCGGTGGGCGCCTTCCAGCCGACCACGCGCACGCCCAGCGGGCTGGTGCGGCCGAACACACCGCGCACCGTGCCGTCCTTGCCGGAGGTGTCGGTGCCCTGCAGCAGCACCAGCAGCTTGAAGCGCCGGTCGGCGTAGAACAGGTTCTGCAGGCCGTCGAGCGCATCCGCCAGGTCCAGCACCGCCGCCTTGTCGCCGGCCTTGGCGCCCTGCGAGAAGGGCTTGGCGGAGGGGTCGAAGGCGGAGAGGTCGAAGTCGCCGTCCACCGCGCCCGGGCGGCCCGGCTGCCAGTCGCGCCACCGCTGCGCCAGGGCGTCATCGGGCAGCGCGAACGCGGGGAACAGCTGGGGGGAAGGCGACGGGGAAGGCGACGGTGAGGAGGCGGAAGCGGCTTTTTTCATGCCGGCCATTGTGGCGCGGGCCGGGGGCGATGCGCTGTCGGCGCGGGCCGGCAGCGGTAGCGCCACGGACGCGGCCATATGCTATTAAATATATAGCACACGACCCTTTGATGGCGGGCGCAAGCGGGTGATTTCGCCCCCAACCGCCCGCCCGTCCGTCTGTCCGCCCGTACGTCAGAAGCTGTACTGCAGCCCCGCCACCACCTGCCGGCCCAGGCCCGGCATGACGGTGAGTGCGCCCCAGGACGAAGCGGCGTAGTGCTTGTCGAACAGGTTGTGCACGTCCAGCGTGAGCCGCGTGCGCGGGTCGATCTGCCAATAGGCCGTGAGGCGGGCGGTGGTGTAGGCCGGCAGGCGGTAGGTGTCGGTGGCCGTGGCGGTGCGCTCGCCCACATGCACCAGGCCCCCGCCCACTCCGTAGCGGCCGCCGGAGGCGAGGCGGTCTTCCCGGATGGCGAAGAGGCCGCCGCTCACGCGGGGAATGCCCAGCAGGCGCTTGCCCAGCAGCGCGGGGTTGTTGTCGCGCAGCACTTCGGTGTCCGTGTAGGCGGCATTGGCCGTCAGGCGCCAGTGCGCGTCCAGCTTGCCGGACACGTCCGCCTCGATGCCGCGGCTGCGCACCTCGCCGGCCGCCACGCTGAAGTTGGCGTTGTTCGGGTCGCGCGTGAGCACGTTGGTCTTGCGGATGTCGAACACCGCCGTCGATGCGCTCAGGCGCTGGTCGGCCGACTGCCACTTGGCGCCCGCTTCCAGCGCCTTGCCTTCGGTGGGCGCGAAGGCGTTGCCGGCCGCGTCGCCGCCGGCGTTGGGACGGAACGAGCGGCCGTAGGAGACGTAGACCGAGGTGTCGGGCGTGAAGAGATAGCTCAGCCCCACGCGCGGCGAGGTGGACGAGTGCTGCTGCGAGGTGTTCGTCCGCGCCAGGCGGTCGTCCAGGCTTTGGTGGAAGCGGTCGAAGCGCACCCCGGCCAGCAGCTTCCAGCGCTCGGTCAGATCGATCTGGTCCTGCAGGAACAGGCCCGTTGCGCGCTGGTGGTCCACCGTGTCGAAGAGCGGCGCGAGCGGCGCCGTGCGGCCCACGCCATAAATGGGCTGATAGACGTCGATGGCGTAGGGCGCCGTGGCCGGGTTGGAATAGATGCCGTACTGGCCCACGAAGAGCCGCCACGACTCCACCCCCGCCAGCAGCGTGTGGCGCAGGCTGCCGGTGGTGACCTTGCCTTCCACCTCGGCCTGCAGCGACACGTCGCGCGAAGGCAGGGTGCGCCAGCTGTCGCGCCGGCGCAGCGTGCGGTTGTCGGCCAGCAGGGTGCTGTTGAGGTCGATCGCGTCGCCGTAGAACTCGGTTTCACGGTACGACGCGCCCAGGCGGGTGCGCCAGCCCTGGCCCAGATCGTGGTCCAGCGTGAGCTGGTGCGTGTCGCCCGTCACATGCAGCTTGCCGCGGTTGGGTTCCCCCAGGAAGCGGTCGCCGGGCAGCGCCAGGGCGTTGCCGCCGATCTGGATGGTGCCGCGGTCCAGCGGCGTGCGGATGCGGATGAATTCCGCCTCGTACTGCAGCACGGTGTCGGCGTTCAGCGTCCAGGCGAACGAAGGGGCGACCACGTACTTGTGGCTGTCCACCAGACTGGTGCGGCTGGCGCCGTCCTCGGCGGCCACGTTCAGGCGGTAGGCCAGGTTCTGGGTGATGGGGCCGGTGGTGTCCAGCGTGGCGCGGCGCATGCCCAGCGTGCCGATCTCCAGGCCGGCCTTGTGCGCGGCGGTGAACTGCGGCTTCTTGGTGACGATGTTGAGCGTGCCGCCGGGCTCGCTGCTGCCGTAGAGCGCGGCCGCCGGGCCCTTGAGGAACTCGACCCGCTCCACTGTGGCCATGTCGCGCATGGGGCCGTAGCCGCGGCCCGAGGCGAAGCCGTTGAGCAGCGAGCCGCCGTCGGTGTTGCTGAAGCCGCGGATGGCGTAGTTGTCCCAGGTGCCGCCGAAGTCGTTCAGGCGGGTGACGCCGCTCACGTAGTCCACCGTGTCGGCCAGCCGGTTGGCGCCCAGGTCCTCGATCAGCTGGCGGGACACCACGCGCACGGCCTGCGGCGTTTCGATCAGGGGCGTGTCGGTGCGGGTGGCGGCGGTGTTGCGCTGCGCGCCCTGGTAGCTGCCGGCATCGGTGGCGTCCTGCACCCGCACTTCCTGCAGGGTGGCGGTGGCCGCGTCGGCGGCGGGTTCTGCGGCCTGGGCGGCCAGGGCGGCCCAGCCGGCGCAGAGCACGAACGCGGCCTGCGCGGTGTGGGTGAAGGAAACGCGGGGCGTGCGCGCGGCCTGGGGGGCGCGGAAAGCGGAGAGGACGGACATGGACGTATGCGCAGCGGCGCAAGGCGCCTGCGCGTGGCAGAGGGTTGGAGTGGTGGAAGGTGAGGGAACGGACGGGGCGGAATTGTAAGTTGCAAATGAGAAATACTCGCATTGCCTGATGCAGGAAAACCACAGTCCCTGCGCCCATCCCCGCACGCGCCCCGGGACGCGCCCTGGCCCGCGCCCCGGGGGCCGCCGGCGGCACCGCAGCGCCGGCCCGCTCGTCAGCCGTTGCCGGCCACGCGCCCCATCAGCTCGACGAAGCGCCGCGCGCCCAGCCCCTGCGGCCGCTCCTTGGACCACACCACGTCCACCCACAGCGCCACGCCGTTGCTGAGGTTGGTGAACGGCATCTCGACCAGCGTGCCGGCCTGGATGCGCGGCTCCACCAGCGCGCGGGGCTGCCAGCCCCAGCCCAGGCCGGCCTCGATGAGACCGAGCGCGGCCAGGTGGTTGTCGGTGCGCCAGTGGTGGCGCGCGAAGACGAAGCGCGGGTCGGTCTGCGCCAGGTCGCGGCTGGCCACCACGATCTGGCGGGTGGTCGTCAGGTGCACCTCGCTCAACGCCGTGCCGCCCGCCGCCTGCATCACCGGGTGCTGCGGGGCGATGACGGCCACCAGCGTCTCGCTGCCCACTTCGTGGAAGCCTTCGCGGCCGTCGATGCTGGGGCGCTCGAACACCAGCGCCAGCTGGGCGCGGCCCGCGTGCAGCAGGGCCACGGCGTCGGCCTGCGGTGCGGCCAGCACCTCGACCTGCAGCAGGGGATGGTCGGCAGCCAGCGCGGCCAGCGGCCCCGTCCAGTGCCCGGCCAGCAGCTCGGGTGCGATGGCAATGGTCAGGCGCTCTTCCAGGCCCTGCGTCAGGGCCAGCGCCTGCGCGTTGAGCTGCAGCAGCTGCCCCGCCAGGAGCCGGGCCTGGGGCTCCAGCGCCCGGGCGGCGGGCGTGGGGCGCGGCTCGCGGCCGGCGCGGTCGAAGAGCTGCACGGCGAGTTCGGCCTCCAGGTGCGCGATGGTCATGCTCACGGCCGAGGGCACGCGCGACAACGCCCGCGCGGCGGCGGAAAACGAGCCGTGGTCGAGCACCGCCAGAAAGACGTGCACGTTGTCGGAAGAGAAAGCCATGGGGTCCGTCTATCAGAAAAACTGAAACAAGCTGACTTTATATGTCAGCCGCAGACACATACAGTGCGCCCCATGGCTTTTCCTTCTGCATCCTCTTCCCCTGTGTCCCCTCCCGCCGCGCCCGGCCTGCAGGGCGTTCGCCGCCGCGTGGTCTACGTCGCGCTGTACGAGGCCATCGCCATCGCCGTGGCGACCCTCGGGCTGTCGGTGTTCACCGGCCAGAGCGCCGGGCATGCGGGCGTGGTGTCGGTGATGGCGTCGGCCATCGCCATCGTCTGGAACGTGGCCTTCAACTGGGCATTCGAGCGCTGGGAGTCGCGCCAGGCATCGCGCCATCGCACCGTGGGCCGCCGGGTGGTCCATGCCATCGGCTTCGAGGGCGGCCTGGCCTGCGTTCTGGTGCCGGTGCTGGCCTGGTGGTTCGGCGTCAGCCTGTGGCAGGCGTTGCTGATGGACCTCGGCCTCCTGGTGTTTTTCCTGGTCTACACCTTCGTCTTCAACTGGGGCTTCGACCGGGTGTTCGGCCTGCCCGCATCGGCGCTGGCCGCGCCCGAGGGCGCGACGCCCGCCGCCGCCTGACCGCGCTGCCGAAGCGGGCCGGCCGGTCGCCGGCCGGCCGGCCGTTCTTTCTTTCCTTCTCTCTTCTTTCTTCTTTCTTCCGCTCAGGCGCCCGCGGCGGCGCCGAAGCGGAAGCTGGAGGCGGTGACGCCGCCATACACCCCCACCTCGTGATACACGCAGTCGGCGCGCTCGCCCTCGGCTGCGCCGGCCGCCACCATCAGCGGAATCAGATGGTCTTCGCGCGGATGGGCGAGCCGCGCGGCGGGCGCGCCGGCCCACTCCAGCAGGCGGGCGGGGCGCTCGGAGGGGGCCGCATGCACCAGCGCGTCCTGCAGCCACTGGTCGAACGCGGCCGAGGGCGCGCGCCCCGCGTCGCCAAAGCGGCGCAGGTTGTGATAGCTGAGCCCGCTGCCCAGGATCAGCACGCCTTCGCTGCGCAGCGGGGCGAGGGCGCGGCCCAGCGCCAGGTGCAGGGCCGGGTCCAGCCCGCGCTGCAGCGATACCTGCAGCACCGGCACATCGGCTTCGGGATAGATCACCTCCAGCGGCGAGAAGGTGCCATGGTCGAAGCCGCGCTCGGCGTCCAGCCGCGTGGGCAGGCCGGCGGCGGCGATCAGCGCGGCCACCCGGTCGGCCAGCGCGGGCGCGCCCGGCGCGGCGTAGCGCACCTCGTAGGTGTGGGGCGGAAAGCCGGAGTAGTCGTACACCATGGGCGGCTGCGGGTGCGCCATGACCGCGAAGACGTCGTCTTCCCAATGGCCCGAGATGACCAGCACGGCGCGCGGGCGCTGCCCGATCTGGCGGGGAATGTCCTGCAGCGACAACTCCAGCGCATGCAGGCTGCGGCGCATTTCCGGCACGTAGGGCCAGGGCCCGCCGCCGTGCGAGATGAAGTAGGTGGGCAACGGCGCCGAAGCAGCGGAAGACGCCGGGAGGGTGGTCGCGGAGGGGGACGGTGCGTTCACGGGAGGGCTCCAGCAGATGCCGCAGGGTGCAGCGGGTTGTCGGAAGGGTTGCCTCCAATTTAAGGTTTCCCGCGCGGGAAATCGATGACGGTAGAGTGATGGCAATGTTTCCCATGCAGGCAACCATGACCGCACCCGAGATCGATCTGACCAGCATGCGCGTGTTCCATGCGATCGTCGAAGCCGGCAGCTTCGCCGCCGCTGCCGACCGGCTGGGCATGGCCCCGCCCATGGTCAGCAAGCACATGGCGCGGCTGGAGCGCGCGCTGGGCGCGCGTTTGCTGCACCGCACCAGCCGCAGCATGCGCCTGACCGAGGCAGGAACCGCCTTCCACGAGCAAAGCCGGCAGGCGCTGGAGCTGCTGGATGCCGCCACCGTCTCGGTCGGCCAGGGCCAGCAGCAGCCCCAGGGCGAGCTGCGCATCAGCGCGCCGGTGTGGTGCGCCACGCCGCGCTTCGCCGCCTTGCTGGCGGACTACCGGCGCGCCTGCCCCGCGGTGCGACTCGACCTGCACCTGGACAACCACATGGTGGACCTGGTGTCCGGCGGGTTCGACGTGGCGCTGCGCATGACTGCCGAGCCGGCGCCGCAGCTCATCGCGCGGCCGCTCTGCGCCATGGCGTTTCACTGGGTCGCGGTGCCCGGGCTGCTGCAGGGCCGGCCAGCCGCCGGCATCCCGGGCGGCACCGCGGCCCCTGCGGTGCCTGCTGCCTCTGCGGCGGCCTCTGCTGCTGCTGCACCGCCGCCCCTGCCGGTCATCCTGCCCAACTACGTGTCGCCAGACCGGCTGACCGCCGGGCTGCAGCAGGCGCTCGGCCGGCGCATCGAGGCGGTGATGCAGTCGAGCGACACCACGCTCAGCTACCACGCCGCGCAGGCGGGCATCGGCGCGGCCTTCATGCCTGCCTGGCTGGTGGAGGACGACCTGGCCCACGGCCGGCTGCTGCGCCTGCCGCTGGATACCGGCGGCGCCCGCACGCTGCACGCGGTGTACGCCAGCCGGCGCCAGATGCCGCTGAAGCTGCGCAGCTTCATCGACTTCCTGGCGCAGCGGCTGGCAGCGTGACGGCTGCGGGATGGCGCGCTGGAGCCGAAGCGCGCGGCCAGCGCACGTCACGCGGCAACGTCACCGCAAGATCAACGCAAGGTCACGAGACGATTTCCATCCGGTCCCGCCCGTTGCGCTTGGATGCGTAGAGGGCGTCGTCGGCGCGCTTGAGGCAGTGCGACAGCTCCAGGCCGGGCTGGTCGAACAAGATCACGCCCATGCTCAGGGACACGGGGTCCGGCGTGGGAAACATCGTCCGTGCGTGCAGGGCGAATGTCTCGCGCAGGCTCTGGCCCAGCGCTTGCGCGGCCGCGCCCGGTGCGTTGCGCAGCAGGATGACGAACTCGTCCCCGCCCAGACGCGCCGCGAGCGCGCCGGCGGGCAGCGCGCTGCGCACGAAGTCGCTCAGGGCCAGCAGCAGGCGGTCACCGGCATCGTGGCCGTACAGGTCGTTGACCTGCTTGAAGTGGTCGATGTCGATCAGCAGCAGCGCGCCGGGTTGGGCGGCAGAAGCCTGTGCCAGCAGTTCCGGTGCGCGCAGATAGAGCGCGCGGCGGTTGTCCAGCGAGGTCAGCGGGTCGCGGGCGGCGATCTGCGCGATACGTTGTTCGCGGCGATGCCGCTCGGTGCCGATCATGGACATGGCCAGCAGCATGATGGCGATGGCCCCTTCCACCAGCGACACCAGGATGACCGTGCCCCGGAAGTTGGCCAGGTTGACGAAAGCGCCCAGCATCACGGCCGAGCCGGCCTTGGCCAGGTAGAACAGGCCGTGCGCCAGCAGCACGGCGCGCAGCTGGGCGGCGCCCACGTTCAGCGCGCCGTCGTGCGGGCGCAGCAGCAGCCCGGCGCCCAGGGTGACAATGGCGATCAGCAGCGACTGGATGCCGAGCATCGCCCGGGACCACGCGGGCCCGTCGGGCAGCAGCAGCATCGCCAGCCAGGCGACGGCCAGCAGCCACCAGCTGCGGGGCAGCCGGGTGCGGGTGAAACGGGCCACGCCCGCCAGGAACAGCCAGTGGGCGGCGATCAGCAGGCCGTTGGGCAACCAGATTCCGACCAGCACATGGCCGCCGGAACGCAGCAGCGCCATCAGGCTGCCCACCGCGACGATGGCGAACCCCGCGCCCCACAGCAGCAGGGAGCGTTCGCGCACATGGCTCCACTCCACGGCCAGGTAGAGCGCGGAGGCGCTGGCCATGGCCGCGGTGAGGACGAGGAGGGTGAAGGGGTCGAGAACCATGGTCGATGGATGAAGCAGCACGGGCGAGCTGTGTGGCGAGCCGCCAGGCTCCATGACCTTGCCGTGGTTCCCCCCTGCCGCCGGATCGGGACCGCAGCCCCTGGCACAACCCGGCATTTTCGGCGATCGGCAGGGCAGCCGGTTTTGGCAGGGGCTTCTGCGCCCCGCCCTGCCGGAGAAGGCAAAATCAAAAATGATAGCTGCCCGCGCTTGCAGGATGGGCGCTGGAGGCGCAAAAGGCAGGAAATGGGCGCGCCATCCGGCACGTCCCGACCCCGCCCCGCACCGGCCCGCAAGGGCGAACGGGCGCACACGCCGCGTTCGTACTTCCCACTCAGTCCTGCAGCAGCTGCCCCGCCAGGGCCGCCGCGGCGGTGCGCGTCTCCACGCCCAGCTTCTCGAAGATGTGCTCCAGGTGCTTGTTCACGGTGCGGGGGCTCATGCCCAGGATCTCCGCGATGTCGCGGTTCGTCTTGCCCTTGGCGATCCACGACAGCACCTCGGTTTCACGCGGCGTGAGCGGGGTGGGGGGCGCGCGACCGGCCGCCTGGGCTCCGGCGGCGTCCACCGACAGCAGCAGCATGGTTTCCCCGAGGCCGCTGGCGCCCAGCGGCCGCGCCGACAGACGCTGGCCTTCCAGCAGCGGCACGGCGCCCTCGCCCTGCTGGCGCTGCGCCTCGGCCAGCCAGCGGGCCATGGCGCGCGCCGGCGCCGGGTCGGCGGCGAAGGCGGCCTCCAGCCAGCGGGTGGCCTGGGGAGAACGCCAGGCGATGCGGTCCTGCCCGTCCAGCACCACCACGCCCATGCCGGCCACGTCCACCGCATCGCGGGCCAGGCGGGCGGCGCGGGCGTTGGCGATGTGCGTGGCCAGGCGCGCCAGCACCTCGGGCAGGCGCAGCGGCTTGACCACGTAGTCCA
>Ga0308159_1005856_pt1 | contig 10095 bp, 4 predicted proteins | sample PhyCR1_FD_201040 | JGI IMG/M metagenome (GOLD analysis project Ga0308159, IMG submission 201040) | Phyllosphere microbial communities from UC Gill Tract Community Farm, Albany, California, United States - DLSLC.R1 | ecosystem: Host-associated > Plants > Phyllosphere > Unclassified | place: USA... | reverse complement strand
TTTCAGGAAATACTGCGGAGCGATCAGGATGGTGTCATCCGGACGTCTCACAAGCGGTTGAACAAGTAGACGATGTCTGCGAGTCCGTGTTTGCCACGGCTCCCAACTGCTGGATCGCAGGATGTCTGAGGACACTGTGAGCATCTGGAATGCGTGCCGGAGACGCAACCGCTGTTCTTCATTGGGTTCGCCGGCTGCTTCAAAGACCCAGCCGAGAACCTCGTCCTCTGAGGCAAATGCGATGCTTCTGCCATCGTCGAACGACTCCCACTGCGCAAGCGCCATCAAGATTATGAAGAGCTCAGAAGTGGACGTGCCGAAGGATTCCAGCATCGCTGAGTCAACGGCGTCGGCAAGTCCTCCCGCGCCTGCCTCGTCGTCATCGAGTACGGGGCCGAGGCGGATAGTGGCTGCCGCCGTGTTGAGAGATCCCCCTTCCAACACCCATGAATCATCAGTCATGTGCTCGTCGTCTCTGAATCTGAGCTCGTATGCAGAACTGATCTCGATGATCGCGGGAGCGACCCGGTGATGCAGCCGCTCGCTCAACGTCGTCATAGTGCGATATGCATCTGCTGCCGCTAGGAGCGCACTCCAGCTTTGAGCTGTAACCGGCTGTTGCCCATCAACATCCGGGTTCAGTCTCAATGCGGCTTCGACGATGATCTCGTTGCACTGCCGTAGTTCGAGCGTTTCGCTGGCGAGCTCGGCCATGCGCGCCACTGGATCCCACTCCGTGCTCAGATTCTGGGCGACGCGGGTCAGGTTTCCTTGTTCTTCCTGGAGGTGGTCATAGACACGATTGAGCTGCTCCATTCCCGTAGCGACGATCACATCGGTGCTGTGCAATGTGATTCGATCGTTGAGCTGTTCCAGAGCCGCGGGCGCGAGATGTGCTCTAACTAGCGCATTGGCTTCGATCCCGCGGTACTCGCCGGGTTGTATGCCCGTCGCGTGCAAGCGACGAGCGAAAGAAGCAGTTGCTGCTGATTCGTCAGACGGGCTCAGCTGACAGGGCCTCGGGAGATGGTTGAGTTTGGTTCGCGCGGTCTTTGTCTCGAGTATCAGGAATGGTCGGCAGGTGAGCCATTCGCGTCCGATCTCTTGCGCAACACTGTCACCGACGCCGCCGTACGCAAGAAGCTGTTCGAGGGCGTTGGCTGTGAGCGCATTGGCTGCGAAGGGTTTGCCGTCCGCCTCCTGCACGAACTCCTCCAGGTCGAAACTCCAGAGCGCCAGGTGCGGAGCACCCTCCGTTCTAGTCCGCGAAGATGAGAACTCAACCACTTCATCGCCTCGTTCGACCGCCCGAAGCCAGAGCCGATATCCGCGGGTTCCGAGGTCTTCGTGCGCACGTCGCCACGACTCACCGATTGCGTCGAAGGCGAAGATGAGGCCCCCACAGACGTCGAACAGGAATCGATACTTCTGGCCGTCCGTCCAGTCCGGGTCGGACCTGACGATCGCGATCGGAGGCGTGATCAGAGGCAAGGACCACCCGATACGTTTAGGGGCATGGTGGGTTCCCCGACGATTGTCGTATTCGCTCTCGCGGCCAAGAAACGATACGGACGCAACGTTGCCGGATGATATTTCGGCCATCTCGGCGTGCCGCAGCGGCGGTAGCCCTGTTCCATGAAGCGCGACTTCTAAACGCGAGAGCGCGACCGCGCGCTCCCACTCGGCTTCTCCTGCGTGCGCCTCGAAATACATGTGTGTTGGGCTGATCCCGCCTTTGAAGAAGGTCTTGTCGTTCGTTCTCCATGGCTCCCAGTAGTTGATTGCTTCCCAGCCGAAGCTGGATGGGAACTCTGGTGAACTCAGATCACGGGCGAATCGATACAGGTCGTCGTCAGCTGTTGCTGTCTCCGCAATCCAGGTGAGGTCTTCCAGCGCGAGGGTTGCTCGGCCAGGCGCCTGAGGCGCCATCAGATGGGATGTGCCTGCGACGATGACAAGCGGAACGACGCTTGCGCCGGGGAGCAACTTGATGGTGCCGCCACCAGCGATCTGTGCCGAGATCGGGCCGTCGGACGGGTCATGCTCTCGGACGCGGTCTGCCAGCATTACGCACGCCGGCGACGACGGCCCTGTTCTAGGAAGGTCTTCTGTGAAGAGAATCGATACCGCGATGAAGTTTGGCCCGTCGACCGGAACGAGCCACTGGACTTCGTTCCCTGTCAGCGGAGGCGTCTCATCGGGTGCTTTGGGTGGCGCCTCGATCAAGGTATTCGAGAACCGCCAGAGTGCGCCGCGGATCGCATCGATGCAGGAAGACCGGAGGGCTCGCCTGGCGTGGTTATCACGTTCAAGGCCATCGACAAGTTCCGTGACCGCGTGAGTAAGCACTTCGGGGACATAGGTCGGTGGCAACCATCGATAACGTGGATCAGCGGTTGAGAGGCGATAACGCAGAGTGCGCCCGAAGGGACTTGTCGGACTTTTATGGTTGTACTTTGCCGAGACCGCCGGCGAGGTCATCCATTCAAGCGCAAGCAGATCCGCTTGGTCGAGCTGGAGCGACTCAAGCGGGTCAGCGGAAACGAGCCTGCTGGCGGCGTCCAGCTCGTTGACTGGAAGGTCGATTTCATCGCCGAGTTCGATGTCCGGAGCCGGTTGCCACTCCGGCAGCAGAGTGTCCAGGCAGTAGTCCACGTACCTGAGCGCTACTCGAATAACGTTGGCAATGCCGAACTTGTGCCGCCGTACAAGTCGATCGTCTACTGCGTCGGCAAGTCGCAGAGCCCGGGAGAGGTCGGCTATCGGCCTCTCAATCAAACCAGGCACGTAGCGCAGCAGCTCGTCATCGACTCGGACAGTAGCGACATTGGTGGGATCGGTCGAGATGTAGTCCTCGTGCATGACACCGATGCCCTTGGACTCAGCCGCCGTGTCGACCAACTCCTGCACGCCGAGGAGAGGCTCTCTCGAACTCTCGTTGGTAATGGAGCTAGCGCGGAGGCTGGCAGCGAGCGCCACTCCTATCGATGTGGCGCGGTGACGCGCGGACGGGGACGAGGCTGCGGCAAACAATGCGGCCCATAATGTCTCGGGGTCGAACCGACCATAGGTTTGCGCAAGTTCATCGAGTCCAGACGACGCGGCCTTGATATAAGGACGCTTCGGCTTTCTCGCCTTACTCCGTCCCATGCCAGCCCCCTAACCCACGTCGAAGACGCAACCCCATCTGTGCTCCAGGTCGCTGCGGCTGCCCCAGGCATCCGAACACCAAGTTGTTGCGTCCTGTTCGACCCGTCTTCGATACCGGGAATGCTTGCACGGTCACGCAGTCGACGGGGGCACCGTTGAGCGAGGTGCTAGTGGTAGGAGAAGTCAATGTGTCTCGGCCTCAGTACCAGTGGGAGGTCGACGAGCCTCTTGTCCGCACCCGCGTTCTTGCACGCTGGACAGGCCGCAGGGCTCCAAATCGCGTACGGATCGAGTCATAGACGTCCGCTGTTCCCGATTCGTCAACGACCGATACGAGGAGTGCGAAGGGAATCTTGGTGGGTGAGTTGTCGAGGGCTCCACTTCGCCGTGCGACGTAGGACAGCTCGAGTCTCGGCAGCTCAACCTCGGTGGGCTTCAAAGCCACGCGGTAGTGGCGGATGGTCTCCCACTTCCCGCTGTCGCGCAATCGTGCTTCCGAAGCACCTCTCTTCGCGGCGCCCAATGTCTTGGTGACGGGTTCCTGGCTCGGCGTCCATCCTTGGGCGAGTAGCGCACGCGCCGTGTCGCCACCGATGTCCAGGGTTTGCTTCTTATCGGGGAACCCCTTGGGCGGCGTGAAGGTGTGGATTCGGTGGTGTGGTCGTAGAACCAGTTCCAGGGAAGCGCTGGTGTACTCGGTCGGCTGCGTCGGGTCGACGGGTGAGGCGTAGGCGAGCGTGATCTGGAGTTGCACGTCAGCGGTGGCAGGATCAGCGATCGGCACTTGATAGCCGAGGAGGTCACCGCGCTCGATCTCATCGACGTAGAGAACGTGCGCCTCGTTGGGAGCGCAGTCGAGAAGCTCATCGAAGCTGAGCGGCTGACGCCCGTATCCCACTTCATCGCGGAGCTTCACATGATTTCTCGGGCGTTCGGCAAAGTGGGTCGTGAAGGCTCGCAGGACGCTGCTGTTGACTCGCGGCAGTCGTGTCACGAGATCAGCGAGAGCGTGCGTTGTCACTGGCGCCGCGAAGCTCGTGCCAGCAGCTTCAAGAAAGCTGCCGTCAGCCCGAACGACATTGAACATCCGATCGTCGCTGCCACCGAACTGCACGCCGAGAGGCTGAACGCGTGCACCGTGGCGGCCAGGACCCATTGAGGAGTACGGAGCCCGCGCCCACGGCTTCTCGGGAGCGGGAGCGTCGCACGCACCAACAGCGATCCCATTGGCCATGTCGGCCGGCACCTGGACTCGGTGGAGTCCAGTGATCTGATCCTGGTCGCCGTCATTGCCGGCCGCCACGATGAACAGGACGTCCTTCTCCCAAGCCAGTTGGTCGAGTTCGCTCGTCCAGCGGTTCGGCTCCATGTCGTCCTCGACTGCGAGAGTCGGGCCGAGACTGAGGTTGACAATTCGGTGGCCTTTAGCCTCGACCGCTTCCTTGATGCGGTCGAGCACCCAGTACCCGTCAAGATCGCCGGGAACGTTCGGGGCTGGGAGCACTCGATAGCTCTCAACCGGAAGCGGCGGTGTCGGTGCTTGTTCTCCGGGCGCGACGAGGCCATAGAGCACGGCCCCGGTCACGCCCGTGCCATGGTCAAGTTCGTCCTGATCCGGCGCCTCCGGCGTGACATCGTGGGTTGGGATCGAGAACAGGGAGCAGTTTCGGCGAGCAACGTCCACGCCGCCGTCGAACACCGCCACAGAGACAGTCGACAGGACAGGTTGGGCTGTCGTAGGCGCGGCCAGCCGTCGTACGCTGCGCGTCCCAAACCTCGGTCGTGGACGGATTGCCGGCATCGGCCTCAAGACTCGCAAGGGATTGAACCGAGCGAGAGCGGATGCCTTCTCGGTATTGATGCTGACGGGTGTGAACGTCAGCCCACCGACACGTCGGATGTAGTCGTGATGGATCTCTCCGCCCTCGTTGGCAATGAGCGCGAACCACAGGTCAAGCGTCTCGTTATCCAAGGGAACCGGCTCGCCGAGTCTTGATGTGCGGGGATGCAGCACCGCTTCCCATACCCGCCGAGTTGGGTCGGTCGGGGCTTCGGGCTCTTCCCCTACTCGCAGAACATCAGACTGACGCGGTAGAGCGATTTCGCTGAGTTCACGTATCTGCGTGAATGCTTGCTCCTCTGTCCGGTTTCGTCCGCCTTGTGTGATGAGTCTGCGAAGCTCGATCAGGCCAGCGTCAGAGACGGTGAAGATGAGGCGCCTGGTCTGAGATTCAACGCTCTGCTTCTTCGTGACGTACAGCCCGACGTCTGCCCGTGACCCGACCGGCGTCGCGCCTACGTGCGACAGGAGCTCTGTCGGGAAGTAAGAGGCTGCAAGGTAGTTCGGGAGCAGCTTTGCCTCGACGTAGACGCGATCGGCCGCGCGAAGCGTTGGAAGAAGGTCGGCGGTCGCTTCGGTCGCAGCTATCACCTGTGGCGCGAGAACAGCCTGCGCTTGCTCCACGGTTTGGGGCTCGTACTTCTCGCCACCACCGGAACGAGGGGCCTGCACATCTAGTTTTAGCGCTTCTCCGTTGACGAGAAGCGGTCGCGATACAGCCTCATTGCTTCGCACGTCCGCCACGCTGGACTCCTTCTGCTCGTTTGATACCGGCAGCGACAGTCGGGTGACTTACGCGCGCGAGAGCAGCGATTTGCCTGTTCGACATCCCCAACTTGTCATGCATGGTCAGGAAGAGCCTGTCACGGCGCGGCCCAGCGTCCTCGATGTGACGCGCCAGCTGGCTCAGAAGCTCGTCGGTCACGACAGAGTCGTTGAGGATAGAGCGCCTATGCGCAAGGGACCAGAGCCGGGTGAGGTCAGAACTGTTCATCCCGGATGTGAGTTCGGTTGTGAGGCCAAGGGCATCAAGGTCGATCCCTTCGAATCCTGCGGCGAGGTTGCTCAGGATGGCACGCCGTTCCTCGTCGCCCGGAAGCGATAGGACCAGGGAGCGGTCGAAGCGACGCTCAACCGCGGTATCGAGAAGTTGCGGGTGATTGGTAGCGGCGATCAGAAGGCTCGTGTCGGGCCAACGATCGAGTTCTACCAGGATCACGTTGACGATGCGCTTGAGTTCACCGATGTCCGAGTCGTCATCGCGTCGCTTGGCGATGGCGTCGAACTCATCCAGCAGTAGCACGCATGGGCCACTCTTGGCGTAGTCGAGAACGGACTTGATGTTTCGTCCAGACGTGCCCAGGTAGCTGGAGACGACCGATGACAGATCGAGGGAGAGCAAGGGCAGCTGAAGCGCCTGCGCCAACCATCGAGCGGTCATCGTCTTGCCAACCCCAGGGGGTCCGCTCAGGAGAAGCGCGCGAGTGAGACCGGCGCCGGCGCGTCGCAGTTCCTCAGCCCGACTGCGTTCCAGTAGCACCTCGTTTAGTTCAGCCGTGACCTCGTCGCTGAGGACGAGTCCCTCTCCGTCTGGAAGAAGGTCGACATCCACCAGTGGCTGCGCACTGTCACCTTCGGTGGGGACGGCGCCTGAGACGTAACGCAACTCGGTCGTGTCAGAGCCGGCCGCGATGGCCTGATGCACCGCGTCGCGGAACGACTCGACATCCTGGACGCCAGTGGGCACGGATCGCATCAGGCGCGACGCGAGTTGTCGAACTCCGGCTCCGTGACCGCGCGTCCCGACACGAACGAGGTCGACCACGGCGCGTTCCAGCCCGTCAGGCACGTGGTAACCCTTGCTTGCTGTGACCGCCATGCTTACCATCCTATCCGGCGGCGACTTCCCCACACGATAGGTAGGTCCGGTAAGACCACGCCATGAGCCTCAGACGTTTACCGCCCATGCCTGACTCCCTCAGCGACAACAAGGCGGAGACGAGGATGGGGTCATGGCGCGCCAGGTGAGGTGAGCGACGATGGCTCCATCCCCGTGCCGTTGCGCCGCTCGTTCCTCTCCCGAATCCGGGCGCAGATCAACAGGACCAGCGCGATCGGACCGTTCAGGGTCAGCTTGATCGAGTTCCACCCGCACAGCAGCACTACAAGGTTGAGCCATCCGGGGCTGCCGGCCTCGATGGCCGTGACGCACCAGTAGGCGGCGAGGAGGTACGGGATCGCGAGAAGCATCACGGGAATGCCCCGGCGAAGGCCTCTTCGGGTGCGGGTGGCAGCGATGAGGAGGTTGGTCGGCGCGCAGCTGAGGATGCTGTGGGTGCGGACGCTGGCCGCCCAGATGAGCCCGAACATGGGCACAGTCCTTCCAAGGGTTCGGCGACAAGAACCTGAAAGGACCGCCCGTAGCGTGCGGGGTGGTCATACCGTCGCGGGGAGCGACAGCGCCAATATAGAGGCCGCCTCATCCTCCACTGTAGAACGGCGGCCTGACATCGGGAGGGACACCGGGCTCACAACGAGCGACGGACCGGCTCCCGTGCCGGCCGACGCTGCAACTCCTCCTCCGCTCCCCGCGCCTGGTTCCGTGCCCGGTCCAGGGCGGCCTTGGCCCGGGCGGTATCGATCTTCTGCGCGTCGCCCTCGGCGGCCGCCGTTCCGAGTGGGGTGGGGTCGGTGATGTCGTAGCGGTCGCGGTACGCGGCGACGGTGCGTGCGAGGCGTCGCCTGGTCGCCGCAGTCTTGGCAACCTTCGGCGGAGTGCCGAGCGCTCGCGTCCAGGTCTGCTTCTCGGTGAGTGCCGTATCGAGGAGCGCGGTGGCGCGGGTCTCGAGGAGGTCACGTCGTTCGGTGAGCGCCTGCCGGAACTCACCGCTCATGGTGCCCGTCGCTTCGGGGATGAGGCCGGCGATCAGGCGCGGCGCCTTCCATGCCCGCCCGGACCCCGCTGGCCTCGCGGAGGCCCGCGCGACGCGGTAGTGGACGACGGCGGCGATGTCGTCGGCGTCGGTGAAGCCTCGTGCGCGCACCAGGCGTGGCAGCAGGGTCTCGATGTCGTGGTGGTTGGCCTCGGCGCGGCGGAGCTCGGCGGTCAGCGCCCCGAACGCCGGGGAGGCGATCGCATCCTCGGCCTCTTCCTCGGTGAGACCGGACGTGCGGACGAGGAGCGCCCACCTGTCGCGTTGCGCGGCGGCCGCGATCGTCTCGTACTCGGCGGCGAGTTGACCGATGTTCGCCCAGGCCTCCTGCTCGACCGTGATGGTCTCTTGCGCGGAAAGCTCGGCACCGACATGCTGGAGCACCCCGAACAGCACCGACCGAGCGGTGGCCTCGGTGTTGTCGCCAGGGTGCGGACCGTCGTAGGAGTCGTCGGGCTTGTCGATGGCGACGTAAGCGATGTTCGTCTCCCGACCCCGGGTGAGCGCGACATACAGGTTCTCCCTCGTCATGCTCGCGTCGACTAGCACATGCGAGGTGTCCACGGTGATGCCTTGTGCCCGGAAGGAGGTGACGGCGTAGCCGAGGTCAAGGTGCGCGGCGGCGTAGTCGGCGGGGAGCGCGACCGAGGCGCCCCATTTGCGGTCGGCGCGGCGGAGGGCGAGGGAGCCGTCGTCGCGAACCTCGGTGACCGTCCACCTGTCTCCGTTGCGCACCCAGCCACGCCCGGCACGCAGTCGGCGTTCGTTGCGCCGAGTGATGACCGAGTCCCCGGTGGCGGCACGGGCGCCGTCCTGCAACGTGACTTCGCGGCGGGCGTCCACGGCGCCGTCGAGGATCAGGTCGGTGCGGGCTCGCTGGTTGAGCGCCTGGACGGACTCGTTCGAGTCGGAGACCAGCACCGTCGCCCGGCCTGCCTGCCGGTCGACCCGCCATGCAGCGTAGGCGGCATCGACCATCGCCTCCGTCTCACCACCCTGGATGCGTTCGTGGTCAAGGTAGGCGTCGATCACCTCGACGCGCCCGTGCCGCAGACCGAGCGAGGCGGTCTTCTCCCACTCGCTCTTGAACCTGTGCACGTCGACCAGCTCGGGGGTGTCGTCGCGGTCATGCACGGGTAGCGAGAATGCGCCGCCGGCATCGACGGACTGGAGCTGCGCGTAGTCGCCAACCAGCAGCACCTTCGCCCCCGCCTCGGACGCGAGGCGGGTGATGCGGTCCAAAGACAGCGTGCCAGCCAGCGACGCCTCGTCCACGATGACGAGCTGGCCTTTGCGAAACGTGTCGCCGTGGACGAGGTGGTTCTGCCACCACTTCGCCGTGTTCTCGGTCTGGATGCCGAGATCATCGGCAAGGACCTGCGCGGCAACCGCGGACGGCGCGAGCCCGACCACGCTGCCCGCGCCGTGCTCGTGCTCCCACGCACGCCGCAGAGCGGACATGGCCGTGGTCTTCCCCGCCCCAGCAGGGCCAACGAGGACATCGACGATGCGCCCTGAGACCGCGATCTTCGCCAGCGCGGCGGCCTGGTCGTCACCGAGGGTGTGACCCTTCCGATCAGGTCGCGCCGCGATCCGCTCGACCACCGCGAGGGACACGGTGGGCCCGGTGGTGGTGCGGGCACGGTCGAGGAGGCGGTCTTCGACCGCCAGCAGCAGCTCGGAGGAAAACACTGTCGAGTGCTTCGGACGGAACACCGATGTGCCGTCCGGTCGCCGGAACGTCACCGGGCTCGACGCGAGTTCCGGCGGGGCGAGCCGCAGGGACGCGGCTTCGGCGGCATCCACGACCAGTCCGACGACCGCTTCCCGATCAACGGTTGAGGCGAAGCGGTAGCCCATCGTCTGCCGGGCCGCCTCGGCCGTGAGATTCCAGCGCCGCCAGGTGGACCGCCTCTCACCCACGACATCCACGACCGACTGGCCCAGGGACACGATCACGTCCAAGGGGAGGTCGTCGGCGCGGAGCAGCAATGGCGTCTCGTTCGCAGCGACTCGGCGCGCCCACTAGGTCGCATCCGTGCCGAGCAGCCGGCCGGCGCGCCCGCGCCACTCCGCAGTCAGATCGGCGAGGGACCGGACCTGCTTCTCCGGCCTGGTGGTGAGGGTGGCTTGGGCGCGGAGCTTGATGATCGTCGCCGTCGAGGGCGGGCC
>Ga0308159_1005855_pt1 | contig 10096 bp, 10 predicted proteins | sample PhyCR1_FD_201040 | JGI IMG/M metagenome (GOLD analysis project Ga0308159, IMG submission 201040) | Phyllosphere microbial communities from UC Gill Tract Community Farm, Albany, California, United States - DLSLC.R1 | ecosystem: Host-associated > Plants > Phyllosphere > Unclassified | place: USA... | reverse complement strand
TGAAGAAGTCTTTACCTGCGGGGAAATCCTGGTCGGGGTGAGAGGATTCGAACCTCCGGCCTCTACGTCCCGAACGTAGCGCTCTACCAGGCTAAGCTACACCCCGATGGTGCATCAGGACACGTCCCAGGGCGTCTCCGTTTGCAGGAAAAGCCTAGGCGCGTCGCTCAAGCAACTGAGCCGCCAATTGTAGCAAACCTGTAGCGTGTTCATTGGCGGGAAAGCCGCTCAAGGCGTCGATGGCGCGCTGGGCTTCCGCGGCTGCGGCGTCGCGTGTGGCCTCCAGGGCGCCGGTCTCGCGCACGATGTCGACGATCTGCGTGAGTTGGGCGCTGTCGCCGGCTTCGATGGCCGCGCGGATGAGCGCGCTTTGCGCCGGCGTCCCGCGCTGCATGGCCAGGATCAGCGGCAGTGTCGTCTTGCCTTCGCGCAGGTCGTCGCCCAGGTTCTTGCCGGTTTCATTGGCGTCGCCGGCGTAGTCGAGCACGTCGTCGATCACCTGGAAAGCGGTGCCCAGCGCCTGGCCGTAGGTTGCGCAAGCTTCCTCCACCTCGGCAGACGCGCCGGAAATCACGGCGGCCAGCCGGGTGCTGGCTTCGAACAGCTTGGCGGTCTTGGAGCGGATCACGCGCAGGTACGCCGCTTCGTCGAGCGAGGCGTCGTGCATGTTCATGAGCTGCAGCACTTCGCCCTCGGCGATGATGTTGGTGGCCTCGGCAAGGATGTCCATCACACGCACGTTGTTGGCGTCCAGCATCATCTGGAAGGCGCGTGAATAGAGGAAGTCGCCCACCAGCACGCTGGCGGGGTTGCCGAAGGATTCGTTGGCGGTGGGGCGACCGCGGCGCAGGGTCGACTCGTCGACCACGTCGTCGTGCAGCAGCGTGGCGGTGTGGATGAATTCCACCACGGCGGCAAGATTGAACTGCTGATCGCCGCGGTAGCCGAGGGCGCCGGCCATCAGCAGCAGCAGCGCCGGGCGCAGGCGCTTGCCTCCGGCGGAGATGATGTACTTGGACACCTCGCTGACCAGCGGTACGCCGGTGTCGAGGCGCCGGGCAATCACACGGTCGACTTCGCGCATGTCGGCCGCGATCAGTTCGAGTGCGGCTGCGGCGTTGGAGGAGGTGTCGGCTGCGGGACTGGGCAAAGCGGGGGCGCTGGGCGCTGCGTTGATACAACAAGGGGGACGACCGCTCGGGCGCCCGATTCGCGTTGATTATAGGGAGGAGCGCCGAGTGGGGGCGAGCCGTCGGGCAAAGGCAGTGACAGATTTTCGTCGCCGTGCTAATATCGAGGGCTCTGCGGAATTCGCCGCGGAGCCATCTTCACAAAGAGGTCAAAATGTACGCGGTCATAAAAACCGGCGGCAAGCAGTATCGCGTTGCTTCCGGCGAAAAAATTAAAGTAGAACAGATTGCTGCGGACGTAGGCCAGGAAATCGTGATCGATCAGGTTCTCGCAGTCGGCAACGGCTCGGACATCAAGATCGGCACGCCCCTGGTGTCCGGCGCATCCGTCACGGTCACCGTGCTCTCGCACGGCTTGCATGACAAGGTCCACATCTTCAAGATGCGCCGTCGCAAGCACTATCAGAAACGTCAAGGCCATCGCCAGCAGTTCACCGAACTGCAAATCGGCGCGATCGCCGGTTAAGGAGTAGGCACCATGGCACAGAAAAAAGGCGGCGGCTCAACGCGAAACGGGCGCGATTCCAAGCCCAAGATGCTCGGCGTGAAAGCGTTCGGCGGCGAACTGATCAGCGCAGGCTCGATCATCGTGCGTCAGCGTGGCACCCAGTTCCACCCTGGCGACAATGTCGGCCTGGGCAAGGACCACACCTTGTTCGCCCTGGTCGACGGCCACGTGTCGTTCGGCTACAAGGGTGCTCTGAACAAGCACACGGTCAACGTGACCCCGGCTTAAGCCAGTCACTTCGACCCGATCGGAGCCCCGCTTGTCGGGGCTTCTTTGTTTTTGCCCGCGGTGCGGGCCCATTTTTCCTGAACAGGACATCTCATGAAGTTCGTCGACGAAGCCTTCATCGACATCGCAGCCGGCGATGGCGGCAACGGCTGTGTGTCGTTTCGCCATGAGAAGTACAAGGAATTCGGCGGTCCGAACGGCGGAGACGGCGGGCGCGGCGGCCATGTGTTCGCCGTGGCCGACCCCAACCTGAACACGCTGGTCGACTTTCGCTACTCGCGCCGGCACGATGCCAAGCGGGGCCAGCACGGCATGGGCTCCGACATGTTCGGCGCGGCCGGCGACGATATCACGCTGAAGATGCCGGTCGGCACCATCATTACCGACGCCGAGACCGGCGAGGTGCTGTACGAACTGCTGGTGCCCGGCGAGGTGATCACCATTGCCAAGGGCGGTGACGGCGGCTTCGGCAACATGCGGTTCAAGAGCGCGATCAACCGCGCGCCGCGCCAGAAGACGCCAGGCTGGCCTGGCGAGAGCAAGAGCCTCAAGCTGGAACTGAAGGTGTTGGCGGACGTGGGCCTGCTGGGCATGCCGAACGCGGGCAAGTCGACCTTCATCAGCGCGATTTCCAACGCGCGTCCGCGCATTGCGGACTATCCGTTCACCACGCTGCATCCGAACCTGGGCGTTGTGCGCGTCGGTCCGGAGCAGAGCTTCGTCGTCGCCGACCTGCCGGGCCTGATCGAGGGTGCAGCCGAGGGCGCCGGTCTCGGCCACCTCTTCCTGCGCCACTTGCAGCGTACCCGCCTGCTGCTGCACGTCGTGGACATGGCGCCTTTCGACGACACGGTCGATCCGGTCGCGCAGGCCAAGGCGATCGTCGGCGAACTCAAGAAATACGACGCGGGGCTGTTCGACAAGCCACGCTGGTTGGTGCTCAACAAGCTTGACATGGTGCCCGGCGACGAGCGCGCTGCGCGCGTGAAGGACTTCGTCAAGCGCCTGCGCTTCAAGGGTCCGGTGTTCGAGATTTCCGCGCTGACCCGCGAGGGTTGCGAATCGCTGGTGCATGCGATTTACAAGCACGTGAAGGCCCAGCAGGTGGCCGAGCAACCGCCGGTCGATGTCGATCCGCGTTTCATCGAGCCCCTTGCCAACGAAGACTGAGTCCGCCATGAGTTCGATCCCCGGTTCCGCAGCGCTGCGCGAAGCGCGCCGCATCGTCGTCAAGGTCGGCTCCAGTCTCGTCACCAACGAGGGGCGGGGCCTGGACGACGAAGCCATTGGCGAATGGTGCCGGCAGCTGGCTGCGCTGTTGCGCGACGGACGCGAGGTGGTCATGGTGTCCAGCGGCGCCATCGCCGAAGGGATGAAGCGCCTGGGCTGGCGCAACCGCCCGCACGAAATCAACGAACTCCAGGCAGCTGCGGCCGTAGGGCAGATGGGCCTGGCCCAGGTCTATGAGACCAAGCTGAGGGAGAACGGCGTGGGCAGCGCGCAGGTGCTTCTCACGCATGCCGACCTGGCGGACCGCGAGCGTTACCTCAACGCGCGGTCGACGCTGCTGACGCTCCTCAAATTGGGCGTCGTGCCGGTCATCAACGAAAACGACACAGTCGTCACCGACGAAATCAAGTTCGGGGACAACGACACGCTCGGCGCGCTGGTGGCGAACCTGGTCGAGGCCGATGCGCTCGTCATCCTCACTGATCAGAAGGGCCTGTTCACGGCCGACCCCCGCAAGGACCCCCAGGCGCGTTTCGTCCATGAGGCGATGGCCGGCGATCCGGCACTGGAAGTGATGGCAGGCGGCGCAGGCTCCAGCCTGGGCCGCGGTGGCATGATCACCAAGATCCTGGCTGCGCGGCGCGCAGCCGGATCGGGTGCGTCGACCGTCATCGCCTGGGGCAGGGAGCCCGACGCGCTGCTTCGGTTGGCGCGTGGCGAAGCCATCGGGACACTGCTGATGGCGCAGACCGCCAAGCACCAGGCGCGCAAGCGCTGGATGGCCGACCACCTGCAGATGCGTGGCGCCGTGACCGTGGATGCCGGTGCGGCCGCCAAGGTCCGCGCGGAAGGCAAGAGCCTGCTGCCGATCGGCATGACCGGTGTGGAAGGCGAGTTTTCGCGCGGCGACGTGATTGCCGTGCGCGATCCCGAGGGCGCTGAACTCGCCCGCGGCCTGGCCAACTATTCCAGCGGCGAAGCGCGCATGCTGTGCCGCAAGCCCTCGTCGGAATTCGAGCGCCTGCTGGGCTACGCGGCGGAACCTGAAATGGTGCACCGCGACAACATGGTGCTGATGCCCACCGCCGGGCGCTGAACGGCGGCCGGCGCGTCGAGCTTCTAGTCGAGCTCGCGCACCGGGTTGCGCAGGCGGCTCATCATGTCCTTGATCGAGTCGCGCGGCGCACTCCCGCGGCAGATGGCCTGCGAGGCGAGGGCACTGGTGTGCGTCGAGCTCTGCAGCTTGAAGATCTTCCACTCGGGCTGCTCGGCCACTTCCCAAGCGCCGCCGTTGGAGCGCGCGTACGTCTTCATCTCGCCCGTCGCACAACGAATCCCCTCATAGAAAGCATTGGTTGCACCGCCCGCCTTGTTGCTGGCGACCACGACATAGCGCACCACACCGTCGCCGGTGATGACGATCGTTGCCGGATCGATGCCGAAGCGCAGGCTCAGGTAGGTCGGCATCTCGATCGGGATGAGCCGGCTTTCGCTGAACGCAGGCGCGGGCGGCACGGGCGACTCGACCCAGTCCTTGTTCTGGAAAAGCTGGGCGGAGGCCGGACCGGCGAGCGTCATGCATGCGGCAGCCATGAGCATGCCGAGCGCGCGGCTCGTGTGGTGGCTAGCGCGGCGCAATGCCGAAGGCATCGGACGCGGGCAGAGGTGGATCGTTCGCAGAGTGAGCATTGGGATCCGGGTCGAAGCTGGCGCCCGGAGGCAGTTCGAAATGGGCTTCGTGTCCATGAGCCGGCGGATGTCGCTCGAACTCACGCGCACGCACATTGCTGCGCAGGAAGCGGTTGCGGAAATCCTGCCGTGGCAGGTAGCGAGCAAGCTCGGTCAGCGCCATCTCGTAGACGCCGCGCTTGAATTCGACGACCACGTCGAGCGGAACCCAATAGTCGTGCCAGCGCCATGCGTCGAACTCCGGATGGTCCGTGGCGCGCAGATTCAGATCCCAGTCGTGGCCGACCAGTTGAAGCAGATACCAGATCTGCTTCTGGCCCTTGTAATGGCCGCGCGCGTCACGGCGGATGAACCGATCCGGCACCTCGTAGCGCAACCAGTCACGGGTACGGGCCACGATCCGCACATGCTCCGGATGGAGCCCCACTTCCTCATGCAGTTCCCGGAACATGGCCTGTTCGGGACTTTCGCCACGGTCGATGCCGCCTTGCGGGAATTGCCAGGAATGCGTGCGGATGCGTTTGCCCCAGAAAACCTCGTTTCTCTGGTTGAGCAGGATGATGCCGACGTTCGGCCTGAAGCCGTCCCGGTCGAGCATAATCAAACCCCAAATTTTGAACTGAGTCGATTATGCATGCCGGGTTGCACTCGGCAAGCGACTGGTTCCCCGGCAGCCTGCCGAATTCCTTCCGATATTCCCTTTCGAGCGCGACCGATGAAAGCTTCCCGTTTCTTTGTCTCCACCCTGAAAGAAGCGCCGGCAGATGCCGAAGTCGCCAGCCACCGGTTGATGACGCGCGCCGGCATGATCAAGAAGTTGGGCACGGGCATCTACACGTACATGCCGATGGGCCTGCGAGTCATCCGCAAGGTCGAGGCGATCGTGCGCGAGGAAATGGACCGCGCCGGCGCCGTCGAGCTGACCATGCCGGTGGTCCAGCCGGCCGAGTTCTGGCAGGAAACTGGCCGCTTCGAGAAGATGGGCCCGGAACTGCTGCGCATCCAGGACCGCCACGAGCGCGACTTTGTCATCCAGCCGACCAGCGAAGAGGTCGTGACCGATATCGCGCGCCAGGAATTCCGCAGCTACAAGCAGCTGCCCAAGAATTTCTATCAAATCCAGACCAAGTTCCGTGACGAACGCCGTCCGCGCTTCGGCCTGATGCGCGGGCGCGAATTCATCATGAAGGACGCCTACAGCTTCGATCGGAATCTCGAAGGCGCCAAGGCCAGCTACCAGAACATGGCGCAGGCCTACCGGCGCATCTTTGACCGCTTCGGCCTGACCTACCGTGCCGTGGCCGCCGACAGCGGTGCCATCGGCGGCGATCTGAGCGAGGAGTTCCAGGTGATCGCTGCCACGGGGGAAGACGCCATCGTCTACTGCGCCGACAGCGACTACGCCGCCAACATGGAAAAGGCCGAGGCGCTGGCGCCCACGGCGGTCCGGCCTGCACCCGCCAAGGCGCTCGAAAAGACACCCACGCCCGGCAAGAGCACCTGCGCCGACGTAGCCGAACTGCTCGGCGCGCCGTTGTCGACCACTGTCAAGTCGCTGGTGCTGGCCACGGACAAGCTCGATGCCAAGGGCGAGATCGTGGGTGCACAGGTCTGGCTGCTGCTGCTGCGCGGCGACCACGACATGAACGAGATCAAGGTCGGCAAGTTGCCAGGCCTCGACCAGGGCTTCCGCTTTGCGACCGGTGCCGAAATCGATGCGCACTTCGGCTGCAAGCCCGGTTACCTGGGCCCGCTGAACCTGAAGCAGCCGGTGCGCGTGATCGCCGACCGCGAAGTGGCGGTAATGGCCGACTGGACCACCGGCGCCAACGAGCTCGACTTCCACATGACCGGCGTCAACTGGGGCCGCGACCTGCCCGAGCCCGAACTCGTGGCCGACATCCGTAACGTGGTCGCCGGCGACCTGTCGCCGGACGGCAAGGGCACCCTGGCCATCGAGCGCGGCATCGAGGTCGGCCATGTGTTCGTCCTGGGGACCAAGTACAGCAAGGACATGGACGCCACCTTCCTCGACGAGGGCGGCAAGCCGCAGTTCCTGGAAATGGGTTGCTACGGCATCGGCATCACGCGCCTGCCGGCCGCTGCCATCGAACAGAACCACGACGAGCGCGGCATCATCTGGCCCGAAGCGATCGCCCCTTTCGTCGTGGTGGTCTGCCCGATCGGCATGGACCGCAGTGCGGAAGTCAAGCTGGCGGCCGAGGCACTGTACGACCAGCTCAAGGCCGCGGGTGTCGACGTGCTGCTCGACGACCGTGGCGAGCGCCCGGGCGCGATGTTCGCCGACTGGGAACTGATCGGCGTGCCGCACCGCATCGTCATCTCCGACCGGGGCCTGAAGGAAGGCCAGCTGGAATACCAGCATCGCCGCGACACCGAGGCGACCAAAGTGCCGGCCGCGGGTGCCGCGCAATTCATCGTCTCCCGGCTGGGGCAATGACGCCGCTGTCGCGCCGCCTCTGCCTGGGCGGTGCGGCGGCCTCTGCGATCGCCTGCTGGTGCCTGCCTGCATCGGCAGGCGCGCAGATCGAGGAACCTTTGATGGACGCGGTGCGCAACGCACTGCGAGCGGCCGTTCACCAGAGCGCGCCGCCGGTTCCGGAGGATTTTCCGAGCACGCAGGCACGCCTTGCCTATCTGCGCTGGTTGGCCGAAATGAGCCAGCGCCTGCGCAGGAAATTGCCCGACGATGCGAGCCGCATCGAGTTCCTGCAGACCGTGTGGTACGAAAGCAAGCGCGCAGGGCTGGAGGTGAGCCTGGTGCTGGGGCTGGTACAGGTCGAGAGCAATTTCCGCAAGTTTGCCGTGTCCAGCGCCGGTGCACGCGGCTACATGCAGGTGATGCCCTTCTGGACGCGCGCCATCGGCGATGGCGATCCGGCCACGCTCTTCCACATGCAGACGAATCTGCGCTTCGGTTGCGTGATCCTGCGCCACTACCTCGATCGAGAGCGCGGTGACCTGTTCCTGGCGCTCGGCCGCTACAACGGCAGTCGCGGCCGTGCGCCGTACCCGGACGCGGTCTTCGGCAACCAGCGGCTCTGGGCATTTTCGGATCGCGCGCCCGCCTGAACTTCGAGGCAAGACCGCCGCTGCCCGGCGTGATGCAAGCGGGTTATCACGGGCGCCCGGCCGGCGGCCCTGCGCCTATGCTGCGCCATTGTCCTGTCTAGACAAGTTGGTGCGCTTCTTGCTCACCTTCGTGCAGGACGCCTTGCGTCTGCTTCATGAACCGTTTTGGAGATCCTTGCCCATGCGAGCCAACCTGTCCCGCCCTTCGGTCCGTCGATCGTTGTGGGCCCTTACGGTATGCAGTGCCGCAGTTTTGACCGCCGGCGCTGCCGGTGCACGCGACCTGGTCGTGGGGCTGAAGACCGAGCCCACGTCCATGGACCCGCAGTACCACGCGCTCACGCCCAACATCCAGCTGTCGCAGACGCTGTTCGACCCGCTGGTGTGCGGCGACGCCGAGCTCAAGGTCGAACCCTGCCTGGCCGAATCGTGGAAGGCCGAGGGCAATGTCTGGACCTTCAAGCTGCGGCCGAACGTCAAGTTCTCCGACGGCTCGCCCATGACCTCGGCCGACGTGCTCTTCACTTTCGACCGCGTGGCCAAGGTGCCCAACAGTCCGTCCTCCTTCAAGGTGTACCTGCAGAAGGTCGAGAAGGTCGAAGCACCCGATGCGCTCACGGTGCGCATCACCACCACCGAGCCTTATCCCCTGCTGGCCATCAACATGGTGGGCCTGCCTATCATGTCGGCCAAGGCCGCGGCGGGGTCGGCACCCGAAGGCAAGACCACGACCGAGCTGAACGCCGGGACCGGCCTGGTGGGCACCGGTCCGTACCGCTTCGTCTCGTGGAAGCGTGGCTCGGAGATCATCTTCGAGCGCAACCCAAACTACTGGGGCAAGGCGCCTGCGTGGGACAAGGTCATCTACCGCCCGATCAGCAACCCGGCCGCCCGCGTGGCCGCGCTGTTGGCCGGTGACGTCGATCTGGTCGAGGACCCGCCGACCGACGACCTCGAGCGCCTGAAGAAGGACCCGAAGCTGGCGGTCGAAACCAAGGCGTCGAACCGCGTCATCTACGTCGCACTCGACCAGAACGGCGAGGCCACGCCCGGCATCACCGACACCAATGGCAAGAACCCGCTGCTCGACAAGCGCGTGCGCGAAGCGCTGTCGCTGGCGGTCGATCGATCGGCGCTGGTGTCGCGCACCATGGGCGGCGTCGCGTCGCCCGCCGCGCAGCTGCTGCCTTACCCGATGTTCGGCGCCAGCAAGAACCTCACGGCCGCGGCCAAGCCGAACCCCGAGAAGGCCAAGGCGCTGCTCAAGGAAGCCGGCTACCCGAACGGCTTCACGCTGGTGCTCGGCACGCCGAACGGCCGCTACATCAACGACAGCAAGGTCGCGCAGACGCTGGCCGCCATGTGGACGCGCATCGGCGTGAAGACCACCATCGACGCCAACGCGCCGGCCGTGTTCTTCAAGAACCGCGACAGCTACGCCTACAGCGCCTACCTGGCCGGCTGGGGCACGTCGACCGGCGAGATGTCGAACACGCTGAATTCGCTGCTGGTCACGCCGAACAAGGACAAGGGGCTGGGCACGACCAACCGCAGCCGCTATTCGAACCCGGCGATGGACAAGCTGGTGGCCGAATCCGCCACGCAGATGGACGACGCCGCCCGCGCAGCCACGCTGGCCAAGGCCAGCGAGCTTGCGATGGCCGACTTCGCGATGCTGCCGATCCACTTCGAGCATTCGGTGTGGGCGATGAAGAAGGACGTGAGCTTCAAGGGCCGTGCGGACCAGCAGACCATGGTCCAGTACGCCGTGCCCGCCAAGAAGTAAGCAGGTGCTGGCCTTCGTCATCCGCCGCCTGATGCAGGCGGTGCTCGTCATGGCCGTGATGTCGGGCCTGGTCTTCGTGGGCCTCTACGTGGTCGGCGATCCGGTCTCGATGATGGCGAGCGCCGAGGCGACCGACCTCGAGCGCGACGAGCTTCGCGCCAACTTCGGCCTCGACAAGCCACTCTGGCAGCAGTACGGCATCTTCATGTCGCATGCGCTTCGGCTGGACTTCGGCAAGAGCTTTCTCACCGGCCAGTCGGCCATGGGGCTCATCCTCGAACGCATGCCGGCCACGCTGGAACTCGCCGTCGTGTCGATGGGGCTGTCGATGCTCATCGGCGTGCCGCTGGGCATCTGGGCCGGTCTGCGGCC
>Ga0308159_1005854_pt1 | contig 10097 bp, 15 predicted proteins | sample PhyCR1_FD_201040 | JGI IMG/M metagenome (GOLD analysis project Ga0308159, IMG submission 201040) | Phyllosphere microbial communities from UC Gill Tract Community Farm, Albany, California, United States - DLSLC.R1 | ecosystem: Host-associated > Plants > Phyllosphere > Unclassified | place: USA... | reverse complement strand
CCACTCCCACGGTCACAAAAAGAGGCCAGCGGCGGGGCTGTGCCCGGCGCTGGCCTAGTTGCTTCCTGCCAAGGATAAGGGATGGGCGGCGCTATCGCGCACCGCCCGGTAAAGTCAGGCGAAAGCCTTGTGCTTCGGTGCAGGCATCGGGGCTTGCGCATCGATGCGGAAAGCATGGGTGGGCACGGCGGCTTCCTTCAATTTTGTGAGCAAGTTGGATTGCAGTCCGGAGCCCTGACACACGATGGCTTCGACGGGGCGCAGGCCCACCAATTGTTCATTGCGGACGAAACCGGCGCGGTTCCCATAACGCGCGGTCTGCGGCACGAAAGCGACCAGCGGAACGCCCCGGCTCGCCGCCCACGCGGCTGCGATCGCGTCGCACCCTTTGCGCTGGGCGGTGGTGCAAAGCGTCATCGCGGGGATACGCTCCTTGATCTGGTCAAGGCGGTCATACAGCATCTCGAAATCGTGCCATTCCTGACCGCCGGAGAACACGACCAGCGGCCCGGTCGGGTTGCGCTTTTCGCGTCGATCATCGGCCCGTGCCTTCAGGAAATCGACAGCGGAAATCTGGCTGGCGCTGGTGACGCTCGACACGGTGGAACCGCGCGCCGCGCTCCACGGGCGGCCGGTCTGCGTGCGGAAGCATTCGGCGGCATAATCGCGCATGCACTCGATGGCGGCGCGCTGTTCCATCTTGGTCTGCGCGCGCAGTTGCAGGTCCTCTACTTCGACGGCGTGGATCTCGCTCGGGTCGGAGATGCGGGCCAGCTCGCCCAGCTCGCGGCAAAGCCGGTCTTCCTCGCGTTCGAGTTTCTGCGCCTCATAATGGAAGGAATTGACGATGCCCCACGCGATGGGGGCGGCGGATTCCTCAAGCCGGGTATCGCGGAACAGGTCGAAAATGGTGGTGACGATGGCGTGGCAATCCCACTGGGCGTCCACGGGCTCCGGCATGTCGAGCTGCTGGCACTCGCCGCCCGGTGCGAGGACCGAGAGCGCGCCCACCTCGCCAAACGCCTGATCGAACGCGTCGTTCGCGACCAGTTCGCCTGCGATCTCGCCGATCTCGGCCGCAACAGGGTCGGTGCTGTCATCGGCGGGGGTCAGCTGGGCGGGCGTCTCGCTGTCCTTCTTGGCGTTGGCGCGGCGGGTGGCCCACGCCTTGCGCGCCGCGACCGAGCGCGGATTTTCGGTGTGGCCGATAGCTTCGCCAAGTGCGGCAAAGCTGCTAAAGCGTTGGGAGGTCGTCGGCTTCGTCATTGTCTCAGTCCTCTGGCAGGGGGCGTCGGCTAGGGGTCGGGGGAGCGTTTCAGCCGCTCTCCCCGCCCTGTTCGGTCCGTTAGAAAGGCAGGTCGTCGTCGAGGTCGGTCGAACCTGCCGGGACCAGCTTGCCATCGTTCGTAGCGTTGCCGGTGCCGAAACCATCGTCCTGACGGGGCGCGCGGCGGGTCTGGCGCGAACCGTCCATATTCTCGCGGCGGACCTCGGGGCGGACCCAGACGACGCGGTAACCGTCGTCATCGTCGCCAAAGAGCATGATCTGGAGCGGCTCGCTCAGGCTCGGATCGTCGAGCTTGCCCTGGTAGAAGACTTCACCGGTCGAGTTGCTCTTCTGCTCCCACAACGCGCCGATCTGGACCCAGCGCTTGGCGACATTGAGCGCCATGATCTCGAAAGTCGGAGCCTTGCTGTTGTCGCTCTGGACGGGGCGCAAACCCAGCTTCGGGAGGTCAACGGTAACAGTCGCGATCGAACCATAGAGGGCGTTGTTGCGGGTCTGGAATTCACCGATGTTCATGTTACTTACTCCCTATTGTTTGGGGGCCTATCCCCCTCTTTGTCTGGTCTGGGGCCTTTCCCCTTCCGACGTCCTCATTATTACCCGCTTTCCTCTAAATACTACAGCGCATTGTTTTCTTGACGCCCAGGCATCGTACCTGGTGAGTCCGAGCAATAAAAAGCTCCCGACCAGGGAGCGTAACTTAAAAACACAAAGACGCATTGACCGCGTAAGCGGGCAATACTTTGCCCGGCCGTGCCGGTGGGCGAAGCCTGGCCTGTGATCTCATCGCACCCGGAGCCGTCCTCGCAGGGGCTCAAGGCGCAGGCATGGCTGGCGGGGGCAACATGAATGACGGAGGCTCCGCCGCGCAGCGGTGGAAACCGTAGGGCCGTCAGGCCCGGTATTCTTGTTGAGGCGGCTACAAACAAACAAAAGCATTGCCAGCTTTGCTGGCAATTCCCCTTTGCCGGCGACCCCGCCAGACAGGTCTGCAACGCCGAGACCCTGAGAGACGGCGCAGGGTGCGATGAGATCATTGGCCCACAAGGCACTCATCATGCGCGCCTGCGCATGATTCCACAGCCGTCAGGCTGCCAGCGATGCGGTCGCGGCCGGGCATGTCGTCGAGGTTGGAAGGGGGGGCGTCCGGCATATGCCTTGCCAGTCGCTGGAGGGGCGCTCAGAGCGCGGTAAGCCCTTGGACAAGGGATCGTGACCCGTGAGGGCGGAGACCCGCTTCAGCGGGACTCCGGTCGGCTTTAGCCGACTAGAGCCCGGCCCCGCCCCTGGGCGGGGTGGCCCAGCTGATGGAGAGCAGATGGTCAGCGGAAATGAGACATGCGATGAGGCGGCATGAGAACCATGGCCCGCGCAGGGATCGCAATAGTCCTGCTAAGCATCCTCCCGATCTTCATGATGATGCACGACAGAAGCCTGTCGCATGAGGAGGCGCTGGCTTTTATCGAGCAGTCACCAGCTGCGTGTCGGGACGATCTGAGGAAGAATTTCTTCAGGCCGCGCCGGGGGGTACTCCTGCTATCTCAGGCGCAATCGGCCCGTTCGATATGGTGTGACGAAGAGGTAAGGCAAGCTACAGAGGTTCGTTAGCGCTTAGTCGGCTATAGCAAACCCTTGATCACCTCCCCAAATATACGCTGCCTAAGGTAGCGCCATTTTCACTGTCAGCGGGCAGTACAGCCCATCGACAACCCTTTTGTTCCGCGTCCTATACCCGATCGGAGACATAGGTTTAATATTATTTGGTTTGCTATGTTCACCTATTGTTCTATAAGCCGCAGCCATCATCATGAGGGAGGTCATTCGATGAAGATGAAAGAGGCGCTGCAGGGCTATGATTACGATCTGCCGCTGAAGGACGCGCTGAACGATCCGATGCTGGCGCTGAACAAGCGGCTTCTGGCTGGCGCTGCGTGCGGTGCTGGTCTGGACGCCGCCTATTTCGGCACCGCCGAGATGCTGGAGGCCTTCGAGGCGCTGGAGGCAGATCACCGGGCGGGTGTGGTATTCGGCGAGGGCTATCTGGCGATCGAGGCTATCCTCGATGCGTGCAGCCCATTCCAGATGCGATTGTGGCATCTGCTGAACGAGACGCCGATTGCAACGGCGGTCCAGGACCTGGCGTGGCTGAAGGCCGTGACTCTGGCTCGGGCGCAAATGCAGGCAACCTTGAAGGATGCGGGTGCGCCGTTCTGGTTCACGCCGGCGATCGACCTGGTTGAGGGTCCGACGGCGACCGAGATGATGGCGGCAACGTCGCCGTTCGACGCGGACTGATTGAGGACGGTCAGAATGGATGTGGATCACACGAGAGGGCTGTGATCCGAGATGGTGATGGATGGCCTCGCGTCAGGCGATGCGAGCCAGCGGGCGGCCTTCGCAGGCGCGACGATCGGCCGTGATACGGTAGGGCTGGATCGGGTTACCGGTCGGGTAGACGAACTGGTCCGTGCCGGTGGCCTCGCACATGCGGGTGGCGACGGCATAGGCGTTCTCGAACGAGGCGAGCCGTGCCCGCTTGGGTGATGTTTCGATGCCGGTCATGATGATGTCCTTCGGGTGATGTGCTGATGCTGGACCGGCGGAGGGAGTGAGGCGATGCCCACACCGTCCGCCGGTCATGAATGGAATAGCGCCGCTGGTCAGTAGAGACGCGGCCAGAGCGGCGACCGGGCAGGCTGCTCGGCGAAATCGCGGCGCAGCTTCTCGACGATGTCTGGCGGCACGATCGCGAACGGCTCGACAACCGCGATCGCGGCCTCGGGCGTGGCCAACTCGCGGTCGTTGGTGCCTTCCCAGACGGCGACTTCTTCCTCGCCGGTGGCGTTGGAGAACACCTGGACGAAGAAGGTATTAAGCGGCCGGTCCCAGCCGATGACGGCATGTGCGACCCAGGCTTTATCGGCGCGGCCTTGGAGTTCGTAACGGCTCATCGACTGTCTCCTATCGTCAGGATGTCATGTTGGGTGGCTATTCGCAGGGCACCGCCGACGCGAAATGCGGTGAGCGTAGCCTTGGGAAGGGTGGATGGGACCCGTCAGGCTTGGCGGGTCTCGTTTCCCTGCTAAGGGGCGCGGAGGCGTCCTGTCCTCCCACTGGGCGCCGGTAAGGGAAGGCCCTGACGGACATGGGACAGCCACATTCGTCAGGGCCTTCTCGGCCTCGTCACGCGGCCTTGGGGAGGACCGCCAGACCGGCGTGAAACCGATCGAGCCAATCGCGCATGGTCGGCCGTTCGGCGAGCGGGATCGCGGCCGCCACATTCTGGAAGCGGATCAGATCGGTAGGTGCATCGCGGATGATGCGATCGATCTCGTCACCTGGCAGCAGACGCTCCTGGCGAATGAACGAAGTCATCGAGCCCGGCCGGTTGCGGGTGCCGCGCCGCCACAGGCCTTCGACCGTGTGGAGGCGGGGCGCTGCGCGGGCTTCGACCAAAACGATCAGGCGCAGGCACCAGTCGGGCAGATCGCTGATCTCCTGTGGCTGGTTGGCGATGCAAAGCCAGCAGGCGGATTTGGGCGGCACGGGCAGGCCTTCGGCCTGGATGCGCGCTACGCAGGCTGCGCGGTCCCATCGCCAGTCCTGCAAGGGATATTCGCACTGATAGAGGGGATCGTCGATCGCCAGCGCATGGGTGGCACGCTGGAGGTCGCGCCGTCCGGCGTCATAGCCGATATAGCGAATGACGCGCTGACCACGGTCCCATGCCGCCAGCGCTGGCGACCAGCTCGCCAGGAAAGCGTCCTGGGGGGCCTTCTTGTATTTCAGGCTGCAGCTGGAGCCACCCAGCGATTTGCTGGGCAGAGTGGCGTTGGTCAGGCACATTTCCAACAGCCCGTAATAGGGCGGCCAATGCTTGAAGCGCTTCGTGCGGTACGAGACGATCTCATGGCGGATGCCGCGCTCCTGCATCCAGGGCTGGATGACATCGAGATAGGCATAGGTGGCGGGCTTCTCGACGGTGGTGTCGGCGGTCAGCACGAGATCCGGCGCACGGCCTTGCGCAACCAGCTCGATGAGCAACGCTGTGCTGTCGACGCCAACGCCATATGCGAGCACGGTGGGAGCTGGCGGCAATGCTTCAACGGCGGTCATTGATAACGAGGCCGTTCAGCGGGGAAATGCTCGGGTGCCAGGCCCGCAAACGAGAGGGCGCGATAGCGGCCGCCCTCGTAGAGGACAGAGTCGACGCTGCGACGACGGCGCTGCAGGCGTTCGAGGAGACGGTTGGCGCGCTGGACAGCCTTGAGTGCTGCCTCGTCGTTCAGGTACACGCCAAGCGGGCGGACACAGCGGCCGGTGTCATAATACCAGCCGCCTTCCTCGGGCCCGCCATAGGCGCGGTCGACCTCATAGAACGCGACAATGGAACGCATCGTGTGGGAACGCATGGTCTGTCATCCTTCCGGCGGCATTACCGGTTACCCCTCTTCCACCCCTCTTTCCTTTCACCATCCCGCGCCGATCAAAGGGATCAGGCGGCCATGAGTTGGGTGGCGCCACAGAATGCACGCAGGGCTTGGGCCATCTCGCGGCGCAGGTGGGACTTGTTCGAGATGACGATGTCAGGCGACAGCAAAGCACCTGATGACGTTGCATAGCCGTCGGCAGGGCTGCCTGACGGTATCTCGATGCGGATGAGATGGCCGCGCGGTGACACCGGGCCGACATAGCGCGCCGTGAATTCCCCGAGTTTGCCGGTAAGCCCATGGATCACCTTGCCCCAGCGGATGTGACCGGCACCGACATTGTCATCGGCCTTGCGCCCCCGATCGAGCCAAAGGCGCAGCTGGCCGCGCTGCAACAGCCGCGTATGCCGTGTCCGCTCCATCGTGCGGCAGAGCGGCAGCACACCAGCAACCCCGTCGACGATGCCGAGCTGGGCGTCGTCGACGGCGACCAGGATGTCGTCGAACTCGGTAGCCCCGATCAGGGCGCGCAGCTGGGCGGCCTCGGGGATAGCGCCCTTCGATCGGATGCCGGCCACGGCGGTAATTTCAGCGCTGCCCGGCTGAAGCAGAACGAAACCGTGGCGGGCATCTATACCGATGACCGTCATCGCCTCCGCGCCTGGGCGGTCAAAGATGAGCGCGACCAGCTCCGGATTGGCGACGATGGCGAGGCGTCGATGCCAAGGCGTCGAACGCGGCCGATCGCTCGGTTGCGGCCAGGCACTTGGCAAGGGCCGACTAAAAGGAGTGGTGAGGGGGGCCTTGGGCGAATTGTCGGCGCGCAGCGAGGCCAGATTGCTCCGCCGCGCGGTGTCGAACAGATCCTCGACGTTTCCGCCGCCCTCGGCAAAGCCACGATCATAGGCAGCTTGCCGCGCGCGACGAACCGCCAGGTCGGAGCCGTCATGGTGGCAGGCATGCGGCCATCCGCGCTGGGCTGCTTGCCAGCCATCGGCATAGCGCACCGATTCCATCCAGCCATATCCATGAGCCTCGCGGCCCTGGAGGATCATGCCATCATGCTCGCTGGCCTCGCCCGCTGTGGCCTTGGCCGCGACGAACGCGAAATTCGAGGCTTGCTGGCGACGATCGCTTTCGCGGGCGAGCGCCTCATTGATCGGCCGCATGGCGGCGACACGCTGGCGGAATCGCTCGCGGCGCGCTTCTGCCGACGCCGCAGCAGGTAGGTCGGGCCAAGTTTGCCAGACACGGGCCAGGGCCTCGGCGACCGCCGGCGAGCGACCGTGCGCTATCCATGATGCCGGGTCGGCGACAATGAAGGTAGCTTGGGTCATCGCGTCATGCCGCGCGCATCAGGGCAGCGGGCCGGGTAAGCGCCAGATCGCGGCGGACCTGGGCGGCAAAGGCGAGCGGCGCCAGCAGCTCGGGCATCAACGCGGTATAGCGGTGCCCGCCGCAGCTATCATGGCGGCCATGGACACGCCGGTAGCTAACCTCGATGCCCGCCCCCAGGAAGCCGTAGCCAGCAGTGATATATACCTGGTCGCCGTGGAGGACGGTCGTGCCGTACATCCCCGTCTTTTCATCCGTGACAATGCTATAGTCGTCGTGACGAAGATCGAGTGCCTGGGCTACCCGGAAGAGCGCCTTGCGCGCGGCGAGGTGGAAGCGGTCGATCGCCTCGCGGTCGAGCTTAGCCTCGTGCGTTCGTGCCGCTGGCACCGACGGCCTTGCGCGGGCATCGGCCATGGCTGATGCGCACATGCGCTGGAGCAGGCCGTTTGAATGTCGGGGTTCGCACAGTTGACCCAGGCGGCGCGCCAGCAGAATGACGGCCGGGTCGGCCTCGGGGTCGATTCCGGCATGGCGGCAGTCTGCCAAGGCCAAGCCGATCGCATGGACCGTCTCACCAATACGCGTCAGTTCGCCTGCCTGAAGGGCCTGGTGATGGCGAGCGGCGGGGTCGTGAACCATGAGGAAGCTCCGAGATACCGGGCGCATTCACACGCCCGAATCTCTCGCTCCCTCTCTCCTTTCAATGCTCGGGGTAGCTCAGCCAATTTTCGACCCGCAGTCCCCGGATGCGCTGGAATTCGCCAATATTGGCGGTGACCAATGTCGCATCGACAGAATAGGCATGAGCCGCAATCAGCAAGTCATTGGGACCGATCGGCTTCCCAGCCGCTTCCAGCTCAGCCCGGATACCGCCATATTCTCCATCAGCTGGCACATCAAAGGGAAGAATATCGATGCTACCAAGGATCGCCTCGACCTGCGCCAACAAGCGAGGGGACCCTTTCTTGGCGCATCCATAACGCAGCTCTGCTGCGGTGATGATGCTGATGCATATGCTGTCGCTGCCGAGAGCCGCGATCTGCTCGAATACACGGCCTTGCGGATTGCGTATCAGGTCAGACACGATGTTGGTGTCGAGCATGTAACGGGTCACAGCTCGACGTCTTTCAGTGGCAGAAGGCTGTTGTCGAGATCCTCGGGGAAGGCATCCTCAACCCCGAGCGGCGACAACGACCTAAGGGTGTCGAGCAGATTGGGTCGGGGTTCAGGCTCGATGATGAGTCGATCGCCCTCCTTATGGATCAGCACCGATCTGCCCGAAAACTCAAACTCGGCCGGGATGCGAACGGCCTGACTCCGATTGTTACGGAACAGTTTGGCCATGCGCACATCACGGTTCATTGCTGGTTCGGCCATAGCAACGTCTCCTTGCATATGTCGTGTATATACCATGGCGAAGGCTATGGTTCAAACGGGGCCGAAGCCTTTATGATTTGGGACGGAAGGGCTGTGCCCAAGATCAAAAATCATGGGTCGGGCGTGTAGCCCATTTTGGGTCCGTACGCTGCTGGTCGACGGCCTGCCGGTAGGCTTCATAGCGGTCGATAAACAGAGCAGCGGTCATTTCATCATTGGCCCAGGCCTCGGGCTCGGCCGTGATCAGCGCGATCGCGGCCATCAGCGCGCCCGCAGCGCTGGTCTGGCCAAGCAGGTCGAGGATGCGCAGCGCATCGGCCATATGCTCGAAGGCACGCAGCAGCTCGCCATCAAGCGTGCGATGAATGGGGATCGGAGGGAGCGCGTCGGCAACAGCCGCGTCAGATTGTGCGGCTGATGTTCCGGTGGGCGAGGGGAAAGACAAGGCGGTATCCTTTCAATAGAGACACCGCCATCCTTTCCCGCTCTCCTCTATGCGCCCGGGTCGGACGCAGATCGACGCTGGCTTTCACACGAAAGACGCTCACCGCGCCGCCATTTCTCGGGGACGACGGCCGCGCCCGTCTGTGCACCAGCATGGGCAGCAGCGGCTCGATCGAAGGCGGCCGAATAGCGCTCGGCCCGATCCGGATCGGCCTTGAGGTAGCGCAGCGCTGGCACGGCAAGGCCTGCCTCGATCATGGCCTCCCCCATATCCTGGCCGTCGACGGTGATGACGGCGACGGGGCGGCCATAGCTCTGACTGCCGGTCAACTGGATCGTGGCATTGCCGCGCTTCAGGAAGCGGGCGGCATAGTCCTGGGCAGCCTTGCCGCATGGCCAGCAGCCGGACTGACGCTCACAAAGCTGACGCTTTTCATAGGCGTCTGCGCCAAATAGGCGGAAGTCGACCGAGACGGTATCGCCGTCGATCGCGCGGCCGCGCGCAACCAGCGTGTCACCTCCCTTAGCGTCGATCACGTCAGCTATTTGCGCTTTGCAACTGACCAAAGTTAACATGATCAAGGCGCTGGTTGAAATGCGACGGATAAGCATAAGGCTCAATTGCTGGCCTTCCTTCGTAGGATTTTGATGATCGCTAGAACAGCGTTGACCGCTAACAGGACAATGATGATTTTAGGAGCAATCGCCATGAGGCTATGTGTATCGTCACCTCTGCCCCAGGGTGGGGTACTATTCCCCGAGCTAATGCTACTGATGAATTCGGGCACGTTGAGAACCACGATTCCCACTAGAATGGAAAACAGGATCGGCCGCAATTCGGGGTAGGTTTTTCCGAGTTTGTAGCAACTGCGCACGAACAACGCGATCACCGCCAGTGTGGCGATGACCGTGAGGCCAAAAAGGAGGACTGAGATCATGAAAAACTCCTGCCACGATCGGGAATGGTTTTAACGCCGCTATTCAAAGCAGCGTATCGTGCGAGACCTGCTCGCGTGTCCGATCCTGATGGCAGTCAGGAAGGCTGTGCTTTTACCATGCTCGGCAGTGCGGTGCCAAGCGCAGCATAGCGCAAGGTATCCGTTAGCAATCAGGCTGCGATCGGGCTGTTCAGGGATGAGGTTTCTGCTCTCGCCGCACAGTCGTGGAGATAGCGAATGGCCTGGTCGGCCTTCTTAGCGGCAAGAAAGATAGCGGATGTA
>Ga0308159_1005853_pt1 | contig 10097 bp, 10 predicted proteins | sample PhyCR1_FD_201040 | JGI IMG/M metagenome (GOLD analysis project Ga0308159, IMG submission 201040) | Phyllosphere microbial communities from UC Gill Tract Community Farm, Albany, California, United States - DLSLC.R1 | ecosystem: Host-associated > Plants > Phyllosphere > Unclassified | place: USA... | reverse complement strand
GTTGTACCGCAGCTGCGCGTCGGTCAGCTGGAACCCGACCAGCGCCTCGAAGCTGGCGCTGGCCACCGCCTGGCGCACCTCCGGGTTGGTCAGCGGATCGACCGCCGCATCCTCGTCCCCGGCCTTGCGGCGACGGGTCAGCTTTTCGCGAACATCGTCGGGCAAGGTCGCCGCCGCCCGCGCGATGGTGGTCGAGGCCTCGCCCGCCACCTGGCCGCGCGCCTGGCCCGCATCGAAATGCACGTTCACCCGGCCGACGCGCTTGGCGACGACGTTGGTCCCGCCGCGCACGATCGCGATATAGTAAGGCAGCACCACGTCCCGCGCCGCCGCCGTGTCGGTACGCCGCGCCTCGACGTCGAAATTGACCGTCGTCACGATGTCCGAACCCGCATCGGCGCAGTTGCCGCGGACATTGGTCAGGTTGGCGATCAGGTCGATCGAACCCTGGTCGGTCGCGCCGGGCGTTTTGAACAGCGTGATGTCGCCGGTCCCCGCCGCGACGCCGACGATCGGGCAAGCCGAGCGGACGGCGGTGATGCCGCCCGACGCATCGATCTCACCCGTACGGGCGCAACCGCCGAGAACGAGCGCAAGGGCGACGGGAGCGAGAAACGATGCTTTCACAGGTCGAAACGCCTATTCTGGATGCCGAAGCAGGATGCCGGTTTGGCCGCCAGCATAGGAACCGGGTTGGACGCGCGCAAGCAATGGCGTAGAGCCGTCCCCATGACCCCATCCATGACCGACGCCACGAAGCCGCCGCTCGACCTGTTGATCGCCGCCCCGCGCGGTTTCTGCGCCGGTGTCGACCGCGCCATCCGCATCGTCGAGCTGGCGCTCGAGAAGCATGGCGCGCCGGTCTATGTCCGGCACGAGATCGTCCACAACAAGTTCGTCGTGGACAGCCTGAAGGCCAAGGGCGCGATCTTCGTCGAGGAACTGGACGAGGTGCCGCCCAACGCGCATGTCGTCTTCTCCGCGCACGGGGTGCCGAAGTCGGTGCCCGCCGATGCGGAGAACCGGGGCCTGGCCTATTTCGATGCCACCTGCCCGCTGGTGTCGAAGGTGCATCGCCAGGCCGAGCGGCTGGTTGAGATGGGCCGCCACATCGTCTTCATCGGCCATGCCGGGCACCCCGAGGTCATCGGCACCTTCGGCCAAGTGCCGCAAGGTTCGATGTCGCTGGTCGAGACGGTTGCGGATGTCGAGGCGTTCGCGCCCGCCGATCCCGACAATCTCGCCTTCCTGACCCAGACCACCTTGTCGGTCGACGACACCGCCGCGACGATCGAGGCGTTGCAGCGCCGATTCCCGACGATCCAGGGGCCGCGCGGCGAGGACATCTGCTACGCTACTTCGAACCGTCAGGCCGCCGTCAAGGCGATCGCCGCCGAGTGCGACGCGGTGCTGGTGATCGGTGCGCCCAATTCCTCCAACTCGCTGCGGCTGGTCGAGGTCGCCGAGCGGGCAGGCAAGCGCGCCATGCTGATCCAGCGCGCCGCCGATCTCGACTGGGCATTCCTGAATGGTGTGAAGACCCTCGGCCTGACCGCCGGAGCCTCCGCGCCCGAGCTGCTGGTGCGCGAACTGGTCGATCGCCTGTCGGAACGCTTCACCGTTTCCGAGCGCGAGGAAGAGACGACGCGCGAGACCATCGCCTTCAAGCTGCCCCGCGGGCTGGAAACGGCCGCCTGAACCATGGCCGTCTATACGCAGGTTTCGGCCGAGGCGCTGTCGGCGTTTCTGGCACGCTATGACGTGGGCGACCTGATCTCCGCCAAGGGGATCGCCGAGGGCGTCGAGAACAGCAATTACCTGGTCGATACCACGGCCGCGCGGTTCATCCTGACGCTGTACGAAAAGCGCGTGGCGGCGGGCGACCTGCCCTTCTTCCTGGCGCTGCTCGACCATCTGGCGGCCAAGGGCCTGCCGGTGCCGCCCGCGATCAAGGACCGGGGCGGCGTGGAGATTCAGGAATTGGCGGGCCGCCCCGCCTGCCTGATCCAGTTCCTGACCGGCGTGTCGCTGTCACACCCCACCCCGGCCCAGGCGCTGGCGGCGGCGGATGCGATGGGGGCGATGCACCGGGCGGTGCAGGACTTCCCGCAGAACCGCGCCAATTCGATGGGTCATGCCAGCTGGCGGCCGCTGTTCGAGCAATGCGGGCGCGATCTGGACCGGATCGAGCCGGGTCTGCACGACGCGATGGGCGAGGCGCTCGACGCCGTGCTGGGCGGCTGGGAGACACAGGGCCTCGATACATGCGTCATCCATGCCGACCTGTTCCCCGACAATGTGCTGGTGCTGGGCGACAAGGTCACCGGGCTGATCGACTTCTATTTCGCCTGCACCGATTTCCGCGTCTACGACCTGGCCGTCATGCATTCCGCCTGGAGCTTCGACGCCAGCGGTGAAGTGTACGCGCCCAATATCGGCGAGGCACTGGTCGAGGGATATGAACGCCACTTCCCGCTGACCGAGGCGGAGCGCGCGGCATTCGCGAAGCTGGCGATGGGGGCATGCCTGCGCTTTGCCCTGTCGCGCGCGTGGGACTGGCTCAACACCCCCGCCGACGCGCTGGTGACGCGCAAGGACCCGCTCGCCTATTGGCGGCGCTATATCGCCTATCGCGACGGAAAGGCCGGACTGTGACCCCCGTCGAGATCGCCACCGACGGCGCGTGCAAGGGCAATCCCGGCCCCGGCGGCTGGGGCGCGCTGATCCGGTCGGGCTCGCATGAAAAGGAATTGTCCGGCGGCGAGGCGCTGACGACGAACAACCGCATGGAGCTGATGGCCGCGATCGAGGCGCTGAACGCGCTCAAGCGCCCCTGCGCCGTCACGCTGTCGACCGACAGCCGTTACGTGATGGACGGCCTGACCAAGTGGATCCACGGCTGGAAGCGCAATGGCTGGCGCACGGCGGACAAGAAGCCGGTCAAGAATGCCGAACTCTGGCAGGCCCTGCTGGCGGCGGCCGAACGCCACCAGATCGAGTGGAAATGGGTGAAGGGCCATGCCGGCCACCCCGACAACGAGCGCGCCGACAAGCTGGCCAGCGACGCAGCGGAGACGTTTCGGAAATAATCCAACGCCTGCCGCGTCGTTTATCCCGAAGCGCAGATCACTCCGGTTCGTGGATCGGCGCGTTCGGTCCGTTCTTCAGGACCGACTCGATGGCGTTTCGGGCTCCGGCCTTGCTGGCATAGCCCTCGGTCCACCAGATCAGTTCGCTGTTGTAGCGGAACTTGGCGACATACTCGCCCGCCTTGTTCTTCTCGATCGCAAAGCTGTGTGCCATGATGATCTCTCCGGAAAAGAAGCGATCATCCGTTAGCAGAAAATCGGCCTGCGCCATAGCGTTGGGGGTCGAGCCCCTCGGGCACAGCCCCCTCGCCCAGCAGCAACGCCGCCGCCAGCGCCGAGGCGGCGGGGGCGGTTTGGATGCCGAAGCCGCCCTGCCCCGCGCACCAGAAAAAGCCCGGTATGCGTGCATCGAAGCCGTATACCGGCGCGCGGTCGGGGGCGAAGCTGCGCAGCCCTGCCCAGCGACGCTCGACCGCCTCGACGCGCCAGTCGACGACCTTTTCCAGCCGGTCGATGGCGACGGCCACGTCCCATTCCTCGGGCGCGATGTCGCAGGGCACGCTCGGCGTCTCGTCATGCGGGGTCAGCCAGAGCCGCCCGCCCGCCTCGGGCTTGAAGTAGAAACGACCCGCTATGTCGACGACATGGGGGAGGCCTTCCGGCACGGGCGGATCGGTGCGCAGTTGCACCATGGTCCGGCGATAAGGGGTGATGCCGATCGGCACGACGCCCGCGAGCTTGGCCACGTCATCCGCCCAGGCACCGGCTGCATTGACCAGCACTTTGGCCGAGAAGGATCCCGCGCGGGTTTCCAGATGCCAGACGCCATCGCGCCGCTCGGCCGCCAGCAAAGCCCCGCGGGTCCGGATTTCCGTACCCGCCGCCTTCGCCGCCGCCAAATAATCCGCGTGGAGCGCGGCGACGTCGATATAGGCGCAGCTCGGCTCCCAGACGCCGTGCACCCATTCGGGGCGAAGGCCGGGGATACGCGCCGCCGGATCGACGCGCGATAGGTCCACCCCGCTCCCGTCGAAATCCGTGAGCAGCCGCTCGATCCGTGCCTCGTCCTCCGTGCGGCCGACATGCAGCGAGCCGAGCGGCGTCAGATACCCCCCGTCGCGCAGAGCAGGCCCCGAGGCGGTGGTCAGCGGCTGCACCGCCGGACCGCCATAGGTTTCCGACCAGAAGGCCGCCGAACGCCCCGTCGCATGGCGGCCGGGCATGTCCTCCGCCTCCAGCAGAAGGACGCGCGCACGCGATCCGATCGCGGCGGCCAGCCCTGCCCCGGCCATGCCCGCCCCCACGATCGCGACGTCGTGGATCACGCCGCCACCCCGTCCAGAAAAGCATCGATCGCGCCCAGTGCGCGCAGGCGCACCGGATCGACCTCGCGCAGCAATTCATGCGCCGCCTCCGGCCCGAACCGCTCGACCCGCGCGCCGATCCGGGCGGCGATGGCGGTGGCGGCCTTGGGATCGATCAGCCGGTCGGCGTCGGCGATCAGCATCAGCGAGCGGACGCTCACTTGGTCCAGCCGGGGATCACGCCCCAGCGCCCGGATCGAGCGCAGCGCGGAGGCCAGCCAGCCCCAACTCGGCGGCCCCAGCGCCAGATCGGGCTGTCGGGCGTACCAATAGCCCTCATCCTCGAACCGCTCGACATCATGGGTCAGGTTGCGCTGGCGGGTATGGTGGCCGGGACCTTGCTTGGCCTCCCAGATGCCGCGCTCGGCCCGGCCCAGCGCGTTCATCAGGCCGATGATTCCCGCCCCCAGCAGCGCGCCGGTCGGCAGGCGCAGGCCCAGCATCGGCGCGACGAGGATCAGGGCGTGCGGATCGACCGCCCCCTCGACCACCGCCCGCAGCGCCAGATGCCCGCCCATCGAATGACCCAAAAGGACGTGGGGCAGGTCGCCCGCGGAGTCCTCGGCCCGCCATGCCGTCCAGAAAGCCCGCAAATCCTCGACCAGTATGGAGAAATTGCCGCCATGCCCGACATGGCGATCGGCCAGCAACCGCCCCGATCCCCCCTGCCCGCGCCAGTCGAAGGCGGTGACGCTCCACCCCCGCCCGACCAGATGGGCAAAGACCTCCAGATATTTCTCGATCACATCGGCACGGCCGGTCTGGAACAACAGCCGTCCGCGCGGCGCGCGCGCTGCCCAGTCGAAGCGCCGATGCTCCCACCCGTCGGGCGCGTGCCAGCGCGACAGCGTGGCGGCCGCCGGGAAACTGCGGCGAAGGAACAGGGTGTCGGTCATCCGCATCCCGGTTACGGTTTTGAAAGCCCCGCCGTCTAGGGCTTGGTGCCATGGAATGGACCATAATGCGTATCGCGCTGCTGGTGGCGCTCGTCCTGCTGCTCGTGTCGGCGGGGATCGAGGATGCGCGGACCCGCGAGATCGCCGACCGCAAGAATATCGCCATCGCGCTGCTCGCGCCGCTGTGGTGGTGGGCGAGCGGCGTTCCCGTCTGGCCCGGCATGGCGGTGCAGCTCGGCGTCGGCGTCGCGATGTTCCTGCTGTTCGCCCAGGCGTTTCGCATCGGCATGATGGGCGGCGGCGATGTGAAGATGATCGCGGCCGTAGCCCTGTGGCTGCCCCTGCCGTCGCTGTTCCGCATGTTGCTGGTCATGTCGCTTGCGGGCGGCGCGGTCACGATCGCGATGCTGGTCGACCACCGCCTGCGCGTCCGAAGGCTGGGCGATGCCGCTCCGGCGATCGAGGTTCCCTACGGCGTGGCCATCGCGGTGGCCGCGCTCGTCATCCTTCAGGAACCGTTATTTAACCCCTTTCCGTCCATTTAACCAACCAATCGAACCGAGCATCGGGCTCGGCCAAGGCCGAAGAACGCAGGATGGACAGTCGAAAAGTGTTACTGCTGGTCGGGGCCCTGCTGATTGCAGGGATCACGGCCCTATTCGCCCGAACCGTCACCGCCGGTAGCAGCGTTCCCCAGGCCCAGGCCGTCACGGTCGCCGCTCCCGTCGCGCCGCAGACCGAGATTCTGGTGGCCACGCGCACCCTGCCGGTCGGCACGATCATCGACGCCACCGCCCTGAAGTTCCAGCCCTGGCCCAAGGACATGCTGGCCGGGGCCTATTATGTGCGCGGCAAGGACGATATCGCCAAGTTGCAGGGCACCGTGCTGCGCTATGCGATCACCGCCGGTCAGCCGCTGACCCAGGGCGCGGTCGTCAGCCCGGGCGATCGCGGCTTCCTGGCCGCCGCGCTCACGCCCGGCATGCGCGCCGTCACCGTGCCCGTGTCGGCGCAGACCGCGGTCGCGGGCTTCGTGTTTCCGGGCGACCGGATCGACATGGTCCTGACCCAGGATGTCGCGGGCGGCGGCGATGGCCCGCCGCTCAAGGTGTCGGAGACGATCCTGCGCAACATCCGCGTCCTGGCGACCGACCAGCGCACCGACAATCAGGCGGCCGAGGACGGCAAGACCCAGGTCCACACCTTCACCACCGTCACCGTCGAGACGACGCCCAAAATGGCCGAGCAACTGGCGGTTGCGCAGACGGTCGGCACCCTGTCGCTGTCGCTGCGCGCGCTGGCCGAGCAGCCTGCCGACCTGGCGGCGGGCGGCGATCCGAGTGCGGTCGCCCAGCCGATGGTCGACCGGGCGTCCTATGTCACCGGAGCGGACGTGTCGCGCTATCAGCGCCGCACCATACCCGGCCGCAACACCGACTCCACGCCCAGCCACGGCGCGATCGCCATGGCCAACGACAATTCCGCGATCAACCCTGCGGCCCCTGCCATCGGTCAGGCACGCGGCAGGTCCGAAAGCGCCGGCGTGCGTGTCGCTCGGGGCCGCTCGGTCGCCGCGTCATCCGGCACGTCATCCGGCGCTGCGCCGATGGGGGATGGAAATTGACCATGTCGCTTCGTTCGCTGCTCTTGCGCGCGCCGCGCACCTCGGCCTTCGTGCTGATGCTGGCTCCGCTGCTTCTCGCCCCGTCGCCCGCGCGGTCGGCGCCGCCCGGGCCGGGTGATTCGACCCCGGCCAGCGACGGTTCGGGCGCGCTGGAGATCAACACCGGGCGGGCGCGGCTGATCACCCTGCCCCGTCCGATGACCGACCTGTTCGTCGCCAACGACAGCATTGCCGATGTGCAGGTCCGCTCGCCGACCCAGCTCTATATCTTCGGCAAGAAGCCCGGCGAGACCACCGTCTCCGCCACAGGGCGCGGCGGTGCGGTCGTCTATGCGGCGACCGTCCGTATCGGCAACAATCTCGATTCGATCGGCCGGATGCTGAAGCTGGCCATGCCCGAGGCGCAGATCGTCGCCACGCCGATGAACGGCCTGATCCTGCTGACCGGCACCATCGCCGCGCCCGACGACGCCGCCGAGGCCGAGCGGCTGGTCCAGGCCTATGTCGGCAAGGACACGCGGATCATCAGCCGGTTGAAGACGGCGACCCCGCTCCAGGTCAACCTTCAGGTCCGCATCGCCGAAGTGAATCGCAGCTTCGTCAAGCAGATCGGCGTCAACCTGCTGAACCGTGACGCCAATTCCAGCGGCTTCGTGTTCGGCATCGCGTCGGGCCGCAATGCGGGCAGCATCGACAAGCTGACCGATGCGGCGGGTCTTCCGGCCGGCACCCGATATACGTTTAACCCCGGCACGCAGCGCACGACGCTGGGCCTGGGCGGGCGCGTGTTGGGCATGGACCTGCTCAGCGCGATCGACCTGGGCGAATCGCTGGGTCAGGTGGCGACGCTGGCCAACCCCAATTTGACCGCCCTGTCGGGAGAAACCGCGACCTTCCTGGCGGGTGGCGAGATTCCCATTCCGCTGGCCAGCGGCTTCGGCGCCGTGTCGGTCGAGTATAAGCAATATGGCGTCAGCCTGTCCTACACGCCGACGGTGCTGTCCGACGGGCGCATCTCGCTGCGCGTACGGCCGGAGGTGTCGCAGCTGTCGTCGGTAGGCTCTGTCACGATCAGCGGAACCTCGATCCCCGCACTGACCACCAGGCGGGCCGAGACCACGCTGGAGCTGGGGTCGGGCCAGAGCATGATGATCGGCGGCCTGCTGTCCAACTCGCGCGACAATTCGATCGAGAAGACGCCGTGGCTGGGCGACCTGCCGCTGATCGGTTCGCTGTTCCGCTCCAACGCGTTCAAGCGCAACGAGACCGAGCTGGTCATCATCATCACCCCCTATCTGGTGAAGCCGGTCAACTCGCCCTCCGAGATCGCGCTGCCGACCGACGGGATGCGTCCGGCCAATGACGCCGAACGCGTGCTGCTGGGCCGGATGGGCGGCGGCGGCGATACGTCGACGCCGCGCCCGGTGCCGACCATGACCCCGCCGGTTCAGGGTCGACCGATGGCGGCCGAGGTCGCGCCCGTGCCGCATGGCGCCGCGACCGCGCTGCCCGCGAGGAAGAAGAACATGCCGACTCCGGGCTTTTCCGAATGATCGCTTGCCCAAGGATAATGCGCCCCATGCGTCGCTTGCCCCTCCGTCTGATGCCGCTCGGCTTGGTGCTGATGACCGGCGGCTGCATGGGTGCCGGTCAGCCGGATCTGGAAACCCGGCATCAGCCGGTCGTGTCGCAGACCGACTATGCCCTCGACCTGGCGCTGTCCGGCGGACGGCTGGCGGCCGATGAGGATCGGCGGCTCGACGGCTGGGCGCGCAACCTGCATCTCGGCTATGGCGACCGCGTCGTGGTGGAGGACCCGGCGGGCGAAGGCCCCGGCGCCTATCGCGAAGTCGCGGGGGTCATCGGCCGCTATGGCCTGCTGCTCGGTCAGGCCTCGCCGATCGCGCGCAGCCCGGTCGCCCCCGCCACGATCCGCGTGGTCGTGACTCGCGCCCGTGCCGCCGTGCCGGGCTGCCCCGACCTGCGCAGCGACACCGCGCTCGACTGGGATGGCAAGACCTCGTCCAACCATGGCTGTGCGATCAACCGCAACCTTGCCGCGATGGTCGCCAACCCTACCGACCTGGCACAGGGCGTGCCCGGTGCCGCCACCAGCGATACCGAAACCGGCACCCGCGGGGTCAAGGCCCTGCGCGCCGCGCCGCCGACGGGGCGTGGCGGCACCACGCTGCGCGATCCCAATAGCAGCCAGGGCGGCGGTGGCGGCGGCGCTTCCGCGGGAGGCGCACAGTGAACGCCCCCTGGAAACCCGCCATGCTGACCGTCCGCGACCCGTTCCTCGCCTTTGTCAGCGACGACTGGACGGTCGAGGCGATCCGCCCGTTGGTCGCCGAACAGGGATGGTCGGTCGACAAGGTCATGAAAGGCGGCCTGTCCGCGGCGATCCAGTCGCTGTCGGTATTGGCCAGCCCGCAGATCCTGCTGGTCGACCTGACCGATACCGACGATCCCGCCAGCGAGATCGGCAATCTGGCCGAAGTCTGCGAACCCGGCACGATCGTGATCGCGGTCGGATCGGTCAACGACGTCCGGCTGTACCGCTCGCTGATCGCCAGCGGCCTGCACGACTATCTGTTGAAGCCGATCAACGCCGACCAGCTGCGCGAGACGATCGCGCAGGCCCGCACCATCCTGCACGCCCCCCGCGCCATGGAGATGGCCCCCGAAAAGGCGACGTGCAGCGTCGCGGTGGTCGGCGTGCGTGGCGGCGTGGGCGCCTCGACCGTTGCCACCTCGCTCGGCTGGCTGATGGCGGAGCGGCTCGACCGGACGACGGCGCTGCTCGACCTGGACGTGCATTTCGGCACCGCCGCGCTGGCGTTGGACCTGGAGCCGGGACGCGGGCTGGTCGATGCGATCGACAATCCCAGCCGAATCGACGGGCTGTTCCTGGAACGCGCCATGGTCAAGGCGTCGGAAAAGCTGGCGATCCTGTCGGCCGAAGCGCCGATCAGCGCGCCGATCCTGACCGATGGACAGGCCTTTGCCCAGTTGCAGGACGAGATGCGCCTGAACTTCGAGACGACCATCGTCGATCTGCCGCGCGGGATGATGATCCAACAGCCGATGCTGGTCGGATCGGCGCAGACCATCGTGCTCGTCA
>Ga0308159_1005852_pt1 | contig 10100 bp, 11 predicted proteins | sample PhyCR1_FD_201040 | JGI IMG/M metagenome (GOLD analysis project Ga0308159, IMG submission 201040) | Phyllosphere microbial communities from UC Gill Tract Community Farm, Albany, California, United States - DLSLC.R1 | ecosystem: Host-associated > Plants > Phyllosphere > Unclassified | place: USA... | reverse complement strand
TTGACTACAGAAAAGGCAAGTCAACAGGCCCAAGCATCCACGAAGTATCCTTGTGCGTCCAACCGCCCGACGAACTTCCCGCTGACTCGATGCTCTCGCTGACCGCCCTCCTCTGCCCGCAATGCGCAGCACCACTGCCGCGTGCAGCGCGTTGGCGCACGGTGCAGTGCGCCTACTGCGGCGCCACCGTCATGCGTGGCGAAGAGATCGTCGAGCGAAGCGACTTCAGGGCCGCTTGGTTGCGCGCCGGAGCCGAGACAGCCTCGGGCCAGGTCTATCGCTGGCGGCAGGCCAGTTACCTGCTGAAGGCACAGGTGGGCAAGGGTGCCCACTGCGACGTGTTGTTGATGGAGCGGCTGGGGGCCCTGCACGAACGTGTGACGATGAAGATCGGCCATGAGCCCGCGCACCGCAACGCACTCGCCCACGAGTTGCAGATACTGCTGGCGCTGCAGGCGATTCAGGCGCCGGGCGCCGCGTACTACACGCGCCGGCTGCCGCAGGCGGTCGGGGTCGGCCGTGCCGACATCGGCTCGGGCGACCTGCGCGATGCGCTGGTGCTGCGCAGCCCCACAGGCTATTGGGGAAGTCTGGCCGACGTGCTGCAGACACAACCCCACGGCCTCGACCCGCGCCACGTCGTCTGGATCTGGCGCCGCATGCTCGAAGTCCTCGGCTTCGTGCACGCCAATGGCTGGTCGCACGGCAACATCGCGCCGGAACATGCGCTGGTGCACCCGCGCGACCACGGCATTCTTCTGGTCGGCTGGCGCCAAGCATGTCAGGGCAGTGCCGGCGCGCATGCCGAAGCGGCTGCCCGCGACCTGCGCCAGAGCGCGTGCACCGTGCGGCTGCTGCTGCGGGACGCCCGTGCACCCGCGCCACTCGCCGAGTTGCTGCATGCCTGCATCGACGATGTACAGGCCTGCATGCGGCTGGGTGCCACGGGCATCGAGGCGGAACTCTCCAATGCCGCCCGCGCCGCTTTCGGTGCACCGCAATTCGTTCGTTTCGATCCCGCGCCGCTTGGCGTCTGAACCTCCGAGGAACACGCAAATGGGCTACGGAAATTATTCGCATGCTGCACATGCCGCACTGGTGGCCGATCGCGCGACGCAGTCGGGCAACGAAGTCTTCACGCAGCGCGGCACCCATCCGCTGATGAACCCGCACGGCCTCAAGGTGCGCGAGTCGCGCGACAACGCCGACCATCCGAACTCGCTGGCCGTTGTGTTTGCGCTGGACGTCACGGGCTCGATGGGCGACATCCCGCGGCTCCTCGCCACGCGCGAACTGCCGACGTTCATGAAGCTGCTGACCGACTGCGGCGTCGCCGACCCGCAACTGCTGTTCATGGCGATCGGCGATGCCACGTCGGACCGCGCAGCGCTGCAGGTCGGCCAGTTCGAATCGACCGCCGAACTGATGGACCAGTGGCTGACCTGGAGCTACCTGGAGGGCGGCGGCGGCGGCAGCGGTGAAGAGAGCTACGAGCTCGCCTTCTACGTGCTGGCCCAACACACCGACACCGACTGCTGGGTCAAGCGCAAGAAGCGTGGCTACCTGTTCATGACCGGTGACGAGCTGCCCTACCCGGCCGTCTCGCGCCACCAGATCGAGGCGCTCATCGGCGAAAAGCTCGACGAAGACATCCCGATCGAGGAAGTCATCGCGGCGGCCGCCGAGAGCTATCACCTGTTTTTCCTCATCCCCGACGCTCAGCGCCGGCGCCGTTGCGAGCCGCGCTGGCGCGAGCTGCTGGGCGACCATGTGATCTGCCTCGACTCGCCCGACGATGCCTGTGCCGTGGCGGCGGGCATCGTGGCGTTGACCGAACATGCAACGCCGAGCCTGGAGGCGCTCACGAAGGTGCTGGCGGCGAACGGCACGCCGCGTGAACGCATTGCGACCGTGGCCCATGCACTGGAAGCCTACGCCGAACTGCTCGACCCGAACGCACCCCAGCGTGTCCACCGCAGTACCAGCGGCTCTGCGCGCCCTGGCAGCTGGTGGAAGAAGCTGTTCGGTTGAAGACAACGTGGCTCGCGGCCTGACCCGCTACACGTCGCTGTTGGGATTGGGCTTCGGCGATTGCGGCAAGGGCCTGTTCACCGACTACTTCTGCCATGTCGACGAGGTCCACACGGTGGTGCGCTTCAACGGTGGCGCGCAAGCCGGGCACAACGTAGTGCGCCCGGACGGCCGGCACCACACCTTCTCGCAATTCGGCGCCGGCAGCTTCAACCCGGGCGTGATTACCGTGCTCGCGAGCCCGGTGGTGGTGCATCCGACGGGCATCCTGGCGGAGAACCTGCATCTTCGTCGCGCGGGCGTCGTGGATGCCATGTCGCGGCTGCGGATCGACGCCCGCTGCAAGGTGACCACGCCTTTTCATCAGGCCGCGGGCCGCCTGCGCGAATGGGCGCGCGGTGCCCAGGCCCATGGCAGCTGCGGCGTGGGCGTCGGCGAAACGGTTCGTCAGGCGCTCATGCGGCCCTCCATGACCCTGCACTATGGCGACCTGCCCAACCGTGCGCGCACGCTCGAAAAACTTGAAGCACTTCGCGTTGCGCTGTGCAAGGAGTTCAGGGATGCAACACCGTGGCAAGGCGCCGCCATCGTGGAACGCGAAATTCTCGAAGACGATCAAATGGCGGCACGCTGGCTCCATGCTCTGCAGCCGTGCATTGTGCAATCTCCACCAACCGAGAGAACCCTCATCGGGGACCAACTGGCGCAGCCCGGCGATGTCGTTTTCGAAGGTGCACAAGGCGTGCTGCTCGATGAATGGCGTGGCTTTCATCCGCACACCACATGGAGCACCATATCGACCCAAGCGGTCGATATGGTGCTCGAGGACCTGGGGGTCGACGCCCAGGTCAGGCACTTGGGTGTTCTTCGCACTTACCTGACACGCCATGGCGCCGGGCCATTCCCAACCGCGGACGTGGCGTTGGATTCGCTGGAGGAGCCACATAACGCCGATGTCGGCTGGCAGGGCCGGTTTCGCCGCGGTCATCCCGACGAAGTACTGCTGCGCTACGCCTTGAAGTCAATAGGACGACTCGAGGGGCTGCTGGTCAGCCACCTGGACGCGGTCGGCGCGCCGACCGGATTACGTTGGTGCAGAAGCTATGGAACGCAAGACATGCGGAGCATCGTCACCGATCTACCTTGGCATCACCAGCCCGACCTGGCACACCAGCAAGCGCTGACCGCACTGCTCCAGACCGTAACGCCGCAGTATGAGCAACATCGAATTGCATCGCCTGCGCACTGGATCGAACGTGTCGAAGCAATTTCGAGATCACCCGTGCTGCTGGGTGCATTCGGGCCGACACACGACGATGTGCGGAAGCTTTCCATTCAACCCCAAACGTAGCGGGCAACGCCTGCGGCCCTGGCCTTTGCAGGCCTGATTGGTCAAGACCTTCTTCAAGACCCGATCGTTCGTCAGGCGACGATCACGACGCAGCAACCGCCTGCCGCCACCCCATGTTCGCGGATGGTCGACCCCGAGACGCTGCCGCCGCCATCTCGGGAATCACCACGCCCATGAAGCCACCCCGGATCCCGACGGGATCAAAATCCGTCGTCTGGAGGACGATCTGTTGCTGCGGATTGGCACGGTACCGTGCGATGGCCATCGCATCGATGCGATCGGCATGACGATCGTAGGCTGCAAGCAGCGTTTCGCCGTCGCCCGTCGCGCCAAACAGGTCCCGCAAGGGGTCTTCACCGATTTGCGCGATCACGCGCGTCCCGTCATGGCCGTCAGGATAAATGGCGAACCGAACGGTCGCCGTGTCGAAACAAAAGATAGCTTCGCGTGTCATGTGATATCTCCGTCTTTTTAGTGCAGGAAATATTTCACACAATTGGTGCGCGCAGCCTCAGGTTGGTGACGCGTGCGAATGTCGGATTCCTCCTACGCGCCAGGCTCCGGCGATCGAGATCGACGCGTCAAATGAATCGCACCAAAGGCATGACGACGGACAACGTCAGCAACGCCAAGCCGGTCGACACCACCACGCTGGCAGTGATCACATCCTCGGCCATCGTGCAGCGCTGCTGCGCAAAGAGAAGCCCGGCGAAACAGCCCGCCGCGATGCGCATCACGACGGGCATGAGGGAAGAAAGGACTGAAGCATTCAACGCAGCGAGCATCACTGCGCGCTGCGGCCATCCTCCGCTTCAGCCGACGCCGTCAGAAAGTCGCGCGCAGGCCCACCTTCAGCGAGCGGCCCGGCTGCGGCGCGGCCGGATAGACCGTCGTCGTCAGGATCGACGTCGCGCTGTAGGCCAGCTTGTTCGTGAGGTTGTCCAGACGTGCGTACCAAGTCAGCGTGGCGCGCTCGACCTTCGTTCGGTAGGTCAGCGCAGCGTTCCACAGCGTATAGCCCGCAGTTTCGCGGTCGCCGATCGAAGGCACGCGATCTTGCGCGGCATAGCTGTCGAAGCCGAAGCGGCCCGTCCATGGACCGTTGCCGTAGGCCAGCGTGGCGCCCACGCGCAGCGGCGAGATGCGCGGCAGCGGCTCACCGGTGTCAGTGTTGGTCGCGCGCACGAGGTCACCGCGCCATTCGAGGTCGAGCGTGCTGCCGTCGGTCGAGCGCGTGAAGCCGTTGCTGCCCATCAAGCGCTGCCTGCCGCTGGCTTCGATGCCGGTGAAGCGCGCACGAACGCCGTCATACGCGTACTCGGCAATGCCCTCTTCGGTGCCGGCCGCGACGGGTGCACCCTCCTCGTCGAGTGTGCGGCCAGTAGCGGTCAGGCCGATGTAGTTGTCAAAGCGCGTCACGTAGGCGTTCACCCGTGCGTTGTTCGGCCCCGACTTCCACTCGGCGCCGACGTCCAAGCCCAGCGACTTCTCCTTCTTCAACTGCGTATCGCCCAGTTCCCATGCGGCCGTGGCCAAGTGCGGCCCGTTGGCGAAGAGCTCATAGTCCTTCGGGGCGCGTTCGGTGTAGGCGATGTTGGAAGTCAACTGCCACTGCGGCGCCAGGTTCACCAGCGCGCCGAGCGCAGCGCTGTGCGGGTTGAAGCTGCGTTCACCCGTCGAGAAGCGCGTGATCGACAGGTCGTCCGGATAGCCGAAAGAAGTGACCTTGGTCTGCTCGGTGCGCGCGCCGAAGCTCAGGCGACCCCATGAAGTGGCCAGTTCCTCATGCAGGAACAACGCGTTGGACACGGTACGGCTGTGCGGCGCAAAGGCCTCTGTGCCGTCCGCCGAGAAGTCGCTGCGCTCGCTGGTGAAGCCGACCAGACCTTCGACGTTGCCGATCTTGCGATGCCGTGCCTCGATGCGCAGATCGTCGCTCTTGTTGGTGAATACCGTGCCAGTCTCGCTGCCTTCGTATTCGGTGTGCTGGTAGTCGGTGCGGTTGAGCTTGGCGTGCACGCTGGTGAAGAAGCCACCCGGACGCCATTCGCCTTCGAGCGCGTAGCGATCGGACTTCATGCCGATGGTCACTTCGTCCTCGGCCACCGTGCCGTAGGTGCTGCGATAGCTGCTGGCCGACGCGCCGACCCAGCCCTGGTCGAAGAACAGCGTGCCGCCGATGGCCCCGCCATGCGCGCTGTTGGCGGAATTGCAGATCTTGCGCGCGATGCCGGGCGAACCTGGTTTGGCGCAGTCCAGGTCGATCGGCACCGAAACGTCGTCGGACTTGCGATCGAAGGCATCGACGTGCAGGGCGAAGCGGTCATTGCCGCCCTCGAGCACGACACCGCCCGATTTTTCCTTGTTGCCCGTGGCGTAGCCCAAGTCGGCGCGTCCGCCGAAACCGTTGATCGGCTCGGTCGGAATGCGGTTGTCGATCACGTTGACCACGCCGCCCACGGCACTGCCGCCGTACTGCAGCGCCGATGGTCCGCGCAGCACTTCGACGCGCTCCGTCACCAGCGCATCGACCGGCACCGCATGGTCATAGCTCAGCGCCGATGCGTCGGGGGCGGAACCGCCGTTCTGCAGGATGCGGATGCGGTCGCCGTCCTGCCCGCGGATGCTCGGGCGGCTGGCGTTGGGACCGAAATAGCTGCTGCTGACGCCCGGCAGCGTGTTGAGCGTCTCGCCGAGCGTGGACGTGCCACGCAGCAGCAGCGCGTCGCCCTGCAACGTGTCGACAGGCGCGATGAGGTCGGTGGCGCCAAGGGGATTGCCAGTGACGGTCACCTCCTTGAGGGTCGCGCCAGGCGCGTTGTTGTCGGCTTGCGCATGCGCAGCCAGGGAAAGGAAAGACAGGGCGGCAACCGCCAGTGCGTTGCGACGAAAAATGGAAGACATGAAGAGCACTCGTTGAATCGATAGGCAGCCCACCGCCACCCATCAAGCGGGTGCGGTGAACCGAACTCGGGGGGATTCAGCGAGAAAGAGGCGGGCCGCGCGCGTCGAACAGTGTGACCCATCGGGCCAGCACTTCGCCTTCGAACCACGCGAAGGTGGCGGCGGGCAGGAAGATCGGCAGTGCGACGAAGGGCACGGAGGGCATGGCACTGCCGTGCGCCAACTGATCGTAAAGACGGCAGTCGGCGTCGCTGTGGTGCCCAGCGAACAGGGCGTGCAGGTCGGCCGGCGCAGCTCGGTCGACCTGATGGGCATGATCGCCGTGGCCTGCGGGGGTCCCCGCTGCGCCGATGGCCTTCAGGCCCGGGACGTGCATGGTCTCGTGCACCAACCCGAGCGTTGAAGCCAACCAGACCGCGAACGCCAGCACCATGAACAGTACGGGCGAACGACGTCTGGCGATCAGGCGGGGCGAATGCACAGGCTCAGCGACGCAAGAAAAAAAACGAGATGCAGCAAACGGCGGTCGCTCAGGACTTCACGCGTGCAGCGAAAGTCTTCTGGAATTTCTCGACCTTCGGCCCGACCACGAAGGCGCAGTAGCCCTGGTTCGGATGGTTGACGAAATAGTCCTGGTGGTAGTCCTCGGCCGTCGAGTAATCGGCCAGCGGCACCACCTCGGTCACGATGGGTGCACTGTACGTGCGGCTCTCGCCGATCTCTCGGATGACAGCATCGGCCACCTCGCGCTGCGCATCGTCAACGTAATAGATGCCGCTGCGGTACTGGGTGCCCACGTCGTTGCCCTGGCGATTCAGCGTCGTGGGGTCGTGGATGACGAAGAAGATCTCCAACACCTCTCGCAACGAAATCACGCCCGGATCGAACTGCAGCTTGACCACTTCGACCACGCCCGTGCGACCGGTGCAGACCTGCTCATAGCTAGGATTCTTCACTTGGCCGTTGCTGTATCCCGACTCCACGTCGACCACGCCCTGCACGCGGTCGAACACGGCCTCGGTGCACCAAAAACAACCGCCGCCCAGCACGATGGTTTCGTTCGACGATGGCGAAGAGGCTGTGGACATGGAGGAGTTCCTGCAGATGGCAAATGGACCGACCCCCCTATTGTCGCGGCTTGACGGGCCAAGTGCAGCTGACTACATTACTAACCCGCCAGTCATTAATTATTGCTTCGTGGTCACTCCCCGCCGTTTCCTCAGCGACAAGCTCTGTCCCGTGCGCGCCAAGCGCGAACGGCGCAAGGAGGCGCGTCCGGGAGAACTGATCGCCGCCGCGCTCGACTTGTTCGTGGAAAAAGGCTTTGCCGCCACCCGGGTGGAAGAAGTAGCCGCGCGTGCGGGCGTGTCCAAGGGCACGCTGTTCCTGTACTTCCAGAGCAAGGAAGAGCTTTTCAAGGCGGTCGTCGTCGAAAACCTGTCTGGACGCTTCGCCGAGTGGAACGCGGAATTCGAGGTGTTCGAAGGCACCGCCAGCGACATGCTCAGGTATTGCCTGCGCGTGTGGTGGGAACGCGTGGGCTCCACCAAGGCGTCGGGCCTGACCAAGCTGCTCATGAGCGAAGGCGGCAACTTCCCGGAGCTCGCCGAGTTCTATCGTCAAGAGGTCGTGCATCCAGGTCATGCGCTGGTTCGCCGAATCCTGCAACGCGGCGTTGACAGCAGCGAATTCGCACCCGTGGACATCGATCACGCAATCTATGCCGTCATCGCGCCGATGATGTTCCTCATGCTCTGGAAGCATTCGACGCCCATCTGCATCGACGGCAAAGCCGCGCTGGACCCCGAGACCTTCATTGCAGTGCAGACCGAGATCGTGCTGCAGGGCCTGCTTGCCCGGCCGAGCGCCTAAAATTGAAGGTTTGTCCTGCGCCTACAACGGAAAAAGCCACATGACCACCCTTGCCCCCGCACCCCTCGAGCGCCTGCGCTTCAACATGATCGAGCAGCAGATCCGTCCGTGGGACGTGCTCGATCTGGAGATCCTCGATCAACTCGCGGTGATGCGCCGTGAAGAGTACGTGCCTGAAGCGCACCGCGCACTGGCTTTCTTCGACATGGAGATCCCGCTGGACGGCAGTGGCGCGGGCTCCCTCCCCGGCCAGACCATGCTGTCGCCGCGCGTGGAAGCACGCATGCTGCAAGACCTGCACGTTCAAAAACACGAGTCCGTGCTCGAGATCGGGACTGGTTCGGGCTTCATGGCTGCCCTGCTCGCCTACCGCGCTGCCAGCGTCCTGTCGCTGGAAATCGACCCTGCACTGGCCGCCCGGGCTTCGCAGACGCTGGCACGCAACGGCGTGACCAACGTCGAGGTGCGCAACGCCGACGGCGCCACCCCCCTGCCTAGCGGCCCGAGCTTCGATGTGATCGTGCTGAGCGGCTCGGTCGCGCGCATTCCGCAGAACCTGTTGGGCTCGCTGAAGGTGGGTGGCCGGCTGGCCGCGATCGTCGGTGACGAGCCGATGATGCGCGCCACCTTCGTCACCCGCGTGAGCGAAGGCAAGTGGGACACCCTCCAGCCCTGGGACACGGTCGCGCCGCGACTGCTGAGCTTCCCCGAGCCATCGCGCTTCAACTTCTGAAGCGGCCACGCCCATGATCGACCAAGTTCGGCCGGCCGACATCGCCGCCTGGTTTGCCCACGACGAGCAGGCGCAACCGGTGCTGCTCGACGTGCGCGAGCCGTGGGAACTGCAGACCGCCAGCGTGGTGCCGCAAGGCTTTGCACTCGTGGCGATACCTATGAACGAGATTCCCGGCCGCCTGGCCGAGCTCGATCCTGGCCAGCGCATCGCGTGCCTGTGCCATCACGGCGCGCGCAGCCAGCGCGTGGCCGCCTTCCTGGCGCAGAACGGTTTTGACCAGGTGGCCAACGTCGCAGGCGGCATCGACGCCTGGTCGGCCACGCACGACACGACCGTCCCGCGCTACTGATCTTTCTTCCCAGGACTCTTAGATGCCCGTGCGCCGGTTACTTCCTCTTTCCGCAGCACTGGCCGCCGTGCTGGCCCTGCCGGCCCATGGTCAAAGCCTGGTCGATCTCTACGAATCCGCACGTGTCTACGACGCCACCTACCAGGGCGCGCGCGCGCAGTTCGAGGCCAACCTTGCACGCGCAGCGCAGGCGAAGGCGGGCATCCTGCCGTACGTGGCAGCTTCGGCAGGTGCGTCGCGAACCAGCCAGGACGTCGACGTGATCGCCAATGCGCCGCGCGCATCGGAAACGCGCGACTACAGCATGCAGACCGCAGGCATCAACGCGTCGCAGCCGTTGTACAGGCCGGCCGCCTGGGCCACCTACGAGCAAGGCAAGCGCCAAGCCGAGATCGCCGAAGCGGCGCTGATGAGTGCCGACCAGGACCTGATCGTTCGCGTAGGCCAGGCGTACTTCGACGTGCTGGCAAGCCAGGACTCGCTGGCCCTCGTGCGTGCGCAGAAGACTGCGGTGGCCGAGCAGCTGGCTTTTGCCAAGCGCAACTTCGAGGTCGGCACCTCCACCATCACCGATTCGCGCGAGGCGCAGGCCCGCTACGACTTGGTCGTCGCCCAGGAAATCGCAGCGGAAAACGACCTGCAGGTGCGCCGCATCGCGCTCGACCAGCTGGTCGGCCGGCCTGGCAGCGCGCCGGTGCCGCTCGCTGCGCCGGTGGTGCTGCCACTGCCCGATCCGGCCGACAGCAACCGCTGGGTGGCGCAGGCAGAGGCGGTGCACCCGGCCATCCGTCAGGCCCTCATCGCCGTCGACGTGGCCACCCTGGAGATCAGAAAGGCCGAAGCCGGTCACAAGCCCA
>Ga0308159_1005847_pt1 | contig 10109 bp, 6 predicted proteins | sample PhyCR1_FD_201040 | JGI IMG/M metagenome (GOLD analysis project Ga0308159, IMG submission 201040) | Phyllosphere microbial communities from UC Gill Tract Community Farm, Albany, California, United States - DLSLC.R1 | ecosystem: Host-associated > Plants > Phyllosphere > Unclassified | place: USA... | reverse complement strand
TGACGCCCAGGACCTCGTCCAGGAGACGTTCGCGAAGGCGTTCGGCGCGTTCCGCCAGTTCGAGCAGGGCACGAACCTCAAGGCGTGGCTCTACCGGATCCTCACCAACACGTTCATCAACTCGTACCGCAAGAAGCAGCGCGAGCCCTATCAGAGCGCCATCGACGAGCTCGAGGACTGGCAGCTGGGCGGCGCCGAGTCGACGACGGCCACGTCCAGCCGCTCGGCCGAGGCCGAGGCGATCGACCACCTCCCCGACACCGCCGTCAAGGAGGCCCTGCAGGCGATCCCGGAGGACTTCCGGCTCGCCGTGTATTTCGCCGATGTCGAAGGATTCTCCTACCAGGAGATCGCGGACATCATGAAGACCCCCGTCGGGACCGTCATGAGCCGGCTGCACCGCGGCCGCCGCATGCTGCGCGAACGACTCACCGACTACGCACGCGAGCGCGGGTTCCGCGCCGCTTTCACTTCCGGGAGCACGAAATGACCGATTGCGGTTGCACCAAGGCGAAGGCGGAACTCGAGGAGTTCCTGCACAACGAGCTGTGCAAGGAGGACGCCGCCGACATCCGCGAGCACATGGCGAACTGCCCCGACTGCTCCGGTGAGGCGAAGGTCGGCGTCGTGCTGACCGTCGCGGTGCAGCGCGCGTGCAAGGAGACGGCGCCGGAGGACCTCCGCGCCCAGGTGCTCGGCATGCTGCGCGAGGCGCAGGCGTCGCACTCGACGGAGACCGTCAGCGCGTAGCCCGCGCGCTCGGGTCGACGCGCTCGCGTCCGGCCCGCGCAGGCGCCTCCGGCTCCGCTCGCGGCTCGCAGGAACACGTTCGGCTCGTCAGAACTCCGGGTTCTGACGAGCCGAACGTCGTTTCACGAGCCGGAGATCACCGGGTGAGGGCCCGCGCCAGCAGGTCGGCCTGCTCGGAGGCGTGCCGCTTGGCCGAGCCCGCCGCGGGCGACGCAGCGGACGGGCGCGAGACGACCCGGATCGGCCGTCCGAGCTGCGGAGCGACCTCGAGCGCGATGAACGGCCAGGCGCCCTGATTCTCGGGCTCGTCCTGCACCCAGACGAACTCCGCGTCCGGGTAGCGCTCGGCGATCGCACGCAGCCCCTCGATCGGCGCCGGGTAGTACTGCTCGAGGCGCACGAGGGCGATGCCGTCGTCGGGCTTCTTCTCGAGCTCGGCCTTGAGGTCGTAGTGGACCTTGCCGGCGTGCAGCAGCACGCGCTTCACGGCCGACGCGTCCTGGATGCGGGCGTCGTCGAGCACGGGCTCGAACCGGCCGGCGGTGAAGTCCTCGACCGGGCTCGACGCACCGCGCAGTCGCAGCATGGCCTTCGGGGTGAAGACGATGAGCGGTCGGCGCGGACGCGAATACGCCTGACGGCGCAGGAGGTGGAAGTACGACGCCGGAGTCGACGGGCGGGCGACCGTCATGTTCTGCTCGGCGCACATCTGCAGGTAGCGCTCGATGCGGGCGGAGGAGTGGTCCGGGCCCTGGCCCTCGTAGCCGTGCGGCAGCAGGAGCACGAGCGACGAGCGCTGGCCCCACTTCTGCTCGGCGGAGGAGATGAACTCGTCGATGACGATCTGCGCGCCGTTGGCGAAGTCGCCGAACTGCGCCTCCCAGAGCACGAGCGAGTCGGGTCGCTCGACGGAGTACCCGTACTCGAAGGCCATCGCCGCGTACTCCGACAGCAGGGAGTCGTAGATCCAGAGCCGCGCCTGCTGCTCCGACAGGTTCATCAGCGGCAGCCACTCCTGGCCGTTGCCGCGGTCGTGCAGCACCGCGTGGCGCTGCACGAAGGTGCCGCGACGGGTGTCCTGGCCGACGAGGCGCACCGGGGTGTCCTCGATCAGCAGGGAGCCCAGCGCGAGCAGCTCGCCGAACGCCCAGTCGATGGAGCCCGAGCGGCTCATCTCCTGGCGCTTCGCGAGGAGCTGCTGCAGCTTGGGGTGCACCGTGAAGCCCTCGGGCGGGTTGTTGAAGGCGTCGCCGATCAGGCGGACGACCTCCTCCTTCACGCCGGTACTCTCGGGCTCGCCCGGGTAGTCGCCGCCCTGCTGCGCGTCCGGCAGCTCGAGGTCGGCCACGGAGTCGCCGTCCGGCGAGATCACCGGGATCGCTCCGGTCTGCGCGGCGTGCGTCTCGGCGAACGCGCGCTCGAGGCGGTCCTGGAAGTCCTGGTGCGAGCGGTCGTACTCCTCCTGGCTGATGTCGCCGCGGCCGACGAGCGCCTCGGTGTAGAGCTTGCGCACCGAGCGCTTGGCCTCGATGAGGCTGTACATCAGCGGCTGGGTCATCGAGGGGTCGTCGCCCTCGTTGTGCCCGCGGCGGCGGTAGCAGATCAGGTCGATGACCACGTCGCGGTGGAACCGCTGGCGGTACTCGAAGGCGAGCTGCCCGACGTGCACGACGGCCTCGGGGTCGTCCCCGTTCACGTGGAAGATCGGCGCCTGGATGGTCTTCGCGCCGTCGGTCGAGTAGACCGAGGTCCGCGCCTCGTGGGGAGGCGTGGTGAAGCCGACCTGGTTGTTGATGTTGATGTGGATGGTGCCGCCGGTGCGGTACGCCCGCAGCTGGGACATCTGCAGGGTCTCGACGACCACGCCCTGACCCGCCATCGCCGCGTCGCCGTGGACGAGGATCGGGAGGGTGGTGAAGGTGCCGATGGGCTTGCGGTCCTGCTTGGCGCGGACGATGCCCTCGAGCACGCCGTTGACGGCCTCGAGGTGGGAGGGGTTCGCCGCCAGGTAGACGGGGATCTCCTCGCCGCCGGCACCGCGGAAGACGCCCTCGGTGCCGAGGTGGTACTTCACGTCGCCGGAGCCCTGGACGGTCTTGGGGTCCTGGGTGCCCTCGAACTCGCGGAAGATCTGACCGTAGGTCTTGCCGGCGATGTTCGTCAGCACGTTCAGGCGACCGCGGTGGGCCATGCCGATCGCGACCTCGTCGAGCTTCTCGTCGGCCGCGCCCTGCAGCACGGCGTCCAGGAGCGCGATGAGCGACTCCCCGCCCTCGAGCGAGAAGCGCTTCTGACCGACGTACTTCGTCTGCAGGAAGGTCTCGAACGCCTCGGCCTCGTTGAGGCGGCCGAGGATGCGCAGCTGCTCGTCGTGGCCGGGCTTCTCGTAGCCGCGCTCGAGCTTCTGCTGCATCCAGGCCCGCTGCTCCGGATCCTGGATGTGCATGTACTCGACGCCGACGGTGCGGCAGTAGGAGTCGCGCAGGATGCCGAGGATGTCGCGCAGCTTGAGCTGGCGCTTGCCGCCGAAGCCGTCGGTCACGAACTCGCGGTCGAGGTCCCAGAAGGTGAGCCCGTGGCTCTCGATGGCGAGGTCGGGGTGCGAGCGCTGCACGTACTCGAGCGGGTCGACGTCGGCCATGAGGTGGCCGCGGACGCGGAACGAGTTGATGAGCTCCTGCACGCGCGAGGTCTTCGAGACGCGCTCGGCGAGGTCGACGGCGATGTCGGTCGACCAGTGGATCGGGTCGTAGGGGATGCGCAGCGCCGCGAAGATGTCCTCGTAGAAGCCGCGGCCGCCGAGCAGCAGCTCGTGCACGATCTTGAGGAACTCGCCGGATCCCGCACCCTGGATGACGCGGTGGTCGTAGGTCGAGGTGAGCGTGATCGTCTTGCCGATGCCCAGCTCGATGAGCGTCTTCTCGGACGAGCCCTGGAACTCGGCCGGGTACTCCAGCGCGCCGGCGCCGATGATGCAGCCCTGGCCCTTCATCAGGCGGGGCACGGAGTGGACCGTGCCGATGCCGCCCGGGTTGGTCAGCGACAGGGTGGTCCCGGCGAAGTCGCCGGCGACGAGCTTGTTGCCGCGGGCGCGCTTGACGAGGTCCTCGTACGCCGAGAGGTAGGCGGTGAAGCTCAGGGTGTCGGCGCGCTTGATGCTCGGGACGAGCAGGGCGCGGGTGCCGTCGGGCTTGGGCATGTCGATCGCGATGCCGAGGTTGACGTGCGCCGGGGCGACGACGGAGGGCTTGCCGCCGGGCTCGTCGTAGTAGACGTTCTGGCTCGGGAAGTCCTTGAGCGCGCGGATGAGCGCCCAGCCGATCAGGTGCGTGAACGAGACCTTGCCGCCGCGGGTGCGGCGCAGGTGGTTGTTGATGACGATGCGGTTGTCGATCATCAGCTTCGCCGGGATCGTGCGGACGCTGGTCGCCGTCGGGATGGTGAGGCTGGCGTCCATGTTGGTCGCGAGGCTCTTCGCCATGCCGCGCAGCGGAGTGACGACGTCCTCCTCCTGCGCCTCCGTGTCGACGTCGGCGGGCTTGCCCACCGGTGCATCGGCCGGGATCGGAGCCTTCTTCGGCTCCTTGGACGTGGTGCGCGAGGCGGGCGCGGCGCCGGTCTGCGGCGCGGTGACGGGATGCGTCACCGTGGCACCCGCGCTGGTCGAGGGACCCGCGGCGGCCGGCTTCTCAGCGGGAGGCTGCGGCGCGGGAGGAGCCGCCGGCGCCTTCGCCGCCAGCTGCTGACCGTAGCGCTCCAGGATCGGCCACCAGGACTCGTCCACGGAGGCCTTGTCGGCGCTGTACTGCTCGTACAGCTCCTCCACGAGCCACTCGTTGGCTCCGAAGTCCTCCGCGCCCTGGTCTGTTCCCACTCCGGTCAACTGGCTCGACACAGCCGATCGCCCACTCTCTCCGTTGATTCGTCCTCGATCATCCGGACGGGCCCGCGCATCCCTCGACGCCTGCACCACACCGCGAGAACGTCGTCCTCGCCCGTGAGCACCGGCGCCGTCGCCTGGTCCCGTCCCGGTCGTCAAGCCTAGCCCGGATCTCGGTCACCGGCCCCGCGGGCGGGCCGGAGTAGCGTTCCAGGCATGCGTTTCTCCGGCGGAACCCCTTCAGGCGATCTCACCTACTCGGACGTGTTCCTCGTCCCCGGCCGATCCTCGGTCACGAGCAGGCTCGACGTCTCGCTCGCCCCGGGCGACGGCACCGGAGCGACGATCCCTCTGGTCTCCTCCAACATGAACTCGGTGACGGGTCCGCGGCTCGCCGCGGCGCTCGCCCGGCGAGGCGGTCTGGGCGTCCTCCCGCAGGACATGCCGCTGCAGTCTCTCGACGCGGCGATCCGCTGGGTGAAGGAGCAGCCGGTCGCCTTCTCCGGCGCGCTCACCGCGGATCCCTCGACGACCGTCGAGCAGGCGCTCGCGATCCTGCCCGCCGTGGAGGGCCACGGCTTCGTGGTACAGGACGCCGGCGGCGCGGTGCTGGGCTGCGTGCCCGCCTCGCGGCTCGCGACCGCGCTCCCCGACGCGCTGCTCGGGGACCTCGTGCACCACGCCGCGCCGTCGATCGACGCCGACGACGTCACGACCGGCCGCGCCGCCTTCGATCTCATGGTCGAGGCGGGGCTCGACTTCGCCCCGGTGCTGCACCACGGAGCCCTGGTCGGCACGCTCTCGCGCACCGGAGCGCTGCGCTCGACGATCTACGACCCGGCGCTGGACGCCGACGGCAGGCTGCGCGTCGCCGCCGCCGTCGGCATCAACGGTGACGTGGCCGCGAAGGCGCGCGCCCTGGTCGCCGCCGGTGTCGACGTCCTCGTGCTCGACACCGCCCACGGGCACCAGGAGGCGATGCTGCGGGCGCTGCGGACGGTGTCGGCACTGGATCTCGGGGTCCCGATCGCCGCGGGGAACATCGTGACCGCGGAGGCGGTGCAGGACCTCGTCGAGGCGGGCGCGTCGATCCTCAAGGTCGGCGTCGGACCCGGCGCGATGTGCACCACCCGCATGATGACCGCCGTCGGCCGGCCTCAGTTCTCGGCCGTGCTCGAGACGGCGGAGCGGGCACGCGAGCTCGGCGCGCACGTCTGGGCGGACGGGGGAGTGCGCTACCCCCGCGATGTGGCACTCGCCCTCGCGGCGGGCGCCTCCTCCGTGATGGTCGGGTCCTGGTTCGCCGGCACCATCGAGGCGCCGGGCGAGCTGCGGACGGACGCGGCCGGCCGCGTCTACAAGGAGAGCTGGGGCATGGCGTCGGCGAAGGCCGTGCAGGAGCGGTTCGGGCGGCTCGACGCGTACGAGCTCGCGCGCAAGCGCCTCTTCGCGGAGGGCATCTCGTCCTCGACGATCTACCTCGACCCCCTGCGGCCCTCGCTCGAGGATCTGCTCGACATGATCACCTCGGGCGTCCGCTCCTCCTTCACCTACGCCGGGGCGCGCAGCGTCGCCGAGTTCCACGAGCGTGCCGTGGTCGGGCTGCAGTCGGCCTCGGGCTACGAGGAGGGCAAGGCGCTGCCGGTCAGCTGGTGATCTGAGAAGCGGCGCCCGATCGGTCAGCGGCAGCCCGGTGCGCGTCTGCTAGAACCGAGCGCATGACCATCGTCGACAACGCCGTGTACGTCGGCGGCCACCGCATCCGCAACCCGGACTCCCTCGAGGACACGTTCGAGCTGATGCGGGAGGAGCACGGCATGGCGTGGATCGGCCTGTACCGGCCGACCCGCGAGGAGGTCGAGGCCGTCGCCGAGGAGTTCGGACTGCATCCGCTCGCCGTCGAGGACGCGCTGAGCGGGCACCAGAGGGCCAAGCTCGAGCGGTACGACGACGGGCTGTTCGTGGTGCTGCGGCCGGCGCGGTACCTCGACGCCGACGAGGCGGTCGTGTTCGGCGAGCTGCACGTGTTCGTGGGCCCGGACTTCGTCGTCACGATCCGGCACGCCGACTCCCCGGACCTCGCCCGCGTGCGCCGCCGGCTCGAGGAGGACCCGGCGCTGCTGGCCCGAGGTCCGGAGGCGGTGCTGTACGCGATCCTCGACCAGGTGGTGGACGAGTACGCCCCGGTCGTCGCGGGAGTGCAGGGCGACGTGGACGAGATCGAGGACCAGCTCTTCGGAGCCGACTCGGACGACAAGCTCTCGGAGCGCATCTACCGGCTCTCGCGCGAGGTCATCCACTTCCAGCGGTCCGTGCAGCCCCTGACCGCGCTGCTCCGGGCGCTCGCCGAGGAGACGCCCGCCGAGACCGCCTCGCCGGACCACGTGGAGCTGCACCGCTCGCTCCGCGACGTGCTCGACCACACGATCCGGGTCACGGAGGCCGTCGACGCCCTCCGTGCGATCCTCGACAAGGCGCTCACCGTGCACTCGACCCTGGTCTCGCGCCGGCAGACCGAGACGGGGCTCGCGCAGAACGACGTCGTGCGGAAGATCTCGTCGTGGGCGGCGATCCTGTTCGCGCCGACGCTCATCGCGGGCGTCTACGGCATGAACTTCGACGAGATGCCCGAGCTGCACTGGGAGTTCGGCTACCCGTGGGCACTCGGGCTGATGGTCGTCTTCGGCGTGGGGCTCTACGCCGTGTTCAAGGCGAAGAAGTGGCTCTGACCTGCCCTCGTGCACCCCGCGGGGCCCGGTGCTCCGGATAGACTCGACGCCACAATGGACGACCCTCCCTCTGCTCATCCGCCGTCGGACCGACCCGTCCGATCCGCGTCCCGCGAGCTCCTCGACGCCCTGATCCCCGCCGCCCCGAGCGGAGGTGCCCGCGATGGGGACTGAGTGGATCCTGCTCGGCGTCGGCCTCCTGCTCACCCTGGGCACCGGCGTCTTCGTCGCGAGCGAGTTCGCGCTCGTCAACCTCGACCGGGCGGACCTCGAGGCGCGGCGCGATCGCGGCGAGACCCGCCTCGGGATGACGATCGCGGCCCTCAAGGTCACCTCGACGCACCTCTCGAGCGCGCAGCTGGGCATCACGCTCACCACGCTGCTCACCGGCTACACGATGGAGCCGGCGCTCTCGACCCTGCTCGAGCAGCCCTTCCTGGGACTCGGAGTGCCGGAGGCGGCGGTCGCGCCGATCGCGACGGTCGTGGCCATCGTGATCGCCACCTTGCTGTCGATGATCCTCGGCGAGCTCGTGCCCAAGAACTTCGCCCTGGCCCTGCCGCGGGCGACGGCGAAGCTCGTCGTCCCGCTGCAGACCGCGTTCACCACCGTCTTCCGCCCCGCCGTGGCGCTGCTGAACGGCAGCGCCAACGCGCTGCTGCGCCTCGTGGGCATCGAGCCCAAGGAGGAGCTGTCGGGCGCGCGCAGCGCCGAGGAGCTCTCGAGCCTCGTCCGCCACTCCGCCAGCGCCGGCCTCCTCGAGGAGGACACGGCAGACCTGCTCGGGCGCACGCTCCGCTTCTCGGCGCTCAGCGCGGGCGACGTCATGACGCCGCGCCTGCGCCTCTCGACGGTCGAGCGCTCCAGCACGGCGCAGGACGTGCTCGACCTCGCCCGGACGACCGGGCTGTCGCGCTTCCCGATCACGGACGACGACATCGACGACATCGTCGGCGTCGTCCACGTGAAGCAGGCCGTGGCGGTGCCGCGCGGCAAGCGGTCCGAGGTGCCGGTGACGGCGCTGCGCTCCGAACCGCTCCGGGTCCCCGAGACGATGAAGCTCGACGTGCTCCTGACCGAGCTGCGGGGCCGCGGCTTCCAGCTCGCCGTCGTCGTCGACGAGTACGGAGGAACGGCCGGCGTCGCCACGCTCGAGGACCTCGTCGAGGAGCTCGTCGGCGAGGTCGCGGACGAGCACGACCGCTCCCGCCCCGACGTCGTCAAGCTTCCCGGCTCCACGACCTTCCCCGGCATGCTCCGCCCCGACGAGGTCCGCGACCGCGTCGGCGTGCACATCCCGGAGGAGGGCCCCTACGAGACCGTCGCCGGCTTCGTCATGAGCGAGCTCGGCCGGCTCCCCGCCGCGGGCGACGAGGTGGCCGTCGACGGCGGATCCCTCCGCGTCGAGCGCCTCGACGGCCGTCGCATCGACCGCATCCGCTTCACCCCCGACCCCGAGGCCGAGCCCGACACGCTGCCGGACCCCCTGGCCGACGCGGGCAGACCCCACCGATCGCGCAAGGAGGCCGGCGATGAGTGACTGGGCCGGAATCGCGTGGCTCGTGGTGCTGCTGGCCGCGAACGCCTTCTTCGTCGGAGCCGAGTTCGCGGTCATCTCCGCGCGCCGCTCCCAGATCGAGCCCCTCGCCGAGAGCGGTCGCCGCAGCGCCATCACCGCGCTCGCCGCGATGGAGCACGCCACGCTCATGCTGGCGACCACCCAGCTGGGCATCACCGTCTGCTCGCTGCTGATCCTCAACGTGTCCGAGCCGGCGATCCACCACCTGCTCGAGATCCCCCTGCACGCCGTCGGCCTGCCGGAGGAGCTGACCGGCACCGTCGCGTTCGTCATCACCCTGCTGATCGTGTCGTTCCTGCACGTCGTGCTCGGCGAGATGGTGCCCAAGAACATCTCGTTCTCGATGCCCGACAAGGCGGTGCTGCTCCTCGCACCCCCGCTCGTCGCCATCGCCCGGGTGATCCGCCCCCTGATCGTCGCCCTCAACGCGATCTCGAACGGCGTGCTGCGGCTGTTCCGGGTCGAGCCCAAGGACGAGGCGAACAGCACCTTCACCCTCGAGGAGGTGCAGACGATCGTCGACCAGTCCACCCGCGAGGGCACGCTGCGCGACTCCAGCACCCTCCTCGCCGCATTCGAGTTCACCGAGAAGAAGGTGCACGACGTCGCGCTCCCGCTCGACGGGATCGTCAGCCTCCCGGCCGGAGCCACCCCGGCCGACGTCGAGCGCGCCGTCGCCAAGCACGGCTTCTCGCGCTACGTCGTCCTCGGCACCGACGGAGCGCCCGAGGGCTACATCCACCTCAAGGACGTCCTCGACCTCGACGGAGACACCGAGGGAGCGAAATTCCGCCTGCCCATCCCGGCCAAGCGGATCCGCCAGCTCGCCTCCATCTTCGAAGCCACCGACCTCGAGGACGCCCTCGCCATCATGCGCCGCACCGGAGCGCACCTCGCGCGGTCCTTCGACGAGCAGGGGACGGCCACAGGAGTGCTGTTCCTGGAGGACATCATCGAGGAGTTGGTCGGCGAAGTAGACGACGCCACCCGCCGCTAGTCGCGGGGCGTGGGCGGCACGCTCGCGGCGTTGTCGTCAGTCGCGATACCGCCGGTATCGCTCCTTCCTCCGCCTTGCGATCGCACCACCCACGCCCCGCGGTGAACTCCGGTGAGGCGTGGGGCCGTGCACTGCGCGCACGAGCCGGAGTGGGGCCGTGCACTGCGCGCACGA
>Ga0308159_1005845_pt1 | contig 10110 bp, 9 predicted proteins | sample PhyCR1_FD_201040 | JGI IMG/M metagenome (GOLD analysis project Ga0308159, IMG submission 201040) | Phyllosphere microbial communities from UC Gill Tract Community Farm, Albany, California, United States - DLSLC.R1 | ecosystem: Host-associated > Plants > Phyllosphere > Unclassified | place: USA... | reverse complement strand
CGGCCCCGACGGCCAGCCGCTGAAGGACGACAAGGGCGCGCCGGTGATGGAGGACGCCACCACCGCGACGCAGACGCTGGCCATGGGCCCGGTCGCCTCGCAGGAGGCGATCAAGATGGTCGGCACCAATGGCGGCGGCTTCTTCAACGCCAACTCGGCGCATCCCTACGAGAACCCGACCGCGCTGTCGAACCTGCTGCAGATGCTCGCGATCTTCCTGATCCCGGCCGCGCTGTGCTTCACCTTCGGCCGCGTGGTGGGAGACATGCGCCAGGGCTGGGCGGTGTTCGCGGCGATGGCGGTCATGTTCGTGGTCGCGGTGGCGGTGCTCACGTCGGCCGAGCAGGGCGGCAACCCGCTGCTCGCGCCGCTGGGCGTCGACCAGGCCGCGGGCGCGCTGCAGTCGGGCGGCTACATGGAAGGCAAGGAGGTGCGCTTCGGCATCGATGCCTCGGCGCTGTTCGCCGCCGTGACCACGGCCGCCTCGTGCGGCGCGGTCAACCTCATGCACGACTCGCTGACGCCCATCGGCGGCCTGGTGCCGCTGGTGCTGATGCAGCTCGGCGAGGTGGTGTTCGGCGGCGTCGGCTCGGGCCTGTACGGCATGCTGATCTTCGCGATGCTCGCGGTGTTCATCGCCGGGCTGATGATCGGCCGCACGCCCGAGTACCTCGGCAAGAAGATCGAGGTGCGCGAGATGAAGCTGCTGTCGATCGCGATCCTGGTGACGCCGATCCTGGTGCTCGTGGGCACCGCCATCGCGGTGGCCTCGGGCGCGGGCAAGGCCGGCATCGCCAACCCCGGCGCGCACGGCTTCTCCGAGATCCTCTATGCGCTGACCTCGGCCGCCAACAACAACGGCAGCGCCTTCGCGGGCCTGTCGGCCAACACGCCCTTCTACAACGCGCTGCTGGGCCTGGCGATGTGGTTCGGCCGCTTCGCGATGATCGTGCCGGTGCTCGCCATCGCGGGTTCGCTGGCCGCCAAGAAGCGCCTGCCGGTCACGGCCGGCACGCTGCCCACGCACGGGCCGCTGTTCGTTTCCCTGCTGATCGGCACCGTGCTGCTGGTCGGCCTGCTCAATTACGTGCCGGCGCTGGCCCTCGGGCCGATCGTCGAGCACCTGGTGCTCTGGAAGTAAGGAGGAGCACGCCATGACCCCAACCAAGACTTCCCTGTCGCTGTTCGACGCGGCACTGGTGCGCCCCGCGCTGCGCGGCGCCTTCGCCAAGCTGAACCCGCGCACCCAGTGGCGCAACCCGGTGATGTTCATCGTCTACATCGGGAGCATCCTCACCACGCTGCTGTGGATCCACACGCTGAGCTTCCCGGGCGACACCGGCATGTCGCCGACCTTCGTGCTCGCGGTCACCGTGTGGCTCTGGTTCACGGTGCTGTTCGCCAACTTCGCCGAGGCGCTGGCCGAGGGCCGCAGCAAGGCCCAGGCCGCCTCGCTGCGCGGCCTGCGCAAGGACACCTGGGCCAAGAAGCTGGCCGAGCCGCAGCGCGATGCGAAGTGGCTCCCGGAGCAGGCGCCCAACCTGCGCAAGGGCGACGTGGTGCTGGTCGAGGCCGGCGACGTGGTCCCGCTCGACGGCGAGGTGATCGAGGGCGTGGCCTCGGTCGACGAGAGCGCCATCACCGGCGAATCGGCACCGGTGGTGCGCGAATCGGGCGGCGACTTCTCGGCCGTGACCGGCGGCACGCGCGTGCTGTCCGACTGGCTGGTAGTGCGCATCGCGGTGAACCCGGGCGAGTCCTTCCTCGACCGCATGATCGGCATGGTCGAGGCCGCGCGCCGCCAGAAGACGCCCAACGAGATCGCGCTGACCATCCTGCTGGTGGCGCTCACGCTGGTGTTCCTGATGGTCACGGTCACGTTGCTGCCGTTCTCGGTGTTCAGCGTGGAAGCCGCGGGCGCCGGCACGGTGGTCTCGCTGACCGCGCTGGTCGCGCTGCTGGTGTGCCTGATCCCCACCACCATCGGCGGCCTGCTGTCGGCCGTGGGCGTGGCGGGCATGAGCCGCATGATGCAGGCCAACGTGATCGCGACCTCGGGCCGCGCGGTGGAAGCCGCCGGCGACGTCGACGTGCTGCTGCTCGACAAGACCGGCACCATCACGCACGGCAACCGCCAGGCCAGCGCCTTCCTGCCGGCGCCCGGCGTCACCAAGGCACGGCTCGCGCGCGCCGCCATGCTGGCCTCGCTGGCCGACGAGACGCCCGAGGGCCGCAGCATCGTGGAGCTCGCGCGCCGCGACGGGCTGGAACCCGCGCCGGTCGAGAACGCGCGCTTCGCCGACGGGCCGTCCCGAGGCGAAGCCGCCCCCTCGGGGGGCAGCGAAGCACACGCAGTGGCGAGCGTGGGGGCTCGTTTCGTGGCCTTTACCGCGCAGACCCGCATGAGCGGCGTCGACCTGCCGGCCGCGCCGAACAGCCTGGACACCGATCCCATCGTGCTGCGCAAGGGCGCGGTCGAGGCGGTGCGCCGGCACGTCGAGGCGCTCGGCGGCACGATGGCGCCCGAGCTGCTGCGCGCCGCCGAGGAGGCCTCGCGCCGCGGCAGCACGCCGCTGGCGGTGGCCGAGCGCGACCGCGTGCTCGGCATCGTCGAGCTCAAGGACATCGTCAAGACCGGCATCAAGGAGCGCTTCGCCGAGCTGCGCCGCATGGGCATCAAGACGGTGATGATCACCGGCGACAACAAGCTCACCGCCGCCGCGATCGCGGCCGAGGCCGGCGTGGACGACTTCCTGGCCGAGGCCACGCCCGAGGACAAGCTGGCGCTGATCCGCAAGTACCAGGCCGAGGGCCGGCTGGTCGCGATGACCGGCGACGGCACCAACGACGCGCCCGCGCTCGCGCAGGCCGACGTGGCGGTGGCCATGGGCAGCGGCACCCAGGCCGCGAAGGAGGCCGGCAACATGGTCGACCTCGACTCGAACCCGACCAAGCTGCTCGAGGTGGTGGAGACCGGCAAGGCGCTCCTGATGACGCGCGGTTCGCTGACCACCTTCTCGATCGCCAACGACGTGGCGAAGTACTTCGCGATCATTCCCGCGATCTTCGTCTCGACCTATCCGCAGCTCGCGGCGCTCAACGTGATGCGCCTCGCGAGCCCGTCGTCGGCCATCCTGTCGGCGGTGATCTTCAACGCGCTGGTGATCGTGTTCCTGATCCCGCTGGCGCTCAAGGGCGTGCGCTACCGGCCGGTGGGCGCCGCCGCGCTGCTGCGCCGCAACCTCGCCATCTACGGCCTGGGCGGCCTGCTCGTTCCCTTCATCGGCATCAAGCTGATCGACTGGCTGCTGGTGGCAGTCCACCTGGTCTGAGGAGTCCCCATCATGAGCAACACCACCGGCGGCATCGTCCGCCCCGCCATCGTCGTCTTCGCGTTGCTGAGCGCGCTCACCGGCCTGATCTATCCGATGGCCGTCACCGGCGCCGCCAAGGCGGCCTTCCCCGCGCAGGCGGCCGGCAGCCTGATCGTGCTCGACGGCACCACCGTCGGCTCGAAGCTGATCGGCCAGAACTTCAGCGACCCCAGGCACTTCTGGGGCCGCCCCTCGGCCACCGCGCCGCAGCCCTACAACGCGAGCGCCTCGGGCGGCGCGAACCAGGGTCCGCTGAACCCGGCGCTGACCGACGCCGTGAAGGCGCGCGTGGAAGCGCTGCGCGCGGCCGACCCGGGCAACACCGCGCCGGTGCCGGTCGACCTGGTGACGGCCTCGGGCAGCGGCCTCGACCCCGACATCAGCCCGGCCGCGGCGCGCTACCAGGCGCCGCGCGTCGCGCGCGAGCGCGGCCTGCCGCTGGGGGAAGTCAACGCGCTGATCGATCGCCAGACCCAGCAGCCGCTGTGGGGGCTGCTCGGCGAGCCGCGCGTGAACGTGCTGGCGCTGAACCTCGCGCTCGACAAGCGCTGAACCCCGGACCCAGGCAAAGGAGACCTGTATGGCCTACGCCGCTTATCGCGAACATCCCGTGTATTTCCGAAGTCCCGCCGCGGCCGGTGCCGCGATCGCGGCCGCCCGCAGGACGGCCGCCGACAGCTTCCATGTGCTCGACGTCACCGTGAGTTGCGCCGACGCGCTGCGCGTGCGCCGCAGCCTCGCGGGCTGCGCCGATGCCGGCGTGGTGCGCTGCGAGCCGCTGCTGCACGGTTGCAGCTCGCAGGAGAGCGACGCGCCCTGCGTGCGGCTGATGATCCGCCTGCCGATGCGCAGCTACGCCGAGGTGCTGCACCGGTTGATCGAATGCGTGCCCTCGGGCGAGATCGGCCGGCTGGTGAGCTGGCGCGAACATCTCGCGCGCTGCGGACTGCGCCATGGCCACTGACTGGCTCCATGCGCTGCTCGCGCTGGCGGCGCTGTTCGTGCCGCTGGGCTTCGCCTGGCTGGTGCTGTCGCGCACGGCGCGGCGCCACGAGCATCGTGCCCGGCGCAAGAACGGAGCTTCCCGTTGATGTGGCCGCTTGCGCGACCGATGTCCGCTGCCGGTTCAGCGCGGCCGCGCGGTGCGCCACGCGCTGGCGGCGCAGCCGGCCTGCACCGCCGCGCCCGCGAGCATCGCGCAGCGCAGGCCCGCGGCGCCGCCGCCCGCCATGGCATAGAACGCACCCAGCGCGGCGACGCCGATCGTCGCGCCCGCGATGCGCGCGACATTGATCAGCGAGCCCGCGGTGCCCGAGCGCGCGGCATCGACCGCGCCCACGGCCTCGGCCATCAGCGGCCCGGTGGCCAGTCCCATGCCGAGGCCCGCGAGCGCCAGTCCGGCCTCGGCCCAGGCGATGGACGCGTGGCCCGCGCCCAGCGCCACCAGCAGCAGCCCGCCGGCGATGACCGCCACGCCCGCGCAGCTGACCGCGCGCGCACCGAGCCGCGCCACGATGCGGCCGCTGAACGGCGACAGCGCGACGAACAGCAACGCCATCGGGATCAGCGCGAGGCCGGCCCGCGTGGCGTCGAGCAGGCCCGCCTGCTGCCAGTGCAGCGGCAGCAGGAACAGCAGGCCGTACATGCCGAAGGTCATGCCGGCGGTGGCGATCATGGCGGCGCGGAAGGCGGGCAGGCCGAACAGGTCGAGCGGCACCAGCGCGGTCGCGCCGCGCCGGCCTTCGATGCGCACGAACAGCACGAACGCCGCCAGCGCGACCGCCAGCGCCGCGATCGCGACCCGCGGCGCCTCGTGCGACTCGATCGCCGCGAAGGCGAGCGCGCCGAGCGCGAGGCCACCGGCGAGCTGCGCGCCCGCGTCGAGGCTGCGCCCGCGCGGATCGGACGACTCGGGGATCGAGGGCCGTGCCAGCAGCAGCGCGGCGAGGCTGAACGGCAGCACCGCGAGGAAGATGCCGCGCCAGCCGAAGCGGTGGATCAGCACGCCGCCCAGCGGCGCGCCGATGGCCATCGCCAGGCCGTTGCAGGCGGCCCAGATGCCGAGCACGCGGCCGCGCTCGCGCGCGTCCTGCCACACCACGCGCACGATCGCGAGCGAGGCCGGCATCAGCAGCGCGGCGCCCAGGCCGGCCAGCGCGCGGCCCGCGACCAGCATCCAGACCGAAGTGGCCGCGGCGCACAGCACGGTGGCACCCGTGAAGACGGCCGCGCCGAGCATGAAGATCCGGCGCCGTCCGTACAGGTCGGCCAGCAGGCCGCCGGTGAGCAGCAGCACCGCGTAGGCGAGGTTGTAGCCGTCGACCACCCATTGCAGGGCGGTCACGCCGGCGCGGAAGTGCTCGCCGATCGGCCGGGTGCCGAGGTTGACCACGGCCATGTCGACCTGCGCCACCAGGACCGCGAGGCACAGCGTGAGCAGGGCGAGGCCGCGGCGCAGCGCGGCCGGGCGGTCGGGATGTCTGTCGTTCATGGGGGAACAGCCCTCTTGGAACCAGACGGCCCATTGTGCGAAGCCGGCGTCGCCATGCTTCGGCGCGCACCGAAGCGTCGGTGCGCGGGGCGATGCGCTAACCTGCGCTCCCGATGAGCGAGCTGTCCCGCCCCGACCCCGACGCGCTGATCGCCCAGCTGCGCAGCGACGAGGCGCGCGCGCGGCGCGGCAAGCTGCGCATCTACTTCGGCGCCAGCGCCGGCGTGGGCAAGACCTGGGCCATGCTGAGCGCCGCGCAGCGCGAGCGCAAGGCCGGGCGCGACGTGCTGATCGGCGTGGTCGAGACCCATGGCCGCGGCGAGACCGCGGCGCTGCTGGCGGGGCTCGATGCCCTGCCGCTGCGCGAGATCGCCTACCGCGGCCGCACGCTGGCCGAGTTCGACCTCGATGCAGCGCTGGCGCGCCGGCCCGCGGTGCTGCTGGTCGACGAGCTGGCCCACACCAACGCGCCCGGCTCGCGCCATGCCAAGCGCTGGCAGGACGTGCAGGAGCTGCTGGCCGCGGGCATCGAGGTCTGGTCTGCGCTCAACGTGCAGCACCTCGAGAGCCTCAACGGCACGGTCGGCGCCATCACCGGCGTGCGGGTGCACGAGACGGTGCCCGACTCGGTGCTCGACGAGGCGGACGAGGTGGTGCTGGTCGACGTCACGCCCGACGAGCTCACGGCGCGGCTCGCGGCCGGCAAGGTCTACCTGCCGCAGCAGGCCGAGCGCGCGGCGCAGAACTTCTTCCGCAAGGGCAACCTGATCGCGCTGCGCGAGATCGCGTTGCGCCGCACCGCCGAGCACGTGGAGGACGACGTGCGCGGCTGGCGCGTCGAGCAGTCGGGCCCGGGCACCGGCCTGCAGGCCTGGCACACCTCGGGCGCGATCCTCGCGTGCGTCGGCCCGCACGAGGGCGCGGCGCAGACGGTGCGCACCGCGGCGCGGCTCGCGGGCCAGCTCAACGTGCGCTGGCATGCCGTGTATGTCGAGACGCCGCGGCTGCAGCGGCTGGCCGCGGCCGAGCGCGACCGCATCCTCGCGGTGCTGAAGCTGGCCGAGGAACTGGGCGCTGCCACCGCGGTGCTGACCGGCGACGACGTGGCCGCGCAGCTCGCCGAGCAGGCGCGCCGGCTCAACTGCGCGACGCTGGTGCTCGGGCGCGCCGAGCCCGCGACCGGCTGGCGCCGCCCGTGGATGGCGGCGCGGGTGCCGCTGGCGCGCGCGCTCGCGCAGCTGGCACCCGCGCTCGACATCCTCGAGGTGGGCCGCGCCGGCTGTCGCGCTCGCCGCTGGGCGTGGCGGGGGCGCGCATCGACAGCGACGACCACGAGCAGGCGCCGATCCACTGGCCCGGCTATGCCTGGGCCGCGGCCACCAGCGTGGCGCTCACGCTGCTGTGCACGCCGCTGACCGGCGTGCTCGAGCTGTCGAACATCGTGATGCTGTTCCTGCTCGGCGTGGTGGGCGTGGCGATGCGCTTCGGGCGCGGGCCCTCGGCGCTGGCGGCGCTGCTCAACGTCGCGGCCTTCGACTATTTCTTCGTGCCGCCGCGGCTGTCGTTCGCGGTCAGCGACGTGCAGTACGTGCTGACCTTCGCGATCATGCTGGGCGTGGGCCTGCTGGTGGGCCAGCTCACGGCCGGGCTGCGCTTCGCGGCCGGCGTGTCGACCAGCCGCGAGCGCCGCGCGCGCTCGCTGTTCGAGCTCACGCGCGAGCTCTCGGCCGCGCTCGAGAGCACGCAGGTGGTCGCGCTCGGCGCGGCCGCGGTGCAGGGCCACTTCGGCGGCCATGCGCTGGTGCTGGTGACCGATGCCGCCGACCAGCTGGTGGCGCCGGCCGATCCGCCGCCGGGCTTCGACGCGCAGGTGGCCGACTGGGCCTTCCGCCATGGCCAGAGCGCGGGCCTCGCCACCGCCACCCTGGCCGCGCAACCCTGGCACTACGTGCCGCTGCAGGCGCCGATGCGCGTGCGCGGCGTGCTCGCGCTCGAGCCGGCGCAGCCGCGCTGGCTGCTGATCCCCGAGCAGGCGCAGCAGCTCGACACGCTGGCGCGGCAGATCGCGATCGCGCTCGAGCGCGTGCACTACGTGGAGGTGGCGCAGCAGGCGGTGGTCGAGATCGAATCGGAGCGGCTGCGCAACGCGCTGCTGGGCGCGATCTCGCACGACGTGCGCACGCCGCTGACCGCGCTGATCGCGCTGGCCGAATCGCTGCAGACCCTGCCGGCGGAAGAACATGCCGAGGCGGCGCGCGCGATCGTCGCGCAGGCGCACGAGCTGCATGCGCTGGTCAACAACCTGCTCGACATGGCGCGGCTCGAGAGCGGCATCGCGGGCGGCGCGGTCAATCTGCGGCGCGACTGGCAGTCGGTCGAGGAGGTGGTGGGCTCGGCGATCCGCGCGGCGCGCACAGCGCTCGGCGCCACCGTGGTCCAGACCGCGCTCGATGCCGGGCTGCCGCTGGTCGAGTTCGACGCGGTGCTGATCGAGCGCGTGCTGGTGAACCTGCTCGAGAACGCCACCAAGTACGGCGCGCCGCCGATCGTGGTGGGCGCGCGCGCCGAGCCCGGCACGCTGGTGCTGAGCGTGCGCGACCACGGCCCGGGCCTGCCCGCGGCGCTGCTGGGCCACGAGCAGAAGCTGTTCGACAAGTTCACGCGCGGCGAGGTCGAGTCGGCCACGCCGGGCGTGGGGCTGGGCCTGGCGATCTGCAAGGCGGTGGTGAGCGCCCATGGCGGCGAGATCGTGGCCGCCAACGCGCGCGGCGGCGGTGCAGAATTCACGGTCACGCTCCCGCGCCGGGAGCCGCCCGAACCGGCCGAAGCGCCGCTCTGACCCCCATGCCTGCCCCCACCGCCATCGTGATCGAGGACGAGCCGCAGATCCGCCGCTTCGTGCGCGGCGCGCTCGAGGCCGAAGGCTGGCTGGTGCATGAGGCCGGCACGCTGCGCGACGGCCTCGCTGCGGCCGGCACGCGCCAGCCCGACCTGCTGGTGCTCGACCTGGGCCTGCCCGACGGCGACGGCGTGGGCCTGATCCGCGACGTGCGCGGCTGGTCGGCGGTACCGATCATCGTGCTGTCGGCGCGCACCGACGAGGCCGACAAGATCGCCGCGCTCGACGCCGGCGCCGACGACTACCTGACCAAGCCTTTCGGCACCGGCGAATTGCTGGCGCGCGTGCGGGCCAACCTGCGCCGGCCGCGCGCCGCAGCGGGCGGCGCCGCCGCCGGCGAGGGGGGCGAGCCGTTGTTTCGCTTCGGCGAGATCGAGGTCGACCGGGCCGCGCGCCTGGTGCGGCGCGCGGGCGCCGAGGTGCATCTGACGCCGACCGAATACCGCCTGCTGGGCGTGCTGGTGGCGAACGCCGGTCGCGTGCTGACGCAGCGACAGCTGCTGCGCGAGGTGTGGGGGCCGTCGCATGCGGAGCAGAGCCACTACCTGCGCATCTACATGGGTCACCTGCGCCAGAAGCTGGAAGCCGACCCCACCCAGCCGAAGCATCTGCTGACCGAGACGGCAGTGGGCTACCGGCTGGTGCCTTGAAGCGGGTGCGCATCGACACGGCGCGTTGACGGCTTCTTTACGCCTTCGTCGGGAGGCTTTGCACCGTTTTGACGGGCGTCTCCGGACACTGGCGTCCTGTTCACTTTCAGCAGCAACGCCATGGCCTACGCCGCCTACCGGGAACCTCCCGGTGCCATCCCCGCCGTCCGCCCGACGGCCTTTCACGTGCTCGATGTCACGGTCGCCTCGGTCGACGCCTGTCGCGTGCGGCGGGCGTTGGCCGGCTGCGAAGGGGCGGGTGTGCTGCGCTGCGAACCGCTGCTGCACGCCAGTGCGTCGTGCGAACACGCCACCGCGCGGGTCCGCCTGATGGTGCGCTTGCCAGCGTCGCGCTACGCCGACGTGGTGCACGCCGTGCTGGGTTGCGTGCCAGACGGCGAGTTCGGCGCGCTGACCAGTTGGCGCACGCACCTCCAGCGCTGCGGGATCGGCCACGGCGGGTGAACACGCTCGCATGCGGCGCAACCGTGTCGGAAATGTCCTGCACCAGAGTGCTTCCCGTTCTGGTGCATTCCGTCCCCACTTCAGGGCAATGTGCGCGCGCAAGCTCAGAAAAGAAGGAGACTTTCATGACCAACGACTTCGACAGCCGCACGCCGCGCGACACCGGATGGATCAACCTCGGCGAGCCACGGGAGGTCCGTTACTGGACCCGCGCGCTGGCGGTGACCGAGA
>Ga0308159_1005838_pt1 | contig 10120 bp, 8 predicted proteins | sample PhyCR1_FD_201040 | JGI IMG/M metagenome (GOLD analysis project Ga0308159, IMG submission 201040) | Phyllosphere microbial communities from UC Gill Tract Community Farm, Albany, California, United States - DLSLC.R1 | ecosystem: Host-associated > Plants > Phyllosphere > Unclassified | place: USA... | reverse complement strand
ATCACGTAGGTGTAGTGGTCGAACGGCGACTGGCCGGCCGGGGTCTCCGGGTCGAACAGGCCGCGCTCGAAGCGCTGCGCGTAGGCGAAGCCGACGGCGGAGGCGAGGCCCTGGCCGAGCGGGCCGGTGGTGATCTCGACACCGTCGGTGTGGCCGTACTCCGGGTGACCCGGCGTCTTGGAGCCCCACTTGCGGAGGTGCTGGAGGTCGTCGAGCTCGAGACCGTAGCCGTGCAGGTAGAACTGCACGTACTGCAGGATCGATGCGTGACCCGCCGACAGGATGAAGCGGTCGCGACCGATCCACGTGGAGTCGCTCGGGTCGCGACGCATCACCTTCTGGAAGAGGAGGTGAGCCAGCGGCGCGAGGCTCATCGCGGTGCCGGGGTGACCGTTGCCGGCCGCCTCGACAGAGTCGGCGGCGAGGACGCGGGCCGTGTCGACGGCCTTCCGGTCGATGGCGTCCCAGGTGAATTCAGCCACTTGGATGTTGACCCTTCATTGATGCGACATGTGCGAGGGCTCGTGCCATCGCACGGACATGGTGCCCACCCGGGGCTCCGTCGCGGCGCCGTTGCCGGCGGCCGACCGGCTCGTTCGCGGCCGACGTCTTCGGGGCACGCTGCGGGAGGGCCTCTCCAGCATAGTGAACCGGCACTCAGAAGGTGCCCAGGTGACCGGCTGGCCTCGATGACCGGTCGGTGACCGGTCGTCGTCCGGGCGTGTCCCGGACCCGCTGGAGAGCGGCGGGACATCGTCGTGGCGCCGTCCATCGCGTAAACTGATCGTGATCCGCGACCATTCCGCGGACACGCACGCCCAGACGCCGACGGTGACGTCCTCCCGAGCGTGCGAGCTGCAGCGAAACAGACTGAGGTTCCCTTGCCGACTGCCACCGTGACCAGGCCAGACACCGTTCGTCGGTCGATGCTGTCCCGCAAGGTCCGGGCGTACGTCTCGCTCACCAAGCCGCGCGTGATGGAGCTCCTGCTCGTCACCACCGCGCCGACGATGTTCCTGGCCCAGCGGGGCGTGCCCGACCTGTGGCTCGTGTTCTGGACGATGCTCGGCGGTGCGATGTCGGCTGGCTCGGCGTCCGCGTTCAACTGTTACATCGACCGCGACATCGACCGTCTGATGAAGCGAACGAGCACCCGCCCGCTCGTCACCGGCGAACTGTCCGACCGCGAAGCACTCGTGTTCTCGTGGGTGCTGGGCATCGTGTCGACCGTCGTGCTCGTCGTCTTCGTGAACTGGCTCGCCGCCGCTCTGAGCGTCGCCGCGATCCTGATCTACGTCTTCCTCTACACGCTCTGGCTCAAGCGCCGGACCCCGCAGAACATCGTCTGGGGCGGCTCGGCCGGCTGCATGCCGGTCCTGATCGGCTGGGCGGCCGTCACCGGCTCGCTGACCTGGGCCCCCGTCATCCTCTTCATGGTGATCTTCCTCTGGACGCCGCCGCACTACTGGCCGCTGTCGATGAAGTACCGCGACGACTACGACGCCGCCGACGTGCCGATGCTCGCGGTCGTGCGTGGCCGGACCGTCGTCGGACTGCAGGTCGTGCTCTACGCCTGGGCGACGCTGGTCTGCTCGCTGCTGCTCATCCCGGTGGCGAACATGGGGCCGCTGTACACGGTGGTCGCCCTGGCCGCGGGCATCTGGTTCGTCGTCGAGTCGCACCTGCTCTACAACCGGGCGATCCAGCACATGGAGCAGGTGCACCCGATGCGCGTGTTCCGCAGCTCGATCACCTACCTGACGCTGCTGTTCATCGCGGTGGGCATCGACCCGCTGTTGCCGCAGGTGTTCACGTTCACGATCTGACCCACCCGATGTGACGACGGGCCCGGCCTCCGCGGAGGCCGGGCCCGTCGTCGTTCGCAGAGCCCGTCATCGTCCGATGCCCCCGCCGACGTCCACAGTCCCCGTCGTCGTCCGCTGGGCCCGTCGTCGTCGGCTGGGCCCGTCGTCGTCCGCTGAGACGGCGGGGGAGCCGGCGACTTGTGCGGCGCAGGTCGCGGAGCCGACCATGTCTGAGGGGCGAGTCGCGTGGCGCGGTGCGGCGTGCCTCCAGGCCGGTGGCGGCACCGGCTCACCCGCGGGGGCGACGGCTTCGGTGGGAGGCCCGTCGGGTCACGCGGGCCGAACGGGTCGCTGTCCGGGAGGCGCGGATCACCCCGCGCAGACCGGCGCGGCGACGACGTGGTCGGCCCCACGGCCGCGGACGGTCGAGCCGGATCAGGCCCGGACGGCGTCCCGACCGGCACTGGACCGGGTGGAGAGCACGACCGCGGTCATCGCGGCGACGAGCAGCCCGGCGAGCACCATGTGGGTGCCGACCAGGCCGACCGGCAGACCGGTGCGCGCCTGGGTGAGCCCGACCGCGATCTGGACGAACTCGACGACGAGCAGCAGCAGGACGCTCCGGCTCGAGATGCCGAGGCGGACCGCACCGATCACGAGCACCAGGGTCAGCGCGAAGGTCGCGTAGGCGGGGATGGCGTGCAGGTGCTCCATGAGCTGTGTGTCGAAGCCCGTCCGGTGGACCGCGCCGCCGTCGACACGCTCACTGGCACCGGCGTGCGGGCCGCTGCCGGTGGTGAGGATGCCGATGAGGACGGTGAGGGCGACGGCGACCACGGTGCCGCGGACGACGTCGAAGTACCAGCGCGGCACGATCCGGTCGCGGACGCGGGGGCCGTTCACCGAGCGGTAGACCAGGGCGGCGGTGATGCTCGTGAGCACGGCGGACACGACGAAGTGCAGCCCGACGACGAACGGGTTGAGGCCGGAGATGACCGACACGCCGCCGATGACCGCCTGAACGGGGATCGCCGCGCCCTGGGCGAACGCCAGCCAGAACAGCTCGGGACGCGTCTTGCGCATCCGGACGACCGCCAGGAACATCGCGATCGCGACGACGACCAGCACGAAGGTCAGCAGACGGTTGCCGAATTCGATGATCCCGTGGATGCCCATCTCGGGCGTCGACACGAGCGAGTCGGTGGTGCACTTCGGCCAGGTGGGGCAGCCGAGTCCGGAGGCGGTCAGGCGCACCAGGCCGCCGGTGCCGATGAGCACGACCTCGACCACGAACGACGCCCAGGCGAGGACCACGACGCGCGGGTCGACGGTGCGGGGGAGCGACCACCAGGGGGTCGGGGTCCGGACGTCCTGCTCGACGGTTGGTCCGACGCGAGTCACGAGGGTGGTGCCTTCCTGTTGTTCCGGGCCCTGGACCTGTAGGATTCGAGGGTTCAGCAGCAGTCAAGTCTAGGCAGGCGCCGGCTCCGAATGGGCCGTGATCGCCGATCGGTCCCGCGACTGCGTGGGAACATCGACGTTGCGAGGCAGCAACACCATGGGACGCCGTGTCGGCGGCCTGCGGTGGAATGGTGTCCGACACCACCGGGTTGTACCGGAGACGCTGTTGCGAGAAGGAAACGAGGAGACCATGTCCGACGTGCTCATCGACCGTCCAGAACTCGAAGGGCTCGGCCAGTACGAATTCGGCTGGGCCGACTCCGACGCGGCCGGCGCCTCTGCGCGCCGTGGCCTGTCGGAAGAGGTCGTCACCGACATCTCCGGCCGCAAGGGCGAACCCGAGTGGATGCGTGCGAACCGGCTGAAGGCGCTGAAGCTCTTCGACCGCAAGCCGATGCCCTCGTGGGGTGCCGACCTGTCGGACATCGACTTCGACAACATCAAGTACTTCGTGAAGTCGACGGAGAAGCAGGCCGAGTCGTGGGAGGACCTCCCCGAGGACATCCGCACCACGTACGAACGCCTGGGCATCCCGGAGGCCGAGCGCCAGCGCCTCGTCGCCGGCGTCGCCGCGCAGTACGAGTCCGAGGTCGTCTACCACCAGATCCGCGAGGATCTGGAGCAGCAGGGCGTCATCTTCATGGACACCGACACGGCGCTCCGCGAGCACCCGGAGCTGTTCGAGGAGTACTTCGGCACCGTGATCCCGGCCGGCGACAACAAGTTCGCCGCGCTGAACACGGCCGTGTGGTCCGGCGGCTCGTTCGTCTACGTCCCGAAGGGCGTCCACGTCGAGATCCCGCTGCAGGCCTACTTCCGCATCAACACGGAGAACATGGGCCAGTTCGAGCGGACGCTGATCATCGCGGACGAGGACTCCTACATCCACTACATCGAGGGCTGCACCGCCCCGATCTACAAGTCGGACTCCCTGCACTCGGCCGTCGTCGAGATCATCGTGAAGAAGAACGCCCGCGTTCGGTACACGACGATCCAGAACTGGTCGAACAACGTCTACAACCTCGTCACCAAGCGTGCGATCGCCCACGAGGGCGCGACCATGGAGTGGATCGACGGCAACATCGGGTCCAAGGTCACGATGAAGTACCCGTCCATCTACCTCGCCGGTGAGCACGCCAAGGGCGAGACCCTGTCCGTCGCCTTCGCCGGCCCCGGCCAGCACCAGGACGCCGGCGCGAAGATGATCCACATGGCGCCGTACACGACGTCCTCGATCGTCTCCAAGTCGATCGCCCGTGGTGGCGGTCGTGCCGGGTACCGCGGCGAGGTCCGGGTCGACCCGGGCGCGCACCACTCGGCCAACACGGTCCGCTGTGACGCGCTGCTCGTCGACACCGTCTCGCGGAGCGACACGTACCCGGCGATCGACATCCGTGTCGACGACGTGCAGCTCGGCCACGAGGCAACTGTCTCCCGCGTCAGCGAGGAGCAGCTGTTCTACCTCATGTCCCGCGGCATGGCCGAGGACGAGGCCATGGCGATGATCGTGCGCGGATTCATCGAGCCCATCGCCCGCGAACTCCCGATGGAGTACGCACTCGAACTCAACAAGCTCATCGAGATGAGCATGGAAGGATCCGTCGGCTAGATGTCCAGCACCACCCCTCCTCCCCACATCGACCAGCCGACGGAGCCCGCGAGCACGCTCTCGTCGGGCGGTACGGACCAGCACGGCGCCCGGGCGCACTCCGACGGCGGCTGGGACACCAAGGTGCCGGTGCAGACGCGTTCCCAGCGGTTCCGCTCGGGCGACGTCAGCGCCTTCCCCGCCGTCACCGGCCGAGAGGTCAACTGGAAGTTCGCGCCGCTCGCCAAGATCCAGCCGCTGCTGGACAGCACGTTGGACGGCTCGGCGTACCCCTTCCTCGCGACCCAGTCCGCGGGCGCCGACGTCGAGTGGGGTCGCAGCGACGACCCCCGCGTCGGCGGCGCCGGACTGCCGGAGGACCGGGCGGCTGCCGCTGCCTGGAGCGCGCGTGACGCCGTCCTGGCGATCACCGTGAAGGGCACCGACGAGCACGAGTTCATCACCGTGACCCGTTCCGACTTCGGCACGCAGCCGCGGGCGGCGCACACGGTCATCACCGCCGAGCCGCACGCGCAGGGCATCGTCGTGATCGACAACCGCGGGTCGGCCCTCCTCAGCGAGAACGTCGAGGTCGTCGTCCGCGACGGCGCGCGCCTCACCGTCGTCACGGTCCAGGACTGGGACGACGACGCGGTGCACGTCTCGACGCACTTCGCCGAGGTCGGCCGCGACGCCTTCCTGAAGCACGTCGTGGTCTCGCTCGGCGGTGACGTCATCCGCGTCAACCCGTCGACGCACCTCGGTGCGCAGGGCGGCGATGTCGAGATGTACGGCGTCTACTTCGCCGACGCCGGCCAGTACATCGAGCAGCAGGTGTACGTCGACCACGACGCCCCGAACACCCGCAGCCGTGTCAACTACAAGGGCGCGCTGCAGGGCCAGGGTGCGCACACGGTCTGGATCGGCGACGTCCTCATCGGACGCTCCGCTCCGGGCACCGACTCGTACGAGCAGAACCGCAACCTGGTCCTGACCGAGGGCACGCGCGCCGACAGCATCCCGAACCTCGAGATCGAGACGGGCGACATCACCGGTGCCGGCCACGCCAGTGCCACCGGTCGCTTCGACGACGAGCAGCTGTTCTACCTGCAGGCCCGTGGCATCCCGGAGGAAGAAGCCCGTCGTCTCGTCGTCCTGGGCTTCCTGGTCGAGGTCATCCAGAAGATCGGTGCGCCCGAGCTCGAGGAGCGCCTCATCGCCGCCATCGAGCAGGAGCTCATGGAGGGCCGGACGGTCCTCGCTGCGCCGGTCGCCGAGGCCGCTGCCGCCGGGTCCGCTCCCGCCGGGGTCGACGCCTGATGGCCGAGAAGGTCTGCGCCGAGAGCGACATCGCGGTGGACAGCCCGCTGCGCGCGGTCGTCGACGGCACCGCCATCGCGATCGTCAAGGACTCGGCCGGCACCGTGCACGCCATCGGTGACACCTGCACGCACGGCGACATCTCGCTGTCCGAGGGCTTCGTCGAGGGTGACTCGCTGGAGTGCTGGGCGCACGGCTCGCAGTTCTCGCTGACGACCGGCAAGCCGAAGAACTTCCCGGCGTACGAGCCGGTGCCGGTCTTCCGGGTCGAGGTCCGTGACGGCGACGTCTACGTCGACGTGCACGACCCGGTCCCGGTCGCCTGAGCGCGATCCCACACTCTTCCCGCGGCTGACGCCGCACCACAGCTGCAACCGAAGGAACGCAATGTCCACTCTCGAAATCCGTGACCTGCAGGTCGCCATCGACACCGACCAGGGTGTCAAGGAGATCCTCAAGGGCGTCGACCTGACGATCAACGAGGGCGAGATCCACGCGATCATGGGCCCGAACGGCTCCGGCAAGTCGACCCTGGCCTACACGATCGCCGGGCACCCGCGCTACCACGTCACCGGTGGTTCGATCACCCTCGACGGCCAGGACGTCCTGGCGATGAGCGTCGACGAGCGCGCCCGTGCCGGCATGTTCCTCGCCATGCAGTACCCGGTCGAGATCCCCGGCGTGACGGTGTCGAACTTCCTCCGCACTGCGAAGACCGCCATCGACGGTGAGGCCCCGGCCCTGCGCGGCTGGATCAAGGACCTGCGCACCTCGATGGCCGACCTCAAGATGGACCCGGCCTTCGCCGAGCGCAACGTCAACGAGGGCTTCTCCGGCGGCGAGAAGAAGCGCCACGAGATCATGCAGCTCGAGCTCCTCAAGCCGAAGTTCGCCGTCCTCGACGAGACCGACTCCGGCCTCGACGTCGACGCGCTGAAGATCGTGTCCGAGGGCGTCAACCGTGCCAAGGCTGCGACCGGCCTCGGTGTGCTGCTCATCACCCACTACACGCGCATCCTCCGCTACATCACGCCGGACTTCGTCCACGTGTTCGTCGCGGGCAAGATCGCCGAGCAGGGTGGCCCGGAGCTGGCCGAGCGTCTCGAGAACGAGGGCTACGACCGCTACGTGCAGGCCGCAGCCGTCGCACCGGCGGAGTGACGATGATCACCACACTCGCACCCGAGAAGTTCGACGAGGTCGTCGAGGGGCTGAAAGAGGTCCAGGACCCGGAGCTCGGCGTCAACATCGTCGACCTCGGCCTGATCTACGACCTTGCCTGGGACGACGAAGCCACGGCGCTCATCATCAGCATGACGCTGACGAGTGCCGGGTGCCCGCTGACGGACGTCATCGAGAACGACACCGCGAACGCGCTGGACGGCATCGTCGACGCGTTCCGCATCAACTGGGTCTGGATGCCGCCGTGGGGTCCGGAACGGATCACCGACGACGGCCGCGAGATGATGCGCGCGCTCGGCTTCTCGATCTAGCTCCGCGACCACAGAACGGACGGGAGGCCCGGTACCAGCTGGTACCGGGCCTCCCGTCCGTCGTCGTTCTCGCGCCCGGCGCGCTCTCGCCGAACGGTCACAGAACGTCGTTCTCGCGCCCGCGGACCGACGACCTGTGACCGCTCGGCGTCCACGAACGGGGTGTCTGACACCTGGGTGTCTGACACCCGAGGGACCCGTCCTCCGACGCGCCGGTCGACTCCGCCGAGCGGTCAGGAAACGTCGTTCTCGGCCCTCCGGACCGACGAATCGTGGCCGCTCGCCGGACGGCAGGCGGGGTGTCGTGACCGCTCGGCGTGGGGCAGGCGGGGTGTCGTGGCCGCTCGCCGGACGGCAGGCGGGGTGTCGTGACCGCTCGGCGTGGGACAGGCGGCGTGTCGTGGCCGCTCGCGGGCGTCGGAACGGCACCCGACCCCGCGTCGCGTCCCCAGAACGGACGGGAGGCCCGGTACCAGCTGGTACCGGGCCTCCCGTCCGCCATCAGGTGCGGAGCGCGCTCAGCGGCGGCCGAGCGCCTTCCAGGCCAGGGGCAGCACGCCCGCGGCGATGAGGGCCTTGGCGATGCCGCCGATGACGAACGGGTAGAGACCCGCCGCCAGGACGGACTGCAGGTCGTTCGGGGCGCCGAGCGCACCGAGGGCGACCGCGAGGTACGGCAGGCCGGTGACGAAGGGGATCGCACTCGCGAGCAGCATCGCGACCGCGGCCCGCCCGACCTTGCGGTCCCAGTTGCGGCGGGCGAGCCAGCCGATGAGGCCGGCGGCGGGGATGAAGCCGATGACGTACCCGAAGCTCGGCAGGGTCAGCGCGTGCAGGCCGCCCTGGGCGTCGGCGAAGAACGGCGCGCCGGCGAGCCCGACGATCGCGTAGACGAGCATCGAGAGGACACCGCGGCGTGCACCGAGCGTCGCACCGACGAGGACGACGGCCAGCGTCTGACCGGTCACGGGGACCGGCCACATCGGCACCTCGACCTGCGCCAGCGCGGCGGTGAACAGCGCACCACCGGCGATCAGGGCGGCGTCGGTGGCCAGGCCGTGCGTGCGCAGACGGTCGGCGAGGACTGCGCGGGGAGCGAACCCGGTGGCGTTCGTCATGGATTCTCCTAGAATGGACTGCTGGTCCTGTTCTGGACCATCGGTTCCCGTCAGCGTAGCGGTGCACCTCCCGCACACACCGTTGTGCAAACCCACCAACTGATTGGACGTCCACTGTGCTTGCCGTGCACGAACTCGAGATCCGCGTCGGGGCTCGCCTCCTGATGGAGAACGTGTCCTTCCGCGTCGAGCGGGGTGACAAGATCGGCCTCGTCGGCCGGAACGGCGCGGGGAAGACCACCATGACCAAGGCCCTGGCGGGTGAGGCCGCCCCGACCGACGGCACGATCCAGCGGTCCGGTGAGATCGGCTACCTGCCGCAGGACCCGCGCTCCGGGAACCCCGAGGACACCGCCCGCAAGCGGATCCTCGACGCCCGTGGCCTCGGTGAGCTCGTCGACGGCATCCGCAAGGCCACGCTCGACATGGCCAGCACGGACCCGGCCGTCGCCGAGAAGGCGATGAAGCGGTACTCCCGTCTGGACGACGAGTTCAATGCGCTGGGTGGCTACGCGGCCGAGGCCGAGGCGGCGTCGATCGCGTCGAACCTCAAGCTGCCGGACCGCATCCTCGACCAGCAGCTCAAGACGCTCTCCGGTGGTCAGCGTCGTCGTATCGAGCTCGCGCGCATCCTGTTCTCCGACGCGGACACGATGATCCTCGACGAGCCGACGAACCACCTCGACGCCGACTCGGTCGTGTGGCTGCGCGAGCACCTCAAGACCTACGCGGGTGGTGTGATCGTCATCTCCCACGACGTGGAGCTGGTGGACGAGGTCGTGAACCGCGTCTTCTACCTCGACGCGAACCGACAGACCATCGACATCTACAACATGGGCTGGAAGCTCTACCAGCGGCAGCGCGTCGCCGACGAGGAGCGTCGTCGCAAGGAGCGCGCCGGTGCCGAGAAGAAGGCCGCGACGCTGAAGGACCAGGCTGCTCGCTTCGGTGCGAAGGCGTCGAAGGCCGCTGCGGCGCACCAGATGGTCGCCCGTGCCGACAAGCTGCTCGCGGGCCTCGAGGACGAGCGCGTGGCCGACCGGGTCGCGAAGATCCGGTTCCCCACGCCGGCTCCGTGTGGTCGGACGCCGCTGATGGCCGAGGGGCTGTCGAAGTCCTACGGCTCGCTCGAGATCTTCGCGGGCGTCGACCTGGCGATCGACCGGGGCTCCCGTGTCGTCATCCTGGGGTTCAACGGTGCCGGCAAGACGACGTTGCTCCGCATCCTGGCGGGTGCCGACGCGCCGGACACCGGTGAGGTCCAGCCCGGCCACGGCCTGCGCATCGGGTACTACGCGCAGGAGCACGAGAACATCGACGTCAACCGCACGGTGA
>Ga0308159_1005837_pt1 | contig 10123 bp, 10 predicted proteins | sample PhyCR1_FD_201040 | JGI IMG/M metagenome (GOLD analysis project Ga0308159, IMG submission 201040) | Phyllosphere microbial communities from UC Gill Tract Community Farm, Albany, California, United States - DLSLC.R1 | ecosystem: Host-associated > Plants > Phyllosphere > Unclassified | place: USA... | reverse complement strand
ATTTCCGCTGCTTTTCTAAAATTTGCCTGACTAGGCGTTTTACCTTTCAAATAGGCTTCAGCCTTGAAAGCCCGCCAGGGTTTATGCGCAACCCCACCAAGCGAAATATGTGCAGCATTTATTCGCCCTTCTTTGATTTCAAGTCCTGTGGCAACTGAAACCAAAGCAAATGCATAAGAATTCCGATCCCTTACTTTTATATAGGAAGAGTGTACTGCAAGTTCATTTTTTGGAATTTCAATAGAGGTAATTAATTCGCCTCGTTTTAAGCTATTGTCTTTTTCAGGTTGCGATCCTGGCAGCAGGTGGAAGTCATCAAATGCGATGTTTCTGAGATTACCGTCGGGTTGAAGTACCCTTACTGATGCCCGCAAAGCTGAAAGTGCTACGGCCATATCAGAAGGGTATACCGCTACACATTTATTCGACCAGCCAAAGATGGCATGCATTCGGTTGAAGCCTTCCATTGCAGCGCATCCGCTGCCTGGCTGCCGTTTATTGCAGGGCATGGCAATATCGTAAAAATAACTACAACGCGTTCTTTGTAACAGGTTTCCGCCGTTGGTTGCCATATTCCTGATCTGCGCTGATGCACCAGCCAAAATAGCTTTGCTTAACATAGGGAAATCTTTTCTCACCGTCGGATGGTTTGCTGTATCGGTATTTTTTGCAGTTGCGCCCAGGCTTATGCCGATGGAACTCTGTTTTATTGCGCCCAGGTCCAATCCACTGATGTCAATCAGCTCATTGGGATTGGAAACATGTTCCTTCATCAAATCTAGCAGATTGGTTCCACCGCCGAGCAAGGCAGCATTTTCATTCTTTAATAGCATCGAAATCACCTGATTGGGATTTTGTGCCATAGAAAATTTAAAAGGGTTCATATCAATAGAGTATTTTAGCCTGCATAAAGCCAGTTTTGTTCTACATTTTTTCCGCTCTGCGCTTCTTTAATGGCATCCACAATATTCGGATAGGCACCACATCTACAGATATTTCCAGACATCCGTTCTGAAATTTCTTCATCACTTAAAAGCAGTCCTTGTTTTTGATCTCGAATATCGCCAGTTATAAAACTTGCCTGACCTTCTTTGGCTTCTTTCATTAAAGCCACAGCAGAACAAATCTGTCCTGGCGTGCAGAAGCCACATTGAAAACCGTCATGTTTTAAAAAGGCTGCCTGCATTGGGTTAAGTTCACTGCCTTTGGCAAGCCCCTCAATGGTGATCACTGATTTTCCCTCACAACTAGCAGCCAGCGTTAGGCAGGAAAGTACGCGGTTGCCGTTAACAATTACTGTACAGGCGCCACACTGACCATGGTCACAGCCTTTTTTAGAACCAGTCAATCCAATCCTTTCTCGGAGCGTGTCCAGCAAAGTCATTCTCGAATCAACGAGTACCTTCCTTTCCGTAGAATTTACCTTAAAATTAACATGGATGCCATTTTCGATAGCTTCAGGAATCAGGTCGGGAATTTCCTCAATGGTTGCCGCCCGTGCAAAAAGCTGTTCTGCACCGATAAGGTGGCTGGCCAGCATTCCAGAGGTTGCAAGGCCCATCAGTTTCAAAAAATGTCTTCTGTTAAAACCCGAAGTGAGGACCTCTTCAAGTTCTTCAGGCATTAAGTCGCCGAAAAGCTTTCGCTCTTCAGGGCTGAGCAATGTTTTGTTATTTTTCATGTTGATGAATGGAATGATAACCGTGCAGCAGGTTTTAAACCAACTACTTAAAAGAATAAACAATCTCGAAAACACTTGGTTTTATTAAATCAAAAATGATACATGACGGAGAAATCGCCCTACAAGGAAAAAAATCCGCAAATTAAAAAACAATGTAGCCATCAATAACACCTCAATGAAAATTAAAAGCCGAATTAGTCGAATTGTTCTTTAAGATCCATAAGCACATCCTCCAGCGATTTACCTATTAAGAAGCCATTCTTGCCTCAAATGCGCAGCATTGCACAAGGCAGTTAATTGGCTTTTTAACCAGTATCCAGATCGCCTTTGTTTGTAGCATAATGATACCAGACAGTCCAAATGGATTCCTGGCAGAGATTATGCTTATTAGTTTTAGCAATTATGAGCTTGAGCGCAAACGATTTTCAAAATCATCTGTTTGATAGCTAAATAATAAAAACTTGGAAAACTCACGCCCTAATGACTTGGCAGTTTTGGTGCATAACAAGCTCAGGCTAGCCAAAAGCAGTTCAACGCTTCCTGAAATTAAAATTCTTGAAGACCTATTCGATTGCCTGTTTTACTCGAGCATGTGCAAGGAGGAAAGTGAGCTGATCAGAGTAACTGTGACTTTTATAGACCCCGCTAACCCAGATCCTGCTCCTCCAAAGCATATTGTTCCAGAGAGATGGAGCTGCGTTCCTTTCGATCACCATGTTATGATGACCACTAAGTCGCTGGCGAAACTTTCAAAAGCGGCAGATCCCGCCAGCTCTTCTCTCGCGGTGTATTACGATGAGAAAGGGTGTATTTACATCTGGGGGATGATTGACCAGGCGATGCATTATCAGAACTTTTTGAATTATGAGTCTGATACTGGTTCTGAACAGCCTGGCCTTTTTCAGGTTTCGATTAGTGATATTGGTACGCTAAATGTACTCTTTGATTATGAGCTATTAGCCACCTTGAAGCACAATGTTCTGGTTAAGCGTTATCTGGATGTGCTTACCATTGGTCCGATATCTAAAATGTTGAGGAAGAATGCAGACTTTCTGAAGATTTCCATAAAAGAATATATTGAGCAGATTCATCCTGAAGAGAACTATACCGACTGGGAGAATTTTTTGGACGGTCTGTGGATCCAGACTTTTTCAAGGCTCTTGCTAAAGATACAGAACTATCAGCATGGGGGTGCAATACTTATTGCGGATGATAGCGCTGACCTTGATGTTAAATACCGAATTCACTATGAGCGCCTTACTCTTGCCATGGTTTCTCATGCCAAAGCCGCGATTGATAACTTTGTTGCGGAGAGTAAAATAGAAACGCAACTCAGTGCTGGCAAAAGATCGGTTAACAAGGCACTTTATTTAAAAGAGACAAGTTCTTTTTATGGTAAAAAGGGGACAGGCGATGAGATCAAAGGTGCGATCAGCTTTATTGCTTCACAAACCTGCGTAGATGGCGTGGTATTATTCAATCGCAGTATGGTTAGTAATGGCTTTGGCGCTGTGCTCCGTGCAAAGAAGATGCCCAGAAAAATCCATGTTTCTTCCACTGCTACTGCTACACCAAAGTCACTTGAACCACATGACCCAAGGCATTATGGCACTAGGCACCGTTCTATGATTGCTTATTGTTGGAACCATCCCTCTGCACTTGGACTGGTAATATCTCAGGATGGAGATATCAGAGCTTTCTCGAAAATCGAAGATAAGCTGATTATGTGGGAGAACATCAAAACCCAGCAATACATGACAGGAAGCCAAAAGAAGCGGAAAGCGTCAGGTTAAATTTTAGTTTAAGCGGAACGTCCACTTTATAAAAAGACAATTGAATTTATCTGACTATCAAAAATTTCATGATATTGTGTAGTTTGTGTTGTAAATATTTGATTATTAGTTCGCTAAAGCGATTTGTCTGGAAGTAAATCCCTCAAACTATAATAACAAATTTCTTAATAGCGTTGGAATTTTCGTGAATTAACGCTGGATTTTTAATTGCATCAGCTAGCCAAATGTATAGATAAAGCATATATCAGGTAGGGATAAAGCATAGATAGAGTACTGTAATAGTACTAAATTGAAATTCTATTTTTGTTGATACGCCATAGTCGAATACTTACGTTCCTTTTAATTTGCTAGCTCGCTATAGTCCATTAAAAGCATCCTGCTTTCCCATTGCATGCCCATCCCAGTCCTAAGGCATGATGATTGCATTTTAAGGCATGTTAAATTTTTATCCCGCTTAGAGATCTTTTAAAAAACGATTACTAACGGAGTATATAAAAGGAAATTAAGAGTTTTCAAATTAGATTCTTATTCCTTTGATATGCGCTGCGGTTAACATCTAGAAGAGCGGGTTAGGGCAATGTTATTAACTGAAGCACAAGTGTTGTCAGTCTGAGCATAATCGAAGACCAGTTTGATGGTCGAAAACAAAAAATAACCTGTCCTTCGACAACGCTCAGGATGACCATTCTTTTTTGTTTTACCTTAAGTTAATGGCATTGCAGGTTAGGGTACGCGAAGCATAATATGAATCAATGATATACTTTTGCTTTCTATATTCCTAAAAGGTACTAAGTTTGAACATTAATCAGAAAAGGTTAATTTAGAGAATACTATGGCTTCTTCCTTTATTAAAGACTTAAATCAATTTAAATGATTAATGAACGTTTCGAATGTGAAATTTTAAGAGCTAGCAGGATCAGGCTATTTCAATTAATGGAAACCAGTAATTATGAGATATTATTTAAAATTCCTGCGGGTTTTAACAATAATATAATTTGGCAAATCGGCCATTGCATTACTTCTCAGCAAAGACATATGTATATGCGAAGTGGATTGCCCATGTATATATCCAATGAATTCATGGAATCCTTCAAAATTGGATCGTCGCCAGCTTCATGGAAAATTACTCCAGATGTTAATGAGGTAAAACATTTATTGATTGATACGGTTAACCGCCTAGAATTGGATCTGGAAGCTGGATTATTTGTTAATTATACGCCCTTAGAGTTACCCATTGGATTTCAAGTGAGAAATCATGTTCAGGCACTTCAAGCTGCTAATTATCACGAAGCGGAGCATAGCGGGAGGATTTTTACGTATTTGAAGCTGTTATTCAATAATTAAGGCACCTCAATTTTTTGAACCAGAAACCTCCTGGGGTTCGTTCATTAATTTCTTGTGCTCATCGCCCCAGCTTTCCAATGCTTTGATTACAGGTTTTAATGCGTATCCAATTGGTGTTAATTCATATTCTACACGAGGAGGAACTTCTGCGTAAACCGTTCTACTGATTATTTTATTTTCTTCCAGCTTCCGCAATTGTAAGGTTAACATTCGTTCGGTAATGTTCGGTAAGTTTTTTTTTAGCGCTCCAAACCTCAGCTTCCCATTCAATAACCAGGAACAGATTACCAAAGTCCACTGACCTCCAATAATATTTGAAGCGTAGGCTTCCAGACATTCATCGGCAAGAGCTAATTTGTTGGCGAAGTTGGTCGACGTTTCTTTAATCTCACTCATTACTTACATTTTATATAGTACCTAACAATTGGCAGTTAATATACAAAAGCTTGGGTTAGGTAATAACTTTGTGTTAAATATTTTAAAAACTTAAGATGAAAACATTGATAATTGTCACCCACCCAAATATAAACGAATCTGTAATTAATAAAAGATGGATAGAGGAATTAAGTAAATTTCCTGAAAGTTATACGATTCATCAGTTACATGAAGCTTATCCAGATGAAAAAATAGATGTTTTAGCGGAACAGCTTTTAGTGGAACAGCACGATAAAATTATTTTTCAATTTCCCTACTACTGGTTTAATTGTCCTTCGTTTTTAAAGAAATGGCTCGATGAAGTTTTAGTCCATGGCTGGGCTTACGGTAGTAAAAGTGGTTATCGTATGGCTGGAAAAAAAATAGCGCTAGCCATATCCTTAGGCGTTGAACCGTATGAGTTAAGTACATCAGGAATTTACAAGTATCCGCTAAATGAACTTACCAGGCCATTTGAATTAAGTTTTGAATATATTAAGGCAGATTACCAACCACTCTTCGCTTTTTATGGAATGGAACATAATGCTTCAGATATTCATATCGAGGAGGGTGTAAAATCATACCTGGATTTTTTAGCTGATTTTTAGTAAGTGCCCTTCGACTTCGCTCAGGGTGACAGTTTATGATAAACTGGGTTGCCCTTCGACTTTGCTCAGGGTGACAGTTTATGATAAGCTGGGTTGTTCTTCGACTTCACTCAGGATTAAAATGTGGTTATTTTTTTAGCAAATCTTTTTTGATACGGCTAATTGTTTCGGGTGCGATACCTAGATAGGAAGCAATCAAATGCTGGGGAATGCGCTGGGATACTTCGGGATTGCTACTGATAAATTCCAGGTATTTTTCTTTCGCCGTGTGGCTGATCGAACTGGTCAGCCTTCGTTCTTTTGTGAGGATGCTGTTTTGAAAAAGTATTCTGAAATAGCGATCCATAATGGGTACATTCAGGGTCAGTTTTTCGTAGTCTGCACGCGAAAGTAGCAGTAGCTGTGCATCTTCGATGGCATCGATGTTATAGATGGCTGGTTCTCCAGTTAGAAAACTGTTAAAGTCTGAAAGCCACCAGCCTTCCCATCCAAATACACTCACATGCTCATTTCCCTTATCATCGGTATTATAAGTTCTCAGCAAACCTTCTGCAATGAAAGCCAGGTATTTACAGCTGTCTCCAGCTTGCAGCAGGTATTGTCTTTTACGAAGACTTTTTGGTGTAAAAAAATCTTTTACGGCTAACCGTTCTGCATCGCTTAACGACACCTTTTTTCCTATATGCTCAAAAAGTACCTCTACCATTTTCGCTGGCAAAGATAAGCTTTTCACCCAAAAGAAACCCACCAGATAATTGTTTACTTGATCCAGATCAAGATTATTTCATGATGCAGATCAAGAAAAAAACATGGCCTTAACGTTAATATTGTATAAAAAAAACATGAGAAATAAAGTTGCATTGGTAGTAGGTTCGAGTGGTATAACTGGCTCCAACTTAGCCAAAGAATTAATTAATGCGGGCTGGGAAACTTTTGGTCTTGCCCGTAAACCGAATACAGATATTGAAGGTTTGAAACCCATTTCAGCAGATTTGCTGGAGATGGAAAGCCTGAGAGCTGGGTTAAAAGACATTAAACCTACACATATATTTATTACCACCTGGATGCGCCAGGATACGGAATCTGAAAATATAAGGATTAATGCCCTTATGGTTAGAAATCTTTTGGATGTTCTTTCGGCCAAAGGCTCAGTAGAACATGTGGCTTTGGTGACGGGACTAAAACATTACCTCGGCCCATTCGAGGCTTATGCGAAGGAAGGATTTTTACCTGAAACGCCTGTACGGGAATCGCACCCAAGATTGGATATTGAAAACTTCTATTACGCACAGGAAGACGAGGTTTATGCGGCTGCAACCCGTGATGGGTTTAGCTGGAGCATCCACCGTCCGCACACCGTCATTGGAAAGGCTATCGGGAATGCGATGAACATGGGCACCACCCTGGCTGCTTATGCCTCGATTTGCAAAGAAACTGGGCGGAAATTTATTTGGCCTGGATCGGAAGCGCAATGGAACGGGATTTCGGATGTTACAGATGCCAGAGTGTTGGCTAAACATCTGATCTGGGCTGCTACCACAGATGCTGCAAAGAACCAGGCATTTAATGTCGTAAATGGCGAAGTTTTCCGCTGGAGCAGACTCTGGTTCCGTTTAGCTGATTACTTTGGTATTGAGGCTGTGGGTTTTGAAATGGATATTAAACCATTGGAAAAGGAGATGGCTGGTGATGCAGCGATCTGGGCAGAAATTGCTAAAAAATACCAGCTTAAGGAAACCGAACTTAGTCGTTTGTCTTCGGCATGGCATACCGATCTGGATTTAGGCAGACCAATTGAAGTGATGACCGACATGGGCAAGAGTAGGAAAATGGGTTTTCAGGTTTATCAGGATACGGAAGAAACGTTTTTCGAATTGTTTGATGAGCTGCGTGCATCTCATCTGATTCCATAGTTCAGGGCAGAACTTGCTCTGTCTATATGACTTTATTTATCTTTCGGCCTCCGATTAAGATAATATAATTCATTTAAACCACCCCAACCCCTCCTTAAAATAAGGAGGGTGTTTCTCCCCGAAAATGTAAATCAAACCCGCAAAAGATTCCTTGATGACTTTGAATTATGATTTAATCAACATTCAAAAATTCCTGCCCAGGTTTGAACAGGAATTTGAATATTAAAACTTTTTTGGGTGGCTTATTTAAAGGTCAAGTGTCTTGTTAATTTTCTTTTGTTTGAAAAATTGTAGAACTGAACCTGCGATAAATAAAACCAGCAGCACCAATAAGGTTTGGCCAATAATTGAATCAGTTGGGCCTTTTGCCAAGGGGTGTCCAAGTGGCACACGGGTAAAGGTTTCGTTAATGGTGGGCACCCACGATAGAAAAAAACTGAAGGAGAGCAGGAAATTTTCTACGTATCGATTTCTGTTATTGCCTGGCTTTCGACTAAACAGGAAATAAGCTGCTCCAATTAAAATCAGGATAAATATGGAGAACACATGGCCTGCATTAAAGCCACCGTGTTTTGAAATGCCCAGGGCGGTTAACGAGGTGATGATGGTACTGTAAGCATATATTTTGCCTGATGTTACTGCTAAATTGATTTTTGCATATTTAATATAAGATATGATTGCGGCAACAATAGCCGCAACACCTATAATGGTATGAAAAATTCCTAATGATGATAATCCCATAATTTTATCTTTAATTAGGCTAAAAGATGTGCTTCTGAGCTTATTGGAATGCTTAATACTTTAGAGATTAAGCAATTCTTTTCCGCAATTTTGGTAATCGATCCAAAGTCATCAGCACTTAAACCTTCCACCTGACCAGTAATGTGAAGGTGTACGGTTGTGATGGACAAACCTTCCATTTGCACAATTGCCTCTGTGTGTAATGATTGTGGAGTTAAACCTTTTTCGGTTAAGGCTGCACTAACCGCCATGGTGAAACAGCCCGCATGGGCAGCCGCTAATAATTCTTCAGGATTGGTACCTGTTTCTTCGCCTGTAAAACGGGTTTTGAAACTATAGTTAGTGTGGTTTAAAATTCCACTTTGTGTAGTGATGTCGCCTTTACCTTCTTTTAGGTTACCAAACCATTGTGCTTGCGCTGTACGTTTCATGTTTTCTAGTTTTTATATTTTTTGTCGTTATTGACAATGCAAATATGGAGTAGAAAACAGAAAGGCCTTTTGCTATTTGGTTCAATTATTTGGCAATTTGGTTCAACCTGTAATGGCTGGGCGTAATGCTAAATTTATCGTGAAAACTCCTGGTAAAATTGGCCAGTTCGTTAAAGCCACATTCAAAAGCAATCTCTGTAATGCGCATATTGGAAACCATTAAGAGTTCCGCTGCTTTTTCCAGTCGCTTGCTTTTAATGTAGTTGGCAGGTGTATCGTTGTAATGTTTGGCAAATTCTCTTTTGAAGGATGATAAACTGAGGTTGCAGTAATCTGCCAGTTCATTAAGGGTAATGGGAGCGAATAAATTGGCCTCTATAATTTGTTTGAAAGAATAAATGGTAGGGGAGAACAACTGCGCCAAAATCATTTGTACAGCATCGGCATTTTTAGTTTGAGAAAGTAAAATGATAATCTCCTTTAATTTCAATACCAAAATATCTTCATTAACCAACAAGGGGTTTTCGAAATAAAACAGTAACCCCTCAATGTACTTCTGGATTAAAAACTCGTTGTTAATTTTTTCGCTGGTTTTGTTCGAAACATTATTTTTTGGCTGTTGCAAAAGCCTTGGCAATTCCCTGTCGTATATTTTTTTTAAAATATCGGGATGGAAATGTACAATAATCAACTTGTTTTGGCTTGCAGAACTCAAACTGGTCATATGGTTGCCAACGGTTCTGCAATTAAGCAGCACCGATTCGTTGTTGCCAACGTTTAACTGTTTCTCATCAACTTTGTATTCCATTTCATTTTCGAGCATATAATGAAAACAGGCATTATCTGCTGAAGGCATTTTGTAAACGAAAGGCGGCTTTAATACCAAAACTTCTAATAGTGTTTTGCCAAATAAGTCGTAATGTTGGTGTTCGCTGATCATCTGTTGTTGGTCCTCATCAAATATAGCAATATTAGTTTTGATGTTTTTGGTGGGGAAACTTCAACACCTTAATCGTCAATAGCAACCATGAACATCAAGTCATGCTGAGCGTAGTCGAAGTATCTGCAAACGATTTTTTGTGGGTATTGAAACTGATTATTTATTTTTGTGGGTAAGTATGGATAACAAATTTTCAGAAAGCAACCAGGTTAAAGTGGTTTCATCATTTAACGAACTGATTAGCATGAGGTTTCAGGG
>Ga0308159_1005836_pt1 | contig 10124 bp, 9 predicted proteins | sample PhyCR1_FD_201040 | JGI IMG/M metagenome (GOLD analysis project Ga0308159, IMG submission 201040) | Phyllosphere microbial communities from UC Gill Tract Community Farm, Albany, California, United States - DLSLC.R1 | ecosystem: Host-associated > Plants > Phyllosphere > Unclassified | place: USA... | reverse complement strand
TAGAGCGTTTTCCACAGCGCCTGAATCGCGAAAGATTCCCTCCGCGCGAGAATTCTGATTCAGAATCCTTGCTGGGTATGGAGGCCGGCATGGATGTCCAGAGCATTGTCGCAGGATTTGCGTGATCGTGTTGTTGCCGCAGTCGAAGGAGGCCTGAGCTGCCGGGCAGCGGCGGCGCGTTTCGGGGTTGGCGTAGCGACGGCGATCCGCTGGCGGCAACTCGCGCTGGCGCATGGACGAGCCGTTGCCGGCAAGCCTGGTGGCGATCAGCGATCATCGAAGACCGACGCACATGCCGATCTCATCATGACCATGCTCGAGGAGAACGGGGACATTACCCTCGAGGAGATCCGCTCGGGTCTTGCCGCGCGCGGTGTCCACGTTGGGATCGGTACGCTGTGGCGCTTCTTCGACCGGCACAGGATCACGCGCAAAAAAAGTCGGGTCATGCGATCGAGCAAGACCGTCCGGACGTCCTGAAGCAACGACGGGCGTGGTTCGACTACCAACTGGATCTGGAGCCCGAGCGCCTGATCTTCATCGACGAGACGTGGACCGCGACCAACATGGCCCGCAGCCATGGCCGCTGCCCCAGGGGCGAACGCCTGCGGATGGGCTTCCCGCATGGTCATCGCAAGACGACCACGTTCGTCGCGGGGCTGCGCATGACCGGGATGATCGCCCCGATGGTGCTGGACGGGCCGATCAACGGCGACTGGTTCGAAGCCTACGTCGCCCAGGTACTCGTGCCAGAGCTCAAGCCAGGCGACATTGTCATCATGGACAATCTCTCGAGCCACAAGCGCGTGGCCGTCCGCGAGAGAATTGAGGCCGCCGGGGCAGCGTTGCGCTTCCTCCCGCCCTACAGCCCCGACTTCAACCCGATCGAAAAGGCCTTCTCACGCCTCAAGGCCATGCTGCGCAAAGCATCCGAACGCACCGTCTCAGGCCTGTGGGATCTCATCGGCAAACTCGTCGATATCTTCCAGCCCGACGAGTGCGCCAATTACTTCAGCTCCTGCGGCTACGATCCAGCGTGATCGGAAAACGCTCTAGCACTTTTTGCCGTTTGCATTGCCGGGCAATATATCACCGGCTGGTATGTCGAGCTGGAGGATGCCCGGCGCCATGCCCAGCCCGGTCTGACGCTCCTGGCCTATGCCGTAAGCCCGCAATTCCTCTCCTCGGTGTTCGAGAATTGGGAAAGCGAGTTCCTGCAAATGGCGGCCTACGTCGTGCTTACCGCTTTCCTGATCCAGCGCGGATCAGCAGAATCGAAGGACCCGGATGCGCCTCCCCGCGACAATGATCTGGACCAGAAAGCCCAAGAACACGGCGCACCGGCGATCTTGCGCAAAGGTCCGCTTTGGCGCGCGATATACGCTCGCTCCCTTGGCCTGGCATTGATCCTGCTGTTTGCCGCGTCGTTCACGATGCATTGGATCAACAGCGCGCATGCCTCAGCGCAAGAGGCGTTGGAACATGGCGAAACTCCCAAGACCGTTCTTGCCTATCTTGGCGATGCGCAGCTGTGGTTTGAATCGTTCCAGAACTGGCAGAGCGAATTTCTCTCGACGGCCGTGCTGGTGGTCCTTTCCATATTCCTGCGCCAGCGCGAGTCTCCGGAATCAAAGCCGGTAGCAGCGCCCAACTCGCAGACTGGAGATTGAAGAACTTAAATCATGTCGGGGGCAGCCGATGACACCAGATACGAAGAGTAAGGAGCCCCATCATGGATAGAATTTTCACCGGCATTGCAACAAAGTGCGCGCAGTTGATGGGTCAGCCTTTGGCCTTCATCATTTCCACTCTGTTCATTGTCGTGTGGGCAGTGAGCGGCCCGTTCATGCACTACTCCGATACCTGGCAGCTGATCGTCAACACCGCGACCACGGTCCTGACATTCCTTGCGGTCTTCCTGATCCAGAACAGCCAGAATCGTGATGGCGCGGCCATGCAGGCAAAGCTCGACGAAATTATCAGGGCGCTGGACAAGGCACGCGTGGAATTCGTCGGCATCGAGCATCTGACGGATGCCCAAATCGCGCGTATTCGCGAAGCGCTCGAAGCCGACATAAAGGATGAAGACAACAAGCAAAAGACTGCAGCGCCCAGCGTGGAACGGCTGCTCGCTCGATATTGATGTGAGTTTCCCGGGCAACGACGCTTCCGATACGTGCAGGAAGGGAACGCGGCGCCATTTTCGGGATTTGAGAAGGTTCTCGATCGGAGCGCATATGGCACGGGCGACAAAGGCGAAACCAACTTCGGCAGAAGATCGGCTCGCGAAATATCGCGAGAAGCGGGATTTCGCGCGTACCGCGGAACCCTCCGGTGCCTCCGAGCCGACGCCGGGTAATGGCTTCGTTGTCCAGAAGCATGCCGCGACGCGCCTGCATTATGACTTCCGTCTCGAGCTGGACGGCACGCTGGTCAGCTGGGCGGTGACCCGAGGGCCAAGCGCTAACCCCGACGACAAACGCCTGGCAGTCCGTACTGAAGACCACCCGCTCGATTATGCCCGTTTCGAAGGGACCATTCCGAAGGGGGAGTATGGTGGCGGCACCGTGATGCTCTGGGACAATGGCACCTGGGAGCCGCTCGCGGGCAAGGATCCCGTCAAAACCCTCGCAGAAGGGCATCTGCATTTCACCCTTCACGGCCGCCGCATGAAGGGCGAGTGGATCATGTTCCGCCTCAAGCCACGCGGAAAAGAGAAGGGAGAAAACTGGATCCTGCGTAAGGTCGACGACGAGTTCGCAGGTGGCTCGGATGACCTTATCGGCATCCATCTCACGAGCGTCGACAGCGGACGGACGATGGAAGAAATCGCTGCAGGCAAGCCGGTCCGGAAACAGGGCGGCAAAGCCAAAGGCCCCGCCGCGAAACGCAAATCATCGAGCGCCGCGCCCCGAAGGGCCGAGAACAAAAGCAAACTCCCGCCATTCCAGCCTGTCCAGCTTGCTGCTCTCGTCGATCACGTGCCACCGGGCGATCGCTGGCTGCATGAGTTGAAGTATGACGGCTATCGAACGCTCATTGCCGTTGGCGGCGTCGAAGGGCGGGCCTATACCCGGTCAGGTCTGGACTGGTCGGATCGGTTCGCAGGCCTTATCACAGAGGCTACGCAGCTTGACGTTGAAAGCGCACTGATAGACGGAGAGGCCGTCGTAACGCTGCCGGATGGCCGGACCAGCTTTCAGGCGCTGCAAGCCGCTTTGAAGGACAATCCGGGGGCCATCGACTATTTCGCGTTCGACCTGCTGGAAATGAACGGCGAGGATCTCACCAGCTTGCCGCTGATTGAGCGTAAGGAGAGGCTGGCGAGCATTCTTGAGGGCCAAAAGGGTCGGCTGCGCTATTCAGATCATATCGTCGGCAACGGTGAAAAGCTGCTGACCAGTTTTTGCGAGGCAGGGCTGGAAGGCGTCATATCGAAACGCGTCGACGCTCGGTATAGCGGCTCGCGGAGCGGAAGCTGGGTCAAGACCAAGTGCATACGCCGCCAGGAGTTCGTTATCGTAGGCTGGACACCTTCTGACAAGCAGCGGGGGTTCCGCTCGCTTCTTTTGGGCGTACACGAGGATGGGAAGCTGCGATACGCCGGCAAGGTCGGCACGGGATTTACCGGCGACGAGATAGAGCGCCTTCTGGAAATCATGGCGCCCCTCGTGCGCAAGGAGCCGACGGTTCAGGCTCCGCGGTCTGCTGTGCGCGGCGCCCACTGGATCGAGGCGAAGCTGGTTGCGGAGATTGCGTACCTCGAGTTCACCGATGAGGGGGTGCTGCGCCATCCCAGCTACCTTGGGCTTCGAGAAGATAAAAAGCCCGAAGCGGTGGTGATCGAGAAGGAGGCCCCGGTGGCGGTTGCCACGGCCGCGCCCGCGAGCACGGTGAAAGTGAGCAACCGGGACAGAGTGATCTTCCCGGAGGGCAAGCTTACCAAGGGCCAGCTGGCAGACTATTACGAATTGGTTGCACCGCTCATGCTCCCCTGGGCAGGAAGCCGGCCCGTCAGTCTCGTTCGCTGTCCGCAAGGCCGGGCGAAGAAGTGCTTCTTTCAGAAGCATGATGCGGGCAGCTTCGGCGATGACGTAAAACACATCGGCATTCGCGAAAAGGACGGGCATGACGAGGCCTATCTCTTCGTCGACACTCCGGCAGGTCTGCTGACCTGTGTGCAGATGGGCACGATCGAGTTCCATGGCTGGGGCGCGCGGATCGAGGACGTCGAAAAGGCCGACAGGCTGGTTTTTGATCTCGACCCCGATGAAGGACTTGGGTTCAAGGATGTCGTCTCGGCCGCTTTCCATGTGCGCGATCTCCTCGCCCAGATGGGGCTTACCACATTCCCCATGGTCACCGGCGGCAAGGGGGTTCATGTGATCGCCCCGCTCACCCCATCGGCCGAATGGCCGCAGGTGAAGGATTTTGCTCATCGGTTCGCTCAAGCGCTGGAGCAGGCAGAACCCGATCGCTATACAGCCGCGTTGTCCAAGGCCCGGCGGACAGGGCGCATATTCGTCGACTACCTGCGCAACCAGCGCGGCGCGACCGCTGTGATGCCCTACAGCGCCCGTAACCGCGAGTTTGCGCCCATCGCCGTTCCTCTGACATGGGATGAACTGCACGATCTCGATGCGCCTTCGCATTGGCATATTGGTGACGGTGGCGAAATGCTGAAGCGCGCGTCGTCCAAAAACCTCGCCCACTGGGGGCGGGCGGACCAGGTGCTGCCCGATTTGTAGCAACTGGCAATGCCCAAGCTCACCAAAGAAAAAGGCCGGCAGAGCCGGCCTTTGAGTCTGGGAGAGGATGCCTGAAAGGCAAAGCCATACTGCATGCGCGAACATATTTGTGCAAGTGCGAAATCGATGGCTGATGAGACCTGTGCGCGGATGGCGTAGACATGGGCTTTGATTGCTGATTCTATAGGCTTTCCCAGCAGGAGAGCGGCAGGTGGCGCGACGTTCGATCGGACAGGAGCAGTTTGGTTTCGCCGGGCGCGAGCAGGCGGCTTCATCGCTCGACGCGCTGGTGCGACTGATCGACTGGAACCAGGTCGCGGCGCTGTTGGATCCACTCTATCCCGCTACAAAGGGCGAGCCGGCCTGGCCGCCACTGGCGATGTTCAGAGCTCTGCTTCTGTCGATCTGGTACGACCTGTCCGATGTGAAGCTGGCCGAAGCGCTTGACGATCGAGCCTCCTTTCGCCGCTTCTGCGGGTTCACCGCGAATGAAGCCACGCCCGAACGGACCGCCTTTGTCAGATTTCGCAAGCTGCTCGTTGCGCACAAGCTTGACCGGGCGCTGTTTGAAGGCGTGACCCTGCAGCTCAAGTCAAAGGCGGTGACGGTCAAGACCGGAACGCTGGTCGATGCGACCATCATCGCGTCCGCCAGTGACGAAGATAACGATGCGCGCTGGGTAAAGCACAAGGGAAAGCGGGCCGTTCACGGCTTCAAGGCCCATGTTGGCGCCGATGCCGATACGGCGCTGGTGGAAGAGGTCTCGGTCACATCCGCCAATATCAATGATGGCAAGGCGGGCCCGGCAGCCGTGCCCGACAATCCCGGCGAGGTGTTTGCCGATAGTGCCTACCGCGGCAATCACTTCCGCGATGCCGTTCTTGCAAAGGGCGGCGTCCCCCGGATCGTCGCCACCGGCATGTGGGGCCGCCACGAAGCCGAAACGCTGCGCAAGCTCCATGCATGGAATAAACCTATCCATCGCGTGCGGGGCCGGATCGAGAAGATCTTCGGAACATGGAAGCGATGCTACGGCCTCCGACGAATGCGATGGCGAGGTATCGCCAATGCCGCCGCCCAAGTCCACCTCACCGCCATCGCCTACAACCTCAAGCGCACCATGAATATTCTCGCAGCCCAAGCATGAAGGCTGCCGCTGCTTCAATCAGAGTGGCGGTGCCACAGGATATTCCACCGCCATAGGATCGAAAAACGCTCCGCTCCAATGGCCTACGTCCATCCGCGCACAGGTCTCATGAGTTATTGGTCGCTCTGCACACTCCAAATCTCGCCAAAGAGCAATGACGCGACTCCTCAGCCGAACAGGAAACTTCTGCCAGCAATATGACGGCAAAAAAGTCCTGCGCCCATCCTGACTGTGGCTCTATGGGCTGCTATCAGCACCTTCGGCCTCTTGGCCACTTCGTGCTGATGAGGTTAATTCGTGACGCAGACCCTTCCCCGCTTTTCAACCGGGATCCCCGGCCTAGACACCGTTTTTGGCGGTGGCTTTGTCGAAGGGGCCTCCTACATCGTGCAGGGTCAGCCCGGCGCCGGCAAAACGATCCTGGGCAATCAGATTGCGTTCGCGACGGCAGCTGCCGGCAAGAAAGTGCTCTATGTCACACTCCTCGCCGAAACGCACGATCGGCTGTTCCAGTCGCTTTCGACGCTGAGCTTCTTCGAAAAAGACCGGCTCGGTAGCAACATCGTCTATGTCAGCGTTTTCCAGACGCTCGCCAAAGAGGGTCTTGGCGCCGTCGTCGATTTGCTGCGCAAGGAAACCAAGCGGCAAGGCGCTTCTCTGATCGTTTTCGATGGCCTGCTCAACGCCCGTGACCGCGCCGAGACCGATCTCGACGTGAAGACGTTCGTGGCAGAGGTCCAGAGCCAGGCTGCATTCGTCGGTTGTACGGTCCTCTTTTTGACAAGCGCCGGAGTTCACGACGACAGCCCGGAACACACCATGGTGGACGGCGTCCTGGAATTGCATGACGAACTGGTCGGTGTCCGCACCGTGCGGCGTCTGCGGGCCCGTAAGTCGCGAGGAAGCGCCGCGCTCGGTGGGTATCATCAGTATGAAATTTCCAATGACGGTATTTCCGTTTTTCCACGTATCGAGGCCGCGCTCCACACTCCCTCCGCCATCGACAAACCAGACCCCAAGCCTTTGCGCTCAGGGATCGAAGGTTTCGATGAAATTACCGGCGGCGGACTTCCGCAAGGCTCTATCACATTGCTCATCGGACCCTCGGGATGCGGTAAAACCTCCTTTGGTTTGAACTTTCTATCGGCCTCCTCGCGTGAGGAACCCGGCCTGCATTTCGGCTTTTACGAATCACCCGAGCGCCTGTTGCTCAAAGCGAGCGCGCTTGGGCTCGACCTCAAGGGGAATGTGGAAAGGGAAGAGGTCGAAATCTTGTGGCAGCCGTTGACGGAAAACCTCATCGACAAGATGGCCTATCGGCTGCTTGATGCTGTTTCGGCACGTGGTGTGAAGCGGCTGTTCATTGATTCTCTGGGCGGGTTCGAGCGCGCAGCCGTTCATCCTCCTCGGCTTGTGGAATTCTTTGCGGCTCTGACGAACGAATTGCGCGCCATGGGCGTTACCGCTGTTGGCACGTGGGAATTGCGTGACCTCTTCGCCTCCGGAGTTGCAGCGCCAGGGCCCGAGATTTCCAGTCTGCTAGATAACCTAATAATGATGCGCCAAGTGGAAATCCGGTCCGAATATAAGCGTGTGCTGTCCGTCTTGAAGATCCGCGACCAATCGTTCCAGGCGGCTCCCCAGGAAGTCTACATTGACGGACACGGCCTTGCGATCCGCGGACAGTTCGAACAAGCTACCGGGATTTCTACCGGGTTGGCAAAGCCCCTCGAAGCGTGACGCTCGTCATGGACAAAAACCCCGGCCGGAGTTCTCCATGAAGATAGTCGTTGCCGAAGACGAGTTCCTGATCGCCGATTTGTTGGTGGTCAGTCTGGAAGATGCTGGCCACGAGGTGCACGACGCGGCACACGGTGTAGACGCGCTGAAGCTTATACGCAGCCTGGCGCCGGATTTGGTCATCACGGACTTCATGATGCCGTTGATGACTGGGCTCGAACTGGCTGAGACCATGAAGGCTGACAGCGTCCTTCAGGGCATCCCCATTATATTGGTGAGCGGGGCCCAGGGTGCCATAGCGAGGTCTCGTAGCGATCTCTTTGACCTGGTGTTCGACAAGCCATATGCAATGGATCGCTTGCTCACTGCTGTTGCAGATTTGGGCGGGGAAAGAGGACAGCCTTAATGGCTGCGGAAGTCGCTACCGGTATGGACGGGGAAGAAGGATCTGGACAGCGACGCGCACTAAGCGCTGCCGATCGGCTTGCAGCCATCATTGAATCTTCCGATGACGCTATCATCGGCAAGACGCTTGATGGCATTATCACGGATTGGAACGCCGGCGCCGAGCGGATATTCGGCTATTCCCCGAACGAGATTGTAGGTGCCTCGATACTCACCCTGATCCCCGAGGATCGCAGGTCTGAAGAAGACGAGATCATCGCGCGCCTCAAAACAGGGGAACGGGTCGAGCATTTCGAAACCCTGCGCCGGCGCAAGGACGGGTCGCTGATCCATATTTCCCTCACCGTATCCCCGATCAAAGCGGCTGACGGTCAGGTAATCGGTGCCTCCAAAATCGCTCGTGACATCACCGCGCGCAAACAGACCGAGACATTGCTCGCTCAGCAATCCGAGCGTCTGCAGACCCTCTATCGCGTCGCCAGCGAAATCTCCCGCGATCTTGATCTTGATCGCATTGTGCAGGCAGTGACCGACATTGGCACGGAACTGAGCGGCGCGAAATTCGGTGCTTTCTTCTATAATGTCACGAACGATGCTGGAGAATCCTACCAGCTCTATACGCTTTCCGGCGCAGCCCGGGAGGCGTTCAATTTTGGAATACCTCGAAACACGGCTGTTTTCGCGCCGACCTTTGCAGGCGAAGGGGTAATCCGCTCCGACGATATCCGGAATGATCCGCGCTACGGGCATAGTGCCCCGCACTATGGCATGCCGGCGGGGCACCTCCCTGTCGTCAGCTATCTCGCCGTGCCAGTGACGTCAGTGTCGGGCGAAGTGCTCGGGGGGCTGTTTTTTGCCCATGATGAGCCCGGGAAGTTCACGGTTGATACCGAAAACCTTGTCTCCGCGATTGCAGCCCAGACCGCTGTCGCGATGGATAATGCGCGGCTGCACAAGGCTGCCCAGCAGGAAATCGAGCAGCGAAAGCGTGCGGAGGAAGCGAATGAGCTGCTTCTCCACGAACTGAAACACCGGGTCAAAAATACGCTGGCGACGATCCAGGCGGTGGCCATGCAAACGTTTCGCCAGGCCCCGGGCGCGGAGAAGGAGGCATTCAACGCGCGCCTCTTCGCCCTCTCCGAAGCGCATGATCTGCTCACGCAGCGCGATTGGGAGGCGGTCAACGTCACCCATATCGTACAACGGGCCGTATCCCCTTTCGCTGCTGAGGCCGATCGGCGGTTCGAAATCACCGGGCGAGACGTGGAAATCTCGGCTGAGCGCGCGCTGCAGCTTGCCATGGTTCTTCATGAACTGGCCACGAACGCAGCGAAATATGGGGCTCTTTCCAACCTGACCGGAACGGTGAAGATTGCCTGGGAGCTTTACGTCGAGGGTAATATCGAATTCCTGAAAATCAGGTGGCTCGAGACTGGCGGGCCGAAGGTGGCCTCCCCCGACCGAAAAGGTTTCGGCTCGCGGATGATCTCACGCGCCCTTCGCGGCGAAGGCTGCGGGGCCGAATTCGATTTTCGCCCCGAAGGCTTATGCGTTCGACTACGGTTTACTCTCACCTGACCTGCCTACCATGTGGGGGGAAGGGTGCGTCGCAATGCAACGCACCCTTCTAGATAGCCGGAGGGCTCACCACCATGGTCTCAGGGGTGGCTGCTCATATATCGTGCATATTCCTCACCGTAGCGGGCCGTGACCAGCGCTAGCTCTTCAGATGAGGCGGATTCCGCCAGTTTGGTGAACCACGTGCCCTCCTCCGAATAAACGTGGTGGGCAACCGCGCCTTCGATATGCTCGAGCTTGTCGATATAACTCTGGCTCATGGGATCGACGCGCTCCAGCAAGCCCATTTCCATTTTGGCGGCCGACTGTTCCTGATACGCGAGTTCAGCATGACCAACCTGATGGTCGGCTGCGAGAGCCGGGTAGACGGCCGCCTCTTCGGCAAGCGAATGCGCGGTCAGCAACAGCCCGAGCTTCTTCTGCTCGGCCAGTCGGGACGCCGGGTCATTTGTCGCTTTGACCGCCGCAAACTGTGACTCGATCTCCCGATGGTGTGTAAGGATCTG
>Ga0308159_1005835_pt1 | contig 10124 bp, 8 predicted proteins | sample PhyCR1_FD_201040 | JGI IMG/M metagenome (GOLD analysis project Ga0308159, IMG submission 201040) | Phyllosphere microbial communities from UC Gill Tract Community Farm, Albany, California, United States - DLSLC.R1 | ecosystem: Host-associated > Plants > Phyllosphere > Unclassified | place: USA... | reverse complement strand
GCGCGGATCGGTCTGCCAGTTGCGGCGGTGGCCTGACGGCCGCGTTCTGTCTCTACTGTGCGCCGTCGAGCGGCCGAGTTCGGCATACTCATGTGCCGACTGCGTTTCCACACAGCCTCGGCCGCATCCTGCCACACCTCCGGTGCCGGCGGCGGACTTGCGGCCAGACGCAAGGCTTCACGAGAGTGGGAGCACGAAGCTGCCCGGCACAATGGCGTCCCAAGCTACCGGAAATCAAGATGACTCAACCGAGCTTCGGCAAAGCAATCCCTGTACTCGCTTCACTCGACATGAAGCGTACCCTCGATTTCTACGAGAACATCCTCGGCTTCCAGACGCAGCACTTTGAGAGGTTTTCGTACGGTATGGCAGTGCGCGGCGTCACGGAAATTCATTTCTGGGCATGCGATGAAAAGCACATCGCCGAGAACACCTCGTGCTACCTCCGTGTCGAGGACATCGCGGCCGTGCATCGGGAGCTCAGCCCGAAACTACCCTCGCTGCAGGCCGTGGCTCGCACGGCATGGGGCATGGATGAACTCTACGTCATCGACCCGGACGGTAACCTAATCAAATTTGGGCAGGAATCGCCGGCTGAGTAGTAGGGGCGCACCTGATGGCTGCAAACACCGGGTTGGGAGGCAATTATCGAAGGTCCGCTCCTGGCCGGCAGTCGAAGTACGGTTGTGACCTTTCATCGTGCCAGCGACTTCTTCATCGAGGCTAGGTAAAAGCCGCGTGCATAGCTGTCGACGCGTGCGTACTCCTCGTAGCCGTGCTTCCGGTAGAACGCGGGCGCCTGCCACTCGAAGGTTTCGAGCTTCGCGTTCGCGGCACCCAACTCGATGGCCTGCCGCTCCGCTTCGACGAGCAGGCGGCTGCCCAGGCCCGAGCCGCGCACATCCGCCTCGACGAACAGCACCTCGATGCTGAGCCAGTTGAGGAACACAAAGCTTCGCAGCCCGCCCAGCAATCGGCCGTTCCCGTCTCTGGCGTTGAGCCGGATGTACTGCTGCTCGGGATACTCGCCGACGAAACCGTAGTTGTAGTGGCGCAGTTGGCGGCCAAGCTCACCGGAGCGGAGTTCTTCGGGCGTGGCGGCGGTGATGACGATGTTTTCCATTCGGGATGAAGCCTAACGGGGCGGGTGCTGCGGAAGGCGGCTTCTGGCCGGTTGACGTCATGGCAGCTCAAAGCGGAATGGTTTGCGCACATTCCTGATGTTTTGCTCGTCACATGCACCGAATGCCGCGAAATTGTCTCGGGCTTGGGCCAAGCTAAGCGTAGCGTTCGGGCCTCCTCGGACCGTCAACAAATCGACTTCGTCTTGTCCGTCGTCTTCCCAGAAACAGACGGGGCAAATTTCGTAGTCGCCTCGCTCTGCGAGAGTAAGACACCTGCAGCAGGGGCATGGTAGCGCAGGCCTTTCTTCGGGGATTTGGTATTCAGGGCCGGGCATGGCTACGAATCAAGTTCTCGTAGCAAATGACTGGTTCTGGCCGAACTGTGCCACACGCCTCAGCCTCTCGAACTGCCCGACAACCCGGCGGCCGCGTCAGGCGGCGGTGCCAGAGCCATCACAAAGGCCTCCATGGCAGCAATCTCGAAGCTACCTTCGTTGGAGTCGGTGTCGTGGGATGAGCCGCCAACCACGCGAATCAAGATGCCATCGGGTTCGTATTGAGCAAACTTTGCGCCGGGCTCGAACATGCGGCTCACGCCCCTGTGGACGGCATCCCTGAACATCTCAGGTATCTGCTCCAGCGAAACTTCCCACTGGAACGAAAGGCCGCTGCCGGATGAAGGCTCTACGGAAAGCACCACATGACCAAACCGAGGGAAGCCTGTTGGGCGAATGAATCGTCCCTCACCCGTCGTTGCACGTTGGATGAGCAGTTTCTTCATCGCCTCGTAGTCTGTTTGGGGCCGCGCGTGGATGGCATATCGATTGAATTCAGGGGGCGGGAGCGAAGGTCGGCTTTTGGCCGATCCCGGAAGCATAGCTTCGGGCAACGACGGGCCGACATCGCAACGGCCGACGCAAGGGTCGACGCTTCGTCAAGGCGCTGCAATCTGCGCCAGGTAGCGATCCATCGCGGACGCCCACAGCGACCGGTCCAAATAAATCGAGTGCCCGTCCAGCCCCGGCGGCGGTGGGTAACTCTCGAAGGTACCGCGGCCACCGGTCCCGATGAAGGCCTCGAAGTTCCTGCGGCTGTGGCGCAATGCGTAGAACGGGTCCTTCTCGCCATAGAGCCACAGCGTGGGCTGCGGGAATGCAGCACCGCGTTTGAAGATCATCGGGTTGACCTCATCGGCATGCGCGCATCTGTCGCCCACCCAGCCGCCCACGAAATTCACCACTCCGCGGAACCAATCCGGATGCGCGCCCGCATAAGCAACGGCGAGAATTCCCCCGCGCGATACCCCACCGATCAGCATGCGTTGCGGGTTTACGTCGTCGCGCGCACGCACATGCGTCATGACGACATCGAGATCCGTCACCGCACGGTCAAAGCCGGGAATCGTGAGTTCGGGCCGGCAGGCGTAGCGTGAGCGGTCGGGCTCGAAGCCCTCGTCGTACAGCCCGTCGGACTGGCCGCGCCCGCGCCGCTGCGCAAACAGCACCTGCCAGCCTTTGTCCACGAAGTAGCGCACAACCTCCGGCGCGGTCCAAGTAAGTCGAAACCACTCGGGCTTGTCGCCCGTGCCTGTGGAGCCGTGGTTGAAGATCAGGGTCGGGTAGGGGCCCGGCGTGAGCGGCTGGTACACCACCATCTCGAGCGTCTGCTGCCTGCCGTCCTCGGTCCAGGGCGTGGGCACGCGCTCGACGCGGCGGGTGTACGTCGGCTTCAGCGGCTTCTGCGTCAGCACGCCGAAGGACAGCAACTGGGTGTCGGGCCGCCACAGCGACATCTCCATGTCGCCGCTGCCTTCCCGCAGGCGCAGCAGCAGCCTGGCGCCGGTGCGCAGGCGCAGCCGCAACTCACCGCCTTCGAATTCCCCGACGGCACGGTCGGTGATCAATCCCTGTGAGGCATTTGCGCCTGCATAGACCACCGTCGCCTCGCGTTCGCCGACCTGCTCAACTGCGATGCGCACATCGCACTGCGCCCCCGGGCAGGCCCAGCCCCGCCATAGCCCACTGAACCGGGCCTTGGCCGGCACTAGCGCCGGATCGGGCGGCCGCACAGTCACGTCAGCCGGTAGCACCGCTGGAACCGGGCTTTCGGAAACCGCCGGCTCGAAGACGGCAATGGAGGGCGGCCACGCCGTCTGCGCCGCCGCCGTGATGCTTGCGCAAGCTATCCAGCCCCCCGCCACGAGCACGCGCCAGGTTGTTGCCCTCATTTGTCTTCCTTGTTCGTGAGGGCGCAATGTTACCGGCCGCTGTTGCCAGAAATGACGCAGGGTTCTGGTGCGGCCCGTTGGCTGGAATGGCGGCGATTCGCTTTTTTCTTGGCGCGTGGCGGAATCCGCGGCGCCCCAACTTTCGATGGACGACATGCCGACGGTGACGCGAAGAAATGGCATGTTTGTGAATGTCGGGTTATGGCCGCGTCCGGCCGTCCCAGCATTTTGCCCATCGGCGTCATCGGCGGGGCCTTGTCACTTCACAACGATGCAATCCACCGGCTGGTGGCTCCAGTGTCGAATTCAGGACTATGCCAGGCGCGCGACCCCTTCCACTCGTGACCGCGAGGCCTCAAGTCATCCTATGGTGCAAAAATTTCAGGGTGCGGTGAACATCGACACCACTGGTGCGGACGCTGCGGGGTCCGTGCCGGGTGTCGATCGCCACCTTCGGCGGCTCCCGAGGGCGTTAGGCATCAGCCTGATGCGAATCGATTCACCATCTCACCCCGAATGCCGTCACCAGCTCAGTTTGAATTTTTGACCTCTGTGACCAGGCATCCTTGAATTCACGGGGTTCGCCGCTATCCCGGCCCGTGGCCGGCTAGTTTGCGAGCGACCGCTTCGCGCGCGCCTGAACTTCTGCTTTGGGCCACAGCGGTCAATCGTAGCTTCGGCTGAAAAACGACCTCTCGGTCAATAACCAAAACCGCAGCGACTTGGTCGGTCGATTGGGTAAAGGTAAAGCGACCGGTTCTGTGCCGGCTGAGCGATTCAAACGCTGACGGCTGGACAGCGCAAGCGCAGCGTGATCTACCCCTCCGCTCGGCGGCTTTCTATACTTTCATGAACGATCGTCACAGCTCAGCGTATCGAGGAACTCACCGCCCTCAGGGTCGATACACCGCCCTGCCCGCCTCCGCCGTTCGAAGTGCCGCCAGTCAATCCGACCGAAGGGGATCGCGCAGCGGACGAGGCGTATCAAAAAGCGTGCGCAGCGTGGATCGAAGGACAGACTTTTTTTAGTCAGCGCGGAGTCGTGTGATTGACCGAGGACCCATCACGCAACCCTCCTCAGTCGCGGGGCCCTGACAAACAGCGCGCACTGCGAACAATGCTGACGGTTCCTACGGCGCAAACACCGCGCGCACGCAGCCATCCGTCTTGTGCTTGAACATGTCGTAGCCGCGCGGCGCGTCCTCCAGCGGAAAGCGGTGCGTAGCGAGATACGCTGGATTCAGCTCGCCCTTCTGGGCGTGCGCGAGCAGCCGGTCCATGTAGGCTTGTCCATGCTGCTGCGCGCTGCGCACCGTCATGCCTTTATTCATGATGACGCCCATTGGGAATTTGTCGATCATTCCGTAGACACCAAGAACCGAAAGCGTGCCGCCCTTGCGGCAAGCCATGACCGCCTCACGCAGCGCCTCGCCGCGATCCGTCTCCAGGCGCAGCGCCTGCTTCACGCGGTCGTACGCGTACTGCGGCCCGGTGCCGTGCGCCTCCATCCCTACCGCGTCGATGCAGGCGTCGGGACCGCGCCCGCCCGTCATTTCCCTGAGCGTTTCAAGGACGCTGTCGACCTGCGTGTAATCGATCGTCTCCGAGCCAGCATGATCACGGGCCATCTGCAGCCGCTCGGGGAATCGATCGATTGCGATCACCCGCTCGGCGCCCATCAATCGCGCGCTCTGCTGTGCCATCAGACCCACGCCGCCGCAGCCCCAGACGGCGACCGTGTCACCAGGCTGGATGTTGCAGAAATCGGCGCCCATGTAGCCTGTCGGCGCTGCGTCCGAGAGGAACAGCGCTGTCTCGTCTGCCACCCCGTCGGGGATTCGGAAGCAGTCGTTGTCGGCGAACGGAATGCGCACGTACTGCGCATGCGCGCCCGCGTAGCCGCCGAAGGCGTGGGTGTACCCGTAGATGCCTGCGGTGTGATGGCCGCCGAGCAGTGGGGCCTGCAGCTCGGACTTGGGATGGGTGTTGTCGCACAGCGAGTAGAGGTCGTGCTGGCAGTACCAGCACTGGCCGCAGACGATGAACGAGGGCACGACGACGCGGTCGCCCTTCTTCACCTGTTTCACCTCGGCGCCGACCTCCTCGATCACGCCCATGAACTCGTGGCCGATGACGTCGCCGGGCTTCATGGAGGGGATGTAGCCGTCGATGAAATGCAGGTCCGAGCCGCAGGTCGTGGACAGGCCGACGCGCAGGATGGCGTCGTGCGGGTTGACGATCTCGGGGTCCTTGACGGTGCCGACGCGCAGGTCGTTCACACCGTTCCAATAGAGTGCTCGCATGGTCGGGTCTCCTTCAGCGTGTATGGGCGCGAGCGGCAGGCTGGCGCTCGGTGGTAGGGATCTCGCCGGTTTCGACGAGGCTCTTTAAGCGTCGCAGCACGCCGTCGACGGCCAGGTCGATCGGCCTGGTTCCCAGGAGACTGATGGCCGCGTCGCCGAGCGCACCGCCGGGTGGGTCCAGGCGCAGGCGCAGTGTGGCGACCGTGCCGCGATCGCCCGGGGCCGGGCGGAAGCGGATCGAGCCCTCGTTCGAGACGGCCGCACCGGGCAGCGAGCGCCAGACGATGCCCTCGCCGGGCCGGTCGTCGACGGTCTCGGAGTCCCATTCGCGCGCGCGGCCGAGCGGCCCGTCGATCCTCCAGTGCATGCGACCGTCGCGGCTGGCGCGCACGGTCGCCAGTCCCGCCATGACCCTTGGCAGGGTCCGGGGGTCACTCCAGCACTGGTGGAGTTCGTCCGCGGTCCTGCCGATGGTGATCGAACGCTCGACCTCCGGCTCGCCGACGGCGGCGCCACCGCGCCCATTGCCGCGCGCCCCGGGGCGATCGAACCATCCCCCGCGCACCGCTGCCACCGCGATCGCGCCCGCGAGCGCGGTGAGCGCGAGTGCCGTGGTGCCCTTGATCCGGTGGCCGGAGCCGGGCGGGTCGACCGGCCGGGTCGTCATGGCCGCCCCCCGGCCCGCGCGGGGATCGTGGATGCGGCGCCGATGCGCTCGGCCATCCTCCGTCGGTCGGTGGCGGGAGCACCGCCCGCGTGGCGCTTCCCGAGGAACTCGCGTTCATCTTCGGGAAGGACCACGGCTTCTTCGTAGGCAATCGCTGTAGACACGGAATACTCCTTCGAGGAAAACACCGCCCGGACGCCGTGCCCGGGCGATGGGCATGCGGGTAACCGCCCGCACTCGGTGTGGCGTTAGCTGCCGGGCTTCAGGACCACCTTGGTCCAGCCATCGTTACGCTGGTCGAAGTTCTCGTAGCCCATCGGCGCCTGATCGAGCGGAAGCTCGTGCGAGACGATGAACGACGGACGGACCTTGTCCTTCTCGATCAGCCTGCTGAGGAAGCGGTTGTAGGCCTTCACGTTGCACTGCCCCGTGCCCATGCTCTGACCCTTGAACCAAAACATGCCGAAGTCGAACGGCATCTTGCCGACCCGGCCCAGCTTGTCCTTCGAACCCGGGTCTTGCGGCACGAACACGCCCACGCAGCCGATGCGTCCGGTGAACTTCACCGACGCGACGAGGTTGTTCATCGTGAGGCCCGGCACTTCCTCGCGGTGCAGGTTGCAGCATTGGTAGCCGACGCATTCGCAACCGCGATCGGCACCCTTGCCGCCGGTCAGCTCCATCACCTGCTCGACGCCGTCGCCCTCGGTGTTGTCGATCGGGATCGCGCCGAGCTTCTCGGCCAGCGCCAGGCGATCCTTCTGGGTGTCGACGACCATCACCTGGCTGGCCCCCTTGGTAACGGAAGAGAGCGCGGCCATCAGCCCGACCGGCCCGGCGCCGTAGATCACGACACTCTCGCCGGGACTCACCCCCGCAAGTTCGGTGGCGTGGTAGCCGGTCGGGAAGATGTCCGCGAGCATGACGTAGTCGTTCTGCTTGGCTTCGGCGTCGCGCGGCAACACGAGGCAGTTGTAGTCGCCGTACGGCACCCTCAGCAGTTCGGCCTGGCCACCCGCATAGGGTCCCATGTCGGCAAAGCCATACGCGGCGCCGGCCATCCCCGGGTTAGTCGTCAGGCAAAAAGCGCTCAGTCCGCGCTCGCAGTTCTCGCAGAAGCCGCAGCCGACGTTGAACGGCAGGGCCACCCAGTCGCCGACCTTGACGTGATCGACCGCGGCACCAACCTCGATGACGACGCCGAGGTTCTCGTGGCCGAGAATGCGGCCGGGCGGCATGTCGGTGCGGCCTTCGTACATGTGCAGGTCCGAGCCGCAGATGTTGGTGGTGGTGATCCTGACCAGCACGTCCGTCGCGCGTTCGATCCTCGCATCGGGCACGTTCTCGACCGAGACATCGCACGGGCCGTTGTAGACGAGGGCTTTCATGACTGCTCCTCCATCTGCTCGGGGGTTTTCTCGGAAGGCAGCTCAGGCACTCCACCCACAGCGGACTTCAGCGCCTGCTTGCGTTCGAAGAGCTCCACCGCGAGTCCGCGCAAGTCAAGGGGCGAGTAGCGCGCCTGGAGGAACCCGCGTTCCCGCTCCTCCATGACGTGCGCCATGATCGCCCCGGCGAGCTGCTGCACGCATTCGTCGTAGCCGTCCTCCTCAGGACCCATCCCCTGGATGCGGGCGATCAGGTCCTTGGCCTCCTGGTGCTCTTCCTCGGCATGGTCGAGCAGGGCGTCGTCCCCGGTCGCTTCGCGCACCGCGGGATAGAAGATCTCTTCCTCGATTTGCGTGTGGATCGTCAGCGCGGCGCAGATGCGCTCGGCCGTCATTCTTCGGTCATCCGGAGAGGCGCCGAATTCATGTAGCGTCTGAAATTGGATGAAGAGCTTCTGGACGAGCTTGTGATCGCTGTCGAGAAGGTCCACCGCGTCTTCGTAGGCAATGGCAGTTGACACGAAATGCTCCTTCGATGAACACCGCTTGAGCGTTTTTGCTCTAGCGATGACGTGCGGGAGACCGCCCGCACACGGTGCCGACGAAGCCCCCGTCCGCTGAAAGTGAGACTTCGGGAGGTCGGCAATTGACATGCCGAGGGAGGCGGTCTCGGGCAAATCAGCTTGGAGCAGCGGTTGGCTCTTTGGAGTGCAACCCCATGTTCCATTGGTGTCTGCAGCAAAGAAGTCCGGGGAACGGCATCGAATAGATCACGACGAGCGTCCTCAACTATGGGAGCGACGCTCTTGCTTTGACCCTCTGCTTGATGCATCGCTGATGAGGACCTTCGAACCCTGCTGCCGGTGTTACGAGGTTGGATGCGAACGCATGGGGTAAAGATTGCGGCAAAAAGAGCGCCTCTTGCATCGCGGGTTCAAGCACCGCGTGCAGTCATTGAAAAGGACGAGACAGGCATCATTGCCCTGTGAACGTCATGACTTAGGCGAAATGAGGGACTTGCAGGTCGTCCTCAGGCACACCGTTTGCCGGCCATCAACCAACTGCTGTAGCGCCCGACCACGCTGCGCGCGTGAGGATCAGCGCCTCTGACACGTCGAGCTCCCTGTCGGCCAAAAACGACCAGACCACATCTTTGGCCTTCCAAAAAAAGCCCATCAGCAGCGGCTTCGTGCCGTCGACGATTGATCGCGCTGCGAAGCACGTCAAGTTCGCTGTTCGTCGTAAGGCCAAGACGTGAGGTCGCTCAGCGACTTGCTTTCTCGAAGGTCTGCCATTGGCCGCGTCCGCCATCCCAGCATTTGACCGTCGGCGTCCTCGGCGGGCCCTGTCCCTTCTCAGCGATGCAATCCACCGCTGGTGGCTCCGGTGTCGCATTCAGGACTATGCCAGGCGCTCGACCCCTTCCACTCGTTACCGCGAGGCCTCAACTTCAGCCTATGGTGCAAAGATTTCAGGGTGTGGTGAACATCGACACCGGGAGCGGCACGCCTCTTCCTCTGCGCATGCGGGACGACGCTTGAACGCTCGTTCCATTAGGGCGTACGAACGGCCCTAAGGATCGGACTTGCAAATACGGAAAGGCAACTGGCGGCTTTTAACAACGATAAATGAATCTTATCGATCTCTAACTTGCGTGCTGCGTATTATTTGTTACGTCTTATGTTATAGGAAACACAGTTCAATGCCGGGTGCGCATTGCCTGCCAGAAGCTTCTCCACGCCGAAGAACATTGCAAGCTGTCCCGCGCGGCGTGCGGCTGATCGGTGAAAAAACGCCTGCAATGTAAGAAGTCGCCTACAAACCCGACGTTTGGCGACTGGCATCATCGGGCGCCACGTCCTGGGCGTTTTGTTCGCGTAGACGAACCGAGCGCCCACCCAATGATCTTGTCCATCGACGCTGTTCCCACCCCGCTGCCGCCCGAACTGTCTTCGTGCGATCGGGAACCCATCCGGGTACCCGGCGCCGTGCAGCCCCACGGCAGGCTGCTCGTGCTCGACCCGGTTTTGCTCACACCAGTGGCTTTCAGCGACAACTGGACGCCCGAAAGCATGCAGGCTGCAAGGTCGACGATCGCCTCGCTCGACTTGCCCGAACTGCAGCCCGGTTCTCCCAGCGTCTCGTTGGGTGCATGGCCGCTGGAGGAGAAAGCCTGGGACGTTTCGGCCCACCGCTCCGAACGGCATCTGTTCTTCGAGTTCGAGGCGGCACAACCGAGCAATGGGAACGAAGCACCGATCTACTCGCTTTCGCGGATCTTCCTGCCCCGACTGCAGGACGCCTCCTCGGTCGCACGACTGACGGAACTGGCCGCGCACGAGATGAAGCGGCTCACCGGCTTTGGCCGGTGCCTGATCTACCGCTTCGACGCACGCGGGCACGGCGAGGTGCTCG